>Ga0209403_10000773_pt1 | contig 45330 bp, 40 predicted proteins | sample ArcticOcean_MG_C_8_FD_187440 | JGI IMG/M metagenome (GOLD analysis project Ga0209403, IMG submission 187440) | Marine microbial communities from western Arctic Ocean - ArcticOcean_MG_CB11_86 (SPAdes) (version 2) | ecosystem: Environmental > Aquatic > Marine > Oceanic | place: Arctic Ocean... | reverse complement strand
GGCGATCCGGCCATTGCCAAGCTCGTGAAGGGCTACGAGGACTTTCTCTCCAAGGAGCTCGATGTGGACATCGGCCAAACCCATGTGGATCTCGACAGCCGCCGGAAGTCGGTACGTGAAATGGAAACCGTGATTGGCAACGTGATCGCCGATGCCATGCGCGAAAGCACCGGCTCCGATGTGGGCTTCACCAACGGCGGCGGCATCCGGGGCAAAAAGCTCTACGACGCCGGAGCCATGCTCACACGCCGTGACATCCTCACCGAGTTGCCTTTCGGCAACGTCACGGTTAAACTGGAACTCAGCGGCCAGCAAATCCGCGAGGCGCTGGAAAACGGAGTCAGTCAGGCGGGGAGCCGCGCAGGACGCTTCCCGCAAGTTTCCGGGATGGCGTTCACGTGGAACTCCAAGGCGCCAGCGGGACAGCGAGTCGTCAGCGTCACGGTGGGCGGAAAGCCGCTCGACAACGGGCGCAAGTACACCCTCGCCACCAACGACTACATGGCAGGTGGTGGTGATGGTTACAAGGTCTTCAAGCAGGGCAAGGTGCTGATCAACACCAGTGGCGGCACGCTGATGGCCAACACGGTGATTGACCACATTGCCGCCAGCGGGGGTATCCGCGCCAAGCTGGAAGGTCGCATCGTCAAGCAGTAGGGAGCAGGCGGGGGCCTGATTCTTGCTGATTTATTGGGGATTCCCCAAGAGGCCCAGGGACGGGTCTGCTTGCAAACCGCTTGTTGGAGCCAGGATGCTTCGGCAAGGCCAGTTCAGGCTGTCCCATGCTCAATCCCAACAAACCGGGGCTGACCCGCCTCGCCGAACTCCATCAGGAGGACGGAGACGAAGGGCACATCGTCTATCGCGGCCACATCAGCCCAACCTCACAACTCATCCTCGTCCCAAATCCGGACCACGAGAATGAGGGTGAACCCGACTTCGTTGCCTACGTCACGCAAGGCGCAACGCTCCGTCCCCGTACAGCGGCGGACCGCACCTACGCTAAGAACACCCTCACGCGTATCCGTTCTTTTTTGGAGGAAAGCCATCCGGAGCACTTGGAGGCGTGATTCCTTGGAGGGTTGAGGTTGACCGAGTGTGCTAAGCCGACTCAGTCGGCACGGACGAGGCTCACACCTCGGCGGAGGAAGCTGATGGTGACTTTGCTTCCGGAGGGCTGCAGTTGATCCACTTGGTTGTCGATCATAAACAATTCCCCAACAGGTGAATCAATCGTGTACTCAATGTGATTCCCCAAGTAAATCGCCTTCTGAATCGTTCCCGGAATGCCCGTTTGCTCGCCTGAACTTTGCAGGAGAATCGCCTGAGGTCGGATGGCGACATTCACTGCGCCGCTGGCCAAACCTCGATGGGGCAGGCGCATCGTGAAGCCGCCAATGTTCACCTCCGCTTCCTTGCCGTCAAGCTGCACAAGCTCGGCCTTGGCCAAGTTTGCATCGCCAATGAAATCCGCCACAAAGAGGCTGTCTGGCTCCTCATAGAGTTGTCGAGGTGTCCCCTCCTGTGCGATCACGGCCTCGTTCATCACGATGATGCGATCCGAAACTGCCAAGGCTTCCTCCTGATCGTGGGTGACGTAAACCGTCGTCAGTTCGAGCTTTTGCTGCAATTCCCGGATTTCCTCACGAACCCGCCGCCGGAGCTTGGCATCCAGATTCGAGAGCGGTTCGTCAAAGAGCAGCACTTCCGGTTCCAGTACTAGCGCCCGCGCCACAGCAACGCGCTGCTGCTGGCCTCCGGAAAGTTGGCTGGGCAACCGACCTCCAAACCCTGTCAACCCAACCAGTTCCAAACCTTCTAGGGCTTTTTCGCTCACTTGCGCCTTCGTTAGCCGGCTCATTGTCAGGCCATACGAGACATTCTGCATCACGGTCATGTGTGGAAAGAGCGCGTAGGACTGGAACACCATGCTCACATCCCGATCCGACGCCGAAAGCCGCGTGACCTCCTTGCCGCCGATGAAGATGTTTCCCTCTGTGACCATCTCCAGTCCGGCAATCAAGCGCAGGGTGGTGGTCTTGCCGCACCCGGACGGCCCCAGCAGGGTCACGAGTTTCCCACGCTCAATGCTGAAGCTGAAATTACGGACGGCTCGCACGTCTCCATACGCCTTGGTCACGTTCCGAAATTCAACAGCTGTTTCCGTGTTTCCCATCTCAATTCAAATTGCTAGTGGCTCAGAATCTCGTCGTCCCAATTCTCGTTTGCCAACGGCTAATTGGATCAGCGCAATCGCCCCAAGCATCACAAGAATCAAGACCGATGAATAAGCGATAGCCAGCCCGTAATCACCGAACTCAACACGACCAAGAATATAAGAAGTCGCCATGTCATAGTCAGCACTGACAAGAAAAATGACCGCGCTGATGGCTGTCATCGCCCGTACGAAACTGAACACCAGCGCTGCGATAATTGCCGGACGCAACAAGGGCAACAAAACTCTGCGCAGAGTGGTGAAGGATCGTGCACCCAGAGTCAAGGACGCTTCGTCAAGGCTTGGGTCCAGCTGACTCATCGCTGCAATTCCGGCACGGATTCCGGTGGGCATATTGCGGAAGATAAAGCAGACCACAAGGATCACGCCGGTTCCAGTGATCTCGATGGGAGGGACGTTGAAGGCGAGGATGTAGCCGACGCCGATCACGGTTCCTGGCACAGCGAAACTGAGCATGGTTAAAAACTCGAAAACGTCTTTTCCCCAGAACTTTTGCCGGACCAGTATGTATGCGGTCAACAGTCCTAAACCTGCTGTGAGAGGAGCAGAGATTGCAGAGATTTGCAGCGTTGTCCAGAACGAGTTCCAAGCAGCACCGTCCCAGATGATTCCATATTGCTCGGACCAATGGATGGAGAACTCATCAATGTAGTGTTTGAAAGTGAAGTTGTGTTTGTAGCCCCAGGTTTCCACGAAGCCGCCAAAAAGAATCATTCCGTAGACGACAAGGCTTAAGGCAATAAAAGGCATTGCAGTTAGATATGCCCCCCACGCTACCCGTTTTGGAAGCATCACGTGCATTCCGGCGTCCCCTTTTCCGGTGACGGTTGCATAAGATTTTTTACCGAGCCAGCGTCTTTGGGCGTAGAACGCGGAAAGCGTGAACATCAGCAGCACGATCGCCAAAACCGCCGCCATGCCCAGATCCCCCTGTGCCCCTGCAATGGCAAAGAAGATTTGAGTGGAAAGCACCTCATATTGGCCTCCGAGTACTAGTGGATTTCCGAAATCCGCTAAACTCTCGATAAAACCGAGTAGAAATGCGTTGGCCAAACCCGGGCGCATCAGCGGCAGTGAGACCGTCCAGAAAGTCTGCCATGGTGAAGCGTGAAGCGTTTGCGCGGCTTCTTCCATTGAAGGACTGACACCCTCTACCACTCCAATTAGTACAAGGAAGGCAATCGGTGTGAAGGCCAGAATCTGTGCTATCAAAATACCGGTAAGTCCGTAAATCCAACGTGTTGGCGTAATGTCGAAGGCCCACTCCAGAAAAGCATTCACGGCTCCGGCTCTCCCAAACAACAGGATCAGGGCAAGTCCGATCACAAAGGGCGGCGTGATAATGGGCAGCAGGGAAATAGTACGCACGAAGCCTTTGGCCTGCATTCCGGTGCGTGTCACTAAGAGCGCAAAGGCCAAACCCAGTACCGTGGTGGCCAATCCCACCAGAACCCCCATCCAGAGTGAATTCCAGGCGACTCCGCAGCTGAATTCGCTGTTCAGACAAGCAAGGCTCCAGATGTTGTTGGAAGATATGTTCTTCAGAAAGAGGGAGAAGACATACTCTCCTTCGTCGTTTTTGAGAGCGTTAATTAGGATCTTACCAACGGGAAAGAAGACAAAAGCGGTGACCATCGCAATGCTGAGGCCAATAGAACCGGATACAAAAATATCACCCTTGATCGCACCTCGTGCTGCTAGTCCCTGGGTGAACAGGAACAGGAATCCAGCGCAAACAAGTAAGGCACCGTAGCCCAGCCCCATTTGCGTCTGTGTGGTAGATCCAAAGAGGTCACCGAGAAAAACCCAACCCCAGCCGTGCAAGCCGAGGATGAAGCCCTGCGCAAACATGTAGGCAAAACCAAATCCTCCTCCGAGCAACAAGGCCGCTATATGACGGGGATCTGTTCTAGGCAAAAAAAGGGCAGGAAGCGGAACCAAAAGCGACAGCGCCACCGGCCAAAGCCACCAGCGCTGATGCATTGTAATTTGTAGGATTCCGGGAGAGTACTCGTCAAACGCCGGGTAACCGTCCGTGATCCAGATAAAACTCCAGAATCCGTCGTAAGCGGCATACCAGGGCAGGGTGAGGAATCCTACCCAGGCAATTCCAAGCCACAGTTTTAAGGAGTAACTGCTTTTTCTGAAATTCCCCGAAAACCCTTGAGAGGCTTCCGGGGAGAGTGCGGGTGGGGTCACCGAGGCAATACTTTGACATCAGTATCCCACTTCTTCAGCAGGCGGTTCCGTTCTGCTTTGGAACCATACAAGGCATGATTGTAGTCAATCAGTTTGATGCTGCTGACATCCGGAGCTTCCGGAGGACTGATGGCATTTTTATTGGAGGGGACCTGGTAAGATTTCACTTCTCCAGACCTGCTCTGCACATCAGCTGTGAGGGCAAAGTCTACGAATTTCCGGGCATTTTCCACATTGCGGGCACCATTAATGATGCTCACCGAGCCGATTTCATAACCGGTACCTTCGCAAGGAGAGACCGCCTCAATCGGAAATCCGCTGACAGCCTGTTTTACCGCACCATGTACAAAAACGATGCCGACTGTAATCTCACCCCGTGCCGAAGCCTTGATCCCTGCGGATCCGGACTTGGTGTACTGGCTGATGTTTTTATGAAGTCCCTTCATGTAGTTGAAGCCTCCTTCTTCACCGAAGAGTTGGACCATCGTCGCCAGCGTCGTGTAGGCTGTTCCGGAAGTACTGGGATACGCCATCATGACCTCATCCTTGTAGGCCGAGTGCAGCAGATCGTTCCAGCACTTGGGTACCGGCAAACCTTTCTTGGCGAGCAATTCCCGGTTGTATCCGAACCCCAATGCTCCGAGGTAAATACCCACAGTTTTACCGCCTGTGGCCTGGTGCGGTGCTTTGGCCCAGTCGTGCAACTCACTCAACTTGGGTGAGTTGTAGGCTTGTGACAGTCCTTCCTCTGCCGCCTGCAAGTGCGGGTCTCCTGTACCGCCCCACCAGACATCCCCTTTGGGATTGGACTTCTCTGCCCGAATCTTGGCCAGAGTTTCTCCGGAACTCGCACGGGTCATACCGACCCGAATGCCGGTACGTTTCTCAAACTCTTTACTCATCAGTTCGCACCACGCAATGTCGGTGCTGCAATAAAGCTTCAGCCGTCCTGCCGCATAGGCCGGAAGCGTGGTCGCCGCCAACAGCACCGACAGCAGTGCCATTCGTAACAATGTTCTCATCTCACCTCTCTTCGAGAAGGATTCACAAAATCCAACCCCAGTACTGAGGGTTGGGGAAGCCTAGTTTTGTAAAAGTTTTAGTTACGATAGTCAAACTTTTTTGCAAAATTCTGGTTGGGACAGCGTTCCCCAATCTGATATCGTTCTTCTTGGGTGAATTGCGTGTAGTCTCTCATCGATACCCTTATACTTGTCGGTTCAAAAGGCTCTGATGCTGACGCAGCTTGCCTCTTTTCACCAGACGATGAATTGCACTTTCGAGTTGAGTCTGCGGAAAAATGTCAATTTCTACCACAACCACCTGCTCCCCGGAGGAACATGCCCCGATTCCCGTTTGCCATACTACTCGCCTCTTTGGCACTGGTCCAACCACTTTACGCCGAAGAGGCCCGTGTCATCATGCAGAGGGTGCTGGACCGCGACAATGGCTTCTCGGAAGTCTCGCGGACCAAGCTCGCCACTTGTCGCTATGTCAAGAAATCGAAACGACTGGTTTGCGCGGAAGCTCCCCGTGTAAAGGTGTTCGAGAGCGTCCGCAAGGACTTTTCTGTTGCAGACGGAGAGGATTCAAAATCGGTGATGATCCTCCGCAAGCCTGCCGGAGAAAAGGGCATCGGCTTCCTGCAGTACGACTACGAGGTGCAAGGGCGGGATTCGGATCAGTGGATGTACCTCGCCGCACTCGGCAAGGTGAAGCGCATTATCGCAGGCAGTGACGATGAACCCAAAACCGGCAGTTTCTTCGGTTCCGAAATCGGCTATGAAGATTTGGAGGCGCGGCACCTTGATGACTACACCTACAAATTGCTCAAAACCGTCACCTACCGCAAACGCTCCTGCTGGGTGCTTGAAAGCAAACCGACCCCAGAACACGCCCGCAAGAGCAACTACAGCCGCTCCATCCAGTGGATTGACCAAGAGCGTTTGCTCTCCCTGAAAATTCTGCTTTACGACCGCAAAGGGCAACCCGCCAAGCAGATCGTCTCCACCAACATCGAGCAGATCGGCGGCATCTGGATTGCCCGCCGAACGCATGTCAACAATGTCCAGACCCGTCGCCAGACAACGATGGCCTTGGAGTCGGTCGCCCTCAATATCGAGGTCTCCGACGAATTTCTCACCCAGCGCACCCTCACCGACTCGGCGTTTCGGGAGTCCATTCTTCAGGACTTGGTACGCACCCTTGACTGAGGTTTTCCGGTGCGCTTCGGCTTGATCTTCCTGCTTGTGCTGGGGTATGCGCTTCCCTTGCACAGCCAGCAGGAAGCGTTTCCAGATTCCTTCGTTGAGGAAGCAGAGGTCGCGGGGCTAGACGATTCCGCAGCAACAGCCGAATTCGGATTCGAGGAACTGGAGCCGGAGATGGCATTGGTCGCTCCAGAAGCTTCTGACCCGGAAACCACGTCCAGCCTTCCGGATCAGCGCTGGACCTTCCAGCACGATGCCACCTATCGTCCCCATCAGCAGCGCACTGTCAGCAACCGTCTCTCCCTGCGCTTGGAGTTGGAGCAGTTGCTGGGCAAACACGCTTTTCTGCGCTTTGACGGCAAGGCGGCGTATAATTTCGTTTACGACCGTTTTGTATTTACAGAGCGGAACTATCCAGAAGTCATCCGCGAAAAATACCGAATTCACCGAACATGGCGCGAAGGTTATCTGCAACTGAGTTTCGGAAGTATTTCCCTCAAGCTTGGACAGCAGATCGTGGTTTGGGGAAAATCGGATGCTTCGGTTGTCACCGATCTCGTCAGCCCCCGCGACCAAACCGAGTGGTTTTCCACACCTGTGGATGAGGCTCGCCTCGGACAGCGGATGTTTGTCCTCGACTTCTATCCCGCTCCGAACCAGCAACTCACGCTGATCGCCAATCCGGACCCGCAGGTGAATGCCTACGCTCCCACCGGACACGAATACGCCCTCGTGGCCTCAAGTGCCCTCACCATCCTGCCGGAGCAACGTCCCGGATTCGACGGAACGGACACCGAGTACGGGCTGCGCTGGGGGTTCACAGCGGGCGGCAGCGATTTCAGTTTGCTGGCAGCGGACTTGGTGGACAACGACTATGTGCTGGCGTTGGAAGGCTTGGCTCTACGTCCACAGTACCAACGCTTCCGGATGCTGGGATTAGGCCTCAATGTGGGATCAGGAAAGTTTCTCTGGAAAGGCGAGATTGCGGCTTATTCCGGAAAGGGCTTCACGACGACCGCTGACAGTGCCGAACCCGACGGGATCGCAGAGCGGGATGTGGTTGCCGCCGCGCTGGGATTCGACTACACGAGTGCCGCCAACGATCAAATCACGCTGGAAGCCTCCAATCACCACATCCGGGACTGGCACTCCTCCCTGACCAACACCCTCAAAAATACGGGCAATGTGCTGCTAAGTTGGTCCCGGGATTTCCTCGGTGAGACGCTAACTCCGGAGTACGCGTTTGCGTGGGAGCCGAACAACGGTGACTCGTTGCATCAACTCCAACTCAGCTACGACTGGAACGATGCCCTCACGCTCAAGTTCGGCGGCTTCACTATTTTGGCGGAAAAAGACACCACCACTTTCGGACGCTTCAAGCCGCTCCGGCAGGTGCAAACTCAGATGCGCGTGGTGTTCTGATTTTTTGCTTTCAGGGTGCCGATTGTACCCTCATCTCCACTACAGGGCCGTTGATGAACCGAGGGGCAAGCAGGGCAATAGCGAGGCAGAAGAGCACAAGGAAACCGAGCGCAAGGCGTAGCCCGAAGCCTTCGGCAGTGAGGCCGATAAGCGGTGGACCAATGAGGAAACCGCTGTAGCCCAAGGTGGAGATTCCGGCGATGCCGGAACCCGCAGAGGTTCCGGGAAGGCGGCTGGCGGCGCTGAAGAGGATCGGAACGATGTTGGCCACGCCGAGTCCCATGCAACCAAAGCCCAGCATCGCGGCTTCCGGAGTGCCAATCGCCAAGCCGACCGCCAAGCCACTGGCCCCGATGAAGGCCGAGCAGCGCAGCACTACGGCGGGACCAAACCGCGTTACAAGCCGATCTCCCGCAAAGCGACTGAGGGTCATGGCGAGGCAGAACATAGTGAACGTCAGCGCTGCTGTCTGGGCACTGGCTTCCAGCGTGTTCCGGACGTAAATTGCGGACCAATCCATCGAGGCTCCCTCGGCCATCATCCCAAGCACCGCGAGCAACCCCAACGCCAACACTGGCCCTCTCGGAATTGCAATCATCGGCGCCTGCTCTCCGGGAACGTCCTCGGCGGGAGGCAACAGGAACAGCCCGCAGGCCAGCACCAGCCCCACCAGCACGACAACGACCGATCCCGTGTGCTGAAACGGGGTCACATCCCAACCCAGCACCACGCTGGCGATCCCACCACCAAGCAGGGTGCCAAGGCTGAAAGCCCCGTGAAACGAGGACATGAGCGGTCGGCCATAGCCCTGCTCCACCGCAGCAGCCTGAACGTTCATGGAGACATCCATCATGCCGTTGCCCATGCCGACCGCGAGCAGGAACGGCGTCATCAGTGCCATCGTGGGCACAAGCGTGATCATGGGAACCGCTCCCAACAGCAGAAGACAGCCCAGCACCGTGAGGATGCGGCTACCAAACCGCTGGATCAAGCGGGCCGTCGTCAGCATCATGGCAATCGCCCCCACCGCCGGCAACAGCAGCGCAAAACCCATCGTCGCCTCGGTCAGTTCTAGCTTGCGCATCAACCACGGAAAGTGCGGGACAATCGAGGCGAAGCTGAGTCCGTTCGCCATGAAGATCAGCATGACCGCCCAACGGGCGCGTTGCAGCTTGCAAGTGGGTAAACTCATCTCCGGAATCAGGTGAGTCTGCCAATGAAGAACCCGTATCCGGGGAGGTGGAGTTTACCGTTCTCGACACGCCCTGCTTGCGCAAGTGACTTTGGAGTACAGTCCTCAACGAGGTCGGCAGGCAAAGCCGTCATGCGTTCCTTTCCGGAGAAATTCCCAGCCACGAGTATCGTTTCACTGCCGGATTTCCGCTCAAAGACATAGCAATCGTTTTCGGTGGAAACCACCTGAAAACTTCCAGCCTGCAAGGCGGGAGAGCTTTTGCGAATCCGGAGCAACCCTCGGACAGCTTGCAGGGTGCTGCGATCCTCCTGCTCCGCATCCTCCAGCGTGTTGGGAGCGGTAGCGGGCAACCATGGCTTGGCACCGGAATTGAAGCCCTGTTGCGTCGCAGAGGAGGACCACGGAAAGGGGGTGCGACAGCCATCGCGTCCCACAATTTCCGGCCACATCCGAATGCCGTAGGGGTCTTGAAGCTGATCCTTGCGGATCGGGTATTCCGGCATGTCCAGTTCATCACCGTAGTAGAGAATCGGCGTACCGCGCAGAGTGAGTAGCAGGCCGAGCAGCATCTGCTGGTATTCGGGTTTTTCAGCGCAGTCCAAGCGTGAGAACAGGCGTGTGCAATCGTGATTACCGAGCGCCCAACAGGGCCAACCCTCTCCGCTGTGTTTTTCGGTCAACGCAACCGCTGTAGCGAAGTAATCGTGGTCCACAAGATCGTTGAGCAGTACAAAGCTGTAAGCCATGTGCAACCGCTCCGGTCCGTTCGCATAGTCCGCCGTCATTTTGATGGTGCCCTCCAAATCATGCGAACCGCCCACCTCACCGATTGAGGTGAGGTGGGTGCCCTCGTCAAGCTCCTTCCGGAGCATGGCAATGAAGTCGAAGTTCTCCGGACGGTCTTTGGAGTAGCAGGAGAGATAGTGAAAAAATGGGTTGGAGGACTTGTCGGTTTCAAGATGCGCGAGATCGTCCGGTTTGCGGGGATTGTCGCGGAACTGCTGGTCGTAAGCGAAGAAGTTTGCCGTGTCGAAGCGAAACCCGTCAGTACCCCGCTGCACCCAAAAACGCACCACCTCGAACAGGGCCTCGCGCACTTCCGGATGGTACCAGTTGAGGTCGGGCTGTTCCCTGAGAAAGCTGTGCATGTACCACTGCCCGCGTTGTTCGTCAAAGGTCCATGCCGGTCCTCCAAAGACACTCAGCCAGTTGTTCGGCAACGAACCGTCTGGCTTGGGATCCACCCAAACGTACCAGTCTGCTTTGGGGTTGCTGCGATCCTGCCGGGATTCTTGGAACCACGGATGTTGGTCCGATGAGTGGTTGAGGACAAGGTCGAGAACGATCTTGATGCCGCGTTGGTGGGCTTCGGCGACAAGTTTGTCGAAATCGGCCAGCGTCCCGAACATCGGGTCAATATCGCAGTAGTCGCTGACATCGTAACCAAAATCCGCCATCGGCGAAGTGAAGAACGGCGAGAACCAGATGGCGTCAATGCCGAGGCCACCGCCCTTGCCGTCATTGAGGTAGTCCAGTTTCTCTGTGACCCCTTGAAGGTCGCCAATGCCGTCGTTGTTGGCATCGCGGAAACTGCGCGGGTAGATTTGATAGAAGACGGCAGATTTCCACCAGTTTGGGCCAATTGTCATTTGTTGAGTTGATCTTGAGGGAATTAGACAGGAGATTTCACCGGGACCGCCCGGAGATTCCAGATCTCCTCGGCGTACTGCCGGATAGTGCGGTCGCTCGAAAAGCTTCCGGCTCCGGCGGTGTTTTGGATGGACATACGTGTCCAGCGTTCCGGATCACGCCACGCCGACTCCACACGCTCATGGCATTCCGCATAACTGGCGAAGTCAGCCAGCAGCAGATAATGGTCGCTGAAAACGAGGGAGTCGTGCAGGTCTCGGAAGCCTTCGCCCTTCCCGGATGCAAGCTTGCCTTTAACCAGTAATTTCAGCGCCGCTTTGAGTTCTGGATTACGATGTAACGTCTCCTCCGGATTGTAACCACCTTCCCGAACCTCCTGAACTTCCGGTGTCGTGAGCCCAAAAATGAAGCCGTTTTCTGCTCCAACCGCAGCAAGGATTTCGATGTTTGCGCCGTCGAGTGTACCGAGGATGGGAGCGCCGTTGAGGACGAATTTCATGTTGCTCGTTCCGGAAGCTTCCGTGCCTGCGGTGGAGATGTGTTGGGAGAGATCGGCGGCAGGAATCAGTTTTTGTGCCGCTGCGACTCCGTAGTTTGGGACAAAGACGAGCCGGAGTTTTTCATGCACCCGTGCGTCCTGTTCCAGCAACTGACTGATCGCAATGGCGAGGCGGATGATCTCCTTGGCCATGTGATAGCCCGGAGCGGCCTTGCCCGCGAGGATGACCGTGCGTGGCGTGAGATCGAGGTTCGGGTTGTCCTTGAGCCGGAGGTAGTCATGAAGGACGTGCAGCAGGTTGAGCAGTTGTCGCTTGTACTCGTGGATGCGTTTGATCTGCACGTCAAAGCGTGTCTGTGGATCAATCGAGAGTCCGTGCATCTGCTGGAGCCATTCCGCGAACTGCGCTTTTTTGCGCCTTCGCACCGTCCGCCATGCTTCCTGAAACACCTTGTCTTCCGACTTGCCCCGCAGCTTGTGAAGCTGCTCCAAATCCGTGACCCACGATGCGCCAATCTGCTCGGTGATGAGGTCCGCGAGTTCCGGATTCGCGCACTTGAGCCAAAGACGCGGGGTGATGCCGTTGGTCTTGTTCTGGAAGCGTTCCGGAAAGAGTGAGTGAAAGTCGCGGAACACGGTGGTCTTGAGCAGTTCCGTGTGCAGGGCCGCGACGCCGTTGACCGCATGGCTACCGACGATGGCGAGGTGCGGCATCCGCACCTGCTTGGGGTTGCTCTCCTCAATCAGAGAAATTCGATTCAGCAATGCGCCGTCGTCCGGACGGATTTTCACCACTTCGCTGAGGAAGTGCTTGTTGATCTCATAGATGATTTCGAGGTGCCGAGGCAGCAAGTGCCCAAGCAGGTCCACCGACCACTTTTCCAGTGCCTCCGGAAGCACCGTGTGGTTCGTGTAGGCGAACGTGCGGGTGGTCAAGCCCCAAGCGTGGTTCCACTCCAAGCCTTCCTCGTCCACTAGCAGACGCATCAGTTCCGCAATCGCAATCGAGGGATGCGTATCGTTGAGTTGGATGGCCACCTGCTCCGGAAGCCGATTCCAGTCCGTGTGCCGATCACAAAAACACCCCAGCAAATCCTGAAGCGACGCGGAGACAAAGAAATACTGCTGCTTGAGCCGCAGTTCCTTTCCGGAAAAGCCCTGATCGTTGGGGTAGAGGACTTTGGAGATCGTCTCCGCCTGCTGTTGTTCCGCGACCGCTGCAAGGTAGTCCCCCCGGTTGAAGGCGTGGAAATCGAAGTTCCGGGAGGCGCGTGCCTGCCAGAGCCGCAAGTTGTTGACCGTGCGATTTTGGTAGCCTGCGATGGGCACATCGTAAGCCACGGCCAGTGCAGGTTCCGTGTCGATCCAGCGTTTGCGAAAACCGTTCGGGCTTTCGGGATGCGGTTCCACGGTTCCGTAGAACTGCACGGGGCAGGTCAGTTCGTGGCGCGGGATTTCCCAAGGATAGCCCTGCTCCAGCCAGTTGTCCGGAGTCTCAAGCTGCTCACCGTTGCAGAAGCGCTGCTCGAAGATGCCGTATTCGTAGCGGATGCCGTAGCCCTGCGCCGGAAGTTGCAGCGTGGCCATCGAGTCGAGAAAGCACGCGGCCAACCGACCAAGTCCGCCGTTGCCAAGTCCGGCATCGTGTTCCAGTTCTTCCAACTCTTCCAAGTCGTAACCGATCTGCGCCATCGCGTCTTGACAGACTTCGTAAATGCCGAGATTGACGAGATTGTTGCGCAGGCTGCGCCCCACGAGGTATTCCAGCGAGAGGTAATAGACCTGCTTCGCGCCACGCTCGCGGTAGGTCTGTTGTGTGTCATTCCAGAATTCCACCAGCCGATCCCGAATGGAAAGGGCGAGACTCTGGTAGAGGTCGAAATGGGTGGCGGTGTAGCGAATCTTACTCTGAGAAAACTCCAGATGGTCGGCAACTGCCCGCAACAAACCCTCGGCGTCAAGGGGCTGATAGGTGGCCATCAGTTCCCAGAGCTTCTCGGTTTCCGGACGATTTTGTGGCATCAGATCTTGCCCTCGGATGGCTCAAAAATCAGACAACCCAGCGGAGGCAGGTGCAGCACCGCACATGCGGGTTGGCCTTGCCAAGCGGAGCCTCCGGCGACAACCGCCGCTTGGGTGTTGGTGCCGGATCCGCCGAACTCCGGGGCGTCGCTGTCGAAGAGCTTGCGCCAAGCTCCAGAGGTCGGCATTCCAACAAGATAATCCGGACGCGGCACGGGCGTGAAATTGAAGATGCACACGAGCGATGGGGCGTTCACTCCCGGAGTCGGTTTCCGCAGGAAGCTGAGAACGCTGTGTTCCGCGTCGTGGAGATCAACCCACTCGAATCCAGAGCCATCAAAGTCGTTGCTGTGCAGGCTTGGGTGAGCGCGGTAGAGATGATTCAGCGTCCGGACGCATTCTCGCAATTGCCGATGTTCCTCCGCTTCCAGCAGGTGCCAGTCTAGGCTGCGGGCTTCGCTCCATTCCTGTAATTGCCCGAACTCCTGTCCCATGAAGAGCAGCTTCTTGCCCGGATGACAGGCCATGAAACCGAGATAGAGCCGATGGTGCGCCCGCTTCTGCCAAGGGTCTCCGGGCATCTTGCCGAGCAGCGACCCCTTACCGTGAACCACCTCGTCATGCGAGATCGGCAGCACGAAGTTCTCGCTGAAGGCGTAGGCGAGCGAAAAGGTGATCCAGTGATGCTCGTAGCGGCGATGCACCGGCTCCTTGCCGATGTACTTGAGGGTGTCGTTCATCCACCCCATGTTCCACTTCAGGTTGAAGCCCAGCCCTCCGGTGTAGGTCGGGCGGCTCACGCCGGGCCACGCCGTGGACTCCTCCGCAATCGAGAGGATGCCCGGATGGGCTGCGAACAGCGTTTCGTGGAGCTGTCGGAAAAAGGCGATGGCCTCCAAGTGTTCACGTCCTCCGTGCTTGTTCGGAACCCACTCGCCCTCCTTGCGCCCGTAGTCGAGGTAGAGCATTGAGGCAACCGCGTCCACTCGGATGCCGTCAATGTGGTAGTGGTCAAACCAGAAGAGCGCGTTGGCGATGAGAAAATTGCGGACCTCGTTGCGCCCGTAGTTGAAGACGAGCGTGCCCCATTCCTGATGTTCACCTTTTTTCGGATCGTCGTATTCGTAAAGCGCAGTGCCATCGAAGCGAGCCAGTCCGTGCCCATCCTTGGGGAAGTGCCCCGGAACCCAGTCGAGGATCACACCCAGCCCCGCCTCGTGGCAGCGGTTGACGAGGTGCATGAAATCCTCCGGAGTCCCGAAACGCGAAGTCGGCGCGAAATAGCCCGTCACCTGATAGCCCCACGAGCCGTCGAATGGATGCTCCGCGACCGGGAGCAGTTCGAGGTGCGTGTAGCCCATTCCCTTTGCGTAGGGCACGAGATCGGCGGCGATTTCCCGGTAACTCAGAAAGCGCTCCTGCTCCTCCGGAACGCGCTTCCACGAGCCGAGATGCATTTCGTAAATGCTGATCGGCTGCTTGAGCGGATCGCTGGTGCGGCGACGTTCCAGCCACTCCGCGTCCGTCCACGCGAATCCGGACAAGTCCGCGACCTTCGAGGCGGTGGATGGGCGGGTTTCGGTTGCAAAGGCAAAGGGATCGGCTTTGAGGAAAAGCTCCCCGGCTTTCGTCTTGAGTTCGAATTTGTAGAGTGCGCCTGCTCCGACTTCCGGAATGAAGACCTCCCACACGCCGCAGTCGGAGGACTGCATGGGATGCCGCCGCCCGTCCCAGTGGTTGAAGTCGCCGACCACGCTCAACTGCTGGGCGTTCGGTGCCCAGACCGCAAACGCGGTTCCCGAAACCCCCTCCAGCGTGAGCGGGTGCGCCCCAAGTTTTTCGTGGAGCTGGTGGTGGGTGCCCTCGCCAAACAGGTGCTGGTCGAGTTCCGAGAGTTGCGTTGTGAATTTCAAAACGCCTAAGCTCCCTTCACGGAACCCGCAACCAGCCCGCGCACAAAATAGCGTTGCAGCGCGAAGAACACGGCTAACGGGACGAGGATCGAGATGAAGGCGCTGCTCGTGAGGATTTCCCAGTTGTCGCCACGTGAACCAAGCAGTTCCCGCATTTTCGAGGTCAGCACGATTTGGTCATCATGCTTGCCAAGGAAGACAAGGGCGACGAGCAGGTCGTTCCAGACCCAGAGGAACTGGAAGATGGTAAACGAGGCGAGGACCGGAACCGAAAGCGGCACCACCAGCTTGGTGAAAATCTGGAAGTGAGTGGCCCCGTCAATGCGGGCGGATTCGATAATCTCCCGTGGCAAGGTGCTCATGTAGTTGCGGAGCAGGTAAATTGCCAAGGGCAGTCCAAACCCAGTGTGCGCCAGCCAAATGCCCGGATAGGACTTGCCAGCGATGTCAAAAAACTTGCCGACGTCGTTGTACATCCGCAGCAGCGGAATCAGCGACATTTGCAACGGAACCACCAACAGTCCAACCACCACCACAAACAGCAACTGCCGCCCCGGAAAACGCATCCACGCAAAGGCATAGGTGGCAAACGTAACAATTATTAAGGAATCCTCCAGAAAAATCAACTCCCCTCGCTTTGGTAACAGGTCGTCCTTTGGTGATGAACCAGAGGAATCTCCTATAATTCCTGAAAATCAATAGCGCGGCCCCTTCCAGTGCTTCATCTCCCCGGACTTGTAGCTGATGTTCGCGAGAGTGCGGTCGTGGTGGTTCATCATCCACGAGAGCATTTTTTGCGCATACTCCCGCACTTGCGGTTGGCAACCCGGATCGTCCGCGAGGTTCTGGAATTCGTGCGGGTCGTCTTGGAGGTCGAAGAGCAGTGGCGGCAGTGCGGTGCAGTGGACGTACTTGTAGCGGTGGTCCCGGAGGACGGCAAGTGAACACTGGTCCGGATACAACCCGAAGCGCTCTTGAATCTGTGACTGATAGCTGGAGATTTCACGGAAATCGTACTCCCAGTGGATCTCGGTGCGCCAGCGTTCCGGCGTTTTGCCGCGAAGGAAAGGAGTCAACGGAACCCCGTCGCACTGGTCTGGCACTTCAAGTCCGAGCCAGTCAAGGATCGTTGGGGTGGTGTCAATGGTTTCGGTGAACGCCTCAATCTGGTGGCCCCGTGTGCCGTGTGCCGTGGGCCGCGGATCACGGACGATGAGGGGGATGTGAAAGCCGCCGTCGAAGTAACCGCGCTTGTCGAAGAGGTAGTGGTCGCCCAACTGCTCGCCGTGATCCGCGGTGAAGACGATGAGGGTGCGTTCGTCCTGCCCGGATTCGCGGAGGTAGTCGAAGAGGCGGCCAAGGTTGTGGTCCACCTCGGTCATCATGCCGTAGTAAGTCGCCCGTGCTTGCAGCACATCGCGTTCATCCGCAAGCGCTGCAGGGCCATCGCCGTTGGGAAAGAACTCTCGGCGGGGCAGCACCTCGTGCAGCATTTGGGTGACCGGATGCTGCGAGCCTTCCGCAGCAAGCGATTCACAGCGCACCGGACGGGGAATGCTCTCCGGATCGTATAGCGAATTGTACGGCTCGGAGACGGACCACGGCGGATGCGGCGCAAGGTAGGAGAGGTGCGCAAACCACGGCTCGCCCTCGCGGGTGCCCAACCAGTCGAGCGCAGCATCGGTGAGGAAACCCGTGAAACTGTGTTCCTTGGCGTAAATTGGCGGAGGAAAGGTCGCGCCTCGGTTTTCGGCTCCGGGATAGTTCGGTCTGGGTAAAAAAACATTCTCGTGGGTGAGCCTTCCGTAGCCGTGGCGCTGGAGGTGCGCGAGCCACGGTTTGACATCATTGCTGGTATTCAGCACGGGCGTGATACCGGACAACAGCCCTTCGTAAGTTCTGAGCCTGGGATCGTGCTGCGGCAGTCTACGTGGGTCCACCGAGGTGTCGGTGTAGCCGAAAAGCACGGGGTCGTATCCGGCCTTGCGGACTTCGAGCGCAATATTCGTGAACCGTGCATCCAGAGGGGTGCCGTTATTCACGGAACGGTGGTTCATGAGGTACATCCCCGTGTGCAGCGAGGCGCGGGCGGGTCCACACGGAACAGCTTGGGTCCAGTGGTTGCGGAAAAGCACACCCTCGGAGGCCAGACGATCAAGATTTGGTGTTTGTATTAGCGGGTGCCCGACGGCCCCCAGCGTGTCGCCCCGCCACTGGTCGGCGGTAATGAAGAGGACGTTGTGGCGCATAGCAAGATTTTGGAAAGATTTGGAGATGCTCCGGGTAGTGTCATCCGGACATGATGAGGGAAAGTCGGCTCAGAACTGTTGCAGAAAGCGTAGGTCGTTGCCGTAGAAGTAACGAATATCCTGAATACCGTGCTTAAGCAAGGCGGGTCGCTCCACGCCCATCCCGAAGGCGAAGCCCGTCCACTCCTCCGGATCGTAACCGCCGTTGCGCAGCACGACAGGATGCACCATGCCAGCCCCGGCGATCTCCAGCCAGCCCGTTTGCTTGCAGAGGCGGCAGCCCGCGCCTTCGCAACTACAACTCATGTCGATCTCAATACTCGGCTCCGTGAAGGGGAAATAGCTGCCCCGGATGCGCACCTCGCGCTCCGCCCCGTACATCTTGCGGGCGAACTCGGACATCACACCAATGAGGTCAGTGAGCCGGATGTGCTTGCCGAGGGCAAGCCCTTCCACTTGAAAGAACTGGTGCTCGGAACGCGGCGTGATCTGCTCGTAGCGGTAGCATTTGCCGGGCAGGATCACACGGATGGGATCAGGGTAGTATTCGCGCATCGCCCGGATTTGTCCTGGCGAAGTGTGGGTGCGCAACAGCACCTCATCGTTCACCCAGAACGTGTCCCACATATCGCGGGCGGGGTGGTATTCCGGAATGTTGAGCAACTGGAAGTTGTACTCGTCGGTTTCCACATCCGGTGCTTCATAGACCTGAAACCCCATCTCCCCAAAAATGCGGTAGATTTTGCGCAGAGTCTGGGTGGTGAGGTGCAGGTGCCCCGCACTGACTGGGCGTCCGGGCAGCGTCACGTCCAAGTCATCTTCGCTGAGTTCACGCTGCAACTGCTCCGTTTGCAAGGACTGCTGCCGGGCGTGGAAGGCGTCTTCGAGCGTCTGCTTGACCTCGTTGACCACCTTGCCCATTTTCGGACGCTCTTCCGGAGCCAGCCCCCCCATCTGCTTGAGTTGCTGGGTCAGTTCGCCTTTGCGGCCCAAGTAGCGGCGGTACCACTCTGGAAGAGCAGCGGGAGAGTCAAGGCACTCCAGTTCCTGCTCGGCCTGTTGCCGAAGTGCGTGGATGGCTGCAATCATGTCGTTTAGCGGTTTAGGGTTTAGGCTGTAGGGGGCACCTCGCCAAGCTCTGAAACAGCTTTTCGGAATCCCTCCACATCGTCAAGCTGACGCTCCAGTCGTCGGCAAAATTGTGGAAATGAAATGCGGTGGCTGCTACGGGGCTCCAAGGACGCTTGCGTGAAATCTTGGGGATCAACCTCCTGAGATTTGAGCCAATCCAACCATAACTGGAAGCTTTGGTACTCCTCCGGCTTGGGCGTGGGAGGTGGTTCCGGTGGCTCCGTTTTTTCCGACTCTTCCGGATCCGGAGCGGATTCGGGTTCGTCAAAAAGCCTGGTGTCCACCCCATCCTGCCGCAGTTGCTCAAAGCGGTCGAGGTAGTGCTGAAGCTGATCCTGCGCCGGATCATCCCGCCCACGGCGCAGCAAGCGGTATCCAAACTGCCGGAACGAAATCGCATGGCTGCTCGAGACCCGGAACTCGCCGTCAATTTCCTCGGCGAGCGGGATGTCCAGTGTCTCCAACTGATCGCACCACGCATTGAAACTCAGGTACGCCTCACGAAGTGGAACGTACTTCGGCTCCGGAACCGCAGGAACTTCCTCTTTTTTCGACTCCGGGGTTGCAGGCTGATGTTTGAGTTCGCGTTGCAAGAGTTGGGGGCTGAGCAGCGGAGTCTGGGGGGGGCTGGCACTGACGAAAGTGGGAACCGGAGCGAGGCGATGCGCGGTTGTGAATGGACTGGGCGTGAGCGGCGAGGTGCCACGCAGTTGCTGCTGGACCACATGAATCTGATCCACCAGCCGTGCCAATTCGGTCTGGAGCGAGTTGAGATCCAGGGAATCCAAACCTCCGGAGCCGGAGTTTTCCTTGAGTTGCTTGGGAACGATCTGCACCTGATGGCGCTGCAACCATGCGGGAGACCCCAGCCGGGATAGCCAGTCCGGATGCGGCTCCAAAACCGACTCGGCGTGTTCCAGCCAGAACTGGTAGGGCACTTTGCTGCTGACATCGAGCGTTCCCGGCGGCGGCGGCGCAAGCTCACAGCCTGCGGTAGCGAGCCACTGGTTCCACTCCGCCCAGGTCCGGCGGGTCTCCTGAGAAACCCAATGCCGCTGAAGCTGTTGTTCCAGCCGTTGCAACAGATTGGAGGTCATGCCCAATGCACTCGTCAGCGCTTCACACTGCCCTTGGTTTCGGAAACAAAGTCGAGAAACCTTCGCACTTCCGAGGTGTCCCCGAAAGTTTCCTCGATGATGCGGATGGCCTCGTCGGCCTTGAGATCTTCCCGGAAGTAGATGCGGTGCGATTCGAGGATGTTGTTGATCGCCGCTTGAGAAAAGCCGTGGCGCTTGAGCCCAACGATGTTGACACCCTTGACCTCGAAACGGTTGCCGTAGCCAGTGACATAAGGGGCAACATGCCCATCAATCAGCGAAGCCCCACCCGTGAAAGCGTAGGAACCGATGCGCAAAAACTGCGCGACTCCATTCTGTCCGCCAAGTGTGACATAGTCTTCAATCGTGACATGGCCGCTGAGTCCCGTGTAGTTAGCGAGGACGTTGTGGCTGCCAATGTGGCAATCATGGGCGACATGGACGTAGCCCATCAACAGGTTGTGGCTGCCCAGCGTGGTGCAACCACCACCGCCCTGGGTGCCTCGATGCACCGAAACGCCTTCCCGGAAGGTGTTGTGGTCCCCAACGAGCACCTGCGTGTCCTCGCCGTGGTACTTGAGGTCTTGCGGCTCCCCCCCGACGTAGGAGAAGGGGTGGAACACGTTCTGCTCACCAACGGTGGTGTTGCCAGCAAGCACGACGTGCGAGTGCAGGAGGCAGCCCGCGCCGAGCTTCACTTGCGGGCCAATCTGACTGTACGCGCCAACGATGACATCGCTGCCAAGTATCGCGCCATCCTCAATGAGGGCGGTGGGGTGGATTTTGCTCATGGATATCAGGCATGTGGTCAAGTCCAGTATTGTCCGAGAACGGGCTGGAAAGTCAAGGGAAACTCCAGAGGTTCCGATCAACCCTAGCCCCGCAATCTCAGAGTTTGGGGATGCGGTTCACGAATTGCATTTCTGTAGGTTGTCGAAGACTGCGAACTCTGAATTTACAAATGTTGAACCGTCTCCTGTCCCTGCTGTTCCTGCCCCTGTCGGCGGTTGTCGTGTCGGCGGAAACCGTACACCTCAATGATGGTAGCACCCTTCATGGTAACATCCGAGGCATGGATGACCAAAGGATCGTCCTTGAATCCCCGCTCACGGCTCAAGAACTCAAGGTGGAGCGTGCTGACATCAGCATTATCGAGTTTGAGGGCAATTCTCGGAGCCTCGTCCGCCGCCTTGGGATGGGCTTGATTTACCGCCCCAGCACGGGCGAGGAGCACCTTTCCCTCAAAAACTGGCTGGATGACACCAACGCGCTGGAACTCGTCATCCGCTATGTCAGCAAAAGCATTTCGTCCCAGAGTCGCTTCAACCTAGAAGGTCGCCTGTCTCACGTTTACCTTGCCAAAAACCGCTTCGACCTCTTCGTGGGCGGTGGTTTGGGATTCGCCAGTTCAGGAAGCGAACGAGGCACCATCCTCAAAGCCTTCAGTGGTGCCGAGTTCTTCATGATCTCGCTCCCGGACTTCAGCTTTGGCGCAGAGCTGGGCTTCATCAGCCGCAGCAAGGTGGACGAAGAGCAGAGCCTCTACAACGCCTTCACCGCCCGCTACTACTTCTGACCCGTCATGGGTCACAAGCCCCCCTCTGGCCTCTCCTTCGAGTTCTCCGCAGACGATGACCGTCTGATGGAATCTGCCCTCCGGAACTCTGAGCTTCCGGACGGGAACCCCGATGAACTTCCTGACGACCTGCTCACCTCCCCACGCAAATCCAAGCGCAAATCCTCGCCCAAGCATCCGGACGAAACCATTGACCTGCACGGCAAGACGCAGGAAGAGGCGATTCGGATGGTGCAGAATTTTGTGAAAACCAGCCACACGCATGGTTTGCGCAACGTCCTGATCATCACCGGAAAAGGACTCCACTCCGGAACGCAGGGACCCGTTCTCAAGCACTCGGTGGAGCAGTGGCTCCAGCGCAACGGCACCCCCTACCTTCAGGAATTCCACGACGCCCCTCCCCGGCACGGCGGCTCCGGAGCGATCTGGGTGCGGCTCAAGTAGGTCAGCCACGGATCACGCGGATTATAGTAAAACGCGGATTCAACTCGTAAGTGCAACTCACCGTCTGGTGAAGAGAGGCAAGCTGCGTTAGACTCAGTGCCGCGCAAAGAACCGCAGTCCGGAATCAGTGCAGCAGGTGGGAGAGGTCGGACTCGTCGGGGTCGCTGAGGTTGCGGCGGAGTTTGGCCTGTTCGAGCTTGAGCCAGCCACGTTCTTCGTGGAGGGCGGACTCGCGCTCCAACAGGTGGGACTGTTCAGTGCCCCGGAGGTCGGACTGCACGGAGTGGATGCGGTCGTGTTGGTCGAGCAGGTTGCGCAGGAGTGATTTCACCCACGTTTTTTCTTGCTCCAGCCGCTGCTGATCCTGCTCCAGCTTTTTGAGAAGTTGCTGCTGGCGGGCAAGGATTTCCTGCTGGGCGGTTTGGAAGGCATCAAAGGACTGTTGCAGCATCACCTGCTGCTGTTGCTGGAGTGTCGCCTTGAGTTGCTGGAGTTGTTCGCGTTCCTCGCGCTGGTTGCTGCGCCCTCGTTCGGCCTCGGCTTCAAGCCGGGCGCCGATTTCCTTCAGTTCCGCACGTTTGGCTTCGAGCTTTTTGCGGAAGTCCTCTTGCTTGTGAACCTTGGCCTGAAGCTGCTGCTCCCGGACGGCAAGGGCGTCCGCCTGTTCCCGGAGTTGGGTGTTGAGCTGCCGGACCTGCTGTACCTCGACCACCTGTCCCACCTGCTGATGCAGATGGGCGAAGCTCTGCCCCAAGCGGTGAATCCGGGAACACAGTGCCACCACCGGGTCTTCGGAGGACTCCTCCTGAATGGATCCCAGTACATAATCAGTCGCACTCACCTGCTGGATTTCGGACGCAGGAAGTTTGGCGAGCAAGGTGTTAAGCCGCACCTTCACGGAACCATCGGTCTGCGGAACCCCCTTGAGCAAGCGTTGCAGTCCCTTGCGACAGACATGGAGCTTGGCGCGGTCTTCATCCAAGGCTTCTTGGAAAACAAGGCGTTTGGGCGACTCTGCTCCGAGTTCAAGGTCGAGTTGCTCTTGCAGGCCCGCGAGGTTGAGCTGAAATTGCAGGAGGGTCTGCTCCAAATGGGACTGGGCCGAAGCCAGCGGCACCACCCGTTGGGGGGACACCCGGAACTTGGAGGCTTGGGCAGCAGTGGTGGACGAACGGTGTGTCTGGGTCATGCAATTCATTCCGATGTGCCCGGAAGGCTCGGCCCACTCCGGCAGCATCTGTGGTGGCCCCTGGAATTCCACGCCCAGGCGGGTTCAGTCACTCGTTGGCGGCTCCGGTTTTCTTGGCAGCCTGCAAGCTCCGGATTTGCTGAGAGAGCCGATGCTCCGGATAGGCTTTCTGCAACTCTTTCCAAATCACTTGCTGGCGGGCCGTGTCTCCCATTTGCCGAAAGGTGTCGCCCAAGCCGTACAGGGCTTGGGGCAGCACCCGACTTTGCGGGAACTTGCGGATCAGCGTCCCGTAGTTTGAGGTCGCCTCCCGAAAGCGTTTCTGTCGACGGTTGGCAGCGCCCAGCGTCAGCAGGAGCCAATCCTTCGGAACCAGCGGCTGCTCCTGAGTGAGCAAGGTTTTCCACGCTCCGGAGGCTTGCTGAAGCTCGCCCACCTGAAGCGCAAGCAAGCCCTCCAGCAGCAAGCGGGTGTTCTCGTCCGTTGCGGATTCCGGAGCCTCCGCTTGCGAAGCAATCACTTCCTCCAAAAAAGCGACTCGCTTTTCCAGTTGCTGCGCCCCTTCCCGCAGTTCGTTCAGGTCGCGGGCGATTTGATCGAGCAACGATTCATCCGGAACCAACAGCGACAGTTCCGACTGCTCGCGGCTCAGATTCGCCGTGACACTCTGAAGCCGCTCCAGCAGTTGCTGGTGCCGACTCAATGACTTGCGAACTGCATCTAGGTCCCGCACATCAGCGCCCTCCGCCAGCACAAGGGCGGTCAACACCAACACCACCGCCATTCCAGACAGCACCCCGCGCACGACTCGCCTCAGCCACGCGACAAGGAAAAATGTGCTTAATGTGTTTTCTGCAAAGGCCATGCAAGCGCCCTCAGCGGGTCCAAGCCGGTTGGGTTTCGACAACCGCCGGAGGACTGGTCGTAACCCGCGCCACCGGCCCACCATGTGCGGAGATGTAGTAAAGTTTGGTGACTCCCGTTTTGTGGGAGGAAAAGACGAGTTGTCGACCATTGGGTGCCCAATCGGGCTGCTGCGAGTTGTAGCGCCCAAAGGTGAGTTGCTGATGCCGCCGCCGCAGGAGGTCGTACTTGAAGATTTGAAACACGCCTTTCCTGCGGCCTTCGTAGGCCAGCATCCGCCCATCCGGGGACCAGCGCGGCGAACTGTTGTAGCGTCCCTTGTAGGTGACGCGCTCGCTGCGCTTCGTACGGGTATCATAGAGATAAATTTGCGGTTCGTGGTTGCGGGCGGCATCGGAAACAAAGGCAATGCGGGTACCATCCGGAGACCAAACCGGGGAAGTCTCCAGACTCCGCCAAGTAACAATAGGGGTCAAAGTGCCGGACTCAAAGGTGTACTGGTAGAGGTCGGAGGTCCCCTGCCGCATCAGCGCGAGCAGGAGGCCGTGCCCGTCTGGAGACCAACTTCCGGCCAGCGGTTGGGTGCGGCGATCCAGTTCCTGAAACTCAAGAATTTGGGCGCGGTAGCGATCAACGTGCTGGAGTTGGATTTGTGCGGAGGAGCGGGTCAGGGTGGTGTAGAGCAACTGCTTTCCAGTAGGGTCCCAACTGGCGAAGTTGTTGGAGCCGAGGTTGTAGGAGAAACGCCTCTGCTGGGTGCCGTCGTAGCTGGTGAGCATGATGTTCTTGCGGGAACCCCGAGCCTGAGCCGTGTAGGCGATCTTGGAAAAGGAGAGTCCGGAGAAGCCAAGTGTGGCCTTGGTGATGCGATCCGCCAACAAACGCCCGAGATCCCGCAGGCTGCGGTCAGCACGTTGCTCCAATTGCCCCTCCAAGATCGGCTTTTCGCGTCCGGATTCCCGCAGCACGAAGAAGGCGAGCCACGGTTTTTCACGACTGACCCGCAAGTGCAACCGAAAGGCGGGGGCCTCCGGAGAGCTTGCGGCGGCGGCTTCGCTATCGCTTTCCTCAACCGTGAAGAACAACGTCTGCTCCAGATTGCTCTGGAACACCGACTGCACGAAGAGTCCCTTGACGCTGGTCGCGGGCTGCATCGCCACCGCCACCTGCAACGGTGTGAAGCGAGGATTGGTGATCTCGTAGTAATCCAGTGCGTGGACCATCGAGTACAGGCCAAGCCAGACACTCAGGGTCAACAACAGCCTCGCAAGCCGGAGAAGCACCATTTGCCGTAGGAGCGCGGGAGTCAACGAAGAAAGGTGGATGGGTCGAATCCGAGAAAGAATTCGTAGCGAGAGTCAGGATAAGAATCTGGCACGGCTGGGAGAAAAGGCAAGCTGTCCAGCACATCCTGCACCGAGCGATCCAGAAAACGGTCTCCGGATTTTCTGAGAATCTCCCCCGTTTCGATGGCTCCAGAGCGCTCAATGACGAAGCGCACTTCCACCACCATGTCCTGATCGGCAAGATGGAGCGGCACCTCCCAATGCTCGGCAAGGAACTCGATCAGTTGAGTGCGGTAGATGCGGGCTTCGGCCACGCTCATGCGCCGTGCGGCCAGCGAAACCTGTGAGTTCTCTGGAGCGTCCAATGCCACCAACTCCAAGTCGGACAACAGTGAATCCGGCAGGGCAACCGTGGTCGCAGGTGCTTCCGGCTCCAGAGTTTTTGAGGTTTCAGTTGGTAATTCCTGAAGGATTTTGCTGAGACTCAAGGAGGTCAAAGATTCGGGTTCCAGAGTTGGTTTTTCGACAGACTTGGAAGGAAGTTCCGGAGCCTTCCGGACAACAGGCTGTAGCACGTTTGTTGCGATTTTTGGCGTTTCCTTGACCTCCGGCTTGGGTGGTGGAGGGGGTTCCGGTGGTTGGGGGCGAGCCCCCGCAAGTAACATTCCGGGAGCCGCATCGTCCTCCGGAAGCAGTTCCGTTCTTTTTGGCGGCAGCGGCAAGGTTGAGAGCTCCAGTTGCTCTGCCCAACTCCGGGGAATGAGTTGCATAAGCAAGGTTTGGGTGTTGGCGACCGCAAGCGGGGGATGCTGTTGAAACCAGACAATCAGTGCGGCATGAAACACCCCAGAAACCAGCAGCGCCAAGGTGTGCTCCCAGCGCAACCAACTCATCGGGACAGCCCGCCCCACGAGAGCCGGGAGGCGAGGTTGTGGAAAAAATAGTTCGGCTCCAGAAACACGAGCTGGGCCTGCCGCTTGGATTCGCGCACCATGATCTCGTCGTTGATCGCCAGTGGAATCTTGTTCTTGCCGTCGATCGAAAGGTAGATGTCTTGCTCGCGAGTCTGCGAACTGACCCGCAAGTGGATTTCCGAATCATGCGTGACCACAAGGTGTCGCGCCCGGAAGTCATACTCGTTGAGGCCGCTGACGATCATGCAACGCAATTCCGGCATCACGATGGGAGAACCGGCGGCGAGCAGATAGGCGGTGCTGCCGGTGGCCGTGCCCACGATCACGCCGTCCCCTCGGATTTTACGAATGGACTGCTGGTCGATGCTGAGTTCCACCGTGATCAAGCGCGTCGCCCCCCGCACCACCATTTCGTTGACGATGTAGCTGGTGCCATGTGGGTGGGTGCATTTGAGGATGGAGCGCTTGCTGATGAAGTGGCGTCCTGCGAATACGCGTCCAAGGATGCTATCAATGTCTTCAAGGTCGCCCGCTGTAAGAAAGCCCACGGTTCCGGCGTTGATCGCCAGCAACGGAACTTCCAGATAGAAAACCAGTGCCGAGAGCACGGTGCCGTCACCCCCCACTGCGATGACAAGGTCCAATTCGCAATCCGCATCACCTCCCTCCTTCAGGAGCATCACCTCGGCCCCGTGGGGAGCAAGGATGCCCTGAATGCGATGCAGCAGACGCGAGGGTTCGTGATTGGTGGTGAAGAGGCCGATCCGGTGGAGAGGCCGCAGGGAACTCTGGGATTGCATGGAAAATATCGCGAGGTCAATAAGGTCTGTTGAATGATGCGCCGTCCACCAATAGGATGTCAAGGGGAATCGCGCAGTGCCCGCGCGCTTGCATCCGTCTGAAAACACACTCCTCTTGAAATCCTCTGCAAATCCTGCTAACTTGTGGGGTTAAGCTTTGATTGGCTTTCGAGCCAGAACTCACGAACAGGTAATCATGGAAGCGGCATCTCAGAAACAACTGGAGAACACCCGAAACATCGGCATTTCCGCACACATCGACAGCGGCAAGACAACACTCACCGAGCGCATTCTCTACTACGCAGGCAAGATTCACAAAATCGAAGAGGTTCGCGGTGGTGGTGCAGGTGCCACCATGGACCACATGGAGCTTGAGAAGGAAAAGGGGATCACAATCACCTCGGCAGCAACGACTGTTGCATGGGATGACACGAAGATCAACATCATCGACACCCCCGGACATGTGGATTTCACCGTGGAAGTGGAGCGTTCGCTGCGTGTGCTTGACGGCGCCATCCTCGTGCTTTGCGGTGTGGCCGGCGTGCAGTCACAATCCCTCACGGTGGACCGCCAGATGAAGCGCTACAGGGTTCCACGCCTTGCCTTCATCAACAAGCTTGACCGCATGGGTGCGAATCCGGATCGGGGCATCGAGGGTATCCGCGAACAGCTCAAGCTCAACGCCGTGGCCATGCAGATTCCAATTGGCCTTGAAGAGGGGCATCAGGGCGTGATCGACCTCGCCACCATGACGGCGATCTACTTTGATGGTGACAACGGCGAAACCGTCCGCACGGAAGAGATTCCGTCAGAACATCAGGAGCTCGCCGAGGGAAAACGGGCTGAGATGCTGGAGGCGGTGTCAATGTTCAACGAGCAACTGATGGAAGACCTCTTGGAGGATAACGAGATTTCCGAAGAGGTCATTCACGCAGCCATCAAGGCGGGTGTGCTTTCACTGGAACTCTGCCCGGTGTACATGGGCAGCGCGTTCAAGAACAAGGGGGTGCAACCCCTGCTGGATGCGATCAACCGCTACCTGCCCTCTCCACTGGAAGCCGAGCCTACTGAAGCTGCAGACCTCGCCAATGGCGGCTCCAAGGTTTTGTTGGACACCGATCCGGAAAAACCCACCGTTGCGATGGCCTTCAAGCTCACCGAAGAGCAGTTCGGGCAGCTCACCTACGCCCGCATCTATCAGGGCAAGCTCCGCAAAGGCGAGCAGTTGGTGAACACGCGCACGGGCAAGAAACTACGCGTGGGCCGCATGGTCCGGATGCACGCCAATGACCGCGACAACATCGACTACGCCGAGGCGGGGGACATCGTGGCCATGATCGGCGTGGACTGTGCGTCTGGCGACACCTTTTGCAACGATCACGTTCGCCTCGCCTGCGAGAGCATCTTCGTTCCGGACTCGGTGATCTCGCTCGCGATCAAGGCAAAGGATAACGAGCAGCAGATGAAGATGAGCAAGGCGATCGGCCGCTTCATGCGCGAGGATCCGACCTTCCGGGTTCATTCCGACGAGGAGTCCGGAGAGACGATCATTGCCGGCATGGGTGAGTTGCACCTGGACATCTACATCGAGCGCATGCGCCGCGAGTACGGAGCCGAGGTCATCGTCGGTGCCCCACAGGTGAGCTACCGCGAAGCCATCACCACCTCTGCCGAGTACGATCATTTGCACAAGAAACAAACCGGGGGTTCCGGACAGTTCGCCGGAGTTTCGGGCATGATCGAACCGTTGCCGAGGGACAGCGAGGAATCCTTTGTGTTTGAGAACAAAATCTTTGGAGGCTCGATTCCCAGCGAACACATCCAAGCCTGCGAAAAAGGCTTTCGGGATGTGATGGAAAAAGGACCGCTAGCTGCCTTCCCGATGGTGGGGATCAAGGTGACGCTACGAGACGGGAAGTACCACGACGTGGACTCCAGCGACTTGGCCTACCGCCTCGCCTCTCGTGCGGCAATGAAGCAGGCGGTTCACAAGGCGAACCCAGTGCTGCTGGAGCCGATCATGAAAGTCGAGGTTGAGACTCCCTCCGACTACCAAGGTTCCGTGATCGGCGACCTCAGTTCGCGCCGAGGTGTCATTTACGGCTCCGAGGTCAAGGGTGAGGACACCGTGATCAACTCCGGGGTGCCGCTGGGCGAGATGTTCGGCTACGCCACGGAACTGCGCTCGATGACGGCGGGCAAGGCCAGCTACTCGATGGAGTTCGAGAAATATACGTCGACCCCTCCGTTCGTTCAGGAAAAGGTGATCAAGGAGCGTCTCGAGAAACTCAAGGAGGACGAATGATCCTCCGGGACTGCGGGGAGTCCACCCGCTCCGCAGTCCTTTCCATCGCCCTCCTGACACTCCCGGAGTCGCCCTGCAAATGGGGCACTCCTGCTGACTGACCCCCAATCGCATCACCCCTGCCACTGGCATGACCACCGTTGCCCTCCATACTCTTGGTTGCCGACTCAACCACTCGGAAACCGAAGTGCTGGCCCGGAGTTTTCGGCAGTGTGGCTACACGGTCGTGACTGCCAACGGAGCCGCCGATGTCTTGGTGGTCAACACCTGCACTGTTACGGAACACAGCGATTCCAAAAGCCGGCAAACCATCCGCTCCCTGCACCGCAAACATCCGGACGCGGAAATCGCGGTGATCGGCTGCTACGCCCAGATGGCTCCGGAGCAGATCGCTGCGCTCGCTGGCGTGCGGGTGGTGGTCGGTAGCGAGGAAAAACTACGGCTTCCGGACTTGCTGGAGCAGGCGCGTCAGCACAACGATCCCCTCGTGCTGGCTCCCACTCCGCGACGGCGGACGTTCTACGCGCCCATCGCCCCGCTCTTTCCGGAAACCTCCTCCGCACCCGCAGACACTGAAGCCCTCGTCCACTCCGGATTGCACACCCGCGCCGCTCTGAAAATTCAGGACGGCTGTGATTTCATGTGCAGTTTCTGCATCATTCCCTTCGCCCGTGGGCGCTCGCGGCACCGGGATTTCGGGAATCTCTTGGAAGAAGCGCGGATGCTGGCCGAGGAAGGAGTCCGGGAGGTAGTACTCACGGGAGTGAACGTGGGCACTTACGAGGAATCCGGACGCACCATCGTTGAGGTTGTGGACGCACTTGCCAAACAAAGTGGGCTGGCACGTGTCCGCATCAGTTCAATCGAACCGACCACCGTGCCCCCAGCATTGTTCGAGCGCATGGCCGATGCGACGCATCCCCTCGTTCCCTTCCTGCACCTGCCGTTGCAATCCGGAGCGGAGGCGATCCTCCAACAAATGAAACGCCGCTACTCCGTCCGTGACTATGCCGCCGAAGTGGAACACGCCTGCCGGGCGGTTCCGGATTTGTGCGTAGGCACCGATGTGATGGTGGGGTTTCCGGGAGAAACCCCGGAGGATTTTGAGGAAACCCGCGCGCTCTTGGCAGACCTGCCCGTCAGCTATTTCCACGTCTTTCCCTTCTCAGTGCGCAAAAACACGCCTGCCGAACGGATGGACACGCAGCTTCCTCCGGAAGTGAAACAGGAGCGCGGCGCAACCCTGCGTTCACTCAGCCAGCGCAAGCAACGGATGTTTCAGGAACGATTTTTGGGACGCACCCGGACGGTGCTATGCGAAGCACCCAAAGCGGATGGGCGCATGGGCGGGTTTACGGACAACTACCTGCGCGTGGAGTTGAACGGCGGTTTCCCGGAACTCCACAACCAACTGGTTCCGGTGCAGCTTTCCCACATCCGTGGAGCGGTACTGGTGGGGCAAGCCGCAACCTAACTCAGCCTGCGCTCAGACTTCGTCACCGTGGTTCTGTCGCAACACATAGGGGCGGTCGCACCCATGCCGCGATGGATTCATTGAGTAAGAGGTGAAACAGGCGGGGTGGTAAAGCGCCGTGAGGTTTTCGGCGCAGCCTCCGAGCGTTCCAAGGACCAGTGCAAGGAGGGCGAGTCGGATAAAGCGTTTTCTCATGGGTCTTCTCAAGCAGGGACACGGGATTGCGTCTCTCCCCTAACCTCCTGCAAACCCTGATCCAGAATTCCTTTGCTGTCCTGCGGAGTAGCGATTCCTCCGGCCTTGTACGGTGCTACACCTTGCGCAGCACTTTCAGCGAAACGCCCTCTACAAGATCCTTGACCTGCTCCCGGTACGCCAGCATCTGCGGAGCCACTGAGTGCGCTTTCAGCGCATCCAGACTCGCCCAACGCTCCAGAATGGTGACCACCTCCGGAGCCAGTTTCTAAACTGCTCTGAAACCGACAAGATTCTTGTTGTGTTTCCGTCTTTAACTCCATAGAATTCGAGTTTCATGGACAAGGCTGGAAACCTTCGGCAGACTGACGGCTTGCCGCCTCAAGCCAATCCTCAACACTTCACAGGAGAGCGCAATGAGTACAGAAAACCTTCATGAAGGCGGATGTTTGTGCGGCGGGGTTCGCTACCGGACTACGGGCGATCCCAAGCGAGTGGGAGTGTGCCACTGCCGCTACTGCCAACTGCGCACCGGAAGCGCCTTGGGCATCTCGGTGTATTTTGACTCGAAGAATGTGGAGGTGTTGCAAGGCACCCTCAAGTCCTACAGCTACCCCACCGAATCCGGAAACCGCTTTGAAGTGCAGTTCTGTGAAAATTGCGGGTCCACCGTTTTTTGGACCGGAACTGCCGAAAGCATCACCGGAATGACCGGAATCGGCGGCGGCAGCTTCGATCCACCGACCTTCTGGTACGAGATTCAACGAGAGGTGTTCTGCCGCTCCAAAGCGCCTTTTCTGGAAACGAACTTTGCCGAACAGCACAACACGATCTCCTACTACAACCCGACCCATCCGGAGGATGCGCGGCTGCTGGGGAATGATTGAGGAACTGGGCAGCACTCTGACCCGTGACTGACCGGAACATGGGCTGGAATGTGGAGACAGTGCTGTGAGGCGGAGACGCAAACCGCAGCCACTTCCGGGTCTGCGGACCCGGCTGCGTTGAAGCTAGGAGGGACGGAGAGGAAAGATTTTCGCGGGTTGTCTTTGCTGTTGAGCTACACCTTGCGCAACACCTTCAGCGAAACGCTCTCCACGATGTCCCTGACCTGCTCTCGATACACCAGCATGTGCGGGGCCACCGAGTGCGCTTTCAGCGCGTCCAAACTCGCCCAGCGCTCCAAAATGGTGACGCCTTCCGGAGCCAGCTCCTGCGCGGCCATTCCGGAATCGACATCGATCGAGGGGGCGTATTCCAGACACCCATCCTCGGCAAGCACGTTGGGCACGTTCGCCCGAAAAATCTCTAAGAACTGCTCAACCTGCCCCGATTTCACCCGGACGGCGGCCAACACGCTGACTTCTGACATTGGTTCACAAGGATTTGGATGATTGATCTCAAAGTTGGGTGAGGCGACACCTCACTCCTCCAGCGGTTCTGACCCACCAAGGTAGAGGTTGCGGACGCGCTGATCGGCGACGTAGGCGAGGAGTTTGAAGAAGGTTCCGTAGAAGAGGGTGATGATTGTAACGGCTGACGCTCCGGCAAGCATTGAGGAATCCTCAAGGACTTGGAGGGTCAAGATCACTCCCATCAGGGTGCCGAGCACTCCCATGATGAATGCGGTGTTTCCCATCACCTGAAGACAGCGGGAGGTGGAGCGGGCATCTTGCAAGGAAACTTTTTTCAGGGAGCCGAGCGGCAAGGTCCAACTCCGGCCAAACGCCTTCCACGAGGTCGCGGCCACCCCAAACAGGATCGCGGGGGCCACCACGATCAAAAGGGATGGGATATCCAGAAAGTACAGTCCATTTTCCCAGTGGAACTCCATGCCCATGAAATCGAAGACCGCGGCTATCACCGTCAGCCCTATGAAGATAATAACACTGATCCACATCATGATGCCTCCTGAGTAGTCGCTTGCCGCAACGGATTTGAGAATTTGGGGATCCCGCTCCAGCTGCTCCACGCGCATCCGCATGTAGGCCCAGCGGGCTTTCTCCTTATCGCCTTCATGGAGCGTCAGCGCTTTGATCCAAGTTCCCTGATCAACTTCCTTGTTTTCAAAGTCGCGGTACGCGATCAGGTAGAGTTCCTTGTCCGCCATGGCTCCATCAAGTTTGAATTCCTTAAGATACTTTCCACGATGATTGGGAGAAAGTAAAGGCTTTTGCATTCCACCCAAGATGCATCTTGCTTGCAATGTTGGACAAGGTGCGCAACATTAGGAATTCATACTGCGTTGAAATCCAATCATGACTGACGAAGACTTCATTTCCGGACTGCCCAAGGCGGAGTTGCACTTGCACATTGAGGGGTCGCTGGAACCAGAACTGCTGTTCGAGCTGGCTGAGCGCAACCGGGTTGCACTGCCCTACGCGAACGTGGAGGCCGTGCGAGCGGCGTATGATTTCAGCAATCTGCAATCCTTTCTCGACATCTACTACGCCGGGGCGAGTGTGCTCCAGACCGAACAGGATTTCTACGACCTGACGTGGGCGTATCTGGAACGGGCACAGCAGGACAACATCCGGCACACCGAAATCTTCTTTGATCCCCAGATACACACTGACCGGGGTCTCGCCTTCGAGGTGGTCATCCGGGGCATCCAGCAAGCTCTCGCTGATGCCGAGCAGCACTACGGACTGACCTCAGGGTTGATCCTCTGCTTCCTCCGGCACCTCAGCGAGGAGGAGGCGTTTGCAACACTGCAAGCCGCGCTGCCTTTCCGGAAGTGGATCGTCGGGATTGGACTTGATTCCTCCGAGGTCGGTAACCCTCCGGAGAAGTTCGAGCGAGTCTTTGCCAAGGCTGCAAGCAAGGGATTCCGCAAGGTCGCACATGCAGGCGAGGAAGGTCCGGCAGACTACATTTGGGGCGCGTTGGATGTGCTGGGGGTGGAGCGTATTGACCACGGGGTGCAGTGTCTCCAAGACCCGGAATTGGTCCGACTACTGGCGGCCAAGCAGATTCCCCTGACCGTCTGCCCGCTGTCGAACACCAAGCTCTGCGTGTTTGAACGCATGGAGGATCACAACCTCAAGCAACTCCTCGATGCCGGCCTGCGGGTGATGATCAACTCGGATGATCCGGCCTACTTTGGAGGCTACCTCAATGCCAATTTTCTCGCCGTCTGGCAGGCGCTCAAACTTTCCCGCGCAGAACTGCTCGAACTTGCAAAAAACAGCTTTCTTTCCAGCTTCCTTTCTGAGTATGCAAAGCTTAAACACCTCCACGAAATCGAACAATACGCACGTCAGGCGTAGTATAAAAACTCGAAATCTCATGCCTTTTGTGCAAAACTTCTTGTAAAATGAACCTTCGCAGAAATTCTCCAGAAAAAATGGAAACGTACACGACTCAAGAGTGTCAGGAATTTTACAATCAAATCCGCTCCCTTTCGCGCAGTCATTCTGAAACGGAAGTTGCGCAAAAACTTGGATTTTCCGATGCGGAAGTGTTCGCCGAGCAACTTGACGAGGTTTGCGAAATCCTTCAGCTACGGCGGCCCAAATTCGGACGCCGCATCCTGAAGGGTCCGGATCCGGAGTACTGCATCACCGCCAGCACCAAACCCACGATCACAGGCCAGCCAAGGATGCCTCTTCCCATGGAAATCCTCCGACACCTCAATGTTGGCCCCGGAGACCAACTCCACTTCGCTTTTGAGGACGATGGCGGAGTGGTGCTAACCAAAGCCTGACCCTCCCTCAATATGCCTGTTCCGCAACTCCACCTCACTCCAGAGGTGGAATCCGCTTTGGCCTCCGGAACTCCAGTCGTTGCGCTGGAATCCACCATCATCTCCCACGGCATGCCCTATCCGGAAAATCTGCAAACCGCGCAGGAGGTGGAAGCTCTTGTGCGGGAAGAAGGCGCGGTGCCGGTGACAATTGCCGTGCAAGACGGGAAAATCTGCATCGGCATGTACGCGGAGGCGTTGGAGCGTTTTGCACAAAACCGCGATCTCCTCAAAATCAGCCGCCGTGATCTTCCGGTCGCCCTCAGCCAAGGCAAAAGCGGAGGCACGACTGTCGCAGCGACAATGATCTGTGCCCGCATGGCCGGAATTGCCGTCTTTGTGACAGGAGGAATTGGCGGAGTTCACCGCGACAGCGAACAGACGCTGGACATTTCAGCCGACCTCACCGAACTCGCCCGCACTCCGGTTGCCGTCGTCTGTGCCGGAGTCAAATCCATCCTCGATATTCCCAAAACACTGGAATTTCTTGAAACCCAAGGGGTTCCTGTGATTGGATTCCGCACCAACGAATTCCCTGCTTTCTTCACACCCGCCAGTGGTTCACCCGCGCAAGTGCGCATGGACACTCCGGAGGAGATCGCCCGCTGCATGAAAACACAGTGGAGCCTTGGTCTTGAGAGCGGATTGGTGATCGCGAACCCCATTCCTGCCGAGGAAGCACTTGACGAAAACTTGGTGCAACAGGCCATTCTGGATTCTCTGAATGAGGCCAAAACTCAGCAAATCAGCGGCAAGGATGTCACTCCTTTTTTGCTGGAACGCGTCAATCAGCGCACCCAAGGTCAGAGTCTGAAAAGCAACACCGCCCTGATCCGGAACAACGCCCGCCTCGGTGCTCGTATCGCAGGGGCGTACCAGCGTCTCGGTTGAATTAAAAACACTATTCCACAAAACAACCATGCCTGTCCTCTCGTCCCGCATTGCCGGATTCCATCAACTTACGCCCTCCGAGCGTTTGCAAAAAGTTGCTGACCTCTGCGAACTCGATGCGCAGCAAGTGGAATCGCTCTCACAATACGGGAATCTTCCTGAAAATTTAGCCTCGCACATGGTTGAGAATGTGGCGGGGGCGATGACCCTGCCGCTGGGCATTGCCACAAACATGATCATTGATGGCGAAGAAGTGCTGATTCCGATGGTCACTGAGGAGTCCTCTGTGATTGCTGCCGTTTGCAATGCTGCCAAGCAATGTCGCTCCACAGGAGGATTCATCACCTCGACCTCCGGATCCGAGATGATCGCGCAAATCCAATTACTGGAGGTCTCTGATCCGGAACAGGCCCGACTCAAAATCCTAGAGCAAAAAGACACGATTCAGGCACTCTGCGACGAGGTTGATCCCGTCCTACTGAAACACGGTGGGGGCTTCCGGGATTTAGAGGTGCGCGTGTTTTCCACACCAAGCGGTCCCATGGTGGTTACGCACCTGATTGTGGATACCCGTGACGCAATGGGGGCGAACGCGGTCAACAGCATGGCCGAGCAACTGGCTCCGGAAATCGCTCGCTGGACGGGTGGGCGTGTCAACCTGCGTATCCTTTCAAACTTAGCGGATCGGCGCTTGGCACGGGCGCGGGCCGTGTGGACGTGTGACGAGATCGGAGGTCCGGACGTTCGCGACGGTATCCTCTCTGCCTCCCAGTTTGCTCAGGCAGATCCCTACCGGGCAACCACCCACAACAAGGGCATCATGAATGGGGTCACTGCGGTCGTGCTAGCCACTGGAAACGACACCCGTGCCGTTGAAGCGGGTGCCCATGCTTACGCCGCCCGTAGTGGGCAGTACCGTGGCTTGTCGTGCTGGGAACGCACTGCTGAAGGAGATTTGGCGGGCACGCTGGAACTGCCCTTGGCGGTGGGTTTGATCGGCGGAGCGACCAAACTGCACCCCACCGCACAGACCTCACTCAAAATTCTTGGCGTTCAAAATGCTAGTGCGCTGGCCCGTTGCATTGCGGCGGTCGGCTTGGCGCAGAACTTCGCCGCGCTGAAGGCATTAGCGACCACAGGCATCCAGAAGGGACACATGGCCCTCCACGCTCAGAACATCGCGATGATGGCCGGAGCACAGGGTGATGAAATTGAAACAGTGGCTCAACGACTGGTTGAGGAGAGTCAAGTGCGACTGGATATCGCAGAAGTGGCGCTGGCTGAGTTGCGAGGAAAGAGGTAGGAGTGCTTCAGGTGCCGAGCGAACCGACACCTGATAACAAAAAGATTAGCTCTGCGCTAATCGTAGGCAACCCTTGCCAGCCAGAGTGAAACTTCTGGGACGGCTATGACCAACAACAGCCCAATGACCTGGATGATCACGAAGGGGATAATCCCACGGTAGATGTCCAGCGTCTGCACGCCTTTCGGGGCGATACCCTTGAGATAGAAAATTGCAAACCCGAAAGGAGGTGTCAGGAAGGAGGTCTGTAGGTTGACCGCCACAAGCACAAGGAACCAGATCTTCATGTCTTCTGCTGCAACGTGAGCCCCGAAATCCAGACCAGCGACCATGGGTGCGAAAATCGGCAGGACAATCAGGGTGATCTCCACCCAGTCCAAGAAAAAGCCCAGAAAGAAGACAACAAACATGATCAGTCCCAACAGCCCCCAAGAAGAGAGTCCGGATGCTGCGATCATGTCTTCCACGATGTAATCCCCGCCCAGCGAACGGAAAACATAGGCGAAACAGGTGGCGGCAACGATGATCATAAAGATCATCGCGATGGTCAATCCGGCAGATTCACAGACGCCCTTGAGCATACTCCACGTCATTCTACGCTTTGCCACCGCCAGCATGAACGCGCCGAAAGCACCCACCGCCCCGGCTTCACTTGGAGTCGCAAAGCCAAACAGGATCGAGCCTTTGACCATGAAAATCAAAGCAACCGGAGGAAGAAATCCCCTTAAGATCAATTTCGGCAACTCCCCCTTTGTTGCCGTCATCTGTTCATCCGTCAAACGCGGAGCAGCCTCCGGATTGTACGAGGCGTAGAACCCGATGTAGAGCATGTACATCATCGCTAAGATCAGACCCGGTCCTAATGCGGCCATGAAAAGCGTACCGACCGGCACCTGCAGGAGGTCTCCCATGATGATCAGCATGATGCTAGGGGGAATCAGGATTCCCAAAGTTCCCGCAGCACAGATCACCCCAGTGGCCAGCGAGGCATAGTACTTCTGCTTGAGCATGGTCGGGAGCGCGATCGCTGTCATCATGGTCACCGAAGCACCAATGATGCCCGTCATGGCGGCAAGGATGGTTCCCATCACGGTCACCGACATCGCCAGTCCTCCAGGCACTTTGCGCAACAGGATCTGGGTGATGTGCAACAGGTCCTCGGCAATCCCACTGCGCTCCATCGTGATTCCCATCACGACAAAGGTTGGCAAGGCAACCAGCACGAGGTTTTCCGCTGCGAATCCCCAGATTCTTGGTGCAAAGTTGAAGAACTCTCCAAGCGAAAAAACTCCCAGTGAAAACCCGATCAGGCCGAAGGAGATCGAAACCCCTCCCAGAATGAATGCGACCGGATAACCCGTGAATAAAAGCATCCCCAGCATTGCAAACATGAACAGGGGCAGGTGATCTTGAACAAAATACATCAACTCCATGCGCGTCTCTCCGAGCTTAAAGATGGGTTAAGCGTTTTAAATCTCATTTGCTTGCGTCCTCCATGTCAGGATACTTTCGGCAGATCTTGAATAAACGAGTGGTATAAATCAACCAACAGACCAGAAACCCGCTCAAGAGCAGCTTGTCCAAGTACATGTTGTTCGGATGAAAGTCATACAAAAAGAAAACCCCGAAAACCAACACGGGTAGACTCGCTGAGTAGAGCACCGCCCATGGAGATTTTCTGGACACAAGGAAATACAACGCCACCAAGAGGAAGCATCCGTACCCTAACACTGGGAGATACTCTGTCTCATGAGTGGTGTAAACCTGAATCAGTGCCCCAAGGGTCACTAGTCCCACTAAGGTTCCTTCAAACACAACATAGAAAAACACTTCATTGTGCGCCTGCGTCTTGCGCATCTGCTCTGGCGAAACATGGTAGGGAGTTCTCTCATCATTCCAGACATACTTCCGGACGAACTGAAACCACCAACTGTTCATGAAAGCACTTTGGTACACGGCGCCTCAAACTGAGCGCACACGTTTTGACAAGGAATCACAGGACAGGAAAGCGGCAGGTGAGTGTCCGGAGCAGCAAGTCAGCCGAGGCAGAGTAGATCGCCTTCAACTCTTGGCCTCCAGCGTACCTTCCATCTCCTTGAGATCCTGCTGCCTCTGATCCAGTTCCTCCTCCGGCCACTGGACGGTCATCAAGTCAAAGCGGTAATCAGGACGGCCAAAGAGGCAGATCACGGTTTGCAGCCAGACCGCAATTCCGGAGAGCAGAGCCACGATGAACCCGAGCACCAAGAAGCTCTTGATGATCCAGCGGTGGGACAAGCCCACAAGGGAAGCCGAGATTTCATTGATGAGAAAGGATTCCCGAGTGTAAATGAAGGAAAAGTAAAGCAAGACGCAGATCCAAGGAATCATGAAGAAGGTGGTCCCCAAGAAATCGATCCAGATCTTTGTTCGGAATGAGAGGTTTTCCCGGATGAAGTCCACACGCACATGGCGGTTATGGGTGAACCCGTAGCCGAAGACCATCAGGAACAGAGCTGTGTGTAAATGCCACTCCATCTCTTGCATGAGAGTGGATTCGAACATTCGTCCAAAATTTTCCACCAACCAGATCTGAATCCAGACCAGCTTGCGGCAGAACACATCCCAAATGGTGATGAACACCAAGGGGACCATAAAGAAGGTGGACAGCTTGCCGAGGCGGTCCACAATACTCCTAAGTTTCTCGCTGATGTTATCGAGGGTTTCTTCCATTGTCCTCCAAAAAAAACTGACTGGAACCGAAGCAGTTCCAGCCAGTTTTGGTTACTAAGCGATGAATCTGGCTTACTTCAGGTAAGCTCTTGATCCCCAAACCGCATACTTGTCGCGGTAAGACTGATAGCTCGCCTCAATTTCAGCCCAGAGCGGGTCTTCTGCCGATTTCTCGGCATTCACCTCTACCCACGCCTTGCGGAACTTAGCAATCTCAGAATCCGGCCAAGTCACGAAGGTCACACCCTTGGTTTGCAGTTCAGCCATCGCAGCGAACTGCATGGCGTCACTGCGGACTGAAGACCAAAGATAGGCGTCGTTGCAGGTGGTGCGGATGATGGCCTGAGCGGTTGAACTGAGTCCTTCCCACTTCGCCGTGTTCATCAGCAGTTCACTCATGGTGGACTGCTGGTGCCAGCCGGGGAAGTAGTTGAACTTGGCAACCTGATAGAAGCCATAGCTCAGGTCCATGGTGGGCATGGAGAACTCGGTCGCGTCAATCACGCCCTTCTCCAAAGCCGGGAAGATGTCTCCGCCGGGCAACAACTGGGTCGAGACTCCGAGCTTGTTCATCACCAAGGCGCCGAGACCAAAGAAGCGCATCTTGATGCCCTTCAGTTCCTCAACCCGCTCGATGCGGGTCCGGAACCATCCGGAAGTCTCCGGTGCAATGATCAGACACTTGAGGGACACGAGATCATGCTCACCGTAGATCCGGTCCTTCAACTCCTGACCGCCCCCGTAGTCCATCCATGCGGTGTACTCCAGCACTCCGGGGCCAAACGGCACGGCGCTGAAGAAAGACACAGCGGGAATCTTCCCGGCGTGGTAACCCGGTGTCGTGAAGGCGGCATCCAAGGAGCCTTGCTTGACGGCATCCCACATCTCCAACACCGGCACGAGCGAGTTCGGCTCGTGGAAGCGGAGCTGAATCTTCCCATCCGAGATGGTCTTAACCGTCTTCTCGATGTACTTGCCCGTTTCACCAAGGATCAACACCTGACTACCCCAGGCACTCTGCATCTTCCAGCGCACCTGTTCCAATGCTTGTGCCTGCAACGCGAGTCCCGCAACCAAGGCTGCGGTCAGTGCGACTGACACAAACGGTTTCAGCAAACGACTTGCTTTCATAATCCTCCAAAATTGAGGGTTAACAATCACCGAATCATCCCCTTGATGAATGCGGCGGTTACACTTTCGACAAATGCGGATTGACTGTCAAGACTTTTTTTAAAACTGATGTTAAGCACTCGAATTTTAACTCATTGAAATCATTGTAGTTTTAAAATCTATCAAAATTATCACCATCAATAAAATCAAAAATTTACGAAGGGGACTGCATAACATCAGGTGAATTCACCTCAGTTAAAAAATGATTTTTTACAGGTTAGCTGCAAATTTACTGAGTTCCTCCGCAAGGGGTGGTCCCACCTCCACGGGCAGCATGTGACCTGCTTCCGGGAAAATCACCTCCGTCGCATTGGGCATCCGTGCCAGCAATTCCGCCACTATTTTCGGTTCGTAAAATACGCGGTCATTTGGACCTGTCACAGCCAAGACCGGACATTGGATTTGTTCATAGGGCAGTTCCCAATCCGCTCCGGACATGTTTTGCAGCAGACTGAAAGTGCCGGTGTCGGGAGCAAGCGGAGGATACTCTGGATTAGGCACCATGCAGTCCTTGCGATTTGCTGCCAACCACTTTGGACCAAAGAGTTGGGGCGACATCACATCGCGCATCAACGCCGCACCGCCGACTTCCATGATGCGCAAGGCCATATCATTGATCCATGCCAGCCGGAGTCCGATTTTGCGGAGAGTGTTGATCAACACCAAGCCTGACACATCGCTACCGCCCAGCATCGCTTTGGCCGCATACAAACCACCGATTGACAACCCCACTAGGACCGCTTTCGACACCTGCAAATCTGCCAGCAACCGTTGTAAATCTTCAACAATCAGTGCTTCATCGAGCGGGGTTCCGGGGGTGAATCGACTTTTCGCCTGTCCCCGGAAGTTGTACGCCAAGGTGCCAAAGCCAGCGTCACGGAGGGCAGGTCCGACCTCCGCCTGCCACATGCTGGCATCCCCTGTGATTGCATTGACAAACACGAAGGTTGCGGCATCTGCACGACTCGGGGCCTCGTGTTCGTAGTAAATCTTATCTTGTGGACCAAGTTCAAGCACAGCCATCACAGTTTCTCTGCAATAATTCTAGATTGCCTTCTCACCACTGAAGGTGAATATATTTGAACGAAGTTTAGCACTTCGGCCGGTTCTTAACAGCTCCGCAAGCTAATGCTTGGCGCGCACGATGGCCAAAAACGGGCTAGACCTCCATGTCCTCAATCGCATCGTTGTAGCTGAGCCGTCCCAACACAAATCCGGCAACAGTAAGGATCACCCCCCACAATCCGCCAGTCAGGTAGGCAACCACTGCTGTCGCACCAACGGTGGCGTAGCGCACCGTGCGGTTGGTCTTGAGTTGGTGAACAAATTCTTCCATCGCGTTTTCTCAGAGCAGCGCGTCCAGCGGAGCTAGATTCGCATTTTCAATAATTCGGGCGTGCGACAAAGCACGGGGCAAGACACTGGCAATATGAAACTCCACCGTTCGGAGCTTGTTCCAGAGGAAACGGGCCTCCTCACTGGACTCCAGCAGTGCAGCAGAATCTTTGCCTTCCGTCAACACCTGCCACTTACCCTGCGCCACTTCGGCCTGCCTCAATAAGTAAAACGCGCTCAAGACGTCGCCCATCAGTGCCAGCATGTTGCAGGCATACAGCACATAGCCCGGTTTGCCCCCCTGCTCACCTAGACTCCGCAAATCGGCTACGCTGTCAAACATGAGGGAACGGTAAGTTTTCCACTCGTTGATCAGGCGTTGCAGTTCCGGAGCGCATTCGCGTTCGTCAAAATAATCCAATTCCTGAGCGAGGCTTTCCAATAATTCTCCATTGTTCACTGTGAATTTGCGCCCCACCAGATCGAGTGCCTGAATGCCGTTGGTGCCTTCGTAGATGGAGGAAATCTTTTGGTCTCGGACATTCTGTTCCAGCGGAAAGTCCTTGAGGTAGCCCACGCCGCCCAGCACCTGCTGGCCCATCACACCCACTTCAAAGCCCTGATCGGTGCTGAAACTTTTGCAGATGGGAATATGGAGGTCGAGCAGATTTTGGTAGTGCCTCCGGCTTGCTTCCGGACCATGATGCGCCCAGTCCGCATACCACGCCGCTGCGTAGCACAGTCCGCGCAACCCTTCGGTGACAGCCTTCATGTGCATCAGCATACGCCGCACATCCGGATGTTCCTTGATCAACGCCCTTGCCCCGGGTTCGGTATCAGCACGGGAAGACGGCCCCTGCGGACGCTCGTTCGCATAGGCCCACGCATTCTGGAGGGCCGCAGCGGCTCCTGCTAAACCTTGCAGGGCAACATAGAGACGAGCTTCGTTCATCATCTGAAACATCTGCGCCATGCCTGCGTTTTCCTCCTGCAAGAGGTAGCCGTGGCAATCCGCATTTTCTCCGAACGAAAGCATGCAGGTGGGAGAACCGTGCAACCCCATCTTGCTTTCGATGTGGACGAGCGTAATGTCGTTGGGTGTTCCATCGGCACGAAATTTCGGGACAATGAACAAGCTGATGCCTTTGGTCCCTTCCCGTGCTCCTCCCGTGCGGGCGAGCAGGAGGTGGACGATGTTGTCCGCCATGTCGTGTTCGCCGTAAGTGATGAAGACCTTGGTGCCCTTGATCAGGTAATGCCCTGCTAGTTGTTTGCTGGCCGTGGAGGTGATTTCACCCACCGCACTCCCAGCTTGGGGTTCCGTGAGGCACATCGTCCCGCTCCACTCGCCCCGCAGCATTTTTACGCAGTAGGTCTGCTTTTGCTCCTTTGTGCCAAACACGAGGATCAGGTTTGCCGCCCCGGTGGTCAGCACATTAGCGATGCAAAACCCCTGGTTGGCTGCAAGCTGGGTTTCACGGGCTGCGGAGGCGATCAGTTCCGGGAGTCCCTGCCCACCATAGGCGGGGTCCGCGCTGAGACTCAGCCAGCCGTCAGCTCCCATTTTGCGCCAGGCTTCCGCGTAGCCTGCTGGAGTCACCACCTTGCCGTCTTCGTTGCGGCTGCCTTCCCGGTCTCCGGATTGATTGAAGGGCGATAACACCTCCTCAGAGAAAGTCGCCGCCTCGGTGACGGTCATCTCAAAAACCTCTGCGTCAAAATCTGCAAACTGAGAAAATTCGCACAACTGCACGGACGGAAAGACGTCCTGAGTCATAAACTGGAGATCTCGGCGATCCGCTCGGTATTCAGTGCTGCTCCACATGCTTGAATTCAAAGTAAGGATTGGGGTGTTGGTTGACAAACACAATAACGCGCCTGCCCGTGGACGCAACGGTGTTTGATCCGAATGTAGAGAGCGGCTACTGGCAAGAGAACGGCGCGTTCCGTCGTTCCTCAGTCGACCAACTTTTCAAAGATCACCGAGGCGTTGGTGCCCCCAAAGCCGAAGGAGTTCGACATGGCCGCTCGGAGCGTCCGGGAACGTCCAGTGTTCGGCGTTACATCCAAGTCGCACTCTGGGTCAAGGTTCTCGACATTGATCGTTGGTGGCACGAAATTCTCCTGTAGCGCCTTGACCGTGAAGACCGCCTCGAGCGCAGCGGAAGCTCCGAGGAGGTGTCCGGTCATGGATTTGGTGGAACTGATCGAAAGCTTGCGGGCAGCTTGCTTACCAAGGGAAAGCTTGAGAGCCTTCACCTCGTTGAGGTCGCCCGTGGGCGTGGAGGTGCCGTGCGCGTTGACATAGTCCAACCCTTCCGGAGCCAGATCAGCATCACGCAGCGCCATTTTCATAGCCCGCGCCGGGCCTTCGGCAGAGGGAGAGGTGATATGGTGGGCATCGGAGCTGAACCCGTAGCCTGTCACTTCGCAATAGATTTTCGCGCCGCGAGCCTGTGCGAATTCCAAGTCTTCCAAGATAAGGATACCCGAACCTTCCCCCATGACAAACCCGTCTCGGTCCACATCATAAGGGCGGCTCGCCTTTTCCGGCTCATCGTTGCGGGTGCTGAGAGCATGCATGGCTGCAAAACCCCCAACCCCCAGCGGGGTGATGCTCGATTCTGCACCTCCGGAGATCATCACCTGCGCGTCTCCCCGCTCGATGATCCGGACTGACGTGCCCAGCGCATGGTTGCTGGACGCACAAGCCGACACCGTGCAGGCATTGTAACCCCGTGCCCGAAAAAGCATCGAAATATGCCCCGGAGCGAGGTTGCTCAGGGTCATCGGAATGAAAAACGGGCTAATCCGTTTTGGCCCCTGTTGCATGTACACCTGCTCGTAGCGCTCAATGCAGCCCAAGCCCCCGATGCCCACTCCTAGCGAAACTCCAATCTCTTCTTCCCGCTCCGGGGTGATCTCCAGATCCGCGTCCCGCAACGCCTCCTGAGTAGCCCCAATCGAGTATTGGATGAAGAGGTCCATCTTCTTGGCCTCTTTGGGTGGAATGATGCTCGGAAGCTCAAAATCCTTGACCTCTCCGGCAATCTGTGCGCGGAAAGATGCGGGGTCGAACCGGGTGATGCGGGCAATCCCGGATCGACCATTCCGGCAAGCGTCCCACGCCACGGGCACACTGTTGCCCAGTGGACCGACACACCCTAAACCGGTAACAACGACTCGTCTGCGCATGGCTTTCCGGGGCTGTGGGCGGTTATCCTTGATGGTCTCATAAGAACCCAATGATGCTCATTTCTGAAAAAATTCGGATGCTCAGAACGCCGCAGGTTGAACGAAAAGG
>Ga0209403_10000761_pt1 | contig 45759 bp, 39 predicted proteins | sample ArcticOcean_MG_C_8_FD_187440 | JGI IMG/M metagenome (GOLD analysis project Ga0209403, IMG submission 187440) | Marine microbial communities from western Arctic Ocean - ArcticOcean_MG_CB11_86 (SPAdes) (version 2) | ecosystem: Environmental > Aquatic > Marine > Oceanic | place: Arctic Ocean... | reverse complement strand
TTGTCTGCAACGTGTTGAAGGTAGCGAAGAATCTCAGGTTGTGACGCAAAATGTTCGGACCAATCCCATTCGTCGAGAAGTTCCTGTGAAAAGGAATATCCGTACGAGTAACTTTCCGAATCGAACCGAGCACCTGGATAACGATTCCAATACCAAGTGCCGCCGACCCCTGTACCCGCCTCAAACACGCGCACTCTCATGCCAATATTTCGCAATTTGTAAAGCTGATAGAGACCAGCTACACCCGCTCCGATTACGATCGCATCGAAGTCAAGAATGGCATCCGAGTTAGAGGCTCTCGAGTTTGTCGCAGGTTGAGTCATTTCACTCTCTGTTATATCTGGATTAAATGGATGTACCGTTCAGTATCTCATCGGGCAATCTCAAAAATAACCTGTAATTACTTCCTTCAGATAGGAACCAACATAGGTAGTACAACTGGTTATTCGAAATTGGCCGACATATTACGCTGGAATCCAGGACTCCTTCATACCAGTGACTCCTTGTTCCTTTCCAGACGGCTCACTGGGAGAATGTCAGGAGTTAGTAGTGGTCAGCGAATAGTTTATTCCACGGGGCCCTCGATGGGAAATTTTGGGGATCCCAGAACTAGGTCATTTCTACCGCCAAGGCTGGGCAGATTGCTGCGTTAGATGCCGTGAAACTCATGGTCTTAACTCTATTTTGCTCGTCGGTTGATCCGATTGAGTCTTTGGCGGAAGTAATGAATTACTTTCAACGTGATGTATTATTCGGGAAAGACCTGTAGTTGATTGAGTTGGAGAACAGCCGCCAAGAGCCCTCTGCCGGAGAGTGCCGGTATCTGCCTGCCGAGCACCGCATCAATCGTGTGTTGGGTGAGGTGACCGCGAGAAACTTAGGACTGAAAACCAGTTGGAAAACTGAGGACCCGACTCTGGGCACAAATTCAAACTGAGGAGTAGATCTGTGGCAATCAAGACCGTAGCGATCATCAGCCCGGGAGACATGGGAAGTGGAATCGGAAAAGTACTTGTACAAGAGGGATATCAAGTTCTTACGTGCTTAGAAGGAAGAAGTCCCCTTACGAAAGAGTTGGCATTAAAATCAGGGTTCCAAGACACCCCAAACATTGCCACTCTAGTGAGGCAAGCAGATTGTCTGATTTCTATCGTACCTCCTGAATCGGCTCTTTCTGTTGCTCAAGAGATAGCAGGACAAATCCAGTCGGCAAATTCGGGACTGATATACGTGGATTGCAACGCGATCGCTCCCCAAACGGCTCTAAAAGCATCAGAAATCATTAACGGTGCAGGAGCGCGCTTTGTAGATGGCGGAATCATAGGTTCTCCACCTGAAAGAAAGGGGTTAACCCGCGTCTACCTCTCAGGTCCTGACACGTCAGAGATACTAGAACTACACGGTCAGAATCTGGAATTCCGCGACTTGGGAGATAAAATAGGGACGGCTTCGGCCCTGAAAATGTGCTATGCGTCTCAAACGAAAGGCACCACTGCCCTTTGGCTTCACTCGATTATCACTGCGCAATCGCTTGGTGTTCTCGACGCCCTGCGAAACGAATGGACATCGAGCCATCCTCCATTGTGGGGCCGTATGGAAGACAATCTACCCACTGTTCCTCACAGGGCTGGAAGGTGGATCAGTGAAATGAAAGAAATTGCTCTCACTATGGAAGGAATAGGGTTGGCTCCAGACGTTTTTGAGGGAGCAGCTGCTATGTATGAATTGGTAGACGCTGTGTTTAATCAAAAGGGCTACAGTGAAGGACCACCGATACTGGAGTTGCTCACTATGATTGAAAACCATCTTCATGACCATAATGAATAGCCACAACGCACCGGTAGCTGGCAAAAGTTCGGCAAAATAGGACGCTGAATCAGGGTGCAGACAATGAAAGTAAGCTAACCATCTGACTGGGATTGCTGACCCCTAATAGTTGAGAGACATTAAGAATGTGCCGGCCTGGTTACCCTCAAACTAATCCTTCAGCGGCACCAGCATGGTTGCTCCAGCGCCTGTAGCTTTGGCGAAGGCGCTGTGTCTGCGTTCTCGGTAAATATAGAGGCACATACCACCCCTCGTAGTACCACCAGTCTCTTCCTGCCGCGTTATGTTAGTGCCATTAGGCACGTGATTAAGCAGGCTTCATCGTTCCTTTCCAGACGGCTCACTGGGGGAATAGCAAAACTTAGTAGTGGCCAGTGCGCTCTGGTAATTTCGTAGCATCAATCGCGGCTATTACGACCGTCGCTACCCATTTGGTCAAGACCCTAAATTCTACTTACCTAGCGAACGGGCGTGTCTGAATTAGTTACTCGGCAACCACCGGGTTACGGAGCACGCCAATCTCCGGGATCTCTACTTCGATTACGTCGCCATGCTTCATGCCCTCAACCGCTCCGGGAGCGCCGGTAAGGACTAAGTCGCCCGGATGCAGAGTTACATACTCGCTAATTCTGCTGACGGTCTCGTAGCAACTAAAGGTCATACCAGAGGTGCTACCGCGGTCGGTTTCTTTGCCATTGACCCGCGTGATGATGTCCACAGACTGCGGGTCTAGGTCTGTTTCGATCCAAGGCCCAACGGGTCCAAAGGTATCTGACGTCTTTTTCCGCCAGTTGGATGGGTCGTCATGCCAAGACCCCTCGCTGCTAACATCGTTGCCACAGGTGTATCCCAGAATGAAATTCGGGGCCTCTTCTGGCGTAATTCTTCTGGCTGGTTTCCCAATTACGATGACCAGTTCCCCTTCATAGTGAACGTAGTCTGATTCTTTGGGCAGGACGATTGTTTCACCCTGGCCAATGATGCAACTAACACCCTTTTGCCATGGCCTGAATACCTGTGCCTCGCTTACAAATCCTGCGTCCAGGTTTTCGACCTGATGGGCCACGTGAGCAGCGTAATTGAGCCCAACAGCCCAAAAACTCAAGGGGCTGGTGGGTGGCAGTATCTTTACCTGGTCGATGGAATACCTGGCGTCGGTGAAGTGGTGCTGGCCGAATATGTCACCCTGGATGACCCGCAGTTGGTCACCCTCTACGACAGCGTAACTTTGCCAACCATTGGTCTCGAATCTAGCGAACTTCATGCGCGCTCCTTATGCCTAGTCCTTAACATGTGCCTGGTTAGATGACTCCGATGGCTCCGATGGACATGATAATTGAATGCGGGTTAGTCGGGTACCCCGTCACACGTGTGCCGTGTTGAATCCAGCAACCACCGGCAGCGGCCAATCACCACTTTGATATCAGGTCTCTCGTTAATTACACATAGGCCAATTACTACTTTGACATCGGTGTCCCCGATGGTAAGCTGAACCCCAACTCACGATAAACACAGGAGTCAATCATGGCCCAAATTGAAGCCCTCCATGAACTTGAACAAGGTGATTACAAACTACCGGACACTGGGCGTCCGGTTGTCCGGTCCACCAAAGGTGTGATCTCCAGTGGTCACTATCTCACCTCCATAGCCGGCATGAGAATGCTTCTGAACGGCGGAAACGCCTTCGACGCCATCGTCGCCGCCGGTTTTGCCGCGGCGGTAATTGAGCCTATTGCCTCGTATTCCCTGGCTGCCGAAGGCGTGTTCATGCTCTACGACGCCAAGCAACATGAAATGCTGTCCCTCAGCGGACAGGGCACCGCGCCTGCCAAAGCCACCGCGGAGTTCTACAAGTCCCAGGGCTTTGACCAAATCCCCACCGGCCCCGGCAAAGATGCCCATCTGTCATTCACCGTTCCAGGCATCGTCCACGCCTACATCTCCATGCTGGAACGCTACGGCACAATGACCATAGACCAGGTCTTGGCCCCGGCAATTGATTATGCGGAGAATGGTATTCCCCACTACGAATACATGGTCAATCGCCTGAACAATGAAAACACCGGCATCCAGTTTGACAACTATCCCCCCGGTGGCTGGGACGTGTTCTACAAAAACAGACAGCTTCCGGAAGCTGGGTCCACTCTGCTCCAACCTGGTTTGGCCAATACTATGAAGGCCATTTCTGCTGCGGCCGTTGATGGCGACCGGGCCGCCGGCCTGAAGGCAGCCTTGGACGTTTTCTACAAGGGATCAGTGGCCAAGACCATCGTCGATTCTGCTCAAAGCGTGGGCGGAATCCTGAGTATGGATGACCTGGCCAACTACACCAGCATCTTCGACGATCCCGTTGCCAGCACTTTTGAAGGTTACGAGATACTTGGCCATGACACTTGGACCCAGGCTCCAATGTTGCAGCAGACTCTGAACATCCTGGAGCACTTCGACCTTAGAGCCATGGGCCACAACAGCCCTGAGTACATCCACACGGTATCCGAGGCTTTGAAACTGGTGTTTGGTGACCGCGAAGCCTACTACGCCGACCCAACTTACGCTGAGATCCCCATCGACGGCCTGCTATCCAAAGAATATGCCGCTGAGCGTGTTGGACTGATTGACCCGGAGCGCGCGCTGCCCGAGCAAGCAGCCCCAGGCGACCCCTGGAAATACTCCCAGGGCGCTGGCGTTGTCCCCAAATCACCTGTTCTGACAGCCGCTCCTAACGGCGCACACGATTCCAACAATCACGAAGGGACCACCCACGTATCAGTGATCGACAATGACGGGAATATGGTCTGCGGCACCATCAGCGGCGGCGCATTCGTAAAGTCAGTGTTCTTCCCGGAGCTTGGCTGTGCCCTCAGCACTCGAATTGAGATGTTCAACTGCGAAGAAGGCCACCCCAACGTGGTTGAGCCTGGCAAACGCCCTCGCACCACACTGATTAACTACATGGCCCGCAAAGACGGACAGGCCGTGATGACCATTGGCTGTCCCGGCGGCGACAACCAGGCCCAGGCCAACGTCCAGTTGGTGTTGAACACACTGATCTTTGGCATGGACCCCCAATTGGCCGTGGAAGCGCCCCGATTCGCCACTGCAAACGTGGCCAACTCCTTCTTCCCCCACACGTACCTACCGGGCGTTCTGGAATTGGAAGGCGGCATCCCCGAGAGCACGGCCGATGCCCTGGCAGCCAGGGGACACAAGGTAACCCGGTCTGCCAACTGTGGCCTGGGCGCAACCGTGTCGGTAAAAGACACCAAAACCGGCAACCTTAGCACCGGTGCCGACCCGCGCCGTGCCTGCTACGCCATGGGCCTATAAGCCCTCGCAACCTAGCAACAAAACAGCATTTTAAAAGCCCCGGTTTCTCCGATTAATTGGAGGGGCCGGGGCTTTTTTAGTTCGCTCTGACGGAACCGGCATCAAACTAGGCGTCCCGCCACAAGGCCAGGATGAGTGATTGGGCGTGGATTCCTGCCCTGGCTCCACCGTCAGTCAAGCGAAAGCAAGAATACGACTTATGCCCAGGTACATGGATTCCCGCTTTCGCGGAAAAGACGGTAATTACGAGAGGATTACCTCGACATTGCGTTGCTGATAGGTAAAGCAATCCGTGGCTACCGCAACGCCTGTCTGACCAGCTGTACTCCCGCAGTCATTGCTTGTAGTTTGCGAAACGCTGTCTCCCTAGGCAGGTATTTCATGCCGCAGTCCGGGGCCAACATCTGGTCATGACCGACGTCGATGAACATGTGGCGGATGGTGCCGCCTTCTTTGATCTTGATAACGTCGCAGGGCACCACTCTGAAACCCAACACGTTCACGTAGAAATCCCTGGTCTTGTCCAGATCGTGGGTGGAGAGGCCAATGTGAGAGAAACCTTTATTAGACATTTGCGTCCTCCTATGGCTGCATATTTACGACAAATTTTAGGGACGAAAAATGCCCAGTCAATCAACTGTATTTACCAGATATTGCTGGTCGTAGATTATTCAGGAAATCAGGCTGCTAAACCCGACGAATTTCCTTAGTCGCCGAATGGGTGGAGCCGCCAAAGGTTGGCACCCAAGACGAATGTTTGCCGGGGCCGCCTAGGACGATTATCGTGAGCAGGTCAGGGTCAACGACCATGGGAATCGGGCCATCTGGTATCTTCTGGAACCGTTCCATCATGGTCTCGTGGGTGTACCGCTCCAAGGGGATGCGGGCGTTCTGGTGCAGCCACTCCCTAATCTCCTGCTTGCCAAAACCGTCTTCGGCGATGGTGGACGCGTGCTCCGGGCCAAGTGCCAGAAGGGTCTCGCCGCCGGTGTAGGCGTTGTTGGCCCCGGTGATGGAAATGGCCCCGGCAATGATGGTCAGAATGTCCTCGGCAGAGCTGCCGGAGTGATCGTTGATGTTGTGGGGCGGCTCCCCGGCCATCACCGTCACAGTGCTCTGGTCAGCCCGAAAACCGCGCTCGATGTGCAGCGGCTCCCACGGATTGGCCTCTTCATTCTCGGCCACGCAGTAGGTGTACTTGGAAGGTGCGCCTTGAGTGGACATATCCCCCACGCCCGGATGAGCGCCGCCGACGTTCAATTGCACCAGTCTGACAGCTCGTCCAATGGTCGCGTTGGGCTGCCAACCGGGTCCGAAGGCACCGGAACCGCCGTGCAACCCAATATCTTCGCAGATTGGCCCGTTGACAATTAATAGTGGGGCACAGGGGTGGGTTGTGGCCTGGATGGCGTAGAGGTTGAACTCCTCTTCGCACATGGCCTCTACCGCGGCAATCACCACCGGAAAGTATTCAGGCTTGCAGCCAGCCATCACGGCGTTCACCGCCAGTTTCTCAACCGTGGCTGCCCCCCAGTTGGGTGGAATCTCGCCAATGATGTCTTGAGGGCTGAGGGGAGTAGCAGCCAGCATGGCAGCTACTCGCTCCGGGGTGGGCGGCACTACCGGCAGACCGTCGGTCCAACCGCGCTCCAGATAAAGGCTCTGAATGGCCTCAAAGTCGTCGTCAACTTTCAGTTGTTCGGATACTAGGTCGGGCAATGTGGGCCTCTCATAAATTCAGGGAATATGGATTTGGGAAAATACAGATTCGTAAAAAATAAGGGCGGCCCTGGTCTGGAGCCGCCCTATGCTACACAACTATTTAATGCGGTGATTACCGCTGTTCGGTCAGACCTTGCACTACTTGCTCAAGCAATCCGTCGGCCTTGGCCAGTAGTTTCTCAGATTGCAGACCACCCAGAGGGTGCTCTGCAATGGCCATGGTCAGTTCTGGCATACCCAGGGAGCGGCGCTCGACCTCGCCCAGGCGCTTGAAACGGTCGGTGCCGACCACCACGGTGCGGATGCCCCGCTTTTCCAGTTCAACTGCGTCGTGGATACTCCACGATGTGCAGGACCCTCAATCCGCCAGACCGACAATCACCGCCTGGACAGACTCGACAAGTTCGTCAATTACCTCGTCCTTGGCTGGCAGCGAGGCCGTTGGTTTACGTTTATAAACCACGTTGGCTATCTCGTATTTCTCTCGGAGCAGCTTTTCCAGCCGCTCGAAAAGCAGGTCGCCGTTGGGTTTGCTGTTCCAGAGAAAACCGACGGACTGCCCACCCAAGCCTTCCAGCGCCGGGGCCATGGCCTGGATCATCTCTCTGGGAGCAACCGTTGGGTCTAAAACAATCAATTTAGGTTTGTCAGCAGTGGTCATAGGTCACCTTTGCCTAGTCTCAATCAGACCGGATACGTACCAAAAGGCTAGGGCCTGCCGATTTTCATGTCAAGCAGGTCCTGCCCAGTCTACGTAGCGTTAATCCCTAAGGATTCTTGAAGAACGGTGACGGCATCGGACCAACCGGTACTTCAATCAGCACCGGGGAGTCCAGCGTCAGAGCTTTCTTCAGTGTGGCTTCCAGTTCACCTGGTCCGTTGGCGACAAAACCTACAGCTCCGTAAGCCTCGGCCAGCTTCACAAAGTCTGGGTTGTGAAGTTCGACGCCAATGGTACGGCCGCTGAACTGGTTCATCTGGTCTCGCTTCACGTTTCCGTAGGCATTGTCGTTGAACACGACCACCACCACGTTGATGTTGTGGGCCACGGCGGTGGACATCTCCTGCGAGTTGAACATGAATCCACCGTCGCCAGAGAGGCAGACCACTGCCTTGTCCGGCTGAGCTACCTTGGCTCCCAGAGCCGTGGGATAGGCATATCCCAGGTTGCCGGAGTAGGACGATGTGATGAACGTGCGCGGTTCGTAAACCGGGAAGTGGGCCCGGCTGTAATAGCCAAGCTGGGTCATCCCGGAGATCAGAATGCCGTCTTCAGGCATTCCCTTCCGGACAGCTTCAAGCAGTTCTTTTTGAGGCTCAACCTTGATGATGTCATTATCTCGCTGGGTCTTCTGGGCGTTTATCGCAGCCGAGTTGTCTTCTTTGGCGGAAGTTTTGGCGGCCAGTGCCGTCAGCAAGTTTTCCATGGTCATTTTGGCGTCGCCTTCGACGCGCATGGTGTTCTCGTAACCGCGACCAATCTCTTCTGGATCAATATCGATCTGCACAACCTTCTGGCCATCCAGCCACTGTGATGTAACTAGCCTGGTGCCCACGGCCAGAATCACGTCATGGCCGAACTCTTTTCTGGCAATGGTGTCATTGCGCAACCACAGGGCGCCCAGGCTCAGAGGATGGTGGTCTGAGATTGCGCCCTTACCCTCAGCGGTGGTGACAACCGGAGCCTGCAAAAACTCTGCCAGCTTGGTCAACGCGTCAGTACCTTCGGAGGATATAACTCCACCTCCGGCCCAAATTAGGGGCTTGGCAGCGCCAATCAAGACGTCAGCGGCAGCTTCAATCTGGTCAGTGGGGGCAGCAGTGGGACGGGGCGCTTCCGGCTCCAGAAGTTCTACCTCGCCTACCTCTGCCAGTGTCTCCGGGGGAATCTCAATTTCAACCGGACGGGGGCGGCCATTTTTGAGGTGGTGGAAAGCCTCATGGACAATCTCCGGCACCTCCGCAGGGTCGAGCATCCGCTTGGCCCACTTGGTGACCGGCTTGATGGCATCCAGTTGGTCATTGACCTCATGGAGCATGCCTCGGTCCCCACCAATCTCGTCTTTTTCGATCTGGCCGGTAACCATAAGCACTGGTGATGACGCGGAGTAGGCGGTGGACAACGCCGAAGACGCATTCAATAGGCCTGGGCCAGGTACCACCAATGCGGTGCCAATCTCGCCGCTGGCGCGAGCGTAGCCGTCGGCCATGTAAGCGGTGGCCTGTTCGTGGCGTACGGTGATAAATCGGATGCCCGGCTCATCATATAGACCGTCCATCATGTGGTAGAGCTGAACGCCTGGCAATCCAAATATCACCCGGACGCCTTCGCGGTATAGGGACTTGGCCAAAGCTTGGCCGCCGGTCATCTTAACCATGTTTCTGAAACTTCCTTTAAATTTATTGATTCAGTATTTTGACTTGCCCGTTCTTGGGCTCGGTAATTTCGACTAGGGATTGTTGAACTGCACCAGAATGCCGTCCGGGTCACGCACGTAGATGCTGCGAATCTCGCCATTGGCGTTGGTGAACGACTCTTTGGAACCGGCCAGATGAAAACCCTTGGCTTCCAGTTCGTCGGCCAAACCGGCCACGTCCGCAACGCCAAAGGATATGTGGCTGATTCCGACTTGGTCAAGCAGAATCGGTTCACCGCTAGGTTTCTCGCCCGGGTGGCTGGTCAGTGTCAGGGTGGGTGTTAAGTCATCGCCGTAAGCCAGGCTAACCCAGTGGCGGGTGTTGCGTTCCTCGGCATAGTTGTCCAAACGTGCGGTCTGGGTGCCGCCTTCAGTGATGTCCGTGATCTTCTCGCCAACCACTTTCATCCCCAGGGCGTCCCGGTAGAACTTCAAGGACTCTGCCATATCCCGGACACAGATTCCAACGTGAGTTACACAGGTAGCAATCATGTTTTGGTCTCCTTAAGTCGGTAAATGGCGATTGAATGGCATATTAACCACCACGGGCCACCTAACCAAATATAAAATCTCTAACGGCCGTGAAGTATTCGTCCATCCCCTTGAATAGCAGGTCGTTGTGCCCTGCGCCCCGTACCTTGAGCATCTTCTTGTTGGTTGAGACGAAGTTTTGAAACATCTCTTCTGCGTGTTCCAAGGGCGCCAGAGTATCGACTTCTCCGTGGATGACTAGCACCGGTATGGCAATGGAAGCCGCCTTGGCCTTGTAGGCATCCTCCAGGTCCGACGCCTGTTGTGGTGCCAGCCCGCCGGTGAATTGGCCCAGGCTGGGCCGCCCGCTCTCGATAATTACGCCGTTAATCTGCGGGTCCTCTTTAGCCGCCAACTCAAAGGCGGAGTGTCGGCCCATAGAACGGCCCATCACGTAAGTCGGCCCGTGGAAACCGCTGGCCCCCAGCACAATCTGCATGGCCTCAAGCACGGTATTGGCGTCGGAGAGCATGGTAGTAAACGACGGCGTTCCGCCGCTCTTGCCGTAGCCACGGTAATCGGCAACAAAAAAATTCACGCCGATCTGGTTGTACAGCGGGGCTATCGAGTTGTAGTCGATGGCCGTTTCGCCGTTCCCGTAAAAGAACAAGATTGTTGGGTTGCTGTTTCCAGCCGGGAAGAACCGGCAAGACAGGCCAATATCGTCGCCGACGTTAACCGTATAGTCCTGCACGCCGTCCGGCGTGGGCGTCCAACCCTGCCGGGGAAAGAAAGAGTTCATTGATATGTCAGGGTCGTCCAGTACCGAGTAGTCCACTTGGACCATCTTTATCTCTCCGTTATTTCGACCGTTTCTACAGGCGCGATTAGCCGAAGAATCCTTCAGACAGATGGCTTTTTATAACGTCGGCCACCAATTCTGGCCTCTGGATGGGCACGTCGTGGATGCTGTCTTCAAGCCACACCGTCTTGCTCTTGGGCAACCGCTCCTCAGCTTCTTCCACCAGCATCAGGCGACGTTTGCCGTGTTCGTGGGTGGCCAGGTTGTTATCCTGGCGGGCCGGCATGATTAAGACGGGACATTTCACCCGAGCGTAGAGTTCTCTGGGTTTGTGGTCCCAGAGCCCTTCAATGATCCTCAGGTGGTTATCCCGGCTCAAGTTGGCCTTGATTGTGTTGTCATCCAGTATCTGGAAGTTGGCCATGACGATGTCGGCCACTTCAGAGGACATCCCGGTCTCCTGATGCCGAGTGCGAACCCGCTCCAGAAACGATTCTACCTTCACACCGGTGAAGTCTGGCGGGGCCATTTCCACTTTGGCATCTTCAACATTGGAGTAACGGTTGGACACGTTGATCATGCCGCCATCCACCCAGACCAGACCTTTTACCGACTCTGGGGCTTCGACAGCCATGTTCAAAGCAACACTGCCACCCCACGAGTGGCCGACCACCACCGGGTTATCGACGCCAAGTCCCTTGATGACACCCAGGGCATCTTGGGTCACCGAATCTATGTCGTAGCCCTCATCCGGTTTGTCGCTCAGTCCGTGACCGCGTTGGTCAACAGCAATCACGGTGTAGTCTTGCGCCAAGATTGGAGCAACCATATCCCAGATATGGCAGGTGGACGCTAGGCCGTGAAACAACACTACAGGTTGGCCGGAACCGCCCCAGTCCCGGTAATGAAAGCTCATGCCATCAACTGTCACCCATTCGTCTTTGGGGGCGTTTGCCATGTGCAAAACCTCGATTCTATATGGAAATGTCCGGTGTCCCGGACTCAGACCGGCCCGCCTGGACCAAAAATCCAAGCGGGCCTTGTTAAACTCTTTAGGTGGGCGGGTTAGCTTAGCGCCAGATGGCGAATCCCCAGCCGCCACCGGTGCCAGCCGGAGAGCGGTACACCGGGACGTATTCTACCAAGTCCATGTCCAAGTGTTCACAGGCTGCAGCTGCGGTGATCCAGTTCAGGATTTCAGAGCTACCGGAGTTCAGACGATAGCGGGGCAAAGCAGCCAACGCAGCGCCGTCCTTCTCTTTCATACCTTTAAGGGCCAGTTGGTCAATCTCTTCATCAACCAGGAAATGACTCAAGCCGCCAGAGCCGACGATTGCCACTTTCTTTTCGCTGTCCCACGCCTCAATTGCCTTGGCAATGGACTTGCCCAGGTTGTAGCAGCGCTTGGGGCTGGGTTGGTTTGGCGGGTAGAAAGTGTTCTGCGTTACCGGAACTATCGGTCGAATGTTATTGTTCATGATTCGCTTGACCACATAGGAGTAGGCGTGTGGCATCGCCTGATGTCGTGTCTCAGTTATGATTTTTTCCCTTACGTAACCCAGGGGCCCAACTGTGCCGCCAGCTTCTTTGTTCATGTAACGGGCATGGGCGATGTCGAAATCGTCTTCGATCAGACTTTCAATCAGGTGCAGACCCAACGCTGAGTCCACCGGCACATCCATGTCTTCTGTGCCGTAGCCCCACATGGAGGCCTTGGTGGCTGGCGAAGCACCATCACCCTGACCGCGTGGGGTCAGGTGCATGCTATCGCCCCAGTAGATGGAGAACATGGGCATGTTGTCTTCAAAGAACAGTTCTTCTTGGTCGTCGCCGACGATGACCACCACGTCGGGGTTGGCTTCGTTCATAGCGTTTTCCAGTGCAATTATCCCCTTTTGGCAGGCTTCGTACTGCGCTTGGAAGATTTCAGGTGTAAGCCTGGTGGCAATGGCTGGGTCGGCCGCAGCCAAGAGTTCCTCATAGGTCTTTGTGGAGCCGTCATCCAAAGACAACAGCATGGGGTTGCCCTTGTCGCGGGCGGCGTACTCGCCCCACATGTCTCCGGGCAGGCTCAACATGGGGCTGTGGGAGGTGCCGAGGCCCAATACAATCTCAGCCATGTTAACTCCTATTTATTCGGTTCATAAGTTTTCTTATTTGCGCCAATAACGGGTAAAGAAAATGCTGGATACATAATCCGCTGGAACGGCAGATTTCGCAACCTCTTCATGCCCGTCCGACAAGTCACATTGACTTGCCAGCCTGGTATAGTAGGAGAGTTGCAGTATCAACGAAACCAACTGCCAATGCTCCATTTCCGTTACTCAAAAAGATAAACTGACGCCTAGATGCAACAATACACGCTCAAAAGAATCGGCCTTTTCATTCCGACGTTATTTCTGATGACCATCTTGGTGTTTGTGGTCATTCGGATTGTCCCCGGAGACCCAGCCATCGCCCTACTTGAGGGAGATGGCGGCGGTTCCTATACCGCCCAGGACTTGCAGAACCTCAGGGAAAAACTCGGCACTGACCGAAACATGGCAGTGCAATACGTAGATTGGGTGGGCGGGATATTCCAGGGCGACTTTGGCGACTCCTACTGGTTCAAAGCGTCGGTCATGAGTGAGTTGGGCGATCGTATGCCCAGAACCTTGGAACTGGCTATATTGGCAATCGTACTTTCTGTAATTTTCTCCGTTCCGTTAGGCGTTATTTCTGCCATAAAACCAGACAGTTGGCTGGACTTTGGCGCACGAACGTTCACAATCGTAGGCATCGCCATACCCAATTTCTTGATGGCCGTCTTGATGATTATCTTCTTGTTGACGGTCTTCAACTGGTTGCCGCCCCTGGGCTATGTGGAGCTGTGGGACAACCCGATCAAGAATATGCAGCAGATGATCTTCCCCGCAATAGCGCTGGCCATCTATGACATGGCGTTTATTGCTAGGGTGACCCGCTCTTCCATGATGGAAGTACTGCGTGAAGACTACATGCGCACCGCCCGGGCCAAAGGGCTTAGCGAGCGTGTTGTGTTGGTCAGACACGGACTCAAGAACGCGTTTTTGCCCATTTTGACCATCTCCGGTTGGCAATTTGCCCGGCTGTTTGAAGGCGCAGTCATCATTGAGACCATCTTCCTGATACCAGGGGTGGGTCGGATTCTTATTGAGGCCATCTTCCACCGGGATTTCCCCATGATCCAGGCGGTAATCGTCGTCATCGGGACCGGCGTACTACTAATCAACCTAGTCGTGGACCTACTCTACGGCTGGATTGACCCCCGAATTCGTTACAACTAGGGTTTTGCAGTTTCAGCTACCCGTCATCCAACCCAGCCACCTTCAACTGATTAGCCGCCCCTGTCCGCCCACGCGTAACTCCTGCACGGACTGGAATCCAGAAATGGTATTGGTTATGAACATTTTTTAGGCGGCCACATAGGTTGCTGCCTTCCCGGGACAGACGAAAAAAAGGGCGGCCGCATGGCCGCCCTTTTAAGTTTGCAGATTTATTGGAGACTTAGCTGAGGTGCTTTCCGAAGAAGGAAATTACCTTCTGCCAGCCGTCAGTGGCGGCTTCCTGGTGATAGCTGGGTCGGTCAACGGCAAAGAAGCCGTGGCCAGCGCCAGGATACATGTGGAAGTCATAGTCCTTGCCCAAGCGTTTCAGCTCGGCCTCGGTCTCAGCCACGTCAGCCGGAGATGGCCGGCCGTCCTCTTCTCCAAACAGACCCAGCAATGGGCAGTTCAGGCCATCGGTGAAGTCGATCGGCCATGCGGGCATGGCGGGGGATAGTTCGTCATTTCCCTTGGTGACTCCGCCCCCCCAGCAGTCGACTGCGGCGTTGACGTTGTCCAGCGTACAGGCGCCCAGGTAGGTCTGGCGTCCGCCGGAGCAGAAGCCAATCAGGCCAACCTTGCCATTGGTGTAGGGCAAACTGCGCAGGTAATCCATGGCGGCTGCAACGTCGCCCATTGTGCGAGCATCAGGCATTCCACCGGCCTCGCGGATGCTGGTGCTGTTCTCTGTGGGAGAGCCCTTGCCCTCGCGGAAGTGCAGGTTGGGGGAGATAGTGGCAAAGCCGTTATAGGCCAGTTTGCGGGCCATCTCTTTGGAGGCTGCGTCCCAGCCGGGCATGTGATGAATCAAAACCACGGAGCCAACAGGGCCGGAGCCCAAGGGGCGGGCCAAGTAGCCATCGATCTGGGTTCCTTCGTGTCCATTGATGAGTACGGTTTCCGCTAGTAATCCTTCGTACGGCATGAATGATCCTTCCTTTGTTTGATAGTTTCTTGGGGCGAAACCCCTGAAATAAGTAAATGACTCAGCCCGATTTTGGGCCAAAGTGCAGGCGGCTAGACTACTACCGGCAGGGGTATCAGTCAAACAGGCGTGCGTCAGACTATACCTCTCGATTGACCGACACCGCTAGCGATTTCATTGGCAATGCAAAGTGGGTGAGGCTATAATGCGCCCAATCTCACCCACCGTAGCTAACTTATTTCGACCCAGGCGCGCCTAGGCTCAATCAAACATCTCGGTCTAATTCAACGCTACGATTTATCAGTGTGGGCAATCAGTTAGGAGCGTAAAACAATATGGCACTACCAGAACGGATGAAATTTGGAATTTTCATGGGGCCATTTCACCGAGTAGGTGAAAACCCCACACTGGCCATGGACCGCGACTTGGAATTGGTTTCATGGCTGGACCACCTGGGTTACGACGAAGCCTGGATTGGCGAGCACCACAGCGCTGGCTGGGAGACCATCTCCTCACCCGAGCTATTCATGGCCGTGGCCGCCGACCGCACTAAGCATATTAAGCTGGGCAGCGGCGTAATCAGCCTGCCCTACCACCATCCCTTCATGGTCGCCAACCGGATGGTCCAACTGGACCATATGACCCACGGGCGAGTGATGCTGGGCGTGGGGCCGGGCGCGCTGCCTGGTGATGCCTACATGCTGGGCATCGACCCCACAACGCAACGCCAACGCATGGACGAAGCGCTGGGAGTAATCCTCCGTCTGATGACCGAGACCGAGCCCATCACCGTCAAAAGTGACTGGTTTGAACTAAGAGAGGCCATGCTGCAACTGCGCCCCTACACCAAGCCGCACATGCCCTTATCCGTAGCATCGGTGCAGTCACCGGCTGGAGTTGCTCTGGCTGGCAAATACGGCGCGTCGATCCTGACGATTACCCGGCCCAGGGACCCTTCAGCCGTGCAATCTGACCTGGATGCCCTGTGGGCCATCGCAGAAGAATCTGCCGCCGAGCACAACCAGGTGGTCAACCGCGATGACTGGCGTTTGGTAATCCCAGTACACGTTGCCGAGACCCGCAAAGAAGCCTTTGAACAGGCCCGCTTGGGCGCTGGCCGATACCAGGCGGAGTATTTCCAGGAAACCATGGGTCGCGACCCGGTAACTGACGGCCCTCCGGAGAAGATCATTGACGCCATGGTAGACAACGGCACCTGGATAATTGGAGACCCCGACGATTGCATCGCCGGAATTCGCAGGCTGGAGGAGCGGAGCGGCGGCTTTGGCGCCTTCATGGTGCAGACGGTGGACTGGGCGAAACGGGAAGATATCATGCACAGCTTTGAGCTGATCGCCCGCTACGTGATGCCGCAGTTCCAGGGCACCACACTTAGCACCGCCGCCTCCAACAAATGGGCATTTGAGCACCGCGATGTTCTGAGCGCTGGACGCGTTCAGGCCATTGACCGGGCCAAGACCGACTACGCCAGCCGGGGCTAACGCCCGGTCTATAATATTAATCTAAACAGCAGGAAGCCATGAAAGCGGTTTGGTACGAGCAGAACGGCGATGCGGGCATCCTCCAGTATGGAGACATGCCTGACCCGGAGCCTGGCGCCGGTGAGGTGCGGGTTCGGGTGGCGACTTCGGGCGTAAATCCGTCCGATTGGAAGCGCCGACAAGGACTGACCAACCTAATTGAGTTTCCCAGGGTCATACCCAATCAGGACGGGGCCGGGGTGATCGATGCCGTGGGCCCTGGGGTTTCCGAGTCCAGAATCGGCGAACGGGTCTGGTTGTTCGAGGCTCAGTTCAAGCGACCGTTTGGCACCGGGGCAGAGTACACCACCCAGCCCAGCGGTCATGCCGTCCGACTTCCGAACAACACAGATTTCGCGGCGGCAGCCGGGCTAGGCGTCCCAGCGATGACTGCCCATCGTTGTGTCTTCTCGGATGGCCCAGTTACCGGAAAAACCGTGCTGGTCACCGGCGGCGCCGGCGCGGTTGGGCATTATGCGATTCAACTGGCTAAACTTGGCGGCGCAACGGTTATCAGCACTGTTAGCTCTGATGAAAAGTCCCAAATAGCGCTGGCAGCCGGGGCCGATCACACAATCAACTATCGCGAAGGTGACACTGCGGAGAGGATTTTTGACTTCACCGGCGGCAGCGGAGTCGACCACATTGCAGAGGTCGACATGGCAGCCAACTTCCCGGTGAGCCAGCAGGTGCTGAAGTCGTCCGGGGTTTTGGCGGTCTATTCGGCTGGCACCTCTCAAGCGCCAGAGGTCCCGCTCAAGTTCAAATCCACCAATGTCACAGTGCGCTTGGTGCTGGTCTACGACATGCCCGAGCATGCCAAAGACGCCGCAGTTAAAGGCATCACGTCATGGCTGGAACAGGGCAAACTGAAGCCGTTCGCAGGGCCTCATTTTTCTTTGAAACAACTCAAGGATGCCCACCTCGCGGTGGCGTCCGGCGTCATCGGCAAAGTAGTAGTGGACGTAAATCCCCTCTAACGTAATTCTCAAACTCAGATACAAGGTGCAGGCACGATTTGACCAACCGGCAGAGCAACATAGATGGAACGGTGGTGGTTATTGGCGGCGGCGTCGGTGGCAGATCATCCAACCAGATTTGCTTGGCTCCCATGAAGATCACCCACGCACGGACTTCAAGAAAAAACGGCCAACTTTGCCCAGTGGACAACCGAGCCCGTTTCGGAGGCCCAAGTGGGGCTAAACGGCAACACCCCCGTTGTAGTGCGTGGGAGGCGTGTCGCCCAACCAGGTTCTCTGGCTCCGGTGAAGACCCCCACGCTTTGGCCTCAGAGATTGGTTGACCACCTATATCCCTCCTGTTAGAATTCGCGCATCCTGGCAATAAGGCCGTATTTCAGGCACAGTTCCTTTAGTCTCAAGCCTGGAATATCAGACTCCTTTCCAGCTTCAATTTTCTATTTGCGGGGTGTAAGCGCCATGGCAAGAAAGATTACGGTGTCCGTTGACCACGACGTTTGTGTCGGCAACGCAATGTGCGTAACCATCGCTACCAAAGCCTTTGAGCTGAACGATGAACGGCAAGCAGCTCCAGCCAACCCGGACGACGATACTGAAGAACTGATTCTGGAGGCTGCAGAGAACTGCCCAGTAGCCGCCATCACAGTCACCGATGCTGACACTGGCGAGCAACTCTTCCCTTAGCGTTTTCTCTTAAAACCAACCCACTTATAGCACCACGCCATGGCCGTGTAATGTGATGTAAACACAGGTCAGCTTGATCTTTAGAGTCCTCCTTTGCGGTGGCGTAACGGAGGGCTTTTGATTTGTGCCCTACCAACCTAAACGAACCCACAGTAATTTCTGAGGTACAACATGGACATCGGCATTGCCTTGCTAATGACCCAGCACGATTTCAATACCATTGACCTGGCCCGCAAGGTTGAGGAGCTTGGGTTTGAGTCTCTCTGGGCGCCGGAACACGGGGTGGTCCCCATTGATTTCAAAGTCCAACCAGCCATTGGCCGGCAGGGTGGAATTCCCAAGTTCTACGCCGAGGGCGGCATCAACCAGATTGTGGATCCGCTGATATTTCTGGCCGGGGCCGCCACGGTGACCAAGAAGATCAAATTGGGCACGGGCATCTGTTTGGTCCCTGAGCGCAACCCAATCCGCCTCGCTAAAGAGGTTGCCACGCTGGACCAGATATCCGGCGGGAGGTTCCTCTTTGGCGTTGGCGCGGGTTGGCTGAGGGGTGAATCAGAGATTCTAGGCGTGGATTTTCCCCACCGGTGGAAGCAGACCAGGGAATACATAGACGTTATGAAGGAGCTGTGGACTACTGAGGTTACCGAGTACCACGGAGAGTACATCGATTTTCCGCCCTTGGTCTGCGCCCCCAAACCGGTACAGAAACCCCATCCGCCAATATTCGTTGGGGGAGAGTTGGAAAGCGCTGCCCGGCGCATTGCCAGCTACGGCGACGGGTGGCTACCCCGAGCCCGGAACACGTCTCAGTATGAAGACCCAGGCAAGCTCTCTGGAGCACGCAAGCACATCGAAGAACTGATGACACAAAGGGGCCGGGACGCGTCTGCCTTGAACATCACCATGTGGGATGCCCCGCATGACCGAGAAATGAACCGTAGGTTTGCCGACGCCGGGGCCAACCGTATTGTGCACATGCTCAACACCACCGACGAGAAATCAGCCCACGAGGCTATCGAACGAGTTGCGGAAGCGGTGCTGTAGATTCAAGCCCAGTGAGTATCCCTGGTCATAGCAAAATACCGCTGCGACCGGCTCTATTTCATCTCAGAAACTGTGCACAGGGCTCGATCCAGGTTGCTAATGGAAATTGGCTTCTCAAGCACCAAGTTGGCCATCAGACTCAGAAAAATCTACCTGCCCTCGCATAGCTACACTCTGGGCCAAACTTGCAATGCCAAGGCCTCTTGCATGGAGATGATCGCGCTGGGATTTCCAACTCGGGAGCTGGCGACCCCGCCAAAGTCAAAAATCAGGTTGGTTACGCCCAGAGCCTCGTAGGTTCGAATGTCCTCAGCAACTTTATCCGGTGGACCGGCAAAAGGAATTCCCTCAGAACCGTCTGATTCCGGATCAAAGGTAGAAACCCGGAAGACTACTTCCACATCCTTGGAATCGCGTCCTTCTCGCTCGGTACGGGCAGCTAACCGGTCCATCGATGCTTTGAGCAACTCAGGCGTGTTCAAGGGGAAATTTGGGTTGGAGCCCAATGGGTGCCAGGCGTTGCCCATACGGGCCGCTCGCCTAATAGCGCGATTACTCTCGCCACCAACCCATATGGGGATGTGGGGTTTCTGCACCGGCTTGGGCAAAAAGTGGATATTGGAGAAATTCACGTATTTTCCCTCAAACGTTGGGTCGTCTGAGGTCCAAAGCTCAATGAACGCGCGGATGTACTCGTCTGTGACTGCCCCTCTTTCCTCGAAGGCCGGCAGGTCGAGAGTCTCAAATTCCTCTTTTAGCCAACCAGCGCCAACGCCCAGAGTAACCCGGCCATTGGAGAGGACATCTAGAGTGGCCAGGGCCTTAGCCGCCACTATGGGGTTACGGTGCGGCACAATCATGACGCTGGTGCCAAGGCGGAGTGTGGTGGTTTGGCCGGCGATGAACGCCAACACCGTGAGTTGATCCAGGCAGGCGCCGCCAACTGTGCCAGGATGCACAGCCTGCTGGTTGTAGGGGTAAGGAGAAGAGATTTCCTTTGGGAACACTATATGGTCAGGGCAGACCACTGTTTCAAATCCTAGGTCCTCTCCGCTGCGGACCAATGTTCTCATGGACTCCGGGGCGGAAAGCGGTCCGCTGCCCGGTATTGTGAACCCATATTTCATGGCTAATCTCTTTGGCGTTTCCGATTTTAATGTTTGTGTTCTTGAATGGTTAATTTAATTACGGAATACTATATATCACCGTATACCGGCAGTGTAATTACCGTCATTGCCGGTGTCAACGCAGGGTTTTGTTCCTAAATAATCAACCACGACTGTTCTGATAAGATTGACCAAATCTTTCCAACACGGACCGTGCGCCATGTCTGATTTACAGACCACGCCGGCAGACTTCGTAGTTAACTTTGCCACCAGTCCCGTCCAGTACAAACACTGGCAACTGCAGATTGATGGGGGCGTGGCGCGGCTGAGTCTGGACGTCCAAGAAAACCAACCACTGGTCCCTGGATATGACCTCAAGCTTAATTCCTATGATTTGGGCGTTGATATAGAGCTGTATGACGCCGTGCAGCGACTGCGATTTGAACACCCAGAGGTTGGCGCAGTGGTCATTACCTCCGCCAAAGACCGCCTGTTTTGCGCCGGGGCCAACATCAAGATGTTGGGCCAGTCTGATCACGGATTCAAGGTCAATTTCTGCAAGTTCACCAATGAAACTCGCAATGCCATGGAAGACGCGTCTACACACTCAAGCCAGACCTATATCTGCGCCATCAACGGCCCCGCAGCTGGCGGCGGCTACGAACTGGCCCTAGCTTGCGACCACATCCTGCTCATCGATGACGGCTCAAGCACCGTTTCACTGCCTGAACTGCCCCTATTGGCCGTGCTGCCAGGCACCGGAGGATTAACCCGCTTGGTGGACAAACGAAAGATTCGCCATGACCACGCCGACTTTCTCTGCACCACCTCTGAAGGGGTCAGGGGCCGCCGGGCCTTGGACTGGAAGCTCGTCGACCAATTGGCGCCGCGTTCTTCATTTGAAGATACGGTCAAAAAAACTGCCGCTGAAGCAGCCCAGAAGTCGGATCGGCCGACTTCCTCTCAGGGAATAAAACTGACTCCACTTGAGCGTGAAATCGATGTTGACCAGATTCAATACGAACACATCAATATCCACTTAGACCGGAATTTAGGCGCAGCCCACATCATGATTCAAGGCCCCGCCAAATTACCGCCCGACGATGTCTCAGCAATCAATCCGATGGGAGATAGATTCTGGCCCCTGGCCTTGGCCCGTCAGATCGACGACGCGATTCTGCACCTACGACTAAACGAAACTGAAATTGGCACTTGGGTTTTTCACACACAAGGCGATAGCAATATGGTTGCGGCCTACGACAACCTGTTGTTGGAAAACGCGTCAGATTGGCTCGTCAGGGAAATTATTCTCTACCTGAAACGCACGCTGAAACGCCTTGATGTGAGTTCCCGGTCACTAGTTACATTGATCGAACCAGGAAGTTGTTTCACTGGCACACTTTTGGAGCTGGTCTTGGCCGCAGACCGAAGTTTTATGTTGGACGGTCTTTTTGAGGACCAACCAGAATCGGTGTCTGCGTTCCTCCAACCCACAAGCATGAACTTTGGCCCATTGCCCATGGTTAACGGCATCACCCGGTTGGAAGGCCGGTTTCTTGATCAACCGGCGGCGGTCGAGGCGATTAGCGAAACAACAGAGACCCACCTGGACGCCGAGGCAGCTCTGGAATTGGGGTTGGTCACTTTCATCCCCGATGACATCGACTGGGAAGATGAGGTGCGATTGGCATTGGAAGAGCGGGCCAGTTTCTCGCCGGATGCTCTATCCGGCATGGAAGCCAATCTCAGGTTCGGCGGTCCGGAGACCATGGAGAGCAAGATTTTCGGACGGCTCAGCGCTTGGCAGAACTGGATATTCCAGCGCCCCAATGCCTCCGGCGACAACGGAGCCCTCCAACTGTATGGCACAGGCGCCAAAACCAGGTTCGACAAGGGTCGCATTTGATCTAAAGCCAGTTAAGAGTTTGCCTGATTCCTAATTTGTGAGCATGAGTTAGCCATGAGCATTGAGCACTCCAACATCGACTATTCAGATCTCATCCCGAATAACGTGGGGCTGTCCGACAACCGACGCCTGCAGCGCGCACTGGAGTCCTGGCAGCCCAACTACATCAAGTGGTGGCAGGACTTGGGTCCCAACGGCAGCACCAAACTGGATGTTTATCTACGAACAGCCATCAGTGTCGAGGCTGACGGCTGGGCCAATTTTGGCTACGTTAAGATGCCGGAGTACCGCTGGGGAATCTTCCTGGCCAAGCCCAATCTAGACCGCAAGATTCCTTTTGGCGACCACCTGGGTCAACCGGTCTGGCAGGATGTTCCCGGAGAATATCGGTCCCAACTCCGTCGGCTGATCGTCACGCAAGGAGACACCGAGCCCGCTTCCGTGGAGCAGCAGAACCACCTGGGCGGCACTTGTCCTTCGCTCTATGACCTCCGCAATCTCTTCCAGATCAACGTTGAAGAGGGGAGACACCTTTGGGCCATGGTCTATCTGCTCCATGCTTATTTTGGTCGAGATGGCAGGGAGGAAGCGGAGATGCTGTTGGAGCGCCACTCAGGCGACGCCGACAAACCACGCATCCTGGGCGCATTTAACGAGCCAACCCCAGATTGGCTGTCGTATTACATGTTCACCTACTTCACTGACCGCGACGGCAAATACCAACTGGCCGCGCTGTCAGAGTCGGGTTTCGATCCCTTGGCACGTACCTGCCAGTTCATGCTCACAGAAGAAGCCCACCACATGTTCGTCGGTGAAACGGGCATCATGAGGGTGGCACAACGTACCTGTGAGGTCATGAAAGAGGTCCAGAGCGATGAACCCAAAAAGGTTCAAGAGGGCGGCGGTATAGACCTGGAGACCATCCAGCGTTACATCAATCTTCACTACACCGTTTCCCTGGACCTGTTTGGGCAGGAGATTTCTACCAACGCAGCCACTTATTTCAACTCTGGACTCAAGGGGCGTTTCCAAGAATCACGGCTAACCGACAACCACCAACTGACCGATAGCCTCTGGCCTGTCCACCTGGTGGAGGATGGGCGGATTATCCTGAAAGACCGCCCAGCATTGAATGCGGTCAACGAGCGGCTTCGGGACGACTACATCAAGGACTCCCAACGGGGGGTTGCCCGCTGGAATCAGGTGCTGGAATCCCACGGCGTGGAATTCAGATTTACTCTGCCCCACCGATTTTTCAACAGGCACATCGGAACGTCCGCAGGCATCAATGTCACGCCCGAAGGCCAGGTCGTACCTGAAGACGAATGGCACGCACGACAGGGCGAGTGGCTACCAACTACTGGCGATGAGAAATTCATCGAGTCCCTGATGCACCGGGTGATTGAACCCGGTAAGATAGCGGCGTGGATCGCGCCTCCGGTTCGGGGTATCAACGGAAAGCCCTGGGACTACGAATACATCCGGTTCAATTAGATTGGCATCAATTCATGAGTAACGCGATGGCACACCACAGTGTTTTTGTAGACCGTTCGTCCACTCCGGCAGATATCCAGTACTCGCCCGTTTTCAATGTGGCCGTGCCCATGATCGACCGTCATTTAGAGAATAATCGGGGAGCCTATACCGCAATCATAAATACCGACGCCACCGAGTCGGCAGACATCAAGATCACCTACCAACAGCTGGCGGAGCGGGTGAACCAGTGCGGAAATCTGCTCCGTTCATTCGACTCGCAGCCCGGCGACAGGATATTGATGGTGGTCAAAGACTGCCCGGAGTTCTTCTACATCTTCTGGGGTGCTATCAAGGCTGGCCTGGCGCCCGTTCCCCTAAACACACTGCTCCGAGCCGACGACTACCAGTTCATGATTGAAGACTCTGGCTGCGCTGGCCTTATCTATTCATCGGAATATCAGGATGAAGTGGCTACTGCTCTGGAAGCTTCTTCCCATCAGCCCGGGTTCATTTTCTCTGTTGACGGTCCCAGCGGAATTTCTGACTTGTTGGCCGACCACTCCCCCATCCTGAAGCCTGCGCCAGCCACCGCTGACTCTGATTGTTTCTGGCTATACTCGTCGGGCTCAACGGGCCGACCCAAGGGAACAGTGCACCGGCACCGAGACATCATCACCACCTGCGTCTACTACGCTGAAGACACATTGGAAATGACCCAAGAAGACATATGTTTCTCGGCAGCCAAGTTGTTCTTCGCCTACGGCCTGGGGAATGCGATGACCTTCCCGATGTGGGTTGGCGGCACCGCAGTGCTCAGCAGTCAGCGGCCCTCGCCCGGTATGACATTTCAGATTATTGCAGACCACAAGCCGACCATCTATTTTGGCGTGCCAACTCTCTATGCCGCTCAATTGCGAGCATTGGAGGAGGACTCCACCAGCCTGTCGACACGCAATTTTCCTTCTGTTCGGTGTTGTGTGTCGGCTGGAGAAGCGCTGCCCGCGGACATTTTTAGGCGCTGGCAAGAAAAGACTAAGACCCTGATCCTGGACGGCATCGGCTCCACTGAGGCGCTGCACATATTCATTTCCAACACCATGGCGGATCATCGTCCTGGCACCAGCGGCAGACCCGTGCCCGGTTACCAGATGAAAATACTGGACGACTACGACGAGATTGTCGCTGCTGGCGAGCCTGGTAGCCTCCTGATTAAAGGCGATTCAAATTCGGTTCACTATTGGAACAACCCGCAAAAGACAGCGGAGACCATGGTGGATGGTTGGCTCAACACCGGCGACACCTACTTTCAGGATCAGGACGGCTATTTCGTCTATTGCGGGCGCAGTGATGACATGCTTAAGGTAGGTGGAATTTGGTGCTCGCCCGTAGAGATTGAGAGTCGTCTCATCGAACACCCGCTGGTTTTGGAAGCCGCAATTGTTGGCCGTCCCGATGCCGATGAGTTGATCAAACCGGAGGCTTTTGTGGTCTTGAACAACGCCGCTGACGCCTCTGAATCTTTGGCAGATGACCTGTTGAAACACTGCCAAGACGGCCTTGCGAGGTACAAGTACCCCCGGTGGTTCAACTTTGTGGAAGAGCTGCCCAAGACTGCCACCGGCAAGATACAGCGATTCAAGCTCAGGTCCCGCTAGCGGCCACACAGGCCAAGCACCAACTCACCAACCTCTGCCCCTGCCCGTCATTCCAGCAAAAGCTGGAATCCACTGCGCCGGAACACTGGTCAGCCCCAACCGCTCAACCTGAACCTGTCGAACCGCTCGTGCCTGGGTTTGACCGCTGATGGAGAGGACGGTTGTCGGCGGGCGTTTGCCCCCACCTCCGACTTCGTTGAGAGTCTCGACATGGTCGGACCTAACCCTCCCATTTGCGAAGGGGAGGGAATCTTGTTGACCCGCTCGCGCATTTGGTTCGCAGATTTATTTTGGAATGTCTGCTAATCTTTGTAGCACTTGCTTAAAGGCGGAGAAATACACACCAATGGATGATTTCTTGTCCAGGGCCTTGGATTTGGCGTCAGTGCAGGGCGCATCTTACTGCGATGTAAGGCTCGTTGAGACCAACCAAGAGCGGTTTGTGGTGCGTTCCGGGGCAGTGGACACCCTAAGTAACGACGAGTCCCTTGGCATCGGCGTGCGAGTTCTGGTGAACGGCTTCTGGGGCTTCGCTTCTACCAACATCGTCTCCGCGGCCGAGGTAGACCGCATAACCGGCCTGGCGGTAGAGATAGCCAAAGCTTCGGCCCAATCCAACAACGGGCCGGTATCTCTGGGGCCGCCAGTGACCAGCCGGGGCGTTTATACCACTCCCATCCAGGTTGACCCGTTCTCCATCTCCTCGGAAGACAAACTTGGACTGCTGCTGGAATCTGACCGACGCATGGGCTCGGTGAAGGGCATTTCCGCTCGCACCGGTAACCTGATTTTCATCAAAGAGCACAAGACCTTCGCCAACAGTGAGGACGCCCACGTTGAGCAGACCATCTACGAAGCCGGTGGCGGAATCATGGCCACTGCGCGGGGCAATGGCGAGGTGCAGCGGCGTTCCTATCCCCAGTCTATGCGGCAGCAGGGCTGCGCTGGCTGGGAGTTTGTCGACGCCATGGACCTGGTCGGCAACGCCGAGCGCATCGCCACGGAGGCAGTGGCATTGCTGTCAGCAGACCACTGCCCGTCCGGAGTCACTACATTGATTGTCGGTGCGTCGCAATTGGGGCTGCAGATACACGAGTCCTGCGGCCACGCCATCGAACTGGATCGGGTTCTCGGCTCAGAAGCCGCCTACGCTGGAACGTCGTTCCTGACCACCGACAAGCTCAACAACTTCCAGTACGGCTCGGAGCAGGTCAACATCACGGCAGATAGCGTCCGACTGCCGGGCCTGGGCTCCTACGGCTGGGATGACGAGGGTGTGCCGGCCCAATCCACGCCAGTGGTCGAGAATGGGCGTTTCACGGGCTACCTGACCTCCCGGGAGACTGCCGCCGGTCTGGACTTAGGATTAAAACCCAACGGTTCCATGCGCGCCGCATCCTGGAACCGCATTCCCCTAATTCGCATGACCAATGTGAGCCTGGAGCCGGGGAACTGGGAACTTGAAGACCTGATCGCCGACACCGAAGACGGAATCATGATGGAGATGAACCGGTCATGGTCAATTGACGACCGACGTTTCAACTTCCAGTTCGGCACGGAGATTGGCTACGAGATCAAGAAGGGCAAACTGGGGAAGATTCTGCGCAACTGCACCTACACCGGCATCACGCCCGAGTTCTGGAATTCCTGCGACGCTGTCTGCAACGACAAACTCTGGACCATGTGGGGCATCCCCAATTGCGGCAAGGGGCAACCCGGTCAGATTGGCCACACGGGCCATGGAGCCGCGCCTGCCAGGTTCAGAAACATCCAAGTAGGGGTAATGAAGTAATGCTGGGCAGAGAGGCCGCTCTGGTCCTTCTGGACAAGGCCCTTGGTTACTCCAAGGCCCAAGAGACTGATATCTATCTCAACGCCCAAGACCTGGGCCTATCCCGCTTTGCCGGCGGGGCCATCCACCAGAATGTGGCCCACGGCAACGTGGTACTGAACGTACGATCGGTCGTGGGCAAACGGCTGGGAAGGGCCACGACCAACGACCTGAGCGACTCCGGAATCAAAAAGGCCGTGGAATCGGCCCACCAGAATGCTCTGCTCATGCCGGAAGACAGCAACTTCATCGGTCTGCCGCCACCATCTGATGCGGTCACGGTCGAGAGTTGGGATGAGGCAACGGCCTTTTGCAGTCCGGAAACCCGGGCGAAGATCGCACATGGCGTCTGTCTACAGGGCAAAGAACATGACCTGAACGTCTCCGGTGCCTGCCGGACTGGCGTGCAGGAAATTGCCGTGGTCAGCAGCCACGGTACACGCGCCTACCATGCTGGGACGTTTGCCGGGTTGATCATCAACACCATGAGCGACGACTCCGCTGGCTGGGCCAAGGGCGGCGGCTGGCGGCTGGCTGACATGGACACGGAGGCGCTGGGCAGGGAAGCCGTAGGCAAGGCGGTGGACGGACGCAAACCGATGGCCATCGAACCGGGGCGTTATCCGGTGGTACTGGACACCTACGCCGTGGACGACATACTGGAGGCCCTCAGCCTCTACGGTATGGGCGCACAGGCAGTACAGGAAGGCCGCAGTTGGATGAATGACATCATCGGCGACCGGGCCATGAGCCCCAACGTAACCATCTGGGATGACGGCTCCGCCACCCAGGGCTGGCCGGTGCCGTTTGATGCTGAAGGCATGCCCCGGCGGCGTGTGGATGTAATCACTGCAGGCGTAATTAACACACCGGTTCATAACTCCTACACGGCCGGAAAAGACGGCATCGTCTCCACCGGACACCAGGCCTACTTCACCGGAGCGCCCATCGCCAGCAATCTATTCATGCAGGAAGGCGACTCATCGCTCCAAGGCCTGATTCGTTCCACTGAACGGGGCATCTACATCACCCGGTTTTTCTACACTCGCCTGGCCCACTCTAAGGGCTGCGTCATGACTGGAATGACCCGTGACGGCACGTTTATGATCGAAAACGGTCAAATCACCCACCCCGTAAAAGACCTCCGTTTCACCCAGTCTTATGTGGACGCCCTGGCCGGTGTTGAACTCGTTGGACGCGAGTCTAAGCTGGTGCTGAACGAGGTTGGTTTCGCCACCAGAGTCCCAGCCCTAAAGCTATCAAGCTTCAACTTCACCGGCGTAACCGTTTAGCAGTCTAAACCTCTTCTTTTCCCTGAGGGTAGACAGGCGTGCTATATTACGAAACCACCAAATAATTTGCTAAATCCTTTATAAATTCCTTTGATAATTGTCCATACACTATTATCAATAAAGCGTATTATGTCTCACTAAGCGTGAGGCACCGAAATTCACCCCCAGCCCATTAAGGAGTGACAGGCCATGAAAGCAGCTGTGTTGCATGAAGTGAACCAACCTTTGCAGATGGAAGAAGTAGACATCGCCCTGCCCGGTCCCAGAGAAGTTTTGGTGCGTACTCGTGCCTCTGGCGTTTGTCACAGCGATCTGCATTTCGTGGAGGGTCTCTACACCACGGTCTTCCCAGTGGTGTTGGGACATGAAGCCGCCGGCACGGTGGAGGCGGTGGGTAGCCAGGTGGACTATGTATCTCCCGGCGACCGGGTAATCTGCTGCCTGTCGGTCTTCTGCGGCCAATGCGAACGCTGCACCACTGGGCGCCCAGTACTTTGCTCTCGCACCGGATTGGTGCGTGGCCCGGATGAAACGCCACGACTGAGCCAAAGCGGCGCGCCGGTTACGCAGTTTGCCAACCTCGGTGCCTACGCCGAGATGATGCTGGTCCACGAGAATTCGTTGGTGAAGATTGAGCAGGACATCGGCTTTGAGCAGATGGCCCTGATCGGCTGCGGCGCCACCACTGGGCTGGGAGCAGCCATGAACACCGCCAAGGTGGAGCCGGGCAGCACTGTAGCGGTCATCGGCTGCGGTGGAGTGGGGCTGAATGCCATTCAGGGAGCTAGGCTGGCCGGTGCATTGCGTATAATCGCCATCGACGGTGTGGAAGACAAACTGACGCTGGCCCGTGATTTCGGGGCCACGGACGTGATTGACGCCTCCAGAGGCGACGTTGAATCCCGGGTAAAAGACCTGACCAATGGCGGAGTGGACTACTCATTTGAGGCCATCGGTAAGAAAGAAACGGCAGAGCAGGCCTTTGGGATTCTACGAGCCGGCGGTACCGCAACCATCATTGGCATGATTCCCCAGGGCGTCAAGATTGAACTGGACGGCTCGGCTTTCTTACGGGAACGGCGCATCCAGGGCAGCAGTATGGGGTCGAACCATTTCCGGGTGGATATGCCCCGCTACGTAGATTTCTATCTGCAAGGTCGGCTCAAGCTGGACGAACTGGTAACCCGCCGACTCAAGCTTGAAAACGTGAACGATGCCTTCAAGTACATGAAAGAAGGATCGGTTGCCCGCAGCGTCATGATGTTCGACTAGGCCGATCGAGCGTTTTTTTAGCTGCGGAAACGTAAGTTTCAACTGTAGTGACGGCATTCATTTGGCACCATCGCGATTGTAGGAGGTAATCCCTATTCAACTAACCCCATAGGTTTCTCGCTTTTCACAAATATGAGGAACCTTCCCCATGTGCCATTCACAGACCAACCCTACGATTGATTCATACTTACTCAAGGGAGCGTAGACGATGCGAAAAAGCCTGCTTATACTCGCAGTCATCAGTGTTCTTGCCCTCTTGTCTTTGGCTTGTGGTGGTTCTAGTTCTGACTCGTCTGGAACCAGTTCAGAATCAGCCCCACCAGCAGAATCCTCTCAGACAAACTAAGCTCCCCCAGATGATGGTTCCGTTCACGTTGGCACGGATGGCGAGCAACTGGCATACTCACCGAAAACCTTGACCGCTGTGGCAGGGGAAGAAGTAACCGTTACCTTCACCAACAACGCCATTTCCAGCAAACATACCTGGGTTCTGGTGACACCAGGGTCAAGCACTAGGAACGATGTAGCAGCACCGGGAATCGCCGCGAGCGCTGAGAACGGTTATTTTAAGCCCGGCGACCCCAACGTGATTGCAAAAACAGACCTGGTGAACGGAAAAACCAGCGCCATGGTGACATTCATCGCGCCAGCGGCAGGCACCTACCAGTTTGTGTGCGCATTCCCTAGCCATGACCGCCAGATGTGGGGAGAATTTGTCGTCACTAACTAGGCGCAAGAAGGCGGCGTAGTAGACCTGGTTGGTAGCGGGTGGTTTAGCCTGTCAGGTCTGGCCGGTTGGGCATGGTCATCATGGTCATGAGCATGGTGGCCACCAGCTTTTCTTCGCCGCCGTCGTAGGCTAATACGTCGCCCTTGCAGACGGTCACGGTGGCCCCGGGACGTACCACTTCACCGCGCGCCAAAAACCGGTCTCCCTTGGCTGGAGCCAGAAAGTTAACCTTATACTCCACGGTCAGTACTGTAGTGTCTGCAGAGTTAAGACTAAAAGCGGCATACCCGCAGGCACTGTCTAGTATGGTCGTGATGATTCCGCCGTGAACAAAGCCGTGCTGTTGAGTGAAGTCTGCCCGGAAAGGCATCTCAATCTCCACGACGCCAGGCTCAATGCTACCCAACGCCGCACCCAGGGTCTGCATGGCCGTCTGGCGGCTAAAGCTGTCGCGGACCTTGGCGATGAAGTCCGGGTCTCTGGGCTCAAATTTTGTCAATGATCAGCCCCCACAGCGTTGAAATCATTCCTCTAGAAATACGGTCTAGAATCTAAGGTCTGTTGCGTCTTTGAAGCGGCGCATGGCTTCTATATGCTCGCCGGCCGTGGTGAGCCCCCCCTGACGGTTTTCTATCGACAGATAACCCGCGCCCAGTTCCTGCCAGGCCTTGGCTTCATCCATCCAGTCTTCCGGCTGTTTGCCACTGACGCGTAGTCTGCCGTCCAGCACTAGCTTGCTGGGGTCGCGGCCCATTTCGCGCATATACCCGTGGACTTTTTCCACATAGCCTTTGCCGGTCTCATCTGGATTGAAGTTGGGGCACCAGCCGTCAGCCAGCCTTGCCACCCGCTTTAGCACTGGTTCAGCGATGGTCGGAGTCGCCGAGCTACCAGCACCCAAGAAGATGGGTATGGGCCGCTGGACCGGCAGCGGATTTAGGCCGGCGTGGCTGATGTTGTGCCACTTGCCGTGGAAATCGACTACATCCTGTGTCCAGAGTGCGCGCATGACCTCGATTTGTTCGGCGCTGCGTGCACCGCGGTTATGGAAATCCTCGCCCAGAGCCTCGTACTCCACGGTATTCCAACCAACGCCAATGCCTAGCCGAAGCCGCCCTCCGGAGAGCACGTCAACCTCGGCCGCCTGCTTGGCCACCAACACCGTTTGGCGTTGCGGAAGGATCAGAATGCCGGTGGCCAGACCAACCCGCTCTGTGACCGCTGAGAGGTAACCCATCAGCGTCATAATCTCGTGCACCACTGATTTATGGTTGTAAGTGCGTAGGGCAGGGAAATCGTGGTGGGCCGGGTCTGCGCCCAGCACGTGGTCAGCAATGAAGATGTAGGCGTAGCCCATGTCTTCTGCAGCTTGTGCAAAGTCCTTGATCGCTGACGGGTCCGGTTCAATCTCAGTCTGGGGAAATATTACTCCAACTTCCAATGTTCGCTCCTCAGTATTCCATTATCTTCATGGTCTGCGATGGCTTCATCATCTACGCCTTAACAGCCAAAATATGGAGATTCCTAATCCGGCCATGACAATCAACACAACCAGCAAAGGCCGCCAGATTTCCACCAGGACAACGGCGATGATGAACAACACCGTCAACACTCCGGACAGGACTACCAGCACCACTAGCGAGCCGGCCATAATGGCGACCTTGACCTGTTCCAGGCGCGCCGCAAAGGTGCCGCTGGACCGGGCATACTCGCGCGCACCCAAAAGCCCAGTTCCAACCAGGATGATTGCAATCCAGATGCCTGCTTCGCCCAATCAGACCTTCTCTAGCCACTAGATTGATAGCGGCGAGGCGATTTGCTTACTGGCGGATGTATTTGACCAAGCGGTGGCCTTCCACGTTTTGATTCACATAGAGATCGCCGTGGGAGTCCATCCACACAGCGTGCGCTCCATTGCCCATACCGGCAGCCAAGGGGCTATCCCAGGTGGCGATGATATCGCCTTCGATGCTTAGGATGCTCATGAAGCCGTCTAATTCCGGCACGTAAATAATATCGTCCTGGTCGATGTAGATGTCACAGGGCCGGGCCAAGCCGCCCCATTCTTCCAGATATTTGCCGTGGGCATCAAATATTTGGATCCGGTTATTTTCCCGGTCGGCCACAAACACCCGGCCATCGGTGTGTACCCAGACTCCGTGGGGGACGTGGAACTCTCCGGGTCCGGTCTTGCCCGGCTCACCCCAGGAGAAGAGTAGCTTGCCATCGGCGGTGAACTTGTGGACACGCGCATTCCCGTAGCCATCGGATATGTACAAGTCTCCCGCCGCGTCCAGAGCAATGTCGCTGGGTCGGTTGAAGGGGCCCGCCGCCTGTTTGGCTGGGTCGCTGACGTTGCCTGACCAGCCAGTGTCAGAAGGCTTATCCCATTCACCCATGGTCATCAACAGATTGCCATCAGGCCGGTATTTCAAGACAACGTGACTGTTTTTAACCGGCATATAAAGATTGTCATCGGCATCTATGAACATGCCATGGGCGTCGGGCAATTCGCCTTCTCCCCAGGAATTCAAGAAATTGCCGTCACGATCAAAGACCATCAGGGGATGATCGCCCCGATTGAACAGATAGACCCGGTCTTGGGAGTCGGTGACGATGGCGGTCTGACCCAAAACCCAACCCTCCGGTAATTTCTCCCATGTCTCTAACTGCTCGTAAACTCGGACGCCTGCGCCTACTCGAACCATTGAAATCTCCTATGTTTAATCGGGAGCAAACCTGCTCTCCGCATGTTTTAGTCTTATTCGCCGGTGGTCAGAGCTTCAATAATCTGAAGATGTAGTTCAGCCGACCGCTCGGAAACGGCCTCCGCGTTGATGCCGCCCAGGGGGTGCGGGATGCCCAGAGGCTGAAACCCTTGGCGTCCAAACACCTTGGCGTGGCGATAGGCCGAATTCAAAAACGGATCAGTACAGATGACTATAGTTGGCACACCCCGGTTCTCTAGGGCCATCGCGTCGTGCACACTGCACGCGGTGCAAGAGCCTCAATCCGCGATGCAGGTGACAACAAAGTCGCACTTGGCAACCAGGTCATCAATGATGTCATCGGCGGCTGGCCGGGAATAGACGTACTTGTCGACTTCAAACCCATCCCTAAGCTCATAGTCCTTGTACATCAGTTCTTTGACCCCTTGCAGCAAGAGGCTGGCATTGGCCTTGCGGTTGCCGAGAAATCCTCCGACCTTGCCGTGGATGGAGTCCAAACGCGGGGCTGGGCTCCACCGAGCATTGGCATTCGGGTCAATTGGTGAGAGCAAGCCCAACTCGTTTAGTCTGGCTTTTATGTCTGCCCCTGGTGCGCTAACCATAAATTCTCCTTGGAAGTGGGGTGTTATCCGGCAATTTCATATTCGTTCAGGAATTAAGGTTGCTCTATTTTGAGCGTGACACGGCGCGATCCCCAGCCAGGTAGGTATGCCGAATGTGGGCCGCCGCGTCCTCCCGCCACCATGATGTGGATTCGGTCTGCGGCACGTACCACCGGTACCGTCTGGTCTTCGTCATTGGCATCCACAAATCGGGGCCAGAAGTGGCCACGGTCAGAGTCGCCTTGGGGCGGGCCACCGCGTCTCAATTCTCGTACGGTTTTTCTGGCGTGCTCAAAGAGGAATTGGCGAATGTCCTGCTTGCGCCAGCCACCATCGCTGAGGAAGCGGGCGTGCTCGGGGCCAATAACCACAAAAGTGTCACCCGAAACGTACATCTGAACGTTGCCAAGGGTGCACATAGTATCGGCCAAAACTTTCAAAAAGTTTCGCGGCTGATTGTCGTGATACATGATGTTGTGGGGGGCTTCAGCAGGGAAAACAGTCACGGCGCTATCTGAAGCGAACAGGCCAGCATCGGTGTGCAGCGGTTCCCAGGGGTTTATTTCCTGGTCCTCAGCCACGCAGTAGGTGTACGCGCCCGGGTGACCAAATGTGGCTTTGTTGGTCTCGCCGGGAATCGCTCCGCCAAGGTTGACCAACACCAGTTTGACAGCGCGCCCAATGGTGGCGTTGGCCCGCCAACCGGCGCCGAAGCAGTTATATCCGCCGTTGATATCCAGTTCCTTGGTGATAGGGCCGCTGACGATCACTAACGGGGTGTGGATGCCAGTTGAACACATCACGCCGCGAAGATTGAACCGGTCGTCCATCATCGCTTGGATGGCTGTGATAATCACCGGCATGTACTCTGGCAAACAACCGGCCATCACCGAGTTGACGGCGATGCGTTCCACGGTCGCTTTTCCGCCCAGCGGGGGCAGTTCGGCGATGAGTTCGCCGCCGTCCCGTCCGGTGAAATCAACGAACTGCTTCACACGGGCTTCGGTCGGCGGTACCACTGGCAGACCATCGGTCCAGCCAGTCTCAAACATCAATTCAATGGCATTAGTTAGATCAACAGCGTCAGAGGAAACCATATTTGCTCTCAAAATTGCTTCGTGGGTACCCGGTACAGGATTGCTCGAAGTGTAATCTGGGGCTCAATCACTGTCAACGCGGGCACGGTTTTGCCAGCGGTCGAAGCTAAAATTACGGGTGCGGTCCCCAGGGCGCTTCCAGCATCAATTTTACCTCTTGCGTCATAACCAAGGGCCGCAGTTTGCCCGCAAATGCCATGAAAGCATCGTCAGCAAACAACCTAGACCAGAAATCGCGCCGGTCAGCGTCGTCCTCAAATCGCCATAGGTGGACTAACTGGTTAATGGTTCCGACGTCGCTGGTGAAATAACCAACCAATTTAGAGTCGAAGCCTCCATTCTGTAATGCAGGCCATCCAGCCTCGGAATAGTGTTTGATGGCTTCACCCATCTTGCCCACATAAAGCGTGTAGGTTCGCAGTTCGAATATTGCCATCGCCCCTCCAGTTTTTACACGATTGGTTGATTAGACCGAATTCCAAGATTGTACCAGCGACAAGTGCTCCCTGAGTTGCCCAATTTTCCTGCTTCCACCTCCAGACTCTAAGCTAAAGCAAATAGTTTCTTTGTTCCTATACCGCATTCCCAGTGTATAAGTTGATAAAGAATATTAACATATGACTATGGCGCAAGTAGGATTCCGGAAATTACGGGACAAAACGTGAGTTAAATTAAAGGGGAGGCACCATACCAGACTTTAGCTACACATCGGAAATCGTCATAAACGCCCCGGCACAGAAAATTTCGGCATCGTAAGTAATCCCGCCAATCACGCCGAATTGGCTGGAAGCAATGAACTCAAGAAGATCACCCAACAGCCGGCAGGCCCGGTTGGACTGGGGCACCCACATCATGGCCGAAGAAACCGTCATGATGGCCGACAGCACCGACATGGACTTGACTGGAGATTCCATCGTGGTCACATTTGACGCACCGAATTCATTCTCATTAGTGGTCAATCCGGCCCTCCCGGAACAGGTCCGCAAGATCCAGTGGTGGTTCAATATGTCGCCGGAGGGTGACGGCACCGAGGTAAGCCACGAGGTGGAGGTCGACTGGGGAGAACTCACCCACGAGATGCTTGTTGGTCTGCACGACAATTATGAGCAGGTCTGCGCCGGTGTTGTTCGCACCGGTATGGACCAGACTCTAACCAACCTGAAAGGTAGAGCTGAGGACAGCGGTGGCATGTTTGGATGGCTGAAAAAGCTATTCGGGGGCTAACCAATTTCACAACAGAAAAGAAAAAGCCGGTGGGAAAATTCTCCACCGGCTTTTTTATTGCTCTTAAGAAGCTGTTGCGAAATTATTTCCTGGGCTTATTTCCCTTTGAAGGCGGGCATAACCTCTTTGCCGAACCATTCAATCTGGTCGGTGATTACACTCTGAGGTGTGCCCATGGGATGGCTCATGCCGATCCTTTCCAGGGCCGGGTAAGCCTTCTCGACAGCCTTAAGCTGCTCAATGATCCGATCCGGAGGGCCAGCCAAGAATGCCTGTTTCTTAACGGCTTCCTGGATGGTAGGAAGACCACCCGTGGGTGCCCGACGGGGATCGCCAATGATATCAATTTGCTCATCGGTCATGCCACGACTCAAGCGCAGAGGACCAAACATTTTGAGGTTCTCTTCAAAGTAACCCTGGGCTTCTTTCATGGCCTGCTCCACGGTCGGCGCCATGTGGTAGTGGAAGCCAACGCTCAGACCTTCGCCTAGCTGGGCATCTTTCTTTCCGGCGCGGACTAAAGCGTCCCGGTAGCCGGTCATGATGTCATCCATGACGCCGCCTTCAGCGACGCCGCCGCCAAGAACTCCCTTGATTCCGTGTTTAACCATGAAGTCCAGCGCCCTCTGCGTGCCGCCCTGGATAGGCTGCCAGCACTCAACGGGAAGAGTCGCCGGGCGGGGCACCAAAGTCAGCTCCTTGAGGGTATAGCCGCGATAGGGCACCTCAGGGGGTAGGGTGTAGTACTTTCCCTTATGGGAGAAGGACTCATTGTTAAACGCCTTGAAGATGATGTCTACCGCTTCTTCAAACTTATCTCGGTTGGCAACCTGATCGGTGATGTCGGAACCAAATGTCTCGACCTCACGGGTGTGGTAGCCACGTCCAACGCCGAAGGTTACCCGGCCTTTGGTCAAGATATCGGCGGTGGCAAAGTCCTCCGCCAAGCGCAGGGGGTGCCACATTGGGGCGATGTTGAAACCGCAGCCAAACTTCAAGTTTTTAGTCAGATGAGACAAGTGGACATTGAGCATAATCAGGTTAGGGATACACTCGTAGCCTTCTGGCTGAAAGTGGTGCTCCGCCATCCACATGGTGTCGAAACCGTTCTCGTCTAGGGCTTTGGCAATGGCCTCAGACTTGCTGTAAACGGTCATCAGGTGTTCGTTATCAAACTTCCGGTCGTTGACCGCCGTGCCGCCGTAGCCGATGTCGGTCATGTCTACGTGACCGGCAAATAGGCTGTCGAATTTTGTAATCATCGTTAACTTCGCCTTTCCAGTATCGAATTTCGCCCTGCTTGATTGGCAGGAATCAACGGGCTACTTAGTCGCCAATTATAGATAACGGCACGACCGTGTCAAGCGTGCATCCCGTGGCAATGTCTATCCAGACGAGGGGTCAGCGTTAGTCCGGTATACCCATAGAAACGGAAGTGTAGGTGCCGTTAATTGCTTTTGTCACGTGGCCTTGGCCGGTCATATCTTCAGCCAATAGCGCATCACCGGCGTTGAAGAGCATTGTGGTGCCGTCTTTCACTGTGACTTCCATCTGGCCGTCCAAAACAAACAGGTATTGTCGTCGAGACGGGTTATGCCAGTCACTAAAACTGTTCACGGTAGACGTCCGGAAGACCAGGTCTTCACCGGGTTTGGTGGGTATACGGTGAATCGCCTCTTCAGGGGCAGCCATTTCTTCCAGGTGGGACTGGCCATCATCGCCAGTGTAGATACGCACAAACATGCCAACTCCTAGTCCAACTAAATCCAGATGTCAGAGTATACACGTATGCCATTACTGAATGGCTCGCTGCCTGAGGGAGGAGTAGTAGCTAATCCGAAAAGAAAATCAGGAGACGATCACGCCATCAACCAAGTCCAGTCGGCGTTGAGCGGTGGCGGCCAAGTCCAGGTCGTGGGTGGCCACTATGACAGTGGCCCTCCTAGATGCGGCAACCTCGCCCAATGTCTCGGCGATGGAACGCGCGGTGGCGGTGTCGAGTTCTCCGGTGGGCTCGTCGGCAAACACCACTTCTGGTCCGGTCACCAAGGCACGGGCAATGGACACTCGCTGTTGTTCACCACCGGACAATTCAAAGGGACGGTGTCGAACCCTTGTGCCCAAGCCAACAGCCTCCAGAGCGTCGTGTGCCCGCTGTCTGCGTTCCCGCCAAGATACACCGCCAATATGCAGCGGCAGTTCCACGTTCTCCTGGGCCGACAGCAACGGCATCAACCCAAACGACTGGAACACGAACCCAATCTTGTGCCGACGCATATCAACCAGGTCTGCTTCTCTCAGATTGGCTAGGTCATCGCCATCAAATTCCACTGCGCCAGAGCTGGGCTTGTCCAGCCCGGAGAGGAGGTTCAACAACGTGGTCTTGCCGGAGCCAGACCGACCGGTGACCGCCAGAAAATCACCCCGTTCCACTGTGAGATTGATGATAGAAAGGGCAGTTACAGCGGTATCACCGGAGCCGAAGACGCGACTGACACCGACCGCTGTAATCACCGGTCCGACTATTGTATTGGATTCGCTAGCCACCACTGCTTAACTCCTAAAATTAGGTCCGGGCCAAGTAATTTCGGATCCGTTAACTCCGACTGCGGGTCTGTCGAGGGTTTGTGCTGGGAGGGTCAATGACAATTTGACCATCTTCAACCTGAATCTTAGCCAAACCGCCGCTGCGGAACCGATCGGCCAGTTCAAGGGGAAGCTGAAGCCGCCCGGATTGGTCTACCACCACGTACTCATCTTCAACGGTGTCGCCGTCATGCCGGTAATCCGGTCTGGTGAAGGTTTCCAAGCCGATGCGCCCGTCGCGGATGTGTACCACCCGGTCCACAAACTGGGAGACTCCCGCGTAATGGGTCACAGTGACCACCGTTACCCCGTAGGCACGGTTCAACCCGCGGATCATTTCAAAAATACTGTCGGCGTTTTCCGTGTCCAACTCCCCGGTGGGCTCATCCGCCAGCAGCAGGGGCGGTTTGTTGGCCAGACCCACTGCGATTGCGGCCCGTTGCTGCTCCCCGCCGGATAACTCGTAGGGAAGCCGTTTGGCCTTGTCGGCTATGCCTAGAGACTCCAGTAATTCGCTGGACCAAGCACGGCGAGCCTTGGCTGGCTGGCCAGTTAGCGCCATGGGAAGTTCAATGTTATCGGCCACAGTTAAGTACGGCACCAGGTTCCTGGCGGTGGCCTGCCAGACAAAGCCAACTTCGGAGCGTCGGTACATAACCAGGTCGTTATCAGAGACGTCCAGCAAATCTCTAGAACCAACCATGACCTGGCCTGCAGAGGGACGGTCCAGGCCAGCCAGGATGTTCAGCAACGTGCTTTTACCGCTGCCGCTAGCCCCGATAATCGCAATCAACTCTCCGGGTTCGACGGTCAGGTCCAATCCGCGCAGGGCAACGACTTCCAGATCGGCGCGTTTGTAAATCTTGAATAGGTCATTGCAGTTGATATACGGACCGTCATGCTGCACCGGGGCGGCATCACCGCTCTGATTGCTCAGATATTCACTCAATTGGGTCATGCATTGTCTCCCATACCTAAAACCGGGATTGCCTCGGGTTTCACTAAGCAAGAAGTTTCTAGTCGCGTCATCCTGCGTCTCCCATTCTGAGAACCTGCTGCACCTGTATCTTGGCGCTCAACCAGGCCAGCCAAATCACGGTCACCAATGTGACGCCCGCCAAGACTGAATAAGACACTAAAAGCGACAGCCAGTTGGTCGTAAACGCCATGGGCGGTGTTACTCGTTCGCCTTCTTCAGCCAGTTCCATGAGCGGCAGCAGGCTTGCTCCGATCAGCTGGCCCACCCAGGTGCCCAAGGCCACGCCGCAGATGACGATTAGGAACAGATTAAACCACACGATGCCCCGCATCTGACCGCCGGTGGAACCCAGCGTGCGGAGCAGGGCGAATTCCGTCTGACGTTCTTTTGTATCCAGGAACGAAAACAGCATCACTCCAGAGCCAGTGGCCAGAGCTACGGCCAGGAATAACAGCACCAGCAACGCTCCCCAACCGGCGTTGACCAACGGCTGGTCAACCCGGGAGGCCACCATCGCCTCGGCGTCATAAACGTCTCTGACGTTGACCCCAAGTTCTCGCATGAACTCGGTAACTTTATCGGCGTCGCCGATCGCCCCGGTATGATCAAAATCATATGGTAGGTCTGCGGAGAAAGACTCCAGGTTCACCCAAATTTCATTGGCTCCAGCCGGGGGAACAGGGCTATGTTGGTTGGCCACAGCCTCAAAACTGTCCAAGTCCAACACCACAAACGGTTTGTCTCCGGGGTCCAACGTCGGAAAATAATCTGCCACGCCTACAACATTTATCCGAATTGCGTAGGTGGACAATCCCAGAATCACATCGTCACCAAGGACAGCGTCGGCCAACTCCAAAAACTCTGTGTTAACCAACGCAGGTATTGGGGGTTCTGTGGGGCCAGGTCTCAGACCCCGTAGCCCAATGCCGCCGCTGGCCCAACTGAAGCGTGTCGATATTGGGAATTGTTCCCCCCCTGCCGACCCACTGGTCTCCAAGGCGTACAGGCCGGGCCGTGAGAAGTCCTCGACAACGGACCAGCCGTCAGACATCTCAAAATCGGTCAGCAGAACGGGTCCGTTGGTGGTAACCGCTTCCAACTCCCCTAAGAAAATGGCACCCAGGCCGTCAGACCCAAACCCACCAAGGCGATTGGTTATCTGAAACGCCTGTAGCGTGAATGGGCGTACAAGGGTGCTGCGGCGTGTGTCACTGGCTTGGCGCCGTCCGGCCGCAATCACCGGCGAAATGTCTGACTGAATCTTGTTCCAGCCTTGGTTTCCTAAAGTGCCCACCCAAGAATCAAAATACACACCATTGGCATCGCGCAGTCTCGCCCAGAGGTTTGCGCCGCCGTCGAGTCCAGTCGGCTGCACCCATACAGCCAGTCCAATCACGTCGTCTGGGAGCTCCAAGCCCTTGGGAGCCTCCGGTCCGTCCCCCAACAACTCGGCTAGGTCACTCATCGAATTACCATCAGCCAAGTCGTCTCTGAACCAGGCTACGTCTGCAATCTTCGCCGAGTCCACCGCTAGAATCACGGTAGGGTCACTAAACCCTGTGGAGGTGATCTGCCCGTTAGAGCGGAATACATCAGTCGCGCTGAGCACTGCTGGATTCTCCGCCACGTTTTCGGCAAACCTGCCGCCAGGCTTCACGCTGGATACGCCGATATGCCGCACCCTCAAGTCGGCCCCCGCCGAATACAGGGCGCGTTCCTTTTGACTGCGCTCCAAAGTGGAACTAAAGGCGCTGCCAATTACGCCCAAAGCAGTGGACATGGTCAACAAGACAATCAAGATACCGGGAACCATTGGATCGCGGGCCACGTGTCGCAGTGAATGCACCAACCACGATGGAGCAACCGGACCGGCCAGGCGTGACAACAGCAGCGCAAACCACGGGAATACCCGCATCACCACCAAACCAACGGCCAGCAGTAACAGGGCCGGAATGAGCAGACCAACAAAATCCAGCTTCAACTCGGTGCTGTCTGGCGACTTAATCAGGAATGCGCCTCGGCTCCTGGCTTGGAACCAGATCAGTAGAATCAAGCCTAGGGCCACAACATCCAAGTAGTAGCGATGCAAGAATGACGCTGTTGGCGGGCGAGCGCCGGACTGTCTAGCTTCGATGATTCCGTGCCTAGCCGCCGCCACAGTGGCCAAAGTGAAAACTAGCACGGCCAATCCACCGCCGATCAAACCCAGTATCATGGCACCCTGAGACACAACCACCGGAACACCGGAGATTTCATCAGCCCCGCCGCCCAGCCCAAAGAACACGTTGCCCAGCACCTTGACCACGAACATTGCCATGAACGGGCCGATGATCACGGCCGGAATGCCCAGCAGCAGGCCCTCTCCCAGTCCTAGTATGCCAATCTGAGTCGTAGTCGCGCCCCGGCTCTTGAGCATGGCAATCTCACTGGAGCGAGAGCGGATGACCAACCCAGCCACCAAGCCCAGGTAATAGAGCAGAATCCCAGTGATGAGGAAAACCACCAAGAACAGCGGAACTCTGGCTAGGATTAATTGCTCATCAAAGTCGCTTAGAAGCGTGTCCAACCGAATTGATGAGCTGGAATTCTTTAGCTCGAATGTGATGTCGTTTTCGACCCTCAAAAGGAGAGTTTGAAGGTCTCGAACGTCGTTGGCCTGCAAGTTTTCCCGGTCTAGGTAATAAAACCAAGTAACGTCGGTATAGAGGGCTGGATAACGGCCAATCACCCGGTTGATTACAGCCTCTTCACTGGTGAACATGGGCACGATGGTCCAGCGGTCGTTCTCGAGACTAAAGTCGGCATCGACGCCGTACCAGAATTCGTCATCTGGATCGACGCGCTCAAAAACGCCCGATATGCGAACTGGCAGTCGCGGCGGGTCCGTGTAGGACGCGGCGGGGAAGATGCTCACCACATCGCCCACTGCCATACCCAAAAGTCTCAGTCCCAGCCCGTCCACCACCACTTCCACTGGGGTGTCTTCAGATGCGGCCGTATTCTCTGCGCTTGGCCAACTCCCCTCGGTGAGCGTGACTCGATCAGTGCCGAAGCTAGACATGTAGACCACGGAGCCTCTGGGCCGGCTATCGTTGTCCACATCCATACCCGGCTGTCCCTCAAAATAGAAGGTGGCCGTGTCTAATACCAACGCTTCTTCTTTCATGTATGGAGAAAGCACTGAGGAGACGTTTTCTTGGGCGAAATTCAGTCGGTCCTGATAGGCGGCGCGGCGTCCGGAGGTGGTCGACGGCTCATCCTGGCTGCTGAAAGACCTCATGGAAATGTTGGTCTCTTTAGGCGTGGCTTCTTGCAAAGCGTAGCGCAGCGATGCATTGGACAACAGGTCGGAAAAGATTACCCCGCTGGCCATCAATGCCACTGCTAATAAAATGCCGCCAAAGAGTACGGCCTCCAGTCGCCAACCAGTCACGGCTCGGCGTACCGCCATCACATAGGCGAACCTGATCATTGGCATCATTAGACGCCACCCCGCAGGACTTCAGAGGTGTTGAGTCGGCGAGCAGCCACCACGGCAAATCCCACTGAAAGCACAACTCCAGCCATCAGTCCGGCCAACACGCCTGTCATCAGCCAGCCTTGCACGGAAGGCAACAGCGGTGGCACCGGAGCGTTCCCCTGGGACGTTAGGTCAACCAATTCCAACACCTGCAACCCGGGCCAGTACCCCATGGCAGCGCCGGCGGCAATGGCTACTGCTGCGATAATCAGGCGCTCTGTGGCCAGTGACAGCATAAATTGACGACGTGAGAAGCCCAAAACGCTCACCACTGCCAGGTCCATTCGCCCCGTTTTGACCGATACCAAGGCGTGGACGGTAAGTGTAAGCAGTACGGCGATGCCGATGGCCACCATGCTAAAGATGGTCAGCCCGTTCCAGCCGCCTCCGGCCAGGGGGTTTCGCTTGGCCAATCCCGCCACGACTTCAGCATCGCGCACGGAGACCAAACCGGGTATCACACTGGGTATATCGGCAATAACCTGCTCCCGGTCTGCTTCAGGGTCCAGCGCCAACCACATCTCAGCTGGCTCGTCCAGGGTGCTGAACGGGAGTCGGCGAACATACTCGCGGTAGTCGGCCAGGTCCACAATCGCAAACGGTTTGCGGTCTGGTTTTAGAGTTGGGAAATGGCTGGTGATGCCCACAAATTGAATCGGCACCGCCAAGTATCCCAGTTTGAGCCGTATGTGCTGCCCTCGAACAAAATCGGGCCCGCCGATGGCCGGTAAAGGAAATGGTCCTGGCGGAAGGTGGATGCCCCGCTGTCCGGTGGAGATTGGCTTCTGCCAAGAAAAACTCATGCCTGACCCACCGCTGCGGGCGCTGGATCGAGACGATTCAGCGATATCCGGGATTTCATCCTGGTTAACCAACGGCACCCAAGGTGTATCGCCTTCAAATCCTTCGATTACAACACCCGATGGCACCACCCCAACTGGCACCGTGTCAGCAGATGAACCAAAAGCCGTTACATCATCCAAGTGGATGACCCCGTCGGACAATCTGTTGGCCGGAGAGGTTGAGATGAAGATTGAGACCAATTCCAGCGGCAACGAGACTGGGGCGTATTCAGGAATGTCTCCCGTGAACAGCCGCCAGGGTCCGTCAACCGCTTTCACATCGGCAATCTCAGCGACAGATGAACCGGGGCTGTCCGTCTCCAAGATGTCGCCTAGGCCAATGTTGCGATAGACGCCGGTAGCCGTCATGGTTCTGGCCCACAAGTTGACACCCGACCTTAGGTCAAGTTCCAGCAGAGCATTACTGTCCACCCAAATCCCCAGGGATCGGCTATCTTCTGGCAGTGGGATGCCGGTGCCAGCGAGACTGGCCGGGAACGGCCTGGGCCTGAGTAGTCGGCTGATCTCTTGCAGACCGCCCTCGAAGAAATCGTCCCGGAACCAACCGGTCTTAGCCAAGGCTGGCGGATCAACGGCCAGCAGCTCCATATTTTCGCCGCGCGGGCCGTCTAGAGGCGTGACCGAATCTCGGAATACTGGGCTCACTGCTGTGACGCCGGGCACTCTCGCCAGTTTTTCTGGAGCGTCTATCCGCAGGGCTGGTCCACTCAACACCATATTCCCGCCCACGCTGTACCGTGCCTGGTCGCTCTGAGCTTGGGACAAGCTGGACTGAAATGTGGCTCCAAACACTCCCAAAGCCGCCGCCAGCATCAATATCACCGCCAACGAGCCGTGGGGGATGGGGTCTCTGGCCAAGCGCACCAGCGAGAACTGGAACCAGGCAGGGCCGATGCGAGTGCCCAACCAGGCCAACAACCGGACGATTAGCGGAATTATCCGCAAGAGCAGCACGCCGGCGGCAAATAAACCCAACACCGGGCCCAGGACCAAAGTCGGGTCAACATTTATCCCTTGGGAGGACAGTTCCTCGGCGACAAATCCGTCGCGACCGCGCACCTGGAACCAGATGATGGCCACGATTACCACCGCCAATATGTCCAGATAATACTGGTGCAGGAAGGGCACGGACGGAGGTCTGGCTCTCGATAGCAACGACTCGAGGGTGCCCATCCTGGCCCGACCCGTTGCCGTGATCAGTAGCACCGACAGCGCTAACACGCCCCCCAAGGCACCCATCCAGAACATGTCTCCGGCCAAGCCCAAGGGAATCGGAGCCGTTATGTCGCCACCGGGATTTATCGTGTCCAGCAGCAGTGTCTTGACGATGGCCCAGGCCAAGAACGGCCCAATGACCATCGCGATAACAACCACCACTCCCTCGGCCAACGCCAGCACACCGGTCACCTGCGCCACGCTGGCGCCACGACTACGCAGCAGCCCAGCTTCTTCTGCTTGGCTGCGACCCAGTGTCCCGGTGATGAGCGCCAAGAAGTACAACACAACCACCACAACCAAAGATAGGTACAGGTAAAGCGGAATTCTGGCCAGCGTTAGGGCCTTGTCGAACTCTTCTATCGTCAGACCCAGGCGGCTCAGGACTAATGTGCGTGGGTAAACCTTGTTAACGTCGGTCTCCAAGCCAAGTATCTGGTCCTTAACCCGATTCGCATTGCCAGCGGTAAGAAATTCTGAATCCAAGAATAGGTAGAAGCCAAAATCGCCCACCAAGGTCGGGTAACGCTCGCCGATGCCTTGGAAATAGTCATCTTCGGTGACGAATAGAGGGACAATCACCGACTCG
>Ga0209403_10000760_pt1 | contig 45780 bp, 42 predicted proteins | sample ArcticOcean_MG_C_8_FD_187440 | JGI IMG/M metagenome (GOLD analysis project Ga0209403, IMG submission 187440) | Marine microbial communities from western Arctic Ocean - ArcticOcean_MG_CB11_86 (SPAdes) (version 2) | ecosystem: Environmental > Aquatic > Marine > Oceanic | place: Arctic Ocean... | reverse complement strand
CCGGCTGGCTCGAGACTGCCAAGGCCGGTTGAGTTTGGTAACAACCTGTTGATCAACACGTGAGACGGGGGCGGGGCCGCAAGGCCCCGCCCCCTCTCCATGTGGTAGACCAAAAGCCCGCGACCCCTCCGGGTCCCGAGGGAGTACGACTTTGACTGCAATCATCAACAGACAGTCGGCGAGACGAGTTTCGAAGGTCGACAGGTTCCTCACGTTCATCCGCGTCTTCCTGGTCGGGCTGATCGTCATCGGGATCCTTGCGTTCCTGGCACAGCAGTTCGCCCCGGACAACCCGTTCACCAGATGGCGCAACCCCGACGCCATGGGCCTCAGCGCCGACCAGTTCAAGGGCCTGCTCATGTCGGGCCTTTCTCAGGGTGCGATGTACGGGCTCATCGCCCTCGGCTATTCGATGGTCTACGGCGTACTGGGCTTCATCAACTTCGCCCATGGCGAGGTGTTCATGGCCGGTGCCATGACCGGTTTCATCGCCTCGGAGAAGTTCAACGCCAGCGGCCTCTGGGAGAGCAACTTCCTGCTCTGCCTCGTGCTCATCATCATCATGGCGATCGGCATCTCGACCCTCATGGCCGTCCTGATGGAGCGGGTCGCCTACCGGCCGCTCCGCAACTCGCCCCGGCTCATTCCGCTCATCACCTCGATCGGCGTCTCGTTCTTCATCCAGAACGCCGTGATGGGTCTCTTCGGTCCGGCCTCCAAGCCCTACCCCCGGCTCCCGGAATGGCTCGCCAAGCAGCGTTCGATCCTGACCTTCGAGATCGCCGGCACCAAGCTCCTGGTCCTGGTCGTGGCCGCTGTCTCGATGGTGGGACTCTGGTACCTCGTGGAGCGCACGAAGACCGGCAAGGCGATGCGGGCCGTCGCCGAGGACAAGGAAATCGCCGCCCTCATGGGGATCAATGTCAACCGCATCATCGTCACGACGTTCGCGGTCGGCGGTGCGATGGCCGGCGTGGCCGGCATCCTCTGGGGCTTGCTCTTCCGCAGCGTTACCCACATGACGGGCTTCCTGCCCGGCATCAAGGCCTTCACCGCGGCAGTCATCGGTGGCATCGGCAACCTAGGCGGTGCGATGGCAGGCGGCATTGCCCTCGGTTCGGCTGAGTCGGTCGCCCCGCTGGTGATCCTCGAGCCGCTCGGCGTCCCCGGCGTCTCGCAACTCAAGGACGTAGTGGCCTTCACCGTCCTCGTCCTCGTGCTCCTGTTCAAGCCGAGCGGCCTGTTCGGCGAGCGACTCTCGGCGGAGGAGCGGGCATGAGTACAACGATGAGCGCTCCCTCCTCGACATCCTCAGCGGCTCCGGCGCTGCTCGACCAGGACTGGCGACGCATCGGCAAGTGGGGCGGACTGTGCGCCGTGGCCATCGTCCTGGTCTCGCTCATCGGCATGCCGGTGGGCCTCGACCGGCGCACGATCATCGAGGGCAGGCTCAGCCTCGGCTACATGGCGCTGATCTGGATCCCGCTGTTGTTCGGCTACGTGGTCTCGAAGCGTGTCGTCCTCGAAGGTGTCAAGACGCCGGATCCGGGTGCCCGCGACGTGTTCGCCGGCCTCTGCGCCGGCGTGCTGTCCGGCCTCGGCCCGGTGTTGCTGATCCTTGGCATCGACAACTTCAACCTGCGCAAGCCGCTGGTGAACTGGGGTCCGCCGCTTCTCGAACAGTTGACCTTCGGACGTGGGATCGGCTTCGGGGTCGCCGCCTGGTTCGGCATCTGTGCGGTTCTGGGACTTCTGGGCTCGTTGATGCACGTGCTGCCGAAGGACGTGCGCCGGGTGGTCTCCTTCGTCACCTATGGCCTGTTGTCCATCTCGATCCTCGAGGCCGTCATCTCCGACCTCTCGGAGGGCTTTGGGCTCGAGTCCCTCGCGGATGCCATGTATGCGAAGCGTGGCGGCCTGACCGTGAAGTCCTCGATCATCCTGGTGGTCGTGATCGGCGTCTTCTCGATTGTGACCAAGGGCCGTCTCAAGGGCGCCACCAGCCGCTACCAGGAACTGCAGGGGGAAGAACGCAAGCGGGCCTCGATAGTGCTGTTTTCCGGAGTGGCCGGGCTCTGCATCGTTCTGCCGTTGTTCCTCGGGAAGATCGTGAACGAGTTGCTGGCGAACGTCGGCTTGTTCCTGCTCCTGGCCCTCGGCCTCAACATCGTGGTCGGCCTGGCCGGCATCCTCGACCTGGGCTACGTGGCCTTCTTCGCCGTCGGTGGCTACACGACGGCCGTGCTCACCTCGGCGGAATCTCCGTTCTTCACCCCGGAACTCCACTTTGGGTTCGCGTTGATCATCGTGGTCCTGATGGCCGGACTGACCGGGCTCGTCATCGGTGCACCCGTCATCCGGATGCGCGGCGACTACCTAGCCATCGTCACCCTCGGCTTTGGTGAGATCATCCGACTCCTGTTCATGTCGGACTGGCTCAAGCCCTACTTCGGCGGCGCCCAGGGCATCACGAACGTTCCGCCCGTGGACCTCGGCTTTGCCGTCGTGACGGGAATCGACCCGAGGTCGGTGTTCTACCTGGTCCTGGTCTTCTGCACCCTCGCCATCTACGTGTCATGGCGGCTCCAGGCGTCGAGGCTCGGACGTGCCTGGATGGCCATCCGCGAAGACGAACAGGTGGCCGAGGCGATGGGCATCAACACGGTCAACGCAAAGCTCATGGCCTTCGTGGTCGGCGCCATGATGGCGGCAGTGAGCGGAGCAGTTCTGGCGGCCAAGGTCGGTTCGGTGTTCCCGAACAGCTTCATGATCCTCGTGTCGATCATCATCCTCGTGGTGGTGATCGTCGGTGGCATGGGCAACATCGCCGGCGTACTGGTCGGCTCATTCGTGCTGATCGGCGTGCTGGGCGGCCCGAGACAGCCCGGCCTGCTCCAGGAGTTCCAGTCGTACAAGTTGCTGATCTACGGCGCCCTCCTGGTGTTCATGATGCTCCAACGCCCGGAGGGCCTGGTGCCAAGTGCCCGTCGCAGCCAGGAACTCCACCAGGAGGAGTTTCTCCAGGACGCCTGGCTCAAGGGCGTGGACCTCGACCGGGAAGAGCCGGAGGCTGTTGAGCAGCCAGGAGCCGCGAGTGGCGTCGAGGGAGAGGGGGCCCCGGCATGAGTCACCTCCTCGAGATCCAGGACCTGAAGGTCACATTCGGTGGCCTGGATGCGCTGTCCGGCCTGAACTTCCATGTCGACGAGGGCGAGATCGTCAGCGTGATCGGCCCCAACGGCGCCGGCAAGACGACCTTCTTCAACGCCATTTCCGGCCTCGTCGAGGCCACGGAGGGCGAAATCCTGTTCGAGGGTGAGTCGGTCCTCGGGCTCGAGCCACACCAGGTCACCAGCCTCGGCATCGCCCGCACATTCCAGAACGTCCGCCTGTTCCCCAACATGACCATCCTCGAGAACGTGATGGTGAGCCAGCACTGTCGGACCCGCCAGCTGGTGTTCGGAGCGCTCATGCAGACCAAGGCGTTCAAGCAGGAGGAGCGTGAGATCCGGGAGCGGGCCGAGGCGGCCCTCGGCTTCTTCGGGTCCCGGCTGGTGGGATATCGCCTGGAGCAGGCGGCCTTCATGCTGTCGTATGCCAACCGAAGGCGGCTGGAGATCGCCCGGGCGATGGCCACGCAGCCCCGGTTGATCCTCCTCGACGAGCCGGTCGCCGGCATGAACCCGATGGAGACCGCCGAGTTGACCGGACTCATCGGTCGCCTGCGTTCCGAATGGGGATTCACGATCGTGATGATCGAGCACGACATGCGCGTCGTGCGGGACGTCTCCGACCGGGTGGTCGTCCTCGACCACGGCGTGCCGATCGCCCAGGGCTCCTATGACGAGGTATCCACCAACCCGGAGGTCATCGAGGCCTACCTGGGCCGACCCGTGGAGAACCGGGCATGAGCACCGAAGCGACTTCCAGCCCGACTGCGCTCCTCGAGCTTCGCGACGTCAATATCCACTACGGCGCCGTCCACATCCTCAAGGACGTCAACCTGGCCATCTATCCGGGGGAGCTCGTCTGCCTCCTGGGAGGCAACGCCAGTGGCAAGACGACCACGCTCAAGGCCCTGCTCGGGATGGTCACCCCCACCTCGGGTGAGGTCGTCTTCGACGGTGAGGTGGTCAACCACCGGCCCACCAGCTATCGGGTGGCCAACGGCGTGACGATGGTGCCCGAGAATCGGCGCCTCTTCAAGCGGCTCTCCGTCAAGGAGAACCTGATGCTGGGTGCCTACCTGCGCAAGGACAAAGACGAAATCGAATCGGACCTCGAGTACGTCTACGACCTGTTCCCGCGGGTCAAGGAGCGGATCAACCAGAAGTCCGGCACCCTGTCGGGTGGCGAGCAGCAGATGGTCGCCATCGGGCGGGCTCTCATGTCCCGGCCGAAGGTCCTGCTCATGGACGAGCCCTCGATGGGCCTGGCGCCGGCACTTGTGCAACAGAACTTCGAGTTGATCCAACAGATCAACGACGAGGGGATGTCCATCTTCATGGTCGAGCAGAACGCCAACATGGCCCTGTCGATCGCCGACCGCGGCTGGGTGCTCCAGACCGGCATCGTGGTCCTGAACGACACCGCCGAGGCGCTCCTGGCCAACCCGGAGATGCGAGCCGCCTACCTCGGCGAGGCGTGACCTCCGGCTCCTTGCCTGGCTGGTTGCCTGCCTGAGCGGCCGGTAGGCCTCAGATGATGTTGCGCTCCAGGAACGGGTCGCCGCGCACGATGCGGTCGTGGCCCAGGTCGGACAGGTCGAGGGTGCGGTACTCGCCGTAGGTGACCAGCTCGCTTATCCCGCGGCCCACGCCGGGGCTCTGCTGGAGCCCGTGCCCGCTGAAGCCGTTGGCGAAGTAGAAGTTGGGTACGGCCGCTGCAGGGCCGACGACGGCGTTCTGGTCGAGCGTGTTGTAGGCGTAGTGGCCCGCCCAGGTGTGGGTGACGGCGATCCGCTCGAACTGCGGGACGCGGTGGACGAGCAGCGGCCAGATGCGCTCCTCCCAGTCCTCTTGCCGGACCCGGAAGTCGCCGGGGTCGACCTCGAGGTCCGGGTCGGGGGTCATTCCGGCGATGAAGTAGGGCGGGTAGGTGCGGAAGTGCAGGCCTGTGGTGTCGATGGTGAGCGGGAGCAGGTCGCCCTCGAGTTGCTCGCGGCAGTCGAAGACGAACACCGAGCGGATCCTTGGTTCCACGGGCAGCGGCAGCCCGGCCATTTCGGCGATCCAGCGGCTCCGTGGTCCGGCGCAGTTCACGATCCGCCTGCAGCCGATGGCGACGCCCGAGGCGAGCTCGACGTGGGAGACCAGGTTGTCGTCGAGGCGCAGTCCCACGACCCGGTCGGCCAGGTACTCGACGCCGTTTCGTCGGGCTCGGCGTCTGAAGCCCTGGAGCAGGGAGTGGGCGTCGATGTTCCCCTCGTGTCGGAGGCCGAGGCTGGCGCCGGTCAGGTCGTCGACGTGGAGGTATGGAAACCGGGCAAGGAGTTCGTTGGGCGTGAGCAGCGCAACCTCGGCACCGCAGGAGCGTTGCACCTCGTGGTTCTGGCGCAGCGTCGGCATGCCGCTTTCGGTGGCGAGGAACAGGTATCCGGTGTCCCGGAAGCCGAGGTCGGGCGATTCGCCGTCGACCTGGACGTGTTCGTGGAAGTCGGCGATGAACTCGGTGGCGAACTGTGAGAGGGCGATGTTGACCGGGTTGGAGAACTGGTGTCGGACGCTGGCTTCGGAGAGTGTGGTGGAGGAATGCTCGTAGGTGGGGTCGGGTTCGACGACGAGAACGGAGCCGTCGTAGTCAGGATTCTCGGACAGCCAGTAGGCGATCGAACTTCCGAGGGCGGCGCCACCGACGACGACCATGTCGTAGTGGCTCGCGGTCGGATCGGTCACTCGAGGTAGCCCTGGTCGTGGTCCCGTTCGGCATCGGCGGGGTCCCGTTCGGCGGGGTCCCCGAAGCCGCCGCCGCCCGGAAGTTCGAGGACGAGGCGCCGTCCGGTCGGTACACGCTGCTTTCCCTTGGCGTTGAAGGCGGTGCCGTCATCGAGGTGGACGCCGCCGGTCGCCCCGTCCCCGCCGCCCTGTCGGCCGCGTGCAGGGTTGACAACCCGGTCGAACATGCAGCTGAAGTCGAAGTGGTAGCCCTCGGTGGGTCCGAGTTCGATGACCTGGCCGAGGCCCCCGCGGTGGCGTCCGTCGCCGCCGGAGCCGGGTCGTAGTTCCTTGCGCCAGATGACGATGGGGCCGACCTGCTCGGTCGCTTCGACCGACATGGTCCGGACGCCGCTCGGGAAGGCGGTGGCGCTCAGCCCGTCGAGCGCTGGGCGGGCGCCGGTCCCTCCGCTGTTGAACATGAGGATCTCGACCGGGGGGAGGCCGCTGCCCGCCTCGGTCGCACGGGCGCTCACGTGGAAGTTCCAAAGTGCGCCGGACCCCTCGGCGGGGACGATGCTGGGGAGAGCCTGGGCGATGGCGCCGAGGCAGAGGTCGGTGACGAAGTGGCCGATGACGTGCCGGACCGAGACGGGGTCGGGATGTTGGGCGTTGAGGATGCAACCGTCGGGGGCGCTCACGGTGAACGGCTCGAGCGAGGCGTGGTTGTTGGGCATGCCCGGGGCGAGAGCGACGAGCATGGCGTAGGTCAGGTACGCCCGGGCGTAGACGAGGGGCACGTTGATGCCGAACGGGCAGGTGGGGGAGGTGCCGGTGAAGTCGGCGTGGACGCCCTGGTCGGTGACGTCGAGCGTGACCACGAGCGTGACGGTGTCGTTGTAGCCGTCGACCTGCATGGTGTTCGTGTAGGTGCCGGGTGGCAGTTGCCGGATTGCGTCGAGGGTGGCGGTCCTGGTGCGCTCGAAGACGAAGGAGGTGATCTCCTCGAGGTCGTCGAGGCCGAACTCGTCGAACATGGCCTGGAGCCGGTCGATTCCGGTCTCGTTGCAGGCGGCCAGGGAGTAGAGGTCGCCGACGACCTGGTCCGATTCGCGGACGTTGTGGTGCACGATGTTCACGAGGTCCCGGTTGACCTCGCCGCGTTCGATGAACTTCATGACCGGTACGAGGAGGCCCTCTTCGTACACGTCGCTTGCATCGGGCCCGAAGCCGCTGCCGCCGACGTCGAGCACGTGGGCGGTACAGGCGAAGAATCCGATGGGGCGCCCGGATCGGAAGGCGGGCGTGACGACGGTGAAGTCGTGGAGGTGCCCGGTGCCCTTCCAGGGATGGTTGGTGATGTAGGCGTCGCCTTCGAAGATCCGGTCCCGGCCGATGTCGGCGATGAAGTTGCCGACGGCGGCGGCCATGGTGTTGACGTGGCCGGGCGTGCCGGTGACTGCCTGGGCGATCATGTGGCCTTCGAGGTCGAAGACGCCTGCCGACAGGTCGCCGGCCTCGCGCACGCTGGTGCTGAAGGCGATGCGGACGAGGGTGAGGGCCTGCTCCTCCACGATGGAGACCAGGCGGTTCCACAACACCTGGTTGCGCAGGTCGCTCATGGTGAGGCCTCTTCGCAGGAGGTGATTCGCAGGCAGCCGTCAGCCTGGAGCACGGCCTGCCGGCCGGCGGCCAGCCACGTTGTGGTCTGCGGTTCGACGATTGCGGCCGGTCCGACCACGCAGTCGCCGACCCGGAGGTCGTCCCGCTCGAGGACGGCCGCCTCGACAAAGGCGCCGGTCGTCGTGTCGTGGATGGGTCGCGTTCGGGTGGTGTCCACCTCTCGTTGGGCGGTGACCCGCTCGATGCGTTCGACCTCGGGTCGGGGCGTGGCGACCTTCACGGCCCAACTGACGGCCTCGATCGCCAGCCCTTCGATGGGTCGGCCGAAGAATTCGCCGTATGCCGCCTCGAAGCGCTTCGAGAGGTTTTCGGGGCGGAGGTCATCGAAGAGGCCCTCGTCGAGCGCCACGGGAATTTCCCAGCCCTGGCCGGCGTAGCGCATGTAGGCCCAGCGCTCGACCTCGAGCGGCTCGTCGTACTGGCTGGACTGCTCCCCGAGTGCCTGGAGGACGAACGAGCCCGCCTCGTCTTCGAGGTCGTCGAGGAGGCATTTCGCCTCCTCGTGGTCGAAGTCGTCCATCGGGGCGTAGTGGCTGCGGACCGCCTCGTAGGCGAACGGGGCTCTCAGGAAGCCGATGGCCGAGCCGACACCGGCGCCGGGCGGGACGAGGATGGCTTCGATGTCGAGCTTGTCGCAGAGCCGGCTGGCGTGGAGGGGCGCGCCGCCGCCGAAGGCGATCATGGTGAAGCGGGACACGTCCTTGCCGCTCTCGACGGCGTGGACCCGGGCAGCGTTGGCCATGTTCTCGTCGACGACCTCGGTGACGCCGAGCGCCGCCTCCGTGGCGTCGAGGCCGAGGGGTGTTCCGACGCCGCCGGCAAGGGCCGTGTCGGCGGCCTCGGGTGACAGGTCGATGCCCGATGCGCCGAAGGTGTCGGGGGAGAGGCGCCCGAGGACCAGGTTGGCGTCGGTGACCGTCGGGTTCGTGCCGCCCAACTGGTAGGAGGCGGGGCCGGGCTCCGAGCCGGCACTGAGCGGACCGACCCGGATCTGGCCGAGGGCGTCGACGAAGGCGATCGAGCCGCCGCCGGCTCCGATTTCGATCATCTCGATTACGGGGATGGCGATGGGCATGCCGCTGCCCTTCGTGAAGCGGTGCGTGCGGGCCACCTCGAAGGTCTTGGCGGTGCGGGGCGCCCGGCCCTCGATCAGGCAGATCTTGGCCGTGGTACCACCCATGTCGTAGGAGAGGACGGCGTCCAGTCCGTGGCGGTCGGCCAGGTCGGCGGCGAAGATGGCGCCCCCGGCGGGGCCGGACTCGACGAGGCGCACCGGGAAGCGTGCAGCACTCTCGACGCCCATCAGGCCACCTCCGGAGTGCATCAGGTAGACGGGACACGATGCGCCGGTGGCATGCAGCTGCTCCTCGAGGCGGTGCAGGTAGCCGGCCATGAGCGGCTGGAGGTAGGCGTTGGCGCAGACGGTGTTGAAGCGCTCGAACTCGCGCATCTGTGGCGCCACCTCGGACGAGATCGAGATGGATGTATCGGGCAGGTGCCGGGTGAGCACCTCGCGGAGGCGACGCTCGTGGTCGCCGTTGCGGTAGGCGTGCATGAAGCCCACGGCGACCGACTCATAGGGGCCTTCGTCGGTGCCCTCGGCCAGGTGGCGGGCGAGGGCCTCGGCCTCGGCTTCGTCGAAGGGGAGGAGCACCGTGCCGTCGGCGCCGATCCGCTCTGCGAGGACGTGGCGGTCACGTCGCTGGATGAGGGGAGTGGGCAGGACCAGGTTCAGGTCGTACTGCTCGAAGCGGCTCTCGGTGCGCATCTCGACGACGTCGCGGAAGCCGGAGGTGGTGACGAAGGCCGTCCGTGCGCCCGTGCGGTTGATGAGGGCGTTGGTGGCGAGCGTCGTGCCGTGGATGAAGGTGGTGAGGTCGGCGAGGTCGGCACCGGCCTCCTCTACCACCTGTCGGACCCCCTCGAGGACGCCGCGTTCGGGGGCGTCGTAGGTGGTGAGCACCTTGGTCGAGGACATCCCGTGGGAGTCCTCGAGGACGATGTCGGTGAACGTGCCGCCGATGTCGGCGCCGATGCGCATGGTCGGACGGTTCGGCTTGTCTGACTAGTCCAGCGAGTCCAGGGACGGAAAGTCGCTGGGCGGCATGATGTCGACAGTGGCGGATCGCTGCTGGGCGAGCATGCCGCCGTCGACCGTCAGCGTGACGCCGGTGATGTAGCAGGCATCGTCCGAGGCGAGGAAGACGGCGGGGCCGGCCATGTCGTCGGGGTCGCCGGGACGGCCGAGGGGGATGTTCTCGCCACGGAGCCGTCGGGCCTCCTCGTCCATGCCCTCGCAGTCGATCGAGCCGGGGACGAGGGCGCAGACCCGGATGCCGTAGGGGCCGAGGTCAAGGGCCATGGCCCGCGTGAGGGCCTCGATGCCCCCCTTGGAGGCGTCGTAGGCGGCGAACGCCCGGTGGGCACGCGTGGCGCCGCCGGAGGACATGTGGAGGATCACACCGTGTCCGTTCTCGGCCATGATGCGGGCCGCCCGGTGCGAGGTGAGGAAGTGGCCGGTGAGGTTCACGTCGATGATCCGTCGCCACCAGGCCTCGTCGGCCTCGAGGAAGTGGAGCATCGGTGAGACGAGGCCGGCGTTGTTGACGAGTACGTCGACGGTTCCGTGGGCGGCGAGGACAGCGTCGAACATGGCATTGACCTGGGTGCTGTCGGCGACGTCGGCGACGACCGCCGTCGCCGTGCCGCCCGAGGCGTTGATGGCAACTGCCGCCTCGTCGGCGGTTGCGGCATCGATGTCGTTGACGATGACCGTGGCGCCGGCTCCGGCGAATCGATCGGCGATCGCACGGCCGATGCCCCGGCCCGCTCCGGTCACGATGACGACACGGCCCTCGAGAGATGTGCTCATGGATTGCCCCTGATTGGTTGCGGTCGGTTCCGGCATCCGAGTGCCGTGGGTCGCGCAGGCTATCCGCCGACAAGGTGGGGGTCGGCATCTGCGGGCACGGTCTGGCAGGTGGGTGCCGGGTGTGGCAGCGTTTCGCCATGGGAGACCCAGGGATCCGAACGTTCACCGGCCGCTGCGACTGCGGGGGCGTGCGGTACCGAATCGACGGTCCGGTTCGCAACATCATCGAGTGTCACTGCGAACCCTGCCGGAGGATCTCCGGCCACCACCTGGCGGCGACTTCGGTCGCCAACGGACACCTCCACCTCGAGTCCGAAGAGACTCTGGCGTGGTACCAGCGGACGCCGACGGTCCGGTACGGCTTCTGCTCAGCGTGCAGTTCGACCCTCTTCTGGCGGGCCGATGACAAGGCCGGCCGGACGTCGGTCTTCGCCGGCACGCTCGACGGCCCCACCGGCTTGGTGGCCACCGAGGCGATCTGCGCATCCGAAGCCGGCGACTACTACCACATCGACCCTGACCTCGACGTGCAGGCCGGTGATCGAGCGCTGGAAATCCCGTATTGATCGCTGCTCTGGCGCGTGTTTGACGCGCGGGCGTGCGATGCTGGCCCAATGCGGACAGACAGCCACGAGGAGCGCATCGGCGTTTTCCTCGACTACGAGAACCTCGCCATCGGCGCCCGCGAGAGTTTGGGCCTGAAGCGCTTCGACTTCGGACCGATCGCCCGTGCCATGGCCGAGCGGGGCCGGGTGGTCTACCGCCGGGCCTACGCCGACTGGTCGGGCTTCGACGAGGACCGGCGGCACCTCGCCCGGCACCAGGTCGAGCTCATCGAGATCCCACAGCGCATGGGTACCAGTCGCAAGAACGCTGCCGACATCAAGATGGTGGTCGACGCACTGGAGTTGGCCTTCGAACGATCCTTCGTCACGACCATCGTGATCTGCACCGGCGACAGCGATTTCACGCCGCTGGTGCAGAAGTTGCGGGAGTTGGACCGACGGGTGATCGGCGTCGGGGTACGGGACTCCACCTCGAAGTTGCTGCCACCGGCCTGCGATGAGTTCCTCTTCTACGACAGCCTCGAGGGCGTCGAGGCGGTTCGAGAGGCGCCCGAGAGAGCGGGTGGTGACACGGGCGACGACGACAACGGACCGGCGCCGGTAGCCAGCCTCGACGAGCTCGTGATCTCAACGCTGGCCGGCATGCAGGGATCGGGCGAGGAAGTGCGGGCCTCGACTCTCAAGCGGGCCATCCATCGCATCGATCCCACGTTCACCGAGTCCGACCACGGGTTCCGGGGCTTCACCGAACTGCTGCGCCACCTCGCCGAGCGACAAGTGGTCGAGTTGTCGGGCACGAAGCGCGACCCCGACGTTGACCTGGTGACCGGTGGCGGGCCGTCGAAGGCGGCCTTCGACCTGTTGGTCGCCGTCGTGGGCGATGCCGGGAAGAAGGGCGCCGCCATGTCGGGGCTCAAGACCGAGTTGCGTCGCCGCAACCCCGATTTCAGTGAGCGGGCCATCGGCTACGGCGGTTTCCTGCAGTTCTGCAAGGCCGCTGCGACCAGGGATCTCGTGGCGATGACCTGGGACGACAAGCGAGGCGACTACCTGCTGTCTCCCTCCGCCTGAGCGAGCCGGATCCTGGCGCCGATGAGTGAGCGGAGTGAACTGGGGCGCAAGCCGGACCGTTCCGTCGTTGACACCGCCGAGCGCGATGCTGTGCTCGACGAGGCGCTGATCGCCCACGTCGGACTCATCGCCGGGGCCGGAGGAGAGGGCGCCGGCGCCCATCCGGTCGTCATTCCGATGCTCTGTGCACGACTCGGCGACCGCCTGCTGCTGCACGGCTCGCCGGCCAGTCGGCTGTTGCGTACGGCGAAGGCCGGGGTCGAGGTGTGCGTGACCGTCACCCTGCTGGACGGCCTGGTTCTGGCCCGGTCCGCCTTCCACCATTCGATGAACTACCGCTCGGTCGTGGTGTTCGGCACCGCCACCGAGGTCACCGACCACGACGAGAAGGTGGCGGCGCTGAACCGGCTCACCGACCACATCGTGCCGGGCCGCATGGAGGCGATCCGGCCGCACACCGACACGGAGGTGCGGGGCACGACGGTGTTGTCCCTGCCGCTCGACGAGTGGTCGATGAAGGTGCGGTCCGGACCGCCGATCGACGACGACGAGGACATGGATGCGCCGGCCTGGGCCGGTGTGCTGCCACTCGGGGTGGCGGTCGCCGAGCCGCTGCCCGATCCGCTGATGCCGGAGCGCCAGGTGCCACCGCACGTCGTCGACTGGAGCCGGGGGAGACAGGGTTGACCCCGGCTGCGCCGGTCGGACGGGCCGAGCGCATCGTCGCCATCGACGTGCTGCGGGGATTCGCCCTGTTGGGGATCCTCGTCGCCAACATCACCCTGTTCGACGTCGATGGCTTCGACGCGGTCGAACAGTCCTTTGAGGACCTCGTGATCGGCTCGGCGGGAGCGCCGTTCATGGTCCTGCTGCTCATTTTCGTCCTGAACAAGATGATGGCGGTGTTCTCGATGTTGTTCGGGGCGGGGGTGCTGCTGGTGACCGAACGCATCGAGGCCCGGGGGGACTCGGCCTTCGGCGTGCACTACGTCCGCAACGTGCTCCTTGCGGGCATCGGCCTGGCGCACAGCGCCCTCTGGTTCGGCGACGTCCTGTTGATCTACGGCCTGAGCGCCCTGTTCCTGTACCCGCTGCGACGCCTGTCGGCCCGAACACTTTTGGTCACCGGCGCCGCCGTGTGGCTATTCGCTGCTTGTGCGGCCGACCCGGTGGCCGAATACGTGGTGCGGGCGCCGGCGATGATGCTGGTTGGCATGGGCCTCTACCGCCTGGGCGTCATCAACGCCGGAAGGGACGCCGCCTGGTACCGGATGGCGACGCGTCGGTCGTTTGCCGTGGGACTGCCGCTGTGCTCGGTGGCGTGGGTGTTCCTGGAGGAGCAGGAGGACCTGGCCCTGCTCGTCAACAACCTGGGCGTGCCGTTCATGGCACTGGGGTACGTGTGCCTGGTGATGTGGATCTGCGCAGAGGGACGCCTTCCGCGGGTGCAGGCCCGCCTGGCGGCGGCCGGGCAGATGGCGCTCACCAACTACTTGATGCAGACGGTGTTCGGGATGCTGTCCATCGGGGCGCTCAACCACGTGCGGGGCGAGCGGGTCACGGCGTTCTGGATGATGCTCGCCACGTTCGCCATCTGGGCGGTGCAGTTGGCGTGGTCGGCGCCGTGGTTGCGGGCGTTCCGGTTCGGTCCAGCCGAGTGGGCGTGGCGCAGTGCCACCTACCGGAGGGTGCAGCGCTTCCGGGCCTGACCCCGGCCTTCAGTTGCGGCTGTCGAAGAAGCGTGTGAAGGAGTCGACCAGCGACTCGACCTGGGCGTCGTCGACGTCGAGGTGGGTGACGAAACGCATCGTCGGCTTCCAGAAGATCCCCAGCAGGCCCTCGGACTCGAGGTGGGCGACCAGGTCGTCGTGGTGCTCGGCGGGGGGCGTGACCCAGACCATGTTGGTGTCCTGGGTGAGTGACAGTGCGTCGATGGTCCGGAGACCCTCGGCGACCCGTTCGGCACGGGCGTGGTCGTCGGCCAGGCGGGCGACGTTGTGCTCGAGGGCGTGGAGGCCGGCGGCTGCGAGGTGGCCGACCTGGCGCATGCCGCCGCCGAGCATCTTGCGGGCACGAAATGCCCGGTCGATGGTGGCCCGGTCGCCGGCCAGCACGGTGCCGGCGGGTGCCCCGAGTCCCTTCGAGAGGCACAGCGACACGGTATCGACGTGGTCGAGGAAGGCCGTGATGTCGACGCCACAGGCGACGGCGGCGTTGAACAGGCGGGCACCGTCGAGGTGGACGGCGAGCCCGCAGTCGCGGCCGGTGGCGGCCAGCTTGTCGACGAGGTCGACCGGCTGGACGCAGCCGTTGACGGTGTTCTCGAGGCACAGGAGCCGGGAGACGGGGTGGTGCTGGTCGGATTCACGGACGGCGCCCCGGACGTCGTCGGGGGTGAGGGAGCCGTTGGAGTCGACCTCGACGGGCCAGGGGGATGCGCCCCCGAAGGCCGCAGCTCCGGCGGCCTCGTTGAGGAAGATGTGGTACTCGCGGCCGATGATGAACTCGTCGCCCCGCTGGCAGTGGGCGAGCACGGCGGAGAGGTTGCTCTGGGTGCCCGAGTTGAGGAAGAGGGCCGCTTCCTTGCCGGTGAGCCCGGCCACGTGCTCCTGGAGGCGGTTGACGGTGGGGTCCTCGCCGTAGACGTCGTCGCCGACCTCGGCGGTGGCCATGGCCTCGCGCATGGCGTGGGAGGCCACCGTGAGGGTGTCGCTGCGGAAGTCGCCGCGGATCGGGGTGCCGTTCATCGTGGGAACGCTACCGGCGCGGCGTTCTCCCGACGAGATCAGGACCGTGTGCTGAAGGGCAGCGACAGGTGCCGGCGGACGTAGTTGCCGGTGGCGTATTCGCCGGCGGTGGCGTCGACGCTGAAGTCGGGGCACCGGGCGAGCAGTTCCTCGAGGGCGATGCGGGCCTGGAGGCGGGCGGCGGAGGCGCCGAGGCAGTGGTGGGCGCCGTAGCCGAAGGTCAGGTGCCTGGCGATGTCGCGGCCGACGTCGAGGGCCTCGGCGGTGGGGCCGAACTCGCGCTCGTCGCGGTTGGCGGCCCCGTAGCCGAGGAGGACCTTGTCGCCGACGGGGATCGAGGTGCCGCCTACCTCGACGTCCCGGGTGGTGGTGCGTGCCAGTCCCTGGACGGGTGATGTGAGGCGTAGGAGCTCCTCGACGGCGTCGGGAAGCAGGACGGGGTCGTCGAGGAGGCGCCGGCGCTCGTCGCGGTGTTCGGTGAGGAGGACCGCCGAGCCGCCCAGGAGGCCGGTGGTGGTGTCGTTGCCTCCGGTGACCATCGTGAAGGCGAAGCCGAGGACCCAGAGGATCGAGACGTCGTCTTCACCGAGTTGGACGAGGTGGGAGACCATGTCTTCGCCGGGATCGGTGCGTCGCCTCTCGATGAGCTCGGAGAAGTAGCCGAGCAGGTCGGCGATGCCCTCCGTGGCGCCCACGTTGCCCTGCGCTGCGGCGGCCACGATCTGCTCGGTCCAGCCCTCGAAGCGGACCCTGTCCTCTGGTGGTACGCCGAGGTAGTAGGCGACGACGAAGGAGGGAAGCGGCTTGAAGAGGCCGGCGATGAGGTCGCCACTGCCGACCTCGCGGAGCTGCTCGATGCGTTCGACGGTGAAGGCTCGGATCCCGTCCTCGAGTTCGGTCACCTGACGGGGCGTGAAGCCCTTGCCGACGAGCCGGCGCATGGTGGTGTGGTCGGGTGGGTCCATGAAGACGATCGGCGTGGCGTCCCCCATCTGGGTGCCGGGCGAGTCCGGGTCGACGGTGAGGCCGTGGGCCGACGAGAAGGTGTCGGTGTCGCGGACCGCTGCGAAAACGTCGTCGAAGCGGGAGAGGAACCAGAAGGACCCGCTTGGTCCGCCGGCCTCGACCCGGTGTACGGGGTCGTGGTCGCGCAGCGCCCGGTACATGGGGAAGGGGTCCCGCCACGACTCGCCGGAGCGGAGTTCGAGGGTGGGGGTGGCGGAGGTGCTCATGTTGCCTTGGGGAGCACGAAGAATGCGAAGGCGACGTAGTGGAGGGCGGCAGCGGCGATCGTTAGGAGGTGGAAGACTTCGTGGAAGCCGAAGGTGTCGGGCCAGGGGTCGGGTCGGCGGAATGCGAACACCACGGCGCCGCTCGTGTAGAGGAGGCCACCGATGAGGAGGAGCACGAAGCCGGCCACGCCAAGGTGGTGCCAGGCATCTGCGACCACGGGCAGCAGGCACCAGCCGACCACCAGGTAGGGGAGGGCGACGACCGGCGTCGGGACGTCGGTGAAGCGCAGGCGGATCCAGGTGCCGATGAGGGCGCCGCCCCAGACCAGGGACAGGACCAGTCGGGCCGCCCAGGGCGAGAGGGCGAAGGCGGCGACCGGCGTGTAGGTGGCGGCAATGGCGACGAAGATCGTGGCGTGGTCGAGGCGCTGCATCACGCGCCGGCCGCGGGGACCCCAGTCGACCCGGTGGTAGAGGGCTGACACGCCGAAGAGGGCGACGATCGACAGGCAGTAGAGGGCGGTCACGAAGCGGGGGGCGATGCCCGGGGCCCGGACCACCATGATCGGGGCGAGTGTCAGGGAGGCGATGAAGGCGGCCCGGTGGGCGACGCCTCGGAACAGGGGCTTGGTCGCGGTGGGTCTTGCGATCGGCACGGAAGCACACTACGGGTAGGCGGGTGTCGACGCTGGTCCGAGGGTTGGGTACGGTCAGGCCATATGGAGGGGGACCGTCTGTTCGGGCTTGTGGAGGAGTACGCCGCATTCGGCGACCACCGCACAGGGTCCGACGCCGACCACGCCACGACCGGATGGTTGGTCCAGCAGTTCGCAGACCGGGGGTTGACCGTCGAGGTGGACTCCTACGAGTTCGACCGCTGGCAGGCGCACGGCGACGTCACCATCGACGACGAGCCGGTCGAGCACCTGGCGCTCCATGGCGAGTGGGAGGGCCCGGTGCCCGAGGGCCCGGTGCTCGCCACCGGCTACTCGGTGGGTTTCGGCGGCGAGCAGTCGTTCGAGGCCGTGGCCGGGGCGGCGCAGTCGTCGGGCTACACGTCGGCAGTCCTGGCGACCGAGCATCCCCATGGATCGCTGGTGGGGGTCAATCGGGCACCGGGAGAGGAGACGGGCTTTCCGATCGTGTTGGTCCCGGCGCGCGAGGCCGGTCGGCTGGACGGCGCGGAGGGCAGCCGCATCCGGGTCGACCTGGCCGCCGAGATCGGACCGGGCAGCACGGCCAACGTGGTCGCCGCCAACGGGGTCGTGGGGCGGCCGCTGCTGCTCACCACGCCGATGACCGGGTGGTTCGGCTGTGCGGGCGAGCGGGGCACGGGATTGGCGGTGCTCCTCGACCTGGTCGAGCGCCTCGCCGACCGGCCCCTGATGGTGTTGGCCACCTCTGGACACGAGTTGCTGTACGACGGGGTGAAGCGCTGGGTGGCCGACCGCAGCCTGGATACCACGGCGATCGTGCACGTGGGCGCAGCTGCGGCCTCCGAGGCGCCGGAGGGTGCCGGGAGGCGGGCGCTGGCCCCGACCCGGGTGGCCTTCTGCGGTGGCTCTACGGCTGCCGCGGCGGTGGGTGAGGCGTTGGCGCCGGGGGCGTGGTCGTTCGTGGCGGAGCCGGATGTCTGGTTGGGAGAGGGCGAGGTGTGGTCGGAACTCGACCTGCCGATGCTGTCGGTGACGGGTGCCGGACCGTGGTTCCACACGCCTGAGGACACCCCTTCCAACTCGACCTCGCCGGAATCGTTGGCGGTATGCGCCGCAGCCCTGGGTGAGGCCGTCGAAGCCTTCGACACGGCCGCCAGGGGTTGACGTCGCCCCATGCCCGGGAGTTCCTATGACTTCGTGATCGTCGGTGGGGGTTCGGCGGGGTGTGCGCTGGCCAACCGGTTGAGCGCCGATCCGTCGAATCGTGTGCTGGTGCTCGAGGCCGGGCGGATGGACTGGCGCTGGGACGTTGTCATCCACATGCCGGCTGCACTGTCGATGGGCATCGGCAACCGCTTCTACGACTGGCAGTACGAGTCGGAGCCCGAGCCGGAACTGGGTGGGCGCCGGGTGTACCACGCCCGGGGCAAGGTGCTGGGCGGGTCGTCGAGCATCAACGGGATGATCTTCCAGCGGGGCAACCCGATGGACTTCGACCGCTGGGCCGCCATACCCGGCTGTGAAGCCTGGGACTGGGCGCACTGCATGCCGTACTTCCGACGCATGGAGACCTGCCTCGCCGGAGAGGACGAGTGGCGGGGTGGCGACGGGCCGCTCAAGCTCGAACGGGGACCGGCGAGGAGCCCGCTGTTTCAGGCGTTCTTCGAGGCGGTGCAGCAGGCGGGACACCCGATGACGACCGATGTCAACGGCTACCGGCAGGAGGGCTTCAACGCCTTCGACCGAAACGTGTACCGGGGGCGGCGGCAGTCTGCGGCCCGGGCGTACCTGCACCCGGTGCTGCGACGGCCCAACCTCGACGTCGTGACGCATGCGCACGCCACGAGGCTCGTGATGGAGGGGTCCCGTGTGGTCGGGGTGGAGTACGTGCGACGGCGGGGCTCGCGGTCGGGTGGCCGTCGGGTGGCGCAAGCCGGCGAGGTCATCCTGTGCGGCGGTGCGATCAACTCGCCACAGTTGCTGCAACTGTCGGGAATCGGCCCGGCCGAAGTGTTGGCCGATGCGGGTGTCGAACCGGTCGTGGACGTGCCCGGCGTGGGCGAGAACCTTCAGGACCACCTCGAGGTCTACTTGCAGTACGCCTGCACCCAGCCGGTGTCGATGTCGCCGTACCTGGCGAAGTGGCGGCGGCCGTGGATCGGGCTGCAGTGGCTGGCCCGTCGGGGGCCCGGGGCCACCAACCACTTCGAGGCCGGAGGGTTCCTGCGCAGCAACGACGAGGTGTCGTGGCCGAACCTGATGTTCCATTTCCTGCCGATCGCCGTCCGCTATGACGGGTCGGTGCCGGCGGCCGGACACGGCTACCAGTTCCACATCGGGCCGATGTTCTCGAACAGTCGGGGTTGGGTGCGGATCGCCTCGGATGACCCGTTTGCCAAGCCGAAGATGCTGTTCAACTACCTGTCGACCCCCGAGGACCGGCGGGAGTGGGTCGAGGCCATCGCCATCGCCCGCAACATCATGGGCCAGCCGGCGTTCGAGGAGTTCAACGGCGGTGAGATATCGCCCGGCTTGGAGGTCGAGGGGGACGAGGCGCTGTTCGACTGGGTCCGGAAGGATGCCGAAACGGCGCTGCACCCGTCGTGCACGGCCCGCATGGGCACCGACGGGATGGGGGTGCTCGATCCGGCATCGATGCGGGTGCACGGCACCGGGGGCCTGCGGGTGGTGGATGCCTCGTCGATGCCGTTCGTCACGAACGGCAACATCTACGCTCCGGTGATGATGCTGGCCGAAAAGGCCGCCGACCTGATCCTCGGGAACACGCCGTTGGAGGCTTCGACTGTCCCCCAGTACCGGCATGGGGTGAATGGGGAGGGCGGGTGAGTTTCTCGATCGGCCCGGGCTCGCGGATTCGCAAGTCGCCGTACTTCGAAGCGCTGGTCGCCCATGGGCTGACCCACATGACGACCTACAACCACATGTACATGCCGGCGTCGTTCGGGGACCCGGACGCCGAGTACGAGGCGCTGGTCGAGCGGGTTTCGCTGTGGGATGTGGCGTGCGAGCGCCAGGTGGAGGTTGTGGGGCCGGACGCTTTCGAGTTGGTGCAGTATGTGTCGGCCCGGGACATGGCGGGGTGTGCGGTCGGGCGGGTGCGCTACGCCCCGGTCTGCGACCACGACGGGACGCTGCTCAACGACCCGATGATCCTGAAGTTGGCCGAGGACCGGTTCTGGTTCTCGCTCGCCGACAGCGACCTGCTGTTGTGGATCCGGGCCGTCGGCGCCGAGCGTGGGCTGGATTGCCGGGTGTTCGAGCCGGACGCGTCGCCGCTGGGCGTGCAGGGGCCGCGGGCCGACGACGTGATGGCTGCATTGCTGGGGGAGTGGGTGCGCGACATCTCGTTCTTCGGGTTCGTCGAGGTCGAACACGACGGGATCCCGTTCGTGCTGTGCCGTTCGGGGTGGAGTGGCCAGGGCGGGTTCGAGTTGTTCCTGACCGACGGTTCCCGGGGGCTGGACCTGTGGAACGCCGTTTGGGCGGCTGGGGAGCCCTTCGGTATCCACCCGGGCGGTCCGACGCTCAACGAGCGGATCGAGTCGGGGCTGTTCTCCTACCGGGCCGACTGTGGGGGTGAGGCGACGCCTTTGGAGGTGGGCCTGGGGAGGTTCATGTCGTTGGACCGGGCGGACGACTTCGTGGGGAAGTCGGCCCTGCTGGCCGAGCGGGAGCGTGGGCCGGCCCGGAGGTTGGTGACGGTGCTGTTGTCGGGTGAGCGCCTGCCGGCGACCAGCGAGCACCCGTGGCCGGTGGTGGGTCACGACGGTTCACCGGCGGGGGAGGTGCGGGTGGCGGTGTGGTCGCCGAAGCACGACTCGAACCTGGCGCTGGCGCTGGTGTCTTCCGAGGTCGCCGGCGGGGGTTTCACGACGGTGATGCCGGACGGCGTGGAGTTGGCGGCCACCCACCTGAACTTCTTCGGGGAGTAGGGAAACGGGTTACTGGGGACGAGGGCGGCGCTTCTGGGATGACTACGGTGGCCGCACCGGGCACGTGCTCAGGGATCAGAAGTAGGAAATCCGCGTCGGGCCACCACCGGCTGCCGCTTCCGGGTGTCGTCGCTCCAGCTGGTCGGCGATGGGGGCACGGCCCGTTGCCCGCAGGCGTTTGAGATATTCGGGGAGTTCGCCCCACACGTGGAACGGCCCGCCCTCCTCCATGACGATGTCGTGCGGGTCCACCCCGCCGGGCGTGGTCTCGAGCATTTCGGATTCCCACTCCTCGAGCCGGGCCCGTGCCGCCGCGACGACCTCCGGGTGCCCCGCGGCCAGATCATCCTGCAGGTGCGGGTCGCCGCCCAGGTCGTAGAGCATCTCCTCCGCGTAGCCGTGGTAGCCGTCGTGGCGGGTGCGCACGTAGAGCCGGTCCTCCCAGCGCAGGCTGCGCTGCACCGTCCACGCCGCCGCCGAGAGGACGAGTTCGTCCCGGCCCGATGAAGCATCCCCGGAACGCAACTCCCCGGCGAAGCCCTGCCCGTCCCAGTGTTTCGGCACCTCGGCGCCGGCCATCTCGGTGAGGGTGGCGAACAGGTCCAGGTGGTAGCGCAGGCCGGAGTCGGTGCCGGACGGGACCCCCGGCCAGCGCACCACGCCCGGGATCCGGTGCGTGTACTCGTCGGCGGTGTGGTGGTCGCACCAGACTCCCAACTCACCGAAGTTCTCACCGTGGTCCGATGACACCACCACGACCGTGTCGTCGGCGACCCCCTGTGCGGCGAGGGCGTCCATGAGGCGGCCCACGAGGGCGTCGGCGCGCCGGATGCCGGTGTCGTAGCCGTCGACCAACCGGGCCACGTCGTCGAGCGAGTCCAGCGAGTTCGGGAGCAGCGGGAAGGCGGGGTTGCCAGCGAAGAGGGAACCCGAGCCGCCGAAGCCCATCACCTCAGCGGCCGAGTGTGGTCCGCCCTGCGCCAGGTGGCGGGTCAGGACCTCCTCGGTGACCCAGTCGGGACGACCGTCGCCCAGCGCCTCGGCATCCTCCAGGGTGCCGGTGTAGGGCGTGTGCGGGTCCCAGACGTGCACGTGGAGGAACCAGCGGTCCCGGTCGGCGTTGCGGCCCAGCCAGTCGAGGGCGTGGCGGCCGACACCCTCGGCGGACCAGGTGTTGTAGCCGTCCTGGATGGCCTCGTTGAACCCTGCGTACCAGTGCAACGCCGAGTGGTGCTGCCCGAACACGGAGATCGTGGTCGTCCAGAGTCCGGCTCGCGACAGCACGGCGGCGAGGCTGTGGTGGGCCCGCGGCGACCGGAAGCCCCGGCGCAGGCCCTCCGAGAAAGGGTCGGCGGCGGTGCCCCCGTGGCCGACCGCCCCGTTGTGGATTCCGAACAGGCCGGTCTGGAGCGCCGAGCGGGATGGCAGGCACGGCGAGTCCGAGGTGTAGAGCCGGTCGAAGCGCACTCCCTCGGCGGCCAGTTCGTCGATGTTGGGGCTGGTCGGACGGGGATAGCCGTAGCAGCCCAGGTGGTCCGGCCGCAACGAGTCGATGTCGACCCAGAGGATGCGCAGGGGGGGTGGGGAGTTGCCGCTCATCGCACGAGTCTCGCAGGCCTGCCCCCATGGGAGAGAATGCGCAGATGGGCGAAGGGTTCCACGAGATCGACGACGAGTCTCCGGAGGGGTTGTACGCGTTCCTGGCGGAGCGTGAGTGGGGCGACGGACTGCCGGTCGTGGCGCCAACGCAGGAACGCGTCGCTGCGATGCTCGCCGGCCTCGATCCCGACGAGGTCCTCGCCGTGCTCCCACCCCGTGGAGGAGCGGCCACCCGGCGGGCCGTGGCCGTCAACGCCGTCATGGCCGGCTGCCCACCGGAGGTGTTCCCGGTCGTGGCGACGGCCGTGCGGGCGCTCGGCCAGCAGCGCCTGAACCTGCGGGGCGTCAATGCCACCACCCATCCGGTGGCGCCGCTGGTGATCGTTCACGGCGACGCGGTCGACGGCCTGGGCTTCAACGCCGAGGTCGGCGCCTTCGGGCCCGGCAATCGGGCCAACGCCACCGTCGGCCGCGCTGTGCGCCTCGTGCTGCTCCACGTGGCCGGTGCCCGTCCCGGCCCGGGCGACGCCGCCACCCAGGGCCAGCCGTCCAAGTACACCTACTGCACCGCCGAGAACGGGGCGGCCAGCCCCTGGGAGCCGTACCACCACGCCGTGGGCATCGACGCCCCGAGCGCCGTCACGGTCCACTGCGGTGAGAACCCCCACAACTTCCACGACATGGAGTCCGACGACATCGAACGCATCCTGGACAAGGCCGCCTCGGCCATGGCCACCTTCGGGGTGAACAACGCCTGCATCTCGGGCGGGGAGTGGTTCGTCGGCCTGTGCCCCGAACACGCCGCGACCGCCGACGCTGCGGGATGGACGAGGGACGACGTCGCCGCCTACCTGTTCGAGCACGCCCGACGGCCGGCCCGGGAGTTCCGCCGGCAGTTCGACCTGCTGGCCTGGGCGCCCTGGATGAGTGACGCACCCGACGACGAACTCCTCCCCATGACCGAGGAGGTCGGCAACATCCGGATCTTCGTCACCGGCGGTGCCGGCAGGCATTCCTGTGTGATCCCCTCCTGGGGCATGACTCGCAGCGTCACCTTGGCGCTGGAGGCATGAGAGGCTGTACCCGATGACAACAACCATCCTCGACCCTTCCGGGCCCCTCGCCAAAGGCGCCGTGCAACTCGCCCCTGCAGCGCCCGCCCTGGTCGGGGGGAAGATCGGGGTGCTCGACAACGGCAAGCCCAACGCCCGCCTGCTGCTCACGAGGGCCGCTGAGGGCCTGGCTGCCCGGATCGGCGGCGAACTGGTGCGCGTGACCGGGAAGTCGGGCAGGTCAGGCAGTGCAGCCAACAACGCAGCGACGGCCTGCGAGTCCCAGGTGCTGGAGAGCCTCAGCAAGGAGGTCCAGGTCGTCCTGACGGGATCAGCCGATTGAGGGTCGTGTTCGTCGTGGAGTGTCCACGACCTCGTCGAACTCGAAAAGGCCGGTGTACCCACCGTGGTGCTTGCCACGGCTCCGTTCGCCCACCTCGCGACGGCCTCGGCACGGAACCTCGGACTCCCCGATGCCCGGATCGTTGCCGTCCCGCACCCGCTGGGTGGCACGGACGAGGCGACAGTCTCCGAATGGGCCGAAGCGGCAGTGGACGAGATCGTCGAGGCCCTTGAACGATGACCATCGAAATAGACCTCGGCGGCACGCGAGCCCTCGTGACCGGTGCGGGTGCCGGCATCGGCCGGGAGATTGCCCGCTGGCTGGCCCGGGCCGGCGCCTCGGTAGCCGTCGTCGACGTGCGGGCCGACAAGGCCACAGAGACCTGCTCGTTGATTGCCGAAGAGGGGGTGGGCGAGTCATTCGCCCTCGTCGCCGACTCACGCGACGACGCAGAACTCGAGCGCATGGTGGCGGAGGCGGCCGAACGACTGGGTGGCCTCGACGTGGCGGTCAACAACATCGGGATGCTCGGCCCGAGGGGCAGCGCCCCGCTGCTGGACCTCGACGGCGAGGCATGGCGCGACGTCCTCGACCAGAACCTGGTGCTCACCGCCCTCTCCATGAGCGCCGAGGCACGGGTGATGCAGGGGCGGGACTCGGGTGGATTGATCGTCAACGTCAGCTCGGGTGAGACCACCCGGCCGGCACCGGGCCTGGCCGGCTACGGCGCCGCCAAGGCCGCCATCAACCACGTCACCGACACGGCCGCCGTCGAGTGGGGTCCCCTCGGCATCCGGGTGGTGGCAATCGCCCCCGGAACCACGCTCACGGAGACCGTCGCCGAGGCGCTGCCCGAGGGCTATATCGACGCCGTCGTGGCCTCGACGCCGCTGCGACGCATGACCCAGCACGACGAAATGGGCCGCCTCGTGGTGTTCCTGGCCTCAGACCTGGCCCGGTGCATCACCGGCGGCCTCATCCTCGCCGACGCCGGCGCAAGGCTCTCGCGCAGCCGTCCGGTGTTCCCGGAGGATCCCGCCTAACTGCTCTGCGGAGCGTGCTTGAGCACGGCCCGGACGGCGTCGGTCCCGGCGGTGCGCAGCAGGATCTCCATGGCCCGGTCGATGTCCTCGAGGCCGACGACCTCGCCCAGCAGCGGGCCGGTCGGGAAGCCGCCCTGGTTGAGGATCCGGCAGGCCTCGGCCACCGACTCGGGCGTGCCGCCGGCGCCGCCGTGGATGGTGAGCGACTTCATCACGACCTTGTCGGTGATGACGGGTACGGCGGCCCGGTCCTTGAGTCCCGCCCAGACCACCTGGCCGAGGTGGTGGACCAGGTCGAAGCACAGGCTGGGCGTCGATGGCGCCGATGCCAGGTCGACTGCCACCGAGGCGCCGAACCCGCCGGTGAGGTCCTGGACGACCTCGACCGGGTCGTCGACGGTCACGTCGATGGCGTGGTCGGCTCCGACCTCACGGGCCACCTCCAGCCGCAGGGCGTCCTCGTCGGTGCCGGTCACGATCACGGTGGCTCCCAGGGACTTGGCGTAGGCGGCGCACGTAAGGCCCATGTGGCCCGGACCCTGGATGACGATGGTCTGGCCGGCCTGCAGGTTCACCTTCGCCAGCCACGCCACCATGTTGGACAGCGGCTCGAACAGCGTGAGCTCCTCTGCGGAGATGTCGTCGTTGAGTCGGACGAGCTGCGTGCCCGGCAGGATCGACATGTACTCGCCGTAGCCGCCCCACAGGCCCTCCCGCTCGTCGAGGCCGAACGAGTAGCCGTAGCAGCGCACGCCGAACGGGTTGCCTTCGTAGGGCTCTCCGTAGGTGACGATGTTGACCGCCACCCGGTCGCCGACCTCGACGCCCAGGTCGGCCCCGTCGTCGAGGGCGTGCACCCGCCCGACGATCTCGTGGCCGGGCACCGTGGGCGAAACCTCGCCCGGCACGTGCGGGTGGCCGTTCAGTTGGGCGACGTCGCTGTGGCAGAGCCCGACGGCCTCGACGGCCAGCACGGCCCCGCCCGGGGGGGCGGTGGCGATGGCGAAGTCGTCCCGTCGGTTCCAGGTGCCGTCGCCGTTGAAGACGACGGCTCGGCAAGAAGTCAAGGTCTCACTCAGATCCGCTGGAGGAGCGTGCCGGTCCCGAGACCGCCGCCGCAGCACATCGTGACCAGCGCGAATTCGCCGTCGGTGCGCTGCAGTTCGTGGATGGCCTTGGTGGTGAGGATGGCGCCGGTGCCGCCCAGCGGGTGGCCGAGGGCGATGGCGCCGCCGTTGGGGTTGACCCGCTCCATGTCGGGACCGACTTCCTTCTCCCAGCAGAGCACCACCGAGGCGAAGGCCTCGTTGATCTCGACGACGTCGATGTCGTCGATGGTCATGCCGTTGTCGGCCAGCAACTTCTTCGTGGCCCCGATCGGTCCGGTCAGCATGAACTCGGGGTCCGAGCCCACGAGGCACGTGTCGACCACCCGCGCCAGCGGCGCTACTCCGAGCGCCGCCGCCTTCTCGGCGGTCATGAGCAGGACGGCGCCGGCGCCGTCGGAGATCTGCGACGACGAGGCGGCGGTGTGCACCCCGTCGGGTCGCCCGGACGGCTTGAGCTGCGCCAGCCCCTCCATCGTTGTCTCGCGCAGCCCCTCGTCCCGGGCGACGGTCGCCGTCTCGCCTGTGGGGTTGCCCTCGTCGTCGAGCACCGGGGCCTCCACGTTCACCAGTTGGGTTCCGTAGCGGTCCTCCTGCCACGCCCGTGCCGCCCGGTCCTGGGAGAGCTTGCCGAAGGCGTCACAGTCTCCACGGGTGATGCCCCAGTGGTCGGCCATGCGTTCGGAGCCCTCGAACTGTGAGGTGAACTCGAAGTGCTCGAAGTAGTTGCGGTTGATCGGGCGCCCCGAGTTGGGCTCCTTGGGCGTGGTGGCGCCGAACCCGACCTGGCTCATCAGTTCGATCCCGCAGCCCACGGCGGCATCCACCGTGCCCGATGCGACGAGGGCGTAGGCGAGGTTGGTGGCCTGTTGCGACGAACCGCACTGGGCGTCGACCGTGGTGGCCGGTGCCTCGAGCGGCAACCCGGCGGTCAGCCACGCCGTTCGGGTCACGTTCATGGACTGCATGCCGACCTGTCCGACGCAGCCGCCGACCACCTGGCCGACCTCGAGCGGGTCGATCCCGGTGCGGTCGAACAGGGCCCGCTGGACCGTGCCCAGCACGTCGACCGAATGGCAGGAGGACAGGCCGCCGTTGCGACGTCCGATCGGGGTGCGCACGGCATCGACGATGACGACGGAGTTGTCGGGGGTTGCAGTCATGGGGTGTGCTCCAGGGAAAGGGGTCCGCGGTGTCCCCCCACCCTACGATTACGGGACCGGCCACGTGGGATCGAGCGAGGAGAGGTCCATGGCGCATGTTCACGGCCATCACGCCAACCACGCCTCGTCGAGCCGCGTCCTGACCTGGGCGCTCGGAGCCAACGGCGCCCTGCTGGTCGTCCAGGTGCTGGGCGTCCTGGCGTTCTCGTCGCTGGCCCTGGCCGGCCGACGCCGTCCACGACGCCCAGATCGTTGCTGCCGAGCTTGAAGCCCGATTGGCGGAACAAGGCGTCGCCCACGCCACCCTCGCCCTCGAGTGCCACCCCTGCCATGACCCGGAGTCCCGGGACTGTTAGTCGGCCGGAATCCCTAGATCGGCAACCCGCCGGTCGCGGCGGCGGTCGAGCCGCTGTCGGAGAACGCCTTGATGGTGCGCTGGGCGATCCGCATCTGGTGGACCTCGTCGGCTCCGTCGGCGAATCGGGCCCAGCGGGCGTGCTGGTACATGTGCGCCAGGGGCGTGTCGGTCGAGTAGCCGAGCGCACCGTGCACCTGGATCGCGCGGTCGATGATGCGGCCCAGGGCGTTGGCCACGAAGTGCTTGGCCATCGACACCTCGGACTTGAAGTCCTCACCCCGATCGATCTTGTAGGCGGCGTGGAGCACCATGAGCTTCGACTGGTAGAGCTCCATCGTCGAGTCGGCGATGAGCCACTGGATGCCCTGCTTCTCGGCCAGCAGCGAGCCGTGGCTGAACCGGTTCAGGGAGCGGTCGACCATCATGTCGAGGGCCATCTCGGCCTGGGCGATCCAACGCATGCAGTGCGCCAGCCGGGCGGGGCCCAGCCGGTACTGGCCCAGCAGGTGGCCCTGGCCGCGGCCGCCCAACATCTGGGAATCGTGGAGCCGTAGGTCCTCGATGAGGATCTCGGAGTGGCCGGTCGAGCCGTGCATGGTCTCGATCTGGCGCACCTCGTTCCAGCCGTCGTGCGGGAGGTCCACGAGGAAGGCCGTGTTGGCGGCCTGGGGCAGGTCGGGGTCGTCCTCGGTGCGGGCGATGAGGATGGCGAACGACGCCCGGTGGGCGTTGGAGATGAACCACTTGTGCCCGTTGAGCACCCACTCCTCGCCGTCCTGGTAGCCGTTGGTCTGGATCAGGGTGGGGTCGGAGCCGGCCACCTCGGGCTCGGTCATGGCGAAGCACGACCAGGTGCGGCCCTCGCAGAGCGGCTTGAGGTACTTCTCCTTCTGCTCGTCGGTCGCCCAGTGCAGCAGAGTGTGCATGTTGCCCTCGTCGGGCGCCTGGCAGTTGAACACCCACGGCCCGTAGTACGACCTCGCCGCCTCGGCCTGCACCATGGCCAACTCGACGTGGCCGAGCCCCATGCCGCCCCACTCCTCGGGCATCTGTGGCAGCCAGATGCCCGCCTCGTGGGCCTGCTTGCGCATGCCGATGAGCTCCTTGAGGCGCTCCTCGCCTTCGCTGCCAGCTTCTTCGATACGCGCCTCGGCTGGCTTGATGACGTCGTCGACGAACGTACGGACCCGCTGGCGGATCTCTTCGAGTTCCGGCGACAGGCTGAAGTCGATGGACATGGGATGCCTCTCTGTTGGTTCTCCGGCCTACAGCCCGGGGCCCGGACGTCCGGGACCCTCGGTGGGATGGCCGTGCATCCCGGAGTTGAGTCGGGCATCGGCCAGGAGCCCCGCCATGACGTCGGTCAGGTCGGCCGGGTCGTCGGGCTGCGTGGCGCTCGGTCCCAGGGTCCACTGCTCGGCGACGCCCAGCTGCTCGCCGCGCACGTCGAAAACCCGGCCCGTCACGTTCTGGGCCGCCTCGCTGCACAGCCACACCGCAGGCACGGCGATCCAGCGGGGGGACATGGCTTCCTGGGCCTCTTCGTCCATCGAGTCGAAGCCGCCAAGGTCGGCCGTCATGCGCGTGTAGGCGCCGGGGGCGAGGCAGTTCACGGTGACGCCGTACTTCACGAGCTCCATGGCGGTGATGATCGTGAAGGCGGCGATGCCTGCCTTGGCGGCTCCGTAGTTCGCCTGGCCGACGTTGCCGTAGATGCCCGATGGCGACGATGTGTTGATGATGCGGCCGAACGCGTCACCACCGGCCTTGACCTTCTCGCGCCAGTAGGCGGCGGCGTGGTGGGTGGGGGCGAAGGTGCCCTTCAGGTGCACGTTGACCACGGCGTCCCAGTCGGACTCGGACATCGAGAAGACCATCCGGTCCCGGAGGATCCCGGCGTTGTTGATGACGATGTCGCAGCTGCCGAAGGTGTCGATTGCCTGGTGGATCATCTGGCCGGCGGCGTCGAAGTCGGCCACGTTGGCACCGTTGACGACGGCCTCGCCGCCCATGGCCTCGATTTCGGCCACGACCTCCTGAGCGGGGGAGAGGTCGATGCCGGCGCCGGCCGCATCGCCACCCAGGTCGTTGACGACCACCCTGGCGCCGTTCTCGGCCAACAGGAGGGCATGCTCGCGCCCGATGCCCCGCCCGGCGCCCGTCACGACCGCTACACGGCCCTCGCACAAGTTGCCCATGTTCTGCTTCTCTCCCTGATTCTCGACCTGCTCCGAGCCTGCCACCCGGGCGATCCGGCTGACCAGACGGGAAGCGCCGCCGCCTAGGGTCGCTGGCCGTGAACGGTCACATCTCCCTTCCGTCGTCGCCCTTCGGTTCTCCTCCCTTTGAACTGGGCCTCCACGAGGTTGCCGACGGGGTTTTCGCCTATCTCCAGCCCGATGGCGGCTGGGGTTGGAGCAACGCCGGGCTCCTGGCGGGAGACTGGTCGTCGCTCCTCGTCGACACCCTCTTCGACCTCCGCCTCACCCGTCGGATGCTCGATGCCATGGATGCGGTCACCGGCGGCCGGCCCATCGACATGGTGGTCAACACCCACGCCAACGGCGACCATTGCTACGGCAACGGGTTGCTGGTCGAAGCGGGTGCCCAGGTGGTGGCCACGGAGGCGGCGGCGCTCGAGATGGGCGCCGTGCCACCCTCGGCGATCGAGGCCCTGCTCCACGCCGACCTGGGTGAGCCGGCGAACCGCTACGTGCAGGAGGCGTTCGGTGCCTTCGATTTTTCGGGGATCGAGGTTCCGACGCCCGACCGCACGTTCAGCGGCGAACTCCAACTCGACGTGGGCGGCCGCACGGTCGAACTCTTCGAGGTTGGTCCGGCCCACACGGCGGGCGACCTGCTCGTCCACCTGCCCGATGCCCGAACCGTCTTCTGCGGCGACATCCTCTTCATCGGGGGCACCCCCATCATCTGGGACGGCCCCGTCGCCAACTGGATCGGTGCCTGCGACACCATCCTCGGCTTCGACTGCGACGTGATCGTGCCCGGCCACGGGCCCCTCACCGATGACGCCGGCGTGCTCGCCGTGCGCGACTACCTCGCCTTCGTCGAGGAGGAGTGCCGGGCTCGCCGTGCTGCCGGTCAGGACGCCGAGGAGGTCATCGCCGAGATCGACCTCGGTCCTTACCGGGAGTGGGGTGAGTGGGAGCGGATCGCGGCGAACGTCCACGCCGTCTACCGTGAGTTGGCACAGGAAGAGGGCGAGCACCACGAGCCACCTCGGAACATCTTCGGGGCCATGGCGGAGTTGAAGTACGGATCGCAGGAACAGACAGGAGGAAGCCGATGACCACGTGTGCGTTCGTCGGACTTGGTGTGATGGGGTACCCGATGGCAGGACACCTGCAGGCGGCTGGCCATCCGACGACGGTCTACAACCGGACCGACGCCAAGGTGGACGCCTGGGTCGAAGAACACGGTGGAGTGGGCGCCGACACGCCGGCGGCGGCGGCAACAGGTGCCGATGTGGTCATGGTGTGCGTCGGCAATGACGACGATCTGCGCAGCGTGGTCTTCGGCGAGAGCGGCGTGCTGGCCGGGATGGCCGAGGGAACGACGTTGGTCGACCACACCACGGCATCTGCCGCCGTGGCCCGCGAGATCGCCGAGACGGCATCGGCACGGGGCGTGGGCTTCGTCGACGCACCCGTGTCCGGCGGCCAGGCCGGAGCGGAGAACGGCCAACTCAGCATCATGTGCGGCGGCGCTCCGGAGGTGTTCGCTGCCGTGGAGCCGGTGATCGACGCCTACGCCAGGGCGGCTGTGCTCGTCGGCCCCGTCGGCCACGGCCAACTCACCAAGATGGTCAACCAGATCTGCATCGGCGGACTCATCCAGGGACTATCCGAGGCGCTCGACTTCGGGCGCCGCGCCGGCCTCGACCAGGAGAAGGTTCTCGAGGCCATCAGCCAGGGGGCCTCCGGCTCGTGGCAGATGGACAACCGGGCCCGCACCATGCTCGACCGCAGGTTCGACTACGGCTTCGCCATCGACTGGATGCGCAAGGACTTCGGGATCGTGTTCGACGAGGCCGAGCGCATCGGCGCGACGCTCCCGGTGACCGCAATGGTCGACCAGTTCTACGCCCGACTCCAGCGCCTCGGCCACGGCCGCTCCGACACCTCGACCCTCATCGAACTTCTCCGGGACGATTAGCAAGCGGTTGGAGGTCAGGCAGTCGGAGCGCTTCCGGTGACTGTACGGCTGGGCGTGTAGGCCCTGCCGGGCGGGGGAGTGCGAGGCACCGGCCGAGTGCACGGCGAGGCGGTCGCATATCCCGTCCTCGAGCGTGTTTCGGGGCTCTGAGGGCTCCCGTCACAGGCGCTCGATTTCCGCGGTGTCGCCTGTACCCCTGAAGATCCGCCTAGAGGATCTGTGACAGGAACAGCTTCGTACGGTCTTCGGTCGGGTTCTCGAAGAAGTGCGTCGGGGTGCCCTCCTCCACGATCTGGCCCTCCTCCATGAACATGATCCGGTCGGCCACCTCCTTGGCGAAGCCCATTTCGTGGGTGACGACCATCATGGTCATTCCGGAGAGTGCCAGGGCCTTCATGATGTCGAGCACCTCCTTGACCATCTCCGGGTCGAGGGCAGACGTCACCTCGTCGAACAACATGATCTTGGGCTCCATGGCCAGCGCCCTGGCGATGGCCACGCGCTGCTGCTGGCCGCCGGAGAGTTGACCGGGGTACTTCTGCGCCTGTTCGGGGATGCCGACCCGCTCGAGGAGCGCCATTGCCTGCTCTTCCGCTTCGGAGCGGGGCTTCTTTCGAACCCAGATCGGTGCCAGTGAGACGTTGTCGATCACCTTGAGGTGCGGGAACAGGTTGAACTGCTGGAAGACCATGCCGACTTCGGAGCGCACCTGCTCGATATTGCGCAGGTCGTTGGTGAGTTCGACGTCGTCGACGACGATGCGACCCTCCTGGTGGATCTCCAGGCGGTTGATGCACCGGATCCATGTGGACTTCCCGGATCCTGAAGGCCCGAGGACCACCACGACCTCCTGCTCCTTGATGGTCGCTGAGACCTTGTCGAGGGCCTGGAAGTCGCCGTACCACTTCGACACGTTCTCGCACACGATCATGTCGCGGGCACCTGACAGGTCCCTCGAATGGCCGCCGGTCGGCTCGGTTGTTGTCGCGTCGGTCATGACATCACCTCGTAGTCCTCAAGATAGACCCCTAGCGCTCGCCCAGCCCGGTGCGCTGTTCGATGCGCTGGCTGGCCTTGGAAATCGTGTAACAGAAGATCCAGTAGATCGGGACGATGAACAGGATGCTCTCCCTGGCGCTGCCCATGAACTCGGTCTGGCCGGGGATCACGATCCGGGCGATGTAGAGCAGGTCGAACACGCCGATGATGGCCAACAGCGAGGTCTCCTTGAACACCCCGATGCAGTGCCCCACCAACGGTGGGATCGCTACCCGCAGGGCCTGGGGGAGCACGATGAACACCGTCTTTTGGGCCGTGGTCATGCCGACGGCTTCGGCCGCCTCGTGCTGCCCACGGGTCACCGACTGGAGGCCACCCCGGATGTTCTCGGCCATGTAGGCCGCCGAGAACAGGGTGTAGCCGATGACCACGGCGGCGACTTCGCTCAGGTGCATGCCCCTGGGAAGGAAGAGCGGCACCATGATCGAAAAGAAGATCAGGATCGTGATCAGCGGGATGCCGCGCACGAATTCGATGAACCATGTCGCCAAGAGTCGAAAGATCGGCATGGTCGAAGTACGGGCCAGGGCCAGGGCAATCCCCAGGGGCACCGAGAGCACGATGGTGAAGATCGCCACCATGAATGTGATCGCGATGCCGCCGATGAAGAAGCCCCCCGGGACCTTCACGGTCGACGCGGTGTTGACGGACGTGATCAGCCACGACATCACGCCAAGTGCGAGCAACCATGCGCCGGTGTAGCGATTCCGGGACCGGGATCCGCCGGCGAACGTTGGAGCAGCCAGGGCGAAGGCGGCCAGCAGGAGCATGTCCAGGCGCAGGACCATCCGCATCGGTGAGAGGAAGGTGGCGAACCCGGCCACCAGGACCATTGCGGCGACGATCCGACCGATCTCGCCGGTGGACGGTCGGGTGAGCCAGAGCAGCAGAGCGCTTCCGAGGACGGCGTAGGCGAGGAAGATCGGGATGTCGGTCCCGATCACGTGGCCCATGTCGAAGTCCGGATCCCGCAGGATCAGGTAGACGAGCACGGGTGGTGCCAGGAGCCAGAGCACCACGAGGGTGACCCGGAGCGTATTTTTCGCAAGCCGGTCTCGCAGGAGGGCGCCACCGAAGTATGCCGCTACGACGATGGCCAGCATGATCGTCCACGGCAACTTGGTGGACAACGCCACCGTCCCCGGTTCCTCCATCACCTGCGGAATGCGGGTCGGGATGTAGCTGTGGTGGCCGAACGGGATCACCCAGAGCGAGGTCACCACACCGGCCAGAGCCACCACCTGCAGGGTCAGCGTGCTGACCGTACGTTCGGCCTCGCCTCGGTCAGCGATGCGACGGAGGGATTCGCCGATCGCCACCACGACCAGGGCGGCGGCCAGCCACTGGACGGTTGCCCCTGTACTGAAAGGGGCGAGGAGGGTGAGGAGGACGAGGAGGGCTCCGGTGGTCAGGAGCTTGCGCCCGAGGCCAGCCACTGGCATCGTTGAGCCTGCTCGCCAGACTGCCATCGACATGCCCGTGAGGACGAGGATGATGGCGACGCATGCCCAGACTCGTAGGTACTGCTCCTCGGGGTAGGCCCGAGTCATCATCAGTCGCAGGTTTGTGGCCGGGGCGTTCCATTGTCGAATCGGGTGGAAGATGAACGACAGGAAGAACCAGGCGATGAACCCTAGGGAGGCTGTGGAGATGACTGTGAGTACGGAGTTGAACGGGCTCGAGAAGAGGTTCGCCTTCACCCATTCGCCCGGCGGCAACTTCGGGGTCTCGGGCGGAGCGGTGACCGGTACCGTCGCCGTTGCGGCAACGCTCGCGATCTCCGATCCACTCCCGAATCCGGCCATCTAGCGCTCCACCAGTCGCATGCGGACGTTGAACCAGTTCACGACCACCGAGATGGTCAGAGAACAACTCAGGTAGAAGAGCATCCAGATGGACACCACGGGAAGGGTCATGCCGGTCTGGTTGAACACGGTGGTTCCCACCTGGACTATGTCGCTGTAGCCGACGGCGATGGCCAGGGAGGTGTTCTTGAGGAGGTTCAGGTACTGGTTGCCGGTGGGCGGCATGATGACCCGGACGGCCTGCGGGAGCACCACATGGCGCAGGACCTGACCGCGTTTTAGGCCGACGGCCTTGGCTGCTTCGGTTTGGCCCTTGGGCACGGCCAGGATGCCACCTCGGACGTTCTCGCCGATGAAGGCGGATGTGTAGAAGAGGACGGCGAAGAACACCGAAGCGAAGCCGATCGACATGGTCAGGCCGTTCGTCCCGTAGTTCGGGAACCTGTTCTTCTGGACGATGTCGGGGCGCATGGCATCGAATGGGCGAGCCGCACCGTCGACCTCGAACTTGGCCTCCAGCACCTCGAACAGGTCGCGGCTGCTGTCGAGCGTCCACGCAGAGAGGCCGCTCCAGCGGACCACCAGAAGGACGACGACCAGGGAGGTCAGCGCCGCGAAGATCATCCGGAACCAGTCGTCGTCGGAGAGCAACAGGTGGCCAATGGCACTGCGTCGGGCAGACAGGAAGCGGCGGATCCAGGTGGTGGCGACGCCGATCGCGGCGGCGCTGAACAGTACCTGTGGGGCGGCGGTGGGAAGTGAGTCGAACAGTTCGGCGATGGCGCCAAATACGGAGCCCAGCCAGGAGAACGCAGGATGGACGAACAGGCCAACCAGTCCGAACAGGGCGACAGTCCCGAGTGCCCACAGAATGGGAGAAGTATTGGCACCGGTTTCGTCCTGGATGCGTTGGCGACGACGGCGTACGTAGTGGGCGGCCACCGCACCAATGAGCACGACGACTGCCCACTGGTAGAAGCCGTCGGCCATGAAGACGCGGGGCATCGAGATGCCCTTGTTCGAGATGTGGAGCCATCCGTTGATGGGGCCGGAGTCGAGTCCGACACGAGGCAGGGTCGTAAGGAACGAGAACATGAAAATCATCTGCACCAGCAACGGGACATTGCGAAAGAACTCGACCCACATGGTGCCGATGCGCCGGACCAGCCAGTTGTCGGACAGGCGGGCCAGGCCGACGACCACGCCCAGGACCGTGGCGAAGATGATGCCGGCGCCGGAAATACGGAGGGTGTTGACCATCGCTGACCAGAGCGCACGCGCACCTGTGTCGGGGTGGGTGTCGATTCCTTCGCTGATCTGGATCATCACCGGTTCGTGGAGGAAGTCGAACTCAGTGCTGATGTTCCTGGCCCGGAGGTTGTCCCCAGCCTGGCTGGCCAGGAAGAACATGGCGCCGAGCACCATGACCAGCAGGAAGACCTGCGTCACCCACTTGAGGACGATGACGTCGCGCCACAGTGGTACTCGTTGAGACACCCGCTCTCGGGTGGTGGGAGCCGTCATCGTCGTTGACTCTTCAGGTCGGGAAGGAGGTCACTCAGGGCTTGCAGGTGGTGACAGTACCCGCGGGGTCAAAGTGCCCGTGACGCGGACGATCCCGGGGTCCGGGAGCTTGTGCCCCCGGACCCCGGGATCATCAATTGCGTCGGTTCGCTCGCTTAGCGGGCCGGCGGTGAGTAGATGAGGCCACCGTCCAACCATCCGGCGTTGGCGCTGCCCTCGCGGTACAGGCCGACCGGGTTCAGGTTGCGGTCGTAGACCTCGCCGTAGCTTCCAACCTGCAGGATCACCTGATAGAAGGCGTCGGCGGACAGACCCATAGCGGTCTGTAGCTCGCCCTCGCCTCCGCACAGGCGTGCGACCTCGGCCTCGGCCGCGGCGCATGTGGCCTCGACGTTGGCGGAGGTGATGCCGTACTCGTCCATGATGATCATGGCGTACACGGTCCAGTTGACGGCATCGGCCCAGGCCGAGTCGTTCTGACCGTAGGTCGGGCCGAGCGGCTCCTTGGAGATCGGAGTGGCTGGGAAGATCACCCATTCCTGATCGTCAGGCTGCTGCTTGGCCTTGCGTCCCACGAGCGCCGAACCATCGGTGGTGGTGATGTCACAGCCACCGGTGATGAAGGTCTCGTACACCTCGTCACTGGTCTCGAAGCCGAGCAACGTGATATCGGCATCGGCCAGAAGGGCGGCCTCGGCGATGTTCTTCTCCGTGGTCGTTCCGACGTTGGTGCACACAACGGCGCCGTCGATGTCGGCGACCTGGCTCGAACCCGAGAAGCCATCGCTGACGCGGGCCATCAGCTGCTGGCCGTCGTAGTAGGTGGTGGGACCGAAGTCCATGCCCACCGAACTGTCACGACTCTGCGTCCAGGTGGTGTTGCGCATCAGGACGTCGACGTCGCCGGTCTGAACGGCGGTGAAGCGCTCCGAGGCGGTCAGGGCCGAGAACTCGATATTGTCCGCGCTGCCGGTTACGGCGGCGGCCACTGCACGGCAGAAGTCGGCGTCGATGCCGGTGACCGAGCCGTCGGGCTGGGTCTCCGAGAACGCCACCGCACTACCGCTCACGCCGCAGTGCAGGGTGCCTCGAGCCTGGACGGTGTCGAGCAGACTGCCGTCTTGTACGACTTCGACCTGCGTGGTCGGTGCAGCCGTGGTCGGTGCAGCCGTGGTCGGTGCAGCCGTGGTCGTCGTGCCGCCGTCGTCATCGCTACCGCACGCTGCGGCAACGATTCCAATCGACAGGAACACGGCGAGCAACTTCCAATACTTGCTCTTCATGTGTGAACCCCTCCGAGTAATTGATCCCCCCACCCGAATCCCGGACAGGTAGGGCCGCCCGTAGTCGGGTAGCGCCTTAACGGTAGATGCCACGTGCGACGGAGGCAACATGTGGCGAAGAAAGGTATGCAGGTGCTGAATAACCGTGGAGGGAATCCTCCGGGCTGCAGGCGCTGTCTCAGCCCTGGTCCGGCGCTGCTTGGCTACTGTCTGAGCGCCTCGTGAGCGCTGTAGCGGCCAGTGCGGCGCCGAGGATGCCTCCGGAGGTCGACAGGAGCAGGTCGCCCACTGTGTCGTCATAGGTGAGTTGCAGGCCGGAGGTGCCCATCTCCTGGATCACCCACTCGACCCCCTCCCAGGCGACGATCGCTATGGCGCCGAGCCCTGATCCCAACATCACGAGGTTCCAACGGGCCAGGACGTAGGGGCGCAGGAACATCACGAAGGCGGCGACGAGGAACGTCCAGTTCACGAAGTGGAGGAAGTCGTCGAACTGCTCGACCGTGTCGAAGAGGTTCACCAGGTTTCCCAGCAGGTCCAGCACGAACGGCGTGACGAACAGGGCGTCAGCGAGGTGCGGATACGACACACGTCGTCCACGCAGGTGCCACACGAGCGGAACGATCAACAGCGAGATCGGATAGCCCACACACCGTTCGGGCCAGCCCTTGCCCTCGACGCCGGGAATGCCCGGAAAGAGGATGCCGGCGAGCAGGCAGACGACGAGTGCGCCCTTGACCGTCCACATGAGCCTGCGCATGTTCATGGTGTAGTCCCCCTGTGGTTTCGGCGTGCCACTAGTTCACCTGCTTCTCCATGTCCTCCCAGTAGGGGGCCCGCAACTTGAACTTCTGGAGTTTGCCGGTCGCCGTTCGGGCCAACTCTGAGCGGAACTCAATTGACGTGGGACACTTGAAGTGCGCCAACTTTTCACGACAATGGTCGATCAGGGTCGCCTCGTCAACGCCTGTAGCGCCTTCGGCCAGCACCACCAGCGCCTTGATCGTCTCGCCCCACTTCTCATCGGGCACGCCGATCACCGCCACCTCGGCGACCGTCGGATGGGAGAACAGGGTGTCCTCGACCTCGATGGACGAGACGTTCTCGCCGCCCGAGATGATCACGTCCTTCTTCCGGTCGAGGATCGCCGCATAGTTCTCGTCATCGATGGCGGCACCGTCGCCGGTGTGGAACCAGCCGTCGGCCAGTGCCTCGGCGGTGGCCTCCGGCTGCTGCCAGTAGCTCTTGAGGACGTGGTTCGAGCGGGCCAGGAGCTCGCCGTCGGGTGCGGTCTCGAGTGAGACGCCCAGCGCCGGGGCACCGGCCCGCGAGAGCTTGGCGGCCCGTCCTGCGGCATCGAGGTCGTCCCATTCGGCCCGACAGCGGTTCATGGTGAGCAGGGGGGCGGTCTCGGTGAGGCCATATATCTGGATGAACTCCCAGCCCAGCTCGGTCTCGACGCGCTCGATGGTCTGGGTGGGTGGCGGGGCACCCGCCACGACCACGCGGACGGTTCCGGAGCCGGGGATCGGCCCGTCCCAGTCGGCGGCTGCGTCGAGCACGGCGGCGACGACCGCCGGCGCCCCGCAGAGGAGCGTCACCCCATGTTGTTCGATGCGCCGGAGGATCTCGGGGCCGTCGACCTTGCGGAGGACGATGTGCCTCCCGCCCATGGCGGTCACGACGTAGGGCATACCCCAGCCGTTGCAGTGGAACATCGGCAGCGTGTGGAGGTACACATCGCGGTCGCTCACCAGGGTGTGCCAGCCGAAGGTGGCGGCGTTGAGCCACAGGTTCCGGTGCGTCATCTCGACGCCCTTGGGGCGTGCAGTGGTGCCGCTCGTGTAGTTGATCGTGGCGGTGGCTCGTTCGTCGGGGGTCCAGGGTCGGGGCTCGACGCCCTCCACGAACAGGCTGTCGGACTCCTCGCCCGTGATCAGGCGCCTCGCCACCTTCACATCACCGAGCGTCGGTTCGAGCTCCGGGTCCATGAGGAGAACGTCGGCGCCCGAGTGGTCGACGATGTACTGGACCTCTTCTGCGTTGAGGCGGAAGTTGATCGGTACGCCGATGCGCCCGAAGGCGCTGGTGCCGAACAGGAACACGAGCATCCGGGCAGCGTTGTGCGACACGATCGCCACCCGTGTGCCGAGGTCGAGGCCCAGGCCGTCGAGGCCGGCGGCCATGGCCCTGGCCAACTCGGCCATGCGGCCGTAGGTGAGGTCGGGGAGGGGAGGTGCCACCTGGTCGGGTTCGTCGACCACGGCAATGCGGTTGCCGTAGACGAGTTCGGCGCGCCGCAGGTGGTCCGCGATCGTCAGTGGTATTTCCATGTGTGAGTCCTTGTCTGTGTCGACCGGCCCATCCGTCGGCCTCCCCGGGCGGGGACAGTAGTCGGGCGGTCGATGGAGCAGGCGCCCGCGGCGGGGCGCGAGCGCCTAGCCTTGGCGATTCCGACGGATTTGACGCACGCGGGGGCGACCCGGGCATGAGCGACCCAGAACATCCAGAAGTCGATCAGGAACTCGAGGAGTTCCGGGCGAGCATCGACAACATCGACGCGGCCCTCATCCACCTGTTGGCCGAGCGCTTCAAGGTCACCCGGAAGGTGGGTTCCTACAAGGTCGACGCCGGCCTGCCGCCGGCCGATGCCGGACGCGAGGACGAGCAGGTGGCGAGGATGCGTCGGCTGGCCGATGAGGCCGGACTGGATCCGGTATTCGGCGAGAAGTTCCTGCGCTTCGTGATCGACGAGGTGATCCGCCACCACCTGCAGGTGAACGGCGAGGAGCAGTAGTTCGAGCGAGGAACCTCCCGGGAAACTACGCCTGTGCGGCTTCCCGGTCCTTGGCGACCTCGTCGAGGTCGGCGTACTCCTCGCCGGTGTCGATCCAGTCCTCGAACTGGATGACGCCGATGTCGGTGAAGCGGTCGCGCAGCCAGCCGTCGCCGGCGTCGAGCAGCCCCAGCTTCTTGCAGTTCGGCACGATCTTGGAGAACAGCAGGCGCTGGAAGACCCGGAGTTCGTCGGGCATGGCGAGCGTGAACTTCACCATGTCCTTGACGGGGACGCCCATGCGCTCCCAGACCTCCTGGCGCATGAACCGGTCGCGCATGCGCAGGGCCGACTCGAAGGCGAACTCCTGGCGGTCGCGCAGTTCGGCGGTGGAGAGCTCCTGGTACACCTCCTGGAGGCTGAGCACGCCGAAGGCCACGTGGCGGGCCTCGTCGCTCATGACGTAGCGCAGCAACTTCTTGAGCAGCGGCTCCTCGGTGGTCTGCTGCATGAAGCTGAAGGCGGCCAGCGCCAGGCCCTCGACCATGATCTGCATGCCGAGGTAGGTCATGTCCCAGCGGCTGTCCTCGAGAATGTCGTCGAGGAGCAGGCCCAGGTGCGTGTTGCACGGGTACTTGATGCCGTCGAGCTTCTGGTCGAGGTACTGGGCGAAGACCTCGACGTGGCGGGCCTCGTCCATGACCTGGGTGGCGGCGTAGTACTTGGCGTCGATCCACGGGACCGTCTCGACGATCTTGGCGGTGCACAGCAGGGCGCCCTGTTCGCCGTGCATGAACTGCGAAAGGCTCCAGTTCATGGACTCGACGCCGAGGTCGGCCCATTCCTGTTCGTTGAGCTTGTAGAGCGGTGATTCGGGGTTCTCGGCGAAGTACTGGACCTCGAGGGGGTCGGCAGGGGCGAGGGTCTTGTAGGGATCGACGTCGATCGACCAGTCGAGGTCGGTCTGGCCGTTCCACTGGGAGGTCTTGGCCTTCTCGTAGAGCTTGTCGAGCCGCGGCCGCTCGGCCTTCTCGTAGCTCCAGGTGAAGATGGCGTCGGCGTTGTCCTCGACGGCATGGATGACCGACGTGACGTCGTCGTTCCAGACGGAGAACTCGGAGATCCGGTCGGGATCGTTGGCGTACTCGGCAAGGTCGACGACGTAGTCGGGCCGCGGTTCGGTGGTGGTCACTGGGGGACTCCTGTTTGCTGTGTGGTTTCGGGATTCTGTGAATGGGAGGGCGCGTCGGGCACCGCCACGGCGGTGATGACGCGGTCGATGACGGTGGTCCATGCATCGGTGGCAGGCAGTTCGAGCCCCATGGCCCGGGTGAGGGTCATGCCGAAGCCGATGGCATGTGCGAGGCGCACGGTGGCCAGGCGGTCGAGCGTCGGGTCGATGAGGCCGTCGCCGACCGCCTCATCGACCAACTTGGCGAGGCGGGCATCCTCGTCCTCGACGCGGCGCCGTATGGCGGCGGCCAGTTCGGGGTCGCGGCGGCCGGCGACTATGGCCTCGAGGAAGAGGCCGCTGCCGGTGGGGAGGTCGTCGAGGAGGTGGCTGCCGAGCGATGCCAGGACGTCGGTGGCGGATTCACCGGGGTGCTCAGCGCGCAACAACTGCTCGATGTCGTGGGAGACATGGTGGTCGACGGCGTCGAGGAGGAGTTGGGCCTTGCCGGTGTAGCGGCTGTAGATGGCGCCGGTGGTGACACCGGCCCGCCGGGCGATCTCGGCGACGCCGGCCCGCTCGTAGCCCTCCTCGGCGAAGACCTCGGCTGCCGCGTGGAGGAGCCGCTCGGTGAGGGCACCCGACACCGTGGGCTCGCCTCCACCGGGCGCATCGACCGGTGTCTCCTCGGTTCCCGTTGCCATGTCCTCACAATAACGGTAATTATCGGACTGTCAAGTTGGTCGGGTCCGGAGTCCGTCGCGAACCGATCCTCCCTCTTCATCCAGGCCCGCCTAGGGTCCGCCGGATGGAGCAGCGCGTCCGACTCGAGATCGACGGACCCGTGGCCACGATCACGAACGACAACGCCGCCAAGCACAACGCCTTCGACGACGCCATGGACCTGCGCCTCTTCGAGATCCTGGCCGAATTGAAGGACAGTCCGGACGTGCGGGTGGTGGTCTGGCGGGGCGAGGGCAGGTCGTGGTCCTCGGGCCGGGACGTCTCGGCCATCGGCGTGCCGTACACCGCTGAGGAACACGCGGCCCTCATGCGCCGCGGCCACGACGGCATCCAGCAACTCTGGGACCTCGAGGCGCCGGTCATCGTGGCGATCCAGGGCTGGGCAATCGGCGGCTCGTTCCAGCGGGCCCTGATGTGCGACATCCGGGTGGCCGCCGAGGACGCCCGCTTCATGCTCCCCGAACTCGGCCACGGCGTCATCCCCGACACCGGCGGTATGGGTGTGCTGGCCCAGATGTGTGGTCACGGACTGGTGAGCGACATGGTCCTCACCGGCCGCCGGCTCGATGCCTGGGAGGCCCTCCGATTCGGGATCGTGTCCCGTGTGGTGCCCAAAGAGGAACTCGATGCCACCGTCCTTGAGATGGCCGAACAGGTTGCCGCAGCCGACCCCCGGGCCGTGGCACTGGCCCGCCGGGTGATCGGCAACCTGGTCCGACCGGGCATCGCCTCCTCGATGGCCGACGAGCGCACCTTCCAGACGCGTCTCAACCAGGAGCGGCCATGAGCGATACTCCGGGCCTACCCGCCCCGCCACCCTCTGGCGCCAGCGCCCTGCCTGCCGGAACCTACGACGGCGACACGGTGCTCGTCACCGGCGCCGGCACCGGCCTCGGCAAGGCCATCGCCGTCGAATTCGCCCGCCTGGGGGCATCGATCGTGGTCGCCAGCCGCAATCCGGAACACCTCGCAGCCGGCCGGACGGCCATCGAGGCCCTCGGCGCCGAAGTCGAGGTCGTCGAGTGCGACATCCGCGATGCCGATGCGGTCGCCGCCGCCTTCGACGCCGCCGAGGAGCGCTTCGGCCTGCCCCGGGTGCTCGTCAACAACGCCGCCGCCAACTTCCCGTCGCCCGCCGAGGACCTGTCGCCCAACGCCTGGCGGACGGTTGTCGACATCACGCTCAACGGCACCTTCCTGGTCAGCCGGGAGTTCGCCCGCCGCCACCTCGCTGCCGGCAGCACGGCCTCGATCGTCAACGTGGGGGCTTCCTACGCCTGGACGGGTGGCCCCGGCTTCGCCCACTCGGCCGCCGCCAAGGCCGGCGTGAAGAACATGGTCGAGACTCTCGCCGTCGAATGGGGCCCCTACGGCATCCAGGTCAACGGCCTGGTGCCCGGCCTGTTCCCCCATGAGGACATGACCGACGACATCCGGGGCAGCCTCGACCTGACCCACGAGAAGGACCCCCTCCAACCGGCGATGCGAGTGGGCGAACGCCAGGAGTTGGGTTGGGCCGCCACCTTCCTGGCTTCGCCCTACGCCCGCTTCATCTCCGGGCACACGCTCGTCGTCGACGGCGCAAACTGGCAGCGCCGCACCCTCACCAACCCACCCGTCACCACCGTCCGCGACCAACTCGGCCGCGGTGCGTTTCCCAAGGAGTAGTCCCTTGCACCTCGCCGCCTGCATCTTCCCGACCGAGTACGCCATCGGTCCCGTCGAGTTGGCCACCGCCCTCGAGGAGCGCGGCTTCGAGTCGTTGTGGGTGGCCGAGCACAGCCACATCCCGGTCGACCGGGCCTCGCCCTGGCCCGGCGGCCCCGACATGCCGCAGATGTACTACGACACCATGGACCCGTTCGTCTGGCTGGCGGCGGCAGCCACCGCAACGGTGGGCCTCAAGGTGGGCACCGGCATCTGCCTCGTGGTCGAACGCGATCCGATTCACACCGCCAAGCAGGTTGCAAGCCTCGACGTGCTCTCCGGCGGCCGGTTCCTGTTCGGCGTCGGCGCAGGCTGGAACCGGGAGGAGATGGCCAACCACGGAACCGACCCGTCCCGCCGCTTCGGCCTGCTTCGGGAACGGGTCGAGGCCATGCAGGCGATCTGGGCCGCCGACGGCGCCGAGTACCACGGTGACCAGGTCGACTTCGCACCCATCCACCAGAATCCGAAGCCGGTGCAGTCTCCGCATCCGCCGATCCACGTAGGCGGCGTGTTTCCCGGCGGCCTCGAGCGTGCCGTCCGCTACGGCGACGGCTGGATCCCCATTGCCGGACGTGGGGACGACGGCTTCGACCCGGCAACGGTCGTGGCCCAGCGGGACGAGGCCTGCGAACGGGCCGGACGCGACCCCGCCGAGGTGGAGTTGAGCATCTACTACGCCCCGCCCGAGCGTGCGGCGGTGGAGTCGATGGCCGAGGCCGGGATCGACAGGGCCCTGTTCGGACTGCCATCCGCCGGCGCCGACGTGGTGCTGCCGCTCCTCGACGACTTCACCGAGGCAGCGAAAGGCCTCTAACCCTCGCCGGGCTCGATCGCCGAGTCGATCGTCAGTTCCTCGGCTTCGATCGAGGAGTCCTCGTACTGGATGATTCCCATCTCGGTGAAGCGCTCCCGAAGCCAGCCGTCGCGGTGGTCGAGCAGCCCGAGCTTCTTGCAGTTGGGCACGATTTTCGAGAAGATCAGGTGCTGGAAGCGCTGCTGGGTCTGGGTCGGTGGCAGGAGCGCCATGATGTCGTCGTTCGACACGCCGAACGAGGGCCACAGTTCGGCATTGAGGGAGCGGCGGCGCATCAGGTCGCATGCCTCGTAGGCGAACTCCTGACGCTCACGGAAGTCGGCGGATGACAGGTCGTCGTAGATCTCCTGGAGTGACAGGATCCCGAACGCCACGTGCCGGGCCTCGTCGGCCATGATGTAGCGGATCATCTTCTTGAGCAGAGGGTCCTGGGTGGTCCCCATCATCATGCCGAACGCCGCCAGGGCGAGGCCTTCGACCACGACCTGCATGCCGAGGTAGACGAGGTCCCACTGGGAGTCCTGGAGCAACTGGTCGAGCAGCGTCTTGAGGTTCTCGTTGATCGGGTAGGTGGTGGGCATCTTCTCGTCGAGGTACCGGTGGAATGCCTCGACGTGGCGGGCTTCGTCGACCACCTGGGTGGAGGCGTAGTACTTGGCGTCGATCCAGGGCACCGACTCGACCAGGCGGGAGGCGCACATGAGGGCCCCCTGCTCGCCGTGCAGGAACTGGCTGAGGGAGGCGCATTGCGAATGGACAGCGAAGTCGATCCACCGGTCCTCGTCCCAGTCGGCGACGGGGGAGCCGGGAATCTCCGCCAGCGCCCGGCCCGGGAAGCCCGGGGGGACGCCGGTCACCTCGGCCTGGAGGGCGGTCAGGCGCCACGGATCGACCGGGGTCGACCAGTCGAGGTCGTCGCTGACGTTCCACTGGGCGCGCTTGGCCTTCTCGTAGAGGCGGTTCAGCCCGTCGCGGCTGCGGTCGTAGTCCCAGGTGTAGAGGGCGTCGAACTCGACGCGGATGTCGTCGAGGTGTTCCTCGTAGGCCAGTGTGCTCATGCCACGACCGTAGTGGCCGCCGGGGGCCCGGGGGAGGGTCCGGGGCCTCAGCCGGGGTGGCGGGCCAACTTGGCGTACAGGCACTCCTGCAGGCCCAGCCATGCCTCCAGAAGGGACCTGCTCCACTGGTTGATGGCCCTCCCAGAAGTGGTTCGCCGCGCTACAGGATGATCGTCCGTCGACGAGGGCGTCAGAGGTGAGCGCTCGCGGTGGGTCTCGTATCGGACGAGGTCGCCTTCAGGCGTGCCCCGGCGTCAATGTATTGAGATCAGGCCAGGTCGAACCGGTCGAGGTTCATGACTTTGTGCCAAGCGGCAACGAAGTCATCCACGAACTTCGAGTG
>Ga0209403_10000759_pt1 | contig 45781 bp, 44 predicted proteins | sample ArcticOcean_MG_C_8_FD_187440 | JGI IMG/M metagenome (GOLD analysis project Ga0209403, IMG submission 187440) | Marine microbial communities from western Arctic Ocean - ArcticOcean_MG_CB11_86 (SPAdes) (version 2) | ecosystem: Environmental > Aquatic > Marine > Oceanic | place: Arctic Ocean... | reverse complement strand
TGTCTCATCTTCGTTCCCTTCGGTCACTACGATGAGCCAGAAACCCTCCCTTATGAAATCCGACTAGTTTGTTCCATAGGCGCTGACGTCAAACAGGCGGTGCGGACGGTGCGGCGTTAGCTATTGTATATTTTCCGCCGACAAGGCCTTCACGAAACACCCAAATGAATAAGCTCATTTGTTGCCATTTGACTCGGATCAAGACTAGATAGGTGCTTCATCCAAAACTTTTATATCAAGCGTCAAGATCAGGGAGATCGTTATGGCCAAAGTTCTGGTAATCGTCCCGTTCGCCTTTGATGACGATGGAATCCAAAATCGTCGCTCGCAACTCGATTCGGTCACATTCGGACCGGATATCGAATTCGATTTTCGCGGCGTCAAGGCCGGCCCCGCTCTTCTCGATAGTTATCACGATTTTCTGTTGAGTGATCTCGCCTGTTTCGAAGCGGCGATTGGCGCCCAGGACGATGGCTACGATGCCGTCTGTATCGATACCATAAGCGATTCCGGAATGAATGCTATGCGCTCGGTACTGGATATCCCAGTGATTGGGCCTGGCCGGGCCTCCTATCTGATGGCGCTGATGATGGGCAACCGGTTTTCCATCGTGACACAGTGGGACGGCTGGATTCCGGCCTATAAGAAAAGCGCGCAAGAATATGGTATGAACGATCGTCTTGCCTCAGTGCGCTCGATCAACGTCATGCCCGACGTAGCCAATTTGCTTGGCGGCAAGGAAGAGGTGGTGTTTCCCTTGCTGGTCGAATGCGCCACACAATGTATCGAGGAGGACGGTGCGGAAGTGATTCTGCTGGGCTCGACCACGATGCATCAGGCGCATGGTCATATGACGGAGAACCTGCCTGTGCCGGTGATCAATCCTGGCCCACTCACCTACAAAATGGCGGAAATGTTCCTAGGCCTTGGCCTTACCCACAGCCGCAAGGCCTATCCCAAGCCAAGCGTACCCAAGCCTAACATGGTGCACAGTATGATGGGCGCAGCTGCAAAATCCTCCGATGCTTGAGCGCTGAAATGGCGTCGGTGTGAGCCGGTTGCGTGCATAAACCTTCGCAGCACGCCTCGATCATGTTTTTTTAGAGATCTACCTTCTTCATTTCATATAGTGCTACGCTCTCAATGCACTCATCAAAGATAGCCTTCCCTTTTACATTCTGACCTGAGACAAATGCTTTCATGCCAGCCTCATTATGTACGGTAACTTTAAATATTACATAGCTTTTGTCTGGAGCCACCGCTGGGACAGTTTTTTCAACGTGAGCAACACTTTTTCGTATTGACATTCCCTCATCTGACTGCATCCAGCCCATAAATTTTTCAAAAATTCCCTCGCCACTTTTAAAGCGAGCAATTACCAACATCTCTTTTTCCATAATTCTTTCCTTACTTAATTTATTCTAGTTAACAGTAAACCGGGCAAGCATGATACCTTTAGAGGCGAAAAGCCAAGTATAGCTTTGAACCGATCTCGTACAAGACTACCGTTTTGTCAAAGTGCATAGGTTGGGCAATAGGGCTACTAATTCCAGTAACCATTGCCATAGCAAGTTTGCGTTAACGACTGGTCGGGCTGCTATGGTCAGGGGGGTGGAATTTTAGGCGAGCGCAACAAGCAGCTGCATCTGAAAGAGCTGCTGCCGCTGCTGCATCGCAGAATGCCTTGCTAGAAAAACATCTGAGACAATTTAACGAACAGCTGCAGGCTGAACGTAATTTTCAGGAGGGAATGTCGATGATGCAGTATGGTTTGGATATGATTGACCCACCCAGAAACACCACTACATGCCGCTGGAATGCGGCCATGCAGACCATGACCTGCAACTAAGTCAACCTAACAACAGCTTGGTTAGTGCCTCTGATGTGGCGTAGCATGAGTCCTCCCAGCCCCTGGGGTGTCGACCACGGCGCTAGGCCAAATTGACGAAAGGGTTGGTTCAGCAGCTATATTATGACTCTGTGCACGGGAGAAAAATGATGACCACGCTCGAAATTGGACGACCTGCGCTGGCGGTGGTTGACATGCAGAATGACTTCGTAGACCCGGAGGCGGGTTCTTACGCTATAGGCGCCGAGAAGATGGTGACTCGGATCGGTAGGGTTATTAGCGCAGCGCGCAGAGCCGGTATTCCAATTATATACAGCCAAGAGATCCATCGCTCGGATGGCCTTGACGGCGGACGTCTCCTTTGGGATGGCCGCAGCGGCTGGGTGACTGGCCGGCATCCACGGGCACTTCCTGGCGAGCCGCCCGCACCGCCATGTTTAGAGGGTTCGGAGGGGGGAGCTATCGTTGAAGAATTGCGTCCTGAGCCTCAGGACATACATATCCTGAAGCGGCGTTTCAGCATTTTCTTCAGCACTGAACTCGATATGCACCTTCGGCACCTCGCAATCGATACTCTTATAATTGTAGGGGTCTGCACGGATGTCTGTGTTCTTTGGACTACGGGGGATGCCTATCAGCGTGACTACAAAGTTTGCGTTCTTGAGGACTGTGTTGCGGGTACCAGCGAATCAGCTCACTCTGCAGCTCTCACCATCATTCGGGCGTTAACCAATTCTGGTGTTACCATCAATGCAGCGGAGGCAATTGAGGCATTGGATCAATTATCTGAATGATCCCCGCCCAGATAGCCAAAGCCAAAACCAAAGCCCTCGCATCCGAGTGGTGGGAAGAACACAACAACTAACGCCGTGCCGTCCGCACCGCCCTCTCAAACGGTTTACCTTTCAGCGCGACACAGCGTTCCGATTGGCGTTACGATTAAACATCCGCCGTATAGCCGCCACACTCGCCGCGTCTTCGTAGAAGCGCAGCCGCTTCGGTATGCGCGCCAGCGGCACTAATAAGCACCCGTGACGGCCCCTTATCCCAACGCCGGAACCCTATTCCCACGGTCCGTGTGCCGTGATAGCCGAACCGAGACGTCTAGCGAGCAAACCAGGTGAAGCCGAGCTTTACCGTTCGTCCGCGAACCTCAACAACGGTGACTTCGATGGTATCGTTGATCATCACCGCATCGCCAACTTTGCGCGTCAAATAGAGCATAGTTTCCTGCCAAGTTGATCTTCGCCAGCGACAGTAGCGCGAAACGTAAAACGGCGTAAGCCCTTATGAATTTTCAAGAAATTGTTCCATACGCGTGCGCACTTCGGGAGGAATGGCCTCGGCCTTGAGGGTGCCGCCGTCGCGCCGCGTCCAGGCGCTCGACTGATCGCTGATCAGGCGTGCCTGCCCGCCGCAATGCGCTTTGATCTTAACGCTAAAAGATTTGGTGCCGAGGCGCGATACTGCCAGAGTAAAATCCAACATGTCGCCGAGCCTGCTCGGCGCTGGAAATGTCGCTGAGACATTGAGCAGCGGCACGGCGCGGATGCCGCCCTCGAAGATTTTGCGATAGGGGAGATCGAGGGCGGCAGCGAACCATTCCTCCACCAGGTCATTGGTCATGACGAAGTAACGCGGAAAATAGACGATGCCCGCCGGATCGGTGTCGGCGAATCGGACGCGCCGAGTCTTATGAAAATGCGTCATGAGTTTACCGCGCGCCGCGCCTCAAAGATGGTTGGCGCGGTACCAATCGTTGATCTCGCCGCCGGTGGGGTGCCAGACGTGATCATGCCCGGCAATATATTCGAGCGCCGCCGAAATATGCTTCCATCGGAACGGCTGCCCGGCAATGAAGGTGTGCAGGCAAATAGCCAGGACGCGAGCATTGTCGGCGCCTTCCTCGTAGAGCACGTCGAACTGATCCTTGATCATCTGCCCCATATCCTCGCCCGTCGCGCCGAAATAAAGCGCCAGCGGCAGATCGTTACACTCCACCGAATAAGGCATTGAAATCAGGCTGCCGGACTTGACGTTCATCTTGAACGGCTGGTCGTCGCAGCAAAAATCACAAAGATATTCGATGCCCGCTTCGGCCAACAGATCGGGCGTGTTGTAAGTCTCGGAAACATACGGCCCGAGCCAGCCCTTGGGCCGGCTGCCGGTGGATTTTTCGATCGCCGCCACAACATCATTAATCAGCTTACGCTCGGCATCTTCTTCGAGGCCGGGGAGCAATTGCGAATTGTTGTGGCCATGGCCCATCCATTCCCAGCTGCGCTTGTTGCCCTCTTCGACAATTTCGGGATATTCGCGGCCGACTTCGCTGTTCAGGCAGACGGTGGCGCGCATGCCGTATTTGTCCAGGCCTTTCATCATGCGCCAGATGCCGACCCGGTTGCCGTAATCGCGCCAGCCATAGTTGAGCACGTCGGGCTCGAAAGCGGTGGTCGCCGGCGACATCGCCGTGCCCGGCAAATTCTCGGGAAAATGTTCGATATTGATGTAAGGCAGGACCGCCACCCGCGCGCCGTCGGGAAAGCTCATTTTCTCGCGCCGGGCCATCGGGCTGTAGGGATAGCGTTTAGTCTGGGTCAACATGATCGCGTCCTCTGTTGAGTTTGGCGTCTCAGGCGTGGCCGGTGCGCGCCAGAAACTTGAAATAACGGTCTTGCTGGGCGCGTAAATCAGTCATCTCCTGATCACTGAACCAGCGGCTGAAATCCATCTCCGCCACCGGATAGACCGCCCGTTGGAACTGGCTTTTTTGGTCCATCGGCACGGTCGCATCGATGCCGAGGCCGCCATCGGCGACGGAAATCTGCCCGGTTTTCAGCTCCGAAGGCTGAAACGCCTGACCACGGCCATATTCGTTGTAAACCACGATATCGCGGCGCGGGCTGACACGCGATTCGATCGCCCACAGCACGTCCTCGGGCTCCCAGATATCGATATCCTCATCGACCACCACACAAAGCCGCAAGCCGCGATGCACGGTCATGATAGCGCCCATGATATTGCGCTGCATGCCTTCATCGCTGCGCTTCTGCTTCTTCACTTGAACGACGATACCGCCCCAGGTGGTGAGGCCGGTGAATCCGGCGACATCCTGCACGAAGCCCGGAGCCATGCGCTCGCACATCTCATAAATCGAGGCGCAGACAAACGGGATCGTGTACCAGATGGCGCCGAAATGCGGCGTGTAATAGAGCGGCTTGTTGCTGCGATGGGTGATGGCCGTGAGCTCAAACGCGCGCGGCGTGCGATAGGCGCGGCCCATATAGCGCGCCCATTCAGGATGCAGCGGCGCTTCGCCCTGGCGGCCGAGCTGTTCGGCTTGATCGGTCTCCCACACCCGTTCGCCCTCGATCACATACCCCTCCAACACCCATTCCGATTGGGCGATGGCATAGGCGTCCACCGTCTTGGCTTTGACCAAATCGATGGCCGATCCCTGAAGCGCGCCGGCCATGCCGATCTTGTCGGTCTGGCCGGGAAAGATCACCGGATTGAGCGTGCCGACCGCCATCAACTCAGCGCCTATGGGCGGGCTACAATTGACCGTGACCGGGATTTTCTTGCCCGGATGGCGCTGGCACACCACATCGCCCTGGCCGCCCGGCACCATGTTGATCGAGGCATATTGTTGATTGTCGCGAAACGCCATGCGGTACATTGAGATGGTGTTGCCGCCGTCGGGCACCCAAGGTGCTCCGATTAGATGGCAGCCCGAGCCGAAAATCCGCCCGCCATCCTCGTTGGTGTGCAAAACGATCGGCAAAATATCGGTAACACGGTCGATATCGCTCGCCGGAATTACCGTTTCCTGCACCGGCGCGTCACTGCCGTCGACATAGTTGGCTTCGATCGGGTTGCGGTAGGCGTCGAGAATCTTGTGCTTGATGTCTTTATATTCATCGACGCCGAACAGTTTGGCGGTGCGCTCCGGCGTGGCGTAGAGGTTGGAATACATGCGCGCGTTGGGATAATTCTTGATGTTCTCCGCCAACAGCGCTTTGGAGCCGTCGAACGCCTTGGTTATGGCGGTCATCTCGATCACCGGATCGACTTCGTTTTTGATCGTATGTACTTCGTCGCCGAGCCAATCGAGCGTTGTCCGTAAGCTCTTCAGCGCTTCGATGCGCCCCGTCTCTCCGCCGTCCGCTGATTTCGTCACGCTGTTGCCTCTTCTAAGGGTGATTGCTCTGGTGCTTTGCGCCGTCCAAATGAAATTATCAATGCGTCCGGGGGTGCGTAAAGGCTGGGGATGCGCCCCGGTCCTACCATTCCAGATCAAGGGCGCGGGTGAGGAACTCGCTGACCGGCGCTGCGGTCTTGCAAAATTTGGCGAAGCGTTTGATGAAATCAGGAGCGAGCGCGTCTTCCTCGGTTGTCGTCACGGCGAGGATGAAATCCTTGCGTTTCAGGTCCTCGATCAACGGATGCTCCGGATCGTAGCCGCGTGGCGGGCGCTTTAGGCTGTCGCCCACCAATTCGCATCCCGCAGTGCGGAGGGCTTTGGCATTGTTCAGGCGCTTCCAGCGCTTCGGGCCGGCCACAATCGCCTCGCGAATCTTGCCGAGGGTCGAACTATCGGGGTGCCAGATACCGGCGCCCATGAACACATTGCCCGGCTCCATATGGAGGTAGAAGCCCGGCGCGTGGACATCCTTGGCGCGGGCATGGCGAAAATGCGCGCCGGCATGGGTTTTATATGGCGTTTTGTCCTTGGCGAAGCGCGTGTCGCGATGAATACGAAAGAGCGAGCCGCCGATAGGCCGGGCATCGGCCAAGAAATGCTCGCTGATTTTCTCCAAATGCGGCGCGAATTCCTCGATAAAAGTCAGCATCGGGCTGCGTAACTCGGCTTCGTAACGTGGCTTGTGGGATTTGAACCACGGTCGCTCATTGTGCTTTTTCAAATCGCGTAAATATTTGAATAGCGACGGCTCAAATTGGAAATTTTCGCTCATTACGACTTGCTTCCCCAACTTCCGAGGCGGGGCTTGCCCGCCAGCGCATGCTGTAGTTCTATCCTGATCCAACCGCGCAGGGGAGATATTTTGCAAAAGGTCGTGATAGGCATCACCGGAGCCAGCGGCGCCGTCTTGGGCGTGCGCACGGTCGAGGCGTTCGCCGCCGCCGGGGTCGAGACGCACCTTGTCGTGAGCAAATGGGGCCAGCAGACGCTTGAGCATGAGACCGCGCTCAAGCTTGACGATCTGCGTGCCCGGGCGACGCAGCTTTACAGTTCCGGCGATATGGCCGCGGCTATATCTTCGGGTTCATTCCGCACCATGGGCATGGTGATCGCACCCTGTTCGATGCACAGCCTGGCGGCGATTTCTCTCGGCATGAGTGAAAATCTGGTGCACCGGGCGGCTGATGTCACCCTCAAGGAACGCTTGCCGCTGGTACTGGTGCCGCGCGAGACACCGCTCAACGACATTCATTTAGAGAACATGCTGCGTCTCAGCCGCATGGGGGTGCGCATCCTGCCACCCAACCCGGCATTCTATAATCACCCGGAAAGCGTCGAGGACATCGTGGATCACATCGTTTCACGCATTCTCGATCAATTCGGCGTGGCCGCAGATATTTCGCAGCGCTGGGATGGCTCGATGAGGCGCGCGCAGTAACATTGGAATTTACGAGAGGAAACAAAAGTGGCGAAGAAAACGAGCAAGGGCAAAAATAAGAAAATAGGCTGGGGCATTATCGGCTCGACGAGTTGGTCCGAGCATACATTTTCACCGGCGATCGAGCAGGCCAGAGGGGCGGAACTACGCGCCGTGCTCGGCTCGACGCGCGCCAAGGCGGCGGAATTTTGCCAGCGCCACGGTATCGAAAACGGCTATTCCAAGCTCGACGATTTCGTCGCCGACAAATCGATCGACGCGGTATGGATCTGCGGCCCTACGCATATGCACAAAGAGCATGCGGTGGCTGCGTTGAAGGCCGGCAAGCATGTGCTGTGCGAGAAGCCGATGGCGATTTCGCCGGCCGACTGCCGTGCCATGATGCGCGCCGCCAAACAGGCGCGCCGCAAACTATATGTCGCTTACAACACGCGCCACAGTCCAAAAATTCAGCACGTGCAGCAGGAATGGAAGGCGGGCCGCTTTGGCAAGCCGGTGCATGGCCGCGCGCATTTCTATTATCCCTATCCGGTCAAAATCGGCGGCTGGCATTCGCGCGAGAAACAGGTCGGCAGTTGGGCGTTTAACGATATCGGCACCCATTTGATCGATCAGCTGCGCTGGTTCCTGGGCGACGCTAAAAAGGTCATGGCAACGCACAAGTCGAGCCCAAGCTGGGGCTATAAGACACCGGACCATGTGGCGGCAATGATCGCGTTCAAGAACGGCTCGGTCGGCACGCTCAGCGCGTCCACCGGCCTGGCGCCGGGCCGCTCGCGCCTCGAATTCTACGCCGATAACGGATACGTCATCATCGACAATGGCATGTTGGGTATGGAGGGATCGATCACCACCGGCATCAAGAACGGCAAGGAGCGCACCGTGAAGCTGCCCTTCTCACCGACTTATAAGCTTCAGGTCGAGGCATTCAGCCGCCACATCGCCAGCCGCGCACCTTATCCGCTGGTGGCGGAGGACGGGCTGGAAAACGTCAAACTCATCAGCCAGGCACGCGGCTGGTAAGCGGGAGGCAGGAATGATGTCGGACGAATTACATTATCTCTCTCTGCTCGAAGCCGGGCAGAAAATCAGCAACGGCGAAATATCCTCGGCCGAGTTGACCGAAGCCATGCTGGCCCGCATCGAAAAGCTGAATCCCAGCCTGCACCCCTATGTGACCGTCCTCGGCGAAACGGCCCGGTCCGACGCGGCGGCGGCCGACGCTGAATTGGCGCGCGGCGAGGCACGCGGGCCGATGCATGGCGTGCCGATTGCGGTGAAGGATTTGATGGCCATTACCGGTGTGCGCACCAGCGCCGGCATGCCGATTCTCACGGACCGCAAGCCGGATCACGATGCCACCGTGGTGACGCGTCTGCGCGCCGCCGGCGCGGTAATCCTCGGCAAACTCGAACTGACCGAAGGCGCCTATGCGGCGCACCATCCGGACATCACCGATCCGGTAAATCCATGGAACGCTGACTATTGGCCCGGCGTCTCGTCGAGCGGCTCCGGCGTCGCCACCGCCGCCGGGCTCTGTTTTGCCTCGCTCGGCACCGATACCGGCGGCTCGATCCGCTTTCCTTCGCTCGCCTGTGGCGTGGTCGGGCTGAAGCCGACCTGGGGGCGGGTGAGCCGCTACGGCGTCTACCCGCTGTCGGAAACGCTCGATCATATCGGTCCGATGACACGCAACGTGGGCGATGCAGCGGCGATGCTCGGCGCGCTTGCCGGCGTCGATGACAACGACCCGACGACCCTTAGCGCCGATGTGCCGGACTATCTCGCCGCTTTGGCGGACGGCATACGCGGGATCAAAATTGGCGTCGACGAACAGTTTAACAGCAACGGCGTTGATGGCGTCGTGACCGACGCGCTGAACACAGCGATAAATGTGCTGCGCGGCGAGGGCGCGCAGATTCAAGCGGTGAAGATGCCGCCGCATGATGATGTGGTCGACAGCTGGATACCGATCTGTTCCGCCGAAGCGGCGCTAGGGCATAGCGAGACGTACCCGTCGCGCGCCGCTGAATATGGCCCGGTCATGGGCGGTCTATTGGAAACCGGTGTCGCGCTCAGCGGCGCCGAATACGCTCAAGCGACCATCCACCGCCGGAATTTCAGCGGCCAACTGGCCCGGCTGTTCGACGAGGTTGATCTTATCGCCGCGCCATCCATGGTCGTGCCGACGCCCCGCCTGGACGGCATGGATGAATTGTTGGGCGCTCCCGGTGCGTTGGAGCGGCTCATCCGTTTCACTTCACCCTTTGATCATAGCGGCAGCCCGACGATCTCGTTACCCTGCGGCTTCACCGAGGCATCAGCGCCGCTCGGCTTTCAACTGATCGGCCGGCACCTCGATGAGGAGCTTTTGCTGCGCGCCGGGCACGCCTTCGAGCGCGCGACGGTGTGGAACGCGCGCCACCCGAAAGTTTAACCCATGACCAAGGACACCGCCTTGATTGCTTGCCGAAGTGCCGCTGAAATCGCCGCTGCCGTTGCCGGCGGTGAGAGCACCGCGCTGGCCGAAACGGAGGCAGTTTTGGCCCGGGTTGCGGCGCGCGACGACAGCGTCCATGCGTGGCGATTTATTGACCCCGAACTAGCCCGCGCCAAAGCCCGCGCGGTCGATGCGGCGGCGCTGAAGGGTCCGTTGGCGGGCGCCGGCGTTGGCCTGAAAGACATCATCGATACCGCCGATATGCCGACAGAAAACGGCGTCGACACCGATAAGGGGCGGCAACCAGTTGAGGACGCCACGGTAGTCACGCGTCTGACGGCTGCCGGCGCGGTGATTATCGGCAAGACCGTGACCACCGAATGCGCCTTTCTCACGCCGCGCGAGACGCTGAACCCGCATGATCCGAAACGCACGCCGGGCGGCTCGTCGATGGGCTCGGGCGCGGCGGTCGGCGGCGGCATGGTGCCGCTTGCACTCGGCAGCCAAACGGTTGGCTCGGTATTGCGTCCGGCATCATTCTGCGGCGCCTGGGCCATGAAACCGAGCTGGGGCCTTCTGCCGCGCACCGGCATGATGGCGCTCTCACACATCCTTGATCATATCGGCGTCTATGGCCGCTCAGCCCGCGATTTGGCGCTTATCGTCGATGCGCTCTCCGGCGATGATGGGCGAGACCCGTCCAGCCAGGGGGTGAAGCCGAGCCGCCTCGCCGCCGGCCTGAGCGGACAACCGGTGGGCAAACCGCGCTTCGTCATGCTGCGCGATTTTGCCTGGCCTGACCTTGAACCCTCGAGTGTAAAATTATTTGAAGAGTTGGCTGATCGCCTGGGCGCGCCAGTTGTCGACATGCCGCTGCTCTATGATGACATCTTTGACGTCGCGCAGGACATTTTGGGGCGCGATGCGGCCTATAATCTCGGCGAGCGCTGGCGCACCGCCAGTGAGTTGATTTCACCGGCCTTGCGCGAATGGTTCGTGCGCGGCTACTCGCTAAGCACCGATAAATACCTCTCTCGCATCGAAGCAGTACAGAAAATGCGCATGGCGTTTCCCGCCGTCATCGGGGATTTCGACGCCGCCATCGCGCCGGTAACGGCCGGCGAAGCGCCGAAGGATTTAAGCAATACCGGCAATCCAAAATTCTGCTTGCCGTGGACCACAATTGGCGTGCCCGCGATCAGCGTGCCGGCCCTCAAGGGCCCGACTGGTATGCCGGTCGGCGTGCAGGTGATCGGTCGTCGTGGTGGCGATCTGGAGACGCTCCGCGCGGCGCAATGGCTCGGCGCTGAGCTCGGCGCTGAGATGGTGTAGCCGCAACACGCGGCAATCGCGATGAGCGCCATCGATCCCGCAATCATGGACGGCTATCGCCCGTTTGTGCGCGGGCGCCGTCACATGGCCGTGGCCGGCCATTACCTTGCCGCCCAAGCGGCGCTGAATATTTTGGAAGCGGGTGGAAACGCCGTCGATGCCGGCGTTGCTGGCGGCCTCGTTCTTGCTGTGGTGCACAGCGAATATGTGAATTTCGCCGGCGTCGCGCCGATCATGATTTATTGCGCCGAGAACCGCAGCGTCGAGACCATCAGCGGCCTTGGCTCCTGGCCCGCCGCCATGCCGCCCGATCTGTTCCAGCGCGAATATGGTGGAGAAATCCCCGAAGGGATATTGCGCACCGTGGTGCCTGCCGCGCCTTGTGCTTGGATCAGCGCGTTGCAACGCCACGGCACGATCAGTTTTGCCGAGGCTGCCGCTGAGGCGATCGATTTCGCCGCCCAGGGCTTTATGATGTATCCCTTCATGGCCAGTATTCTGGCCGAACATGAAGCCGATTATGCGCGCTGGCCGTCAAGCGCTGAAATCTACTTGCCCGGCGGCGCGCCGCCGCGGGTCGGTGATGTATTCGTCCAACGTGATCTCGCGGCAAGCCTCAGCTATATGGCGGATGAAGAACGCGCGGCTGCCGGGCAGGGGCGGGTCGCCGGCCTGGAGGCGGCGCGCGATGCCTTCTACCGCGGCGATCTGGCGCAGAAAATTATCCATTATCACCGCGAAAATGGCGGCCTCTTATCGGCCGCGGATTTGGACGACTTCAGAAGCGCCGTCGAAGCTCCGCTGCGCCGGCGGTTCCTCGATTGCGAAATTTATACCTGCGGCGCGTGGTGCCAAGGGCCGGTCCTGGCGCAGACTCTGTCACTGCTCGATGGCGACGTGTTGCGGGCGATGGGTCACAACACGCCAGATTATATTCACCATCTTTGCGAGGCCCTGAAACTCTCCTTCGAGGACCGCGAGCGCTATTACGGCGATCCGCGTTTCATCGACGTGCCATTGGAGCGTCTGCTATCGCCGGACTATGTGGCGGCGCGGCGCGCCCTCATCGACGCCGGCCGGGCGCGTGAGGAAATCCTTCCGGCCAGTTCCGCCGAGCCGCCGATACCGCGCGATACGTCCTATATTTGCGTCGTCGGCAAAGACGGCAACGCGTTCTCCGCCACGCCGAGCGATGTGTCCTATGACACGCCGCTGATTCCCGGCACAGGTTTCAGCCCGTCATCGCGGGGCTCGCAATCTTGGGCCGATCCGGCGCACCCGTCCGCCGTGGCACCCGGCAAGCGTCCGCGTCTCACGCTCAATCCGGCGTTGGCGATCCGCGCCGGTGAATTCGTCATGCCTTTCGGCACACCGGGCGGCGATGTGCAATGTCAGGCCATGCTTCAGGTGCTGATGAATATCCTGCTGTTCGACATGAACCCGCAGGCGGCCGTCGAGGCACCGCGTTTTGCCACCTACAGCTTTCCAAATTCATTTGCCCCGCATGAGGTCTATCCGGGACGGGTGAATTTGGAAGCCCGAATCGCCCAGCAAACTGAAGCAGAATTGGCGGCGCGCGGCCATGACGTGTGGATGTGGCCCGACTGGAGCCCGCTTGCCGGCGCCGTATGCCTGATCTATCAAAATCTTGAGCGTGGCACCTTGGCCGGCGCCGCCGATCCACGCCGCCCGGCGATCGCTGCCGGGCGCTGAGCAGTAGATTACGCAGCAGACCTCAGATCGAGCACGATTTTGACCGCATGGGTGCGGTTGGCGGCGCCAAGTTTGCGCAGAATCCCCTTCATGTGGAGCTTCACCGTGACAACTTGCAGGTCGAGGACGGTGGCAATTTCCTTGTTCGATTTACCTTCGATGAGTTGTTCAAGTACCTCAGTCTCACGCGGCGTGAGGCTACGCAGCGGGCTGTCGAGCGGTACATCTCCGCCCTCGGCAGCGCTGCTAGCTTCGTCATAGAGCGCCGAAGGAATAAATTTTTCACCCGACATAACGAGGCGGAGCGCATTCAGCATCGCATCTCCGCCCAGCGTCTTCGGCAAATAGCCGTTGGCGCCATGTTCGAGCGCACTGGTCATGTCCTGGTGGCGGATCGAGCCCGAGAGCATCACGATTGGCGTGTCCAGGTATCGTTTTCGCATCGTGTCGAGGCCATCAAAGCCCGAGCCCCCCGGCATGTTGAGGTCGAGGATAATCAGATCGAGCGCAGCCTCGCTGGCGGCCAATTCAGCCGCTTGGTCATAGTTCTCGGCTTGTAGAACTTCGACCTCATCATCGAGGCGCGAGCAATAGAATGCCAGCGCATCGCGCACCAACTTATGGTCGTCCGCGAGTAAAACCCGCATGTACATCTCCCGGCGTCTGCTTAGTCAGGACGCCCGATTCGCCATTATTTTCCCACATTAGCGCGCGCCGCGAAACGGAGGTAGTCGACACATCCCAGGCGGTGTGCCGGACAAACCGTTCGTCGAACAAAAAGAAGCAGTTTCGGCCAATCGTATCGGAAGTAACAATTACCACTTAACGATGTAAAAACCCTATTTATCATAGTATAAACCCTACTATTTGGTATATGTATGTAATATATAGTGGTGTATATTATACAATTATGTTTCAAACTATTTTGTAGTTAAAAAACTATTATTTTCAGGTTCCAATATTTATGTGGGAAGCTTGCAAAGATGAATATTTTTCATTGTGGATTATGCCGTTTTCTCGGCGGACATCGCGCGCGCAATTTCAATGAAGCGAACTCATCAAGCGAACCAGTTACATATTTGGCCGCAGCGCGGCGCGCATTTGCCGCGCCCTTTTTCTTAACCTCGTTCTCGTCTTCGCGCTCGGCTCGGCAATCGGTTTTGTCGGCGCCGGTGATGCGGCGGCTGGCGATAAGTTGTTCGCCTCGAATATGGATTCCGTCTCGGTGTTCGGCGCCAGCGAATTGAAAGTCAAGAAATCCAATACCTTTCACCGTTGGGACAAGATGCTGGAGCGCTACGCTGCCCAAGACGCGCGCCTTGCCAAAGGGCGCGGGCGCATCAACGAAAAGCGTGGCCTGCAGTTGTGGGAAGAAGTGATTTCCGGCCTTAAAGGCATGGACCCTGTTACGCAGATCAAAGAAATTAATAGCTATTTCAATGCTTTCACCTGTCAATCCGACGCAAAAAATTATGCCATTCAAGATTATTGGGCGACCCCGTATCAGTTTCTAAGCCGCGCCAAAGGCGATTGTGAGGATTTCTCTGCGGCCAAATACCTGGCGCTCAGGGCGCTCGGATTCCATTCCAACCAACTGCGTCTCGTGGTCGGCTATGACCGCGTGCGCGGTGGCGCGCACACGGTCTTGCTGGTCGTCGTCGGCGGCCGCGTGCTGATGCTCGACATCGGTGACAACACCATCGTTGAGATGTCCGGTGTGAAAATATTCGATCCGTTTTATTCGGTCACGGAGTCCGAAGGCTGGATGCACATGAAGCGCGCTTGAGGGTGAACCGCAAGCTCCCCACTCAGGCGCAATTCATGTGTAAACAGTCAAACATAGCCGCGCGAAGCCCGCTATCATGGCGGACCACCCGTGGCCCGCCGGGTTAACCTGCGGCGGAGCTAAGGGCGCCTTTAATGGCGTCGATGAGATCGCGTAGCCCCACCGGCTTCAGAAGGACGGTGGAGACGCCGAGCCCTTCGAGCTCGCGCTCCATCTCGCCTGTAAAAAAAACCGGTGACAACGACGATCGGCAGATTGGCATGCTTTGCGCGCGCTTGGCGCACCAGCTCTGAGCCGCTGCCGCGCGGCATCTTGAGGTCGGTGATCAAGGCATCGGGCGGGCCCTTCCGCCATCAGTTCGAGGGCGCTCACGCCGTCCGGTGCGGTGGTCACGCGGAAGCCTTCCAAGTCGAGAATGCGGGAAAGCATCTTCGACGCGACGGGCTCGTCTTCGACCAGCAGCAGATGGGCGCCGTTCACGGTATTAGCGGTCATGAAGGGCTGGGCTCATCGCCGATTGCGTAGGGCAAGGTGATGGAGAACGAAGTGCCCTCGCCACTGGTCGTGGCCGCCAGTTCACCGCCCATCTCGCTGATGATGCTCTGACTGACAGAGAGCCCAAGGCCCATGCCCTGACCGACTTCCTTGGTGGTGAAAAACGGCTCAAATATTGAATCGAGCTTGTCTTCGGGAATGCCGCCGCCATTGTCGTTCACCGTCACGCATATTGTCTCGGCCTGTTCATCATCGACCAGGGCAACGGTGATGGAGCCCTTCGCACCATCGGCGTCGGCTGCCAATCTATCCAATATGGCGTCATGCGCGTTACTGAGAAGATTGACCATCACCTGCTCGAGGCGAATGGGGTGTCCGAACACGGGATTCGCTGTGGGCGGAATCGCGGCGTTGATTTCGATATCTTCTAAGCGGTATTGCTCGAGCATCATCTCGACCGCCCGATGGATGGAGGCGGCGGGGTCCATCAGACTGGGCTCAAGCGCATCGCGCCGCCCGAAAATGCGCAAATGGCCAATAATATCGGCCATGCGCTGGCACTGCCCGACAATGATTTCGAAATGCTCACGCCCGGTCTCAGGCTCGAGCGTTCCGGCATCCATTTCCATCAGGCAGCGATCGGCGGCCATGCGGATAATGTAAAGCGGTTGGTTGAGCTCATGCGCCATGCCGGCGGCCATCTGTCCGAGGGTGGCAAGTTTCGAGGTTTGAATCAGCTGCGCTTCGACCTGCTTTTGATCACTGATGTCATCGATGATCGTAAGAAAATGCGTTACCTCGCCGTCGCTACTGCGAATGACGCTGGTCATGGAGCGGCACCAAAAGGCGCTTCCGTCGGTGCGCCGCAACTGAATTTCGCGCTGCGACGAGCCATCTTGATTCGCTTCGGAAAGGATTTGTTCGTGATTCTGCGGTGGAGACGCGTCGCGCTGCCAGGCGAACAGATCGTCGCCGATATAGTCTTCGCCGTTTACGCCGGTGATGTCGCCGACACGCGAATTGACATATTCCACCGTGCCGTCTGGGTCCGCGATCAGCACCGCATTGGGGCTCTGCGCGACGGCGCTCGACAATTTGTGCAGCTGGTCCTCCGCTTCCTTGCGCTCGGTAATGTCGAGCGACACGGTGATCACATTGCGTACGCCGCCATCCTGATCGCGGAGCGGAGATTTGGTGGTGAGCAGCGTGCGGGTGATGCCGCCGCCATCGTCGAAGCCTTCCTCGATCGCTGCGATCGTCTCGCCACTCTCAAAGACCTGCCGGTCGATCTCCTGACTGCGGCGGCCGAATTACTGCCCCATCAGGTCGCCGACGGTCTTGCCGACCGCGTCGTCCGGTTCAACGCGAAGTGTTTCTGCGAGCTTGCGGTTAACGAATTCGAATTTTGAATTCCTGTCGGTGGCGCCGATCAGGGCGGGCACGGTATCGATCACCAGGCGCAACATTTCCTCGCTTTGGCGCAGTGCTTGATCGCCAAGGCGGGTATTCTTCTCCAGTTTCTGCTGCAACCGCGCGCCGTGCCGTTGCAGGTCTAGTTGATGGCGCCGCATCCGCAACAAATTGTGTAGCCGTGTGCCGAATTCGCGTGCATCCACTGGACTGGTGATGAAATCAGTGGCGCCCGCATCGAGCGCCCGGTAGCGATACGACTTGTCCTCAAATGCAGTCACAATAATGACCGGCACGTCGGCGTAGTCCTTTTGCGCGCGGAACGCCGCCGTGAAGGCGGCGCCGTTCATGGTGCCCATCTTAAAATCGCTGATCACGATATCGGGGATATTGTCCTTGCACCATTCAAGCGCCTTGATGGGATCGGCGAAACTTTGCACTTCGGCATCCGGCACGATTGATGCCGCCAGACGCGAATAAATGCGCCGGTTGGTGATCTGGTCGTCGATGATGGCGATCAAGGACATGGCACTGCCGCTCCAGCTATCCGAAACCGCGCGCCTGCCGGCGCGTGGCGTAATAATCACACTGATAGGTATCACGGAAGGAGCGCGGCCGTGTCGAAGCCGCCCAATCCAAGAGCGACATATTTTCGCTCAGCGCCGCCTGGCGGGCGGTGAGGATGGCTTCAACTTCGTCTTCCGCCATGGTCTCAACCATGATGGCCAGCCCATCGCAATCGCTGACATGCGGCATAATGCAGACCGGTATGGTCGCACAGCGCGCCAAATAGGGTCGCGGCGCGCTTCACGTTGCGCTTCTCGAACGCTGCGTACAGGCCGAGCAGGATATCACGCAGCTCGCGGTGCTCGGCATGGGAGATTTCACGAAATCGCTCATGTGCGGGCGCCTCGATGGCACGTATCTTAGGCACGTCATTGCTTTTTTTATTACCCATTTCGCAGGCCGTGGTTTCGCTACCAGCACTCAGGTTAAATAGTATACTTTGCAACTAATTCAGCCAACCAAAGCTTGCCGCCTTAACTGCGGGGAGCATAATATCCGCCTGAATCCTTGAGGAGAATACGCATGACTGCCTGCATCGTCGGCTGGAGCCACACCCCGTTCGGTAAACATGAAGATGAAGATGTCGAATCGCTGATCGTCAAGGCGGCGCAGGGCGCGCTTGCCGATTCGGGTCTGGAAGCAACGGATATCGACGAAATCTTCGTTGGCCATTGCAATGCCGGCTTTTCGCGCCAGGAATTCACCGCCTCACTCGCCTTGCAGGCCGATGACGCTTACCGCTTTATCCCGGCGACCCGGGTTGAGAATGCTTGCGCGACCGGCAGTTCCGCCATTTATCAGGGTATCAAAACGATTGAGGCCAAACGCGCCCGTTTCGTGCTGGTGGTCGGCGTCGAGAAAATGACTAATACAAAGGGCCCCGCTGTCGGCGAAAACCTGCTGCGCGCCTCTTATGTAAAAGAAGAGGCCGATATCGAGGGCGGCTTTGCCGGTGTGTTCGGCACCGTTGCCGAGAATTATTTTCAGCGCCACGGCGATCAAAGCGATGCCTTGGCCAAGATCGCGGCCAAGAACCACAAGAACGGCGCAAACAATCCACTGGCCCAAATCCAAAAGGACCTGGGCTATGATTTCTGCCGCAACGTCTCGGACAAAAATCCGCTTGTGGCCGGGGGCCCGCTCAAGCGCACCGATTGCTCGCTCGTCTCCGACGGCGCCGCCGCGGTGATTCTGAGTGATGTCGAAACCGCGCTCACCATGCCCAAGGCAGTGATCTTTCGCGCCGCCGCGCATGTGAACGATTATCTGCCGATGAGCCGGCGCGATATATTGATGTTCGACGGCTGCGAGAAAGCCTGGGGCAAGGCCCTCGGCGATGCCCGCCTGACGCTAGATGATCTTGATTTTGTTGAAACACATGACTGCTTCACCATCGCCGAACTGATCGAATATGAAGCCATGGGGCTGACCGCGCGCGGTGAAGGCGCCAGAGCCATTCACGAAGGCTGGACGGAGATGGACGGCAAGCTGCCGGTCAACCCGTCGGGCGGCCTCAAATCGAAGGGCCACCCGATCGGCGCCACCGGCGTTTCGATGCATGTCCTCAGCGCCCAACAACTAACCGGCACCGCCGGCGGCATTCAGGTCAAGGACGCCAAGCTTGCCGGCATCTTCAACATGGGTGGGACGGCGGTGGCCAACTTCTGCTCGATTTTGGAACCGCTCAGATAGTAACAAAACCCTTTCCCCGAAGGGGAGAGGGCTCGGGAGAGGGAAGAGACAAAGCGCGGCAGCGCTAAGCATCGAATGGGGTGATTATAGCGCTTCGCGCTTGGTTCGCCCCTTCTCCCCAACCCCTCTTCCCCGCTGGGGAAGAAGGGCTTGTCACGTTTCTAATAAAGCTCCGCCTTGTCATCCACCGCATGCCCCCGCTTTGGCGTGGGCATGCTGCGCTCGTAAGTCATGAAATCCGTGCCGTCCTGTTTGGTGCCGGCGGTTTTCACGGTGACGATGCCGGCTGTCGGCGGGGCATTAGAGAATTTCTTTCGCCGTGATGGCCCAAATCATTATTAGTGACGGGTTGATAACTGTCGCTTCGTCCGACGCCTATTGCGTGTTCACCAAATTTTGAGCGATCCACCCGTCAAAAGCGTTGAGAATCGGATTGTAATGTTCGTGATCTTCTACTCCGTTCCAATGATCTGACGAACTAAGCTTGAGCATAAACAATGTTTCTCCGCTCGCTGGGTCTATCGCTTCCAAGGTGGTTGTCGCCTTCACACCACCATACTCATCACGAATATTAATCACCATGAAGGGGCCATATATTTTTTCCACGCGTCGAAGCCCAAGAAGGCCGTATACATCGGATATTTCATCAGCATACCCGTCATCAATAACTTTTCTTTCAAAATCCGCGACCAGATATGTTTCGCCAAATCTCTCCAAATTCGCAATTGCGTCGCGCAGATAATTTATTTGATCTTCGATACTAGATCGTATGGTGCTTCCGCTCAGCCTGAGTATTGCGAAAGAGAGATACTTATCTATGGGAACCGATCGGCTGACCGATATCAATTCTGAAGGTACTTCCGTGTTTGCCTCTAGAAGACCCGTTTTCGGATCTTTTTAGGTGGCTTGGTGAACCTTTGCACAACCAATAAGAATTAGAACCACGCAAACAAGTGTTAGACAACGCACCGCATCTCTCTCCGATCACTGGTGTTATCTTATCGTGAATATTACTTGATTGTTTTACGTAACACGAATTCAGTAAACTTTATGACGGATTACTCGCTGCCCTCGTGATTGAGCGTCGTAGCTAACAAATTTTTCTCGAAACTAGGGCTGCTTTGAGAGGCTGCCGAACTTCCGAGTTTGGCTAAACGCGGTCAAAGGCAACGGGAGCAACAGATGCTTGTTTAGTGCCCGAATGCGGTCCCATTTATCCCGAAAAACACATAGGGGAGGCAAAATACTTAATTGCTGCACGATATAGCGCGCGCAGCGCGCTTGTTACGCCCCTCCAACCCGTCCCTTCCTCCTTTTTATTCGGAGAAAAGGTTTACCATTTTGTTGAGCGGCCTTGGCTCCCCACGGCTAGTACAGCTCCGACTTATCATCCACAGCATGCCCAAGTTTCGGGATCAGCATGTTGCGCTCGAAGGTCATGAACACTGTGCCGTCTTCTTTGTGGCCGGTGGTTTTGATCTTGACGATGCCGGCGGTTGGGCGGGATTTGGACTCGCGCTTGGCCAGCACCTCTGATTCGGCATAGATCGTATCGCCGGCGAACACCGGGGCGGTCAGCTTGATATCGTCCCAGCCGAGATTGGCGATGGTTTTCTGGCTGACGTCCGAGACGCTCATGCCGGCGACGACGGCGAGGGTGAAGGCGCTGTTTACCAGCGGTTTGCCGAACTCGCTGTCCTTGGCGTAGTTGAGATCAAAATGCAGCGGATGCTTGTTCATGGTGAGCAGCGTGAACCAGGTGTTGTCGGCTTGGGTAATGGTGCGCCCGGGCCGGTGTTCGTAAATGTGACCGATCTCGAAATCTTCATAGTAGCGGCCATAGTCCTCGCGGAAGCGGTTCGGGCCGACCTCTTTCATGCGTGCAACCATTCTGTCTCTCCTTTTTCTTGGTTCGCCGTTCGGTCATATGGTTGACCGTTCGGTCAATAGGATCGCGGCAGCCCGAGCACATGCTGGGCCAGGTGATTATAAGCCATCTCCTGGCTGACTGGCGCGATCTGCAACAGCCGAAGCTCGCGGAAATAACGCTCGACATCGAATTCGCGCACATAGCCGTAGCCGCCATGGGTTTGCACCGCGCGGTCGGCGGCGAAGAAGGCGGCATCCGAGGCCAGCACCTTGGCCATGTTTGATTCGGCGCCGCACGGCTCGCCGCGGTCGAATAGCCAAGCCGCCTTATAGGTCATCAGCCGCGCCGCTTCGAGGCGGCTATAGGCATCGGCGAGAGGAAACTGGATCGCCTGATTCTGGCCAATCGGGCGGCCGAACACGACGCGCTCCTTGGCATATTCAACCGCGCGGGCGACGCAGGTATGGCCAAGGCCGACCGCTTGCGCCGCAACGGCGATGCGCTCCGGGTTGAGCGTGTCGATCAGATAGTAGAAACCGCGCCCGACATCGCCGCACACATCGGCGGCGGGAATCTCCCAATCATCCATGAAGAATTGATAGGTCGGCACGGCGTTCCGCCCCATCTTGTGCATCTCATGCGCTTCCAGCGCGCCGGTGCTCCAGTCGAGATCGGTGAAGAAGAGGGTGATGCCCTGGGTGCGCTTTTCGGCCTCCTCATAGGGTGTGGTGCGCGCCACTAGCATCAGGATTTGTGATTCCTTGACGCGCGAGCAAAACGCCTTCTGGCCGTTGATAATATAAGTGTCGTCATCCTTCGGCACCGCCGATGTGGCGACGCGGGTGGTATCGAAGCCGATATCGGGCTCGGTGATGGCGAAGGCGATAAACTCGCCCTTGGCAATGCGCGGCAGCACCCGTTGTTTAAGCTCTTCCGAGCCATGCAGCATCAGCGGCCACGGCCCAAAGATCGAGGTGTGCACGGCGGTGGTGGCGTTGATGCCGGCATGGCGGCCGATCTCTTCGATGATAATGCAGCCTTCGGTGAGGCCCATGCCGGAGCCGCCATATTCTTCCGGAATCAGTGCGCCGAGCCAGCCGCCTTCCGCCATGGCGGTGCAGAACTCGATCGGCCATTCAGATTTTTCCTCTTTCTCGCGCCAATAGACGTTGTCGAACGGCAGCTTGTTGAGGAAATCTACGATGGCCGATTGCAGAATCTTTTGATCCTGGGTGAATTCGAAATTCATGCTTGGCTCCTTCTTATATTGTACCAACGGGTCATAAAAATGACCCATTGTATGTTCCCTCAAGCGCCGGGCGGCCGCGGCCTTGGCTTACCTCGCATAAGCTCGGGCGCGCGGTCGCGCTTGCCGAACGGCCCTGCGCGGAGCGCATCGCCGTTCGAAATTAGACGACGCCGCTATCTTTGAGGCGGGCGCGCGCTGCCGCGTCATAGCCGAGCGCTTGAAGGATTTCATCGCTGTGCTCGCCGAGGTCGGGCAGGTGATCGAACACCGGCGCTTCGCCTTTGATGCGGATCGGGCTTTTAAATTCCTTCAGCGGCCCCACCGAAGAACTCAGCTCACCAATGGCGCCGCGCGCTTTCAACTGCGGATGTTCGAGCACTTCGCCGAGGGTATTGACGCCGCCGCAGGGAATGCCCGCGGCACGTAAGCGTGTCAGCCATTCGGCCTTGGGCTGTCCCATAAACAGCTCGACCAACCGGCCTTCGAGGCCGGCGCGGTTGGCGATGCGTGATTCATTGTTCTTGTAGCGCGGGTCGGCGAACATCTCCGGCGCCGCGATCACCTCTTCGCACAGCTTGCGCCACGCCGCTTCGCTGAGCACGGCAAGCGAAAACCACAAATCGTCGCCCGCCTTGTAGGGGCCGTATGGGGTCAGGAGACCGTGGCGCAGGCCGGTGCGCAGCGGCTCCTCGCCGCGGTGCCACAGAAAGTGCGGCGCGTAGCCTAAAAGCGTGGCGGCGCATTCCAGCATCGATACCTCGAACTCGCCGCCTTCGCCGCTCTGGTGACGGCGGTTTAACAGGCCGAGGATGCCAAGCGCGGCATAGAAGCCGGCGGTCTCGTCGCAAATCGACACCGGAATCTTGGCCGGCGCTTCCTCCGTGCCGGTCATCAGGATATAGCCGGTTTCGCCCTGAATGATCATGTCGTAGGCTTTTTCATCGCGGTACGGGCCGTCCTGGCCGAAGCCTGAAATATGGCCGTAAATGATGTCCGGCTTAACTGCCCGCACCGCCTCGTAATCGATGCCGAGGCGGGTCACCACGCCGGGCTTGAAATTCTCCATGATCACATCGGCTTCGGCGGCGAGCTTGAGAAATATCTCGCGGCCTTCATCGGACTTCAGATTAAGCGTCAGTGATTTTTTGTTGCGGTTGAGAAACACATGCGCTGCGGAGAGGCCCTTGCAGGCGCTATCCCAATGGCGCGTTAGGTCCCCTTCGAGCGGCTCGACCTTGACGACCTCCGCTCCCATATCGGCCAGCATGCGCGAACACCAGGGTCCCGCGGCGCCGATCTCGACGGCCAGGACTTTAATTCCGGAGAGCGGTGTCATTTTGCGCCGGCGGCGATTTTATCGGCGATCGCCAGCGCTCGGCGCATCGTCCGCACCACCGGCATTTCCACCACCTTGCCATCGAGCAAGGCGACGCCCGCGTCGCTCTGCTCATAGGCTTCGATTACCCGACGGGCGAAGTCGATGGTCTCGGCGTTGGGCGAAAAAGCTTCGTTGATTGGCGGTAATTGAACCGGGTGAATCGCCGCCTTGCCGGTGAAACCCATGCGCTGAGCGAGGCCCGCCTCGCGCTTCAACCCGTCTTCGTCCTTGATGTCGAGGCTGGGCACATCGATCAGATCGAGCCCGGCGCTCGATGCGGCATGAACGGCGCGGCCCCTGGCGTAATGCAGCGCCTCCCAATCGAGCGACGAGCCGAACTCGGCAGACAGGTCGGCGGCGCCGAACAGCATGGTGTCGATGCGGTCCGAGGCAACGGCGATGTCGAGCGCCGCTTCCAGCGCACGGCCGGTTTCGATGATCACCATCAGCCTCGTTGCCACATAACCGGCTTCGTCCAATAACTCTGCCGCCCAGCGCACTTCTTCGGGCGAGTCGATCTTGGGCAGCAGCAGGGCAGGCGGCGGCGCGCCGAAATCGCACAGCGCCAATAAGTCGCGCATGCCGAGCTGGCTTTTGATCGGGTTAATGCGCATGGCGCGCGCGGCACTACCGCCGAGTGCGGCGTCGAACAGGGCAGGGATGGCTTTGTCGCGTGCTTCTATCTTGAAATCCGGCGCGACGCCGTCTTCAAGATCGATGCACACCATATCGGCCGGTCCTGACAGCGCCTTGGCGTAGCGGTCGGTGCGCAGGCCGGGGGTGAAGAGCAGGCTACGGCGCAATGTCTGGCCGCTGTCTTGTGGCATATTCATTTCCTATTCGTTTTCTAATTTGTCACGCCCGGCGCGCAGGCGCTTCAGATGGCGGATGACTTCCTGGTTGCGCTCGGCGGTGACGGCGGCGCCGCGCTCCGGCGTCCAGTCGTAGAATCCGCGCCCGGCTTCGGCGCCGCTGTTGCCGTTCTGGATCATGTTTCTCAGATCCTCCGGCGTCTGGCTGGTATCGAGATCAGGATAGAGATATTGCGCAACGCTGGCGACAAGGGGAAGACCGGCGAGATCGGCCTTTTTCAACGGTCCTTCGGCGGCGAGGCGGAGCGAGTAGCCGTTCTTTACCACTTTGTCGACGTCTTCGGCATCTGCCGCGCCAGTCCGCACCAGGGCAAAGGCCTCGCGCATCAAGGCGAATTGCAGGCGGTTAAAGAGATGGCCGGGAAGATCGCGTTTGAGACGGATGGCCTCTTTCCCAAGGCCGTGCACGAACGCGCACAGGCGGTCCATGACAGCGCCGTCCGTGGCGCTCCCGGGAACCACTTCGACCGCCGGCATTAAATGCGGTGGGTTGGCGAAATGGGCCACCGCGACACGGTTCTTACCGGCGCAGTGCCGGGCAATGACATCGACCAACATGCCGGATGTGGTGCTGGCGAGAATCGCTTGCGGCGGCGCGGCGTCATCGAGCGCCGTGAACAGCGCCTGCTTGGCTTCGGCATCCTCGGCGATCGCTTCGAAAGCGAAATCGGCATTCCGAGCCGCCTCCGCCATGTCGGTGGCGAACGAGAGACGGCCGCGCCAGCCGTCGGCGGCGGCGGGTAAAAGTTCCGCGTCGGCAAGCTCGCGATAACCGATTTCGATAGCGCCTTCTGCGCTGGCTAGCGCCTCGCTGCGGCGCGCCACCAGCACCGTATTATGGCCCGTGAGGGCCAAACAAAGCGCGAGGCTCGGCCCCATCGTGCCGCTGCCGATAACGAGTGTTTGCATGGCTGAGTTGGTCACGGTTCGAGTTTGATTTATTTGGCGCGGCACTGTCCAGTGGATAGACTCTCAGGCAGTAAATTCACAGTCATGGGAGTGCAAAGTATGGCCATCGATCTTGGCGTGCCGTGCTGGAGTTTCGGCATTCAACATCTGGAGGGCCACCTGCCGCTCGAAGGCGCGGCGCAAATCGTCCGCGCTTTAGGCTTTGATCACACCGCGGGAGGCTGACGCACATAGACTGGCCGGCGCTTCGCGCAACCCCATCGCTGAAGCCGACAGGGTGCGCCGGATCATGGAATCACTCGATCTGGACGTCGATGGTAGATTTATCTGATTTCGTAACAAATTCCTGGATATGATTGTAAATGCATTAAAATATACGGTTACAGTTCCCGACAAACGCATGCGCGAAGGCAATTTCGAGATATACAAGGAATTCGTCGCATTCTGCCGCGCGGTGGGCTGTCCAGGCATCACCATCGCGTCGGGCATCGTCTACAAGGATGACGGTCAAACCGAGGAAGAGGCCCATGAAATCTCGCGCGACGAGATGCGCCGCATACCGGCGGCTTTTACGGCACCAGCGTTTATGCCGTATCTAAGGGCGGCGTGGTTAGCCTGAGCAAAAATTTTGCACGCCTTCTGGGGCTGCACAATATCACCGTCAACGCCATCGCCCCGGCGCTTGTTGACACGCGCATGGTCCTTGACGGCATGAACGACAACGAAATATCAAGCGTCACCAACGCCATGCCGATAGGCCGCATGTCCGAGGCGGAAGAAATCGCCATGGCGGTAGCATTCCTGGCATCCGACAGCGCCGGCACGATCACCGGCCATACATTGGATATCAATGGTGGCTTGTTGATGCGCTAAGGCCGAATTTACTTGGGTGTTTGGGCGCCTGCGGACACAATGCGGCGCAGAAACGATCAAATTTAGGGAGTCGGGAACAATGGCGAATGACAATGAAATCTGCCGCATGGACGCGGTTACGCTGGCCGGCAAAGTACGCGCCAAGGAACTGTCGCCGGTCGAGGTGATCGACGCCAGCCTCGCGCGCATGGATAAGCTCGAGCCCGTGCTGCACGCCTTTTGCACCCCTGGGCCCGACCAAGCACGCGCCGCGGCCAAGCAGCTTGAAGCGGACATCATGGCCGGCAAGGATCCGGGGCCGCTCGCCGGGGTTCCCATTGGTATCAAGGATTTGATCTGCACCAAGGATCTGCCCACCGTTTCGGGCTCATTCATCTACAAGGATTTCAACGGCGGCGTCGATGATATCGTGGTCGAGCGCCTGCGCGCCGCCGGCGCCATCGTCACCGGCAAGACCAATGTGCCCGAGTTCGGATATAGCGGCGTCGGCCATAACCCGGTGTTTGAAACCACGCGTAATCCCTGGAATCTCGAGCGCACTCCGGGCGGCTCAAGCGCCGGCGCGGGCGCGGCCGTGGCGTCCGGCATGGGGCCGTTTGCCATCGGCAGCGACGGCGGCGGCTCGGTGCGCATTCCGGCGTCGTTCAGCGGCCTGGTCGGTATCAAGGCATCGATGGGCCGGGTGCCACTCTGGCCCGGCACAAAAGACGAGACCCTGCCCGGCGTCTCAAGCTGGGAGAGCCTCGAATGCATTGGCCCAATCAGCCGCACCGTCGCCGACAGCGCGCTCATGCTCTCTGTCATCTCCGGCCCCGATATGCGCGACCGACGCACTTTGCCCGAGGCCAATTTCGATTGGATGGAATGCCTCAAGGGCGATCTAAAGGGTCTCCGCGTCGCCTATAGCGCCGATTGGGGCTACACGCCGGTCGATCCTGAAGTGCGCCAGATCGTCGGCGAAGCGGCCAACGTTTTCGCCAGCGAACTCGGCTGCACCGTGGAAGAAGCCGATCCCGGCTGGGACGATCCCTATGCCGCGTTCTGGGGCCTGGTCGCTGCCGAATCCGATTTGGTCGGGTTGCGCAAACTGGCCGATGAACATGCCCATCACATGACACCGCATCTTGTCGATTTCATCCGCGCGCCGTGGACGGCGGAAGCTTTCACCGACGCCCTGATGGCGCGCAAGGCGGTCGCCAACAAATCGGCCGAATTCATGGCGAACTATGATTTGTTGCTGACGCCGACGCTCACGGTTCCCGCCTTCCCCTTACATATCCAGGGCGTCGAGAAGGTCGATGGGCAGATCGTGCCGCCGTTCCAATGGCTGGCGTTTACATTCCCCTTCAACATGACCGGTCAACCGGCGGCCTCCGTACCGGCTGGTTTCACCAAGGACGGTCTGCCCGTTGGTTTGCAAATCATCGGCCGCCATCTCGACGATCCGGCAGTGATTCGCGCCTGCGCCAATTTTGAGAAAGCCCGTCCCTGGGCCGATAAATGGCCGTCGCTGCTCGACGATATGGGGCTATAGCCGAAACACGAGGCCATGGCCGGCACCGTTTTTGCGGCATTCGAGGAGACGGCGGCGCGCGCCAGCACGCCGCGATAAGTTTAGAGAAATCGAAAGGAAAGTCATGTCCCGAGGTCCGGAACTGCCCAGCGTCGCGCAACTGCTCGACATCGCCGAAGATTTCGGCATCGATATGACGCCCGAGCGCGCCGGCGAATACCGCGATGCCATGTCGGGCGGCATCCGCGCCATGCGGCGCATCGATGATTTACCCGAGGATCAGCCGGAAGTGAAATATCCGCGCACCCCCGGCCGCCGCCCGCGCGCGGACGAAAATCCCTATAACGCCTGGTACTGGCTGACCGACATCAAGGGCGCGAAGAGCGGCCCGCTCGCAGGGATGCGTATCGGCGTGAAGGACACGGTCTCGGTCGCCGGCGTGCCGATGATGAACGGCTCGCGTGTGCTCGAAGGCCATGTGCCGCAAATCGACGCCACCGTCGTCACGCGCCTGCTCGACGCCGGTGCGGTGATCGCCGGCAAGACCGCATCGGCGGATTTCTCGTTCTCCTCGGGCGGCCATACCAGCGCCTATGGTCCGATCCGCAACCCGCACAAGCCGACCCATTCGCCGGGCGGCTCGTCGAAGGGCAGCGCCGCGGCGCTGGCGGCGGGCGACATCAAGATGGCGCTTGGCGGCGATCAGGGCGGCTCGATCCGCATTCCCGCCGCTTGGTGCGGCGTGGTCGGCCACAAGCCCACTTATGGTCTGGTGCCTTATACCGGCTGCATGGGCATGGAACTGTCGATCGATATCGCCGGACCGATGGCCGACAGCGTCGAGAATGTCGCGCGTATGCTCTCGGTCCTCGCCGGGCCGGACCCGTACGATCCGCGCCAGCGCGGCGTCATCCCGGAGAACTACGTGCGCGACTATCTGCCGGCCATCGGGCAAGGCTGCGAAGGGCTTCGCATTGGCGTCGTCGAGGAGGGTTTTGGCCACAAGGCAGACACTTGGCCCGACCTCAAATTGCGGCCGAGCGACCGGCGGGTCGACGCGAAAGTGCGCGCCACCATCAACGGCTTGAAGAAACAGGGTGCAAAAGTTCGCAAGGTCTCTGTGCCGATGCATTATGACGGCATTCGCATCTGGTTCGCCCTGGCGGCGGAAGGTGCCCTCGATGTGATGCATCACCGCGCCGGTCTCGGCTCCAATTGGCAGGGCTATTACGACACGCCGTTGCTCGACCATGTGGGCAAGAGCCTCAAGGCGCGGCCCAACGACATCCCGATGACCGTGGTCAACGTCCTCCTCATGGGCGAATATCTCAGGCGCCACTATCATGGCCGATATTACGCCAAGGCGCAGAACCAGCGCGGCAGCCTAACAGCTTCCTACGACGCGGCGCTGGCGGAATGCGACGTGCTCGTCATGCCGACCATCCCGCAGCTTGCCGGGCCGATCCCGCCGCCGGATGCGCCGTTCAGCGAATATATGTTCCGCTCGCTCAACATGCTCAACAATTGCCCGCAAACGAGCGCCACCGGCCATCCCGCCATCAGCGTGCCGTGCGGCATGATCGACGGGCTGCCGGTTGGCCTGCAGATCATCGGTCGCCATTTCGACGACCTCATGGTGCTGCGCGCCGCCGACGCCGCCGAAAAGCTGGGCGATTGGCGCAGTCGTTGAGAACGCGTTGACATCATGAGTTATCGTTTGGGCGTCGATATCGGCGGCACTTTTACCGATTTCGCCTTATTCGACGAGGCGCGCGGCGAAATGTTCATCCATAAGCAACTGACCACGCCGGACGATCCGTCGCGCGCGGTGCTGGAAGGCTGCAAACATCTTCTGGCGCGCAAGAACGTCGCCATCGCCGAACTTGAATCGATCGCCCATGGCACCACGCTGGTGACCAACGCGGTCATCGAGCGCCGCGGTGCGCGCACCGGCATGGTGGTGAGCGAGGGCTTCCGCGATGTGCTCGATATGGCGCGCGAGACACGCTACGAGTTGTTCGATCTCCGCCTTAAATTCCCTGAACCGCTGGTGCCGCGCCAACTTCGCCGCGAAGTGGCGGAGCGGGTGAAGTTCGACGGCTCGGTGGAAACCGCTCTCGATGAAGCGGCCGTCCATGCCGCCATCACTGAGCTGGTGGATGAGGGCATCGAGGCGCTGGCTATCTGCTTTCTCCATTCCTACGCCAACCCGGCGCATGAAAATGCGGCGCGGCAGGTGGCCGAGCGCGCATTTCCTGATCTCTATGTGTCGACCTCGGCGGATATATTTTCCAACATGCGCGAGTATGAGCGCTGGACCACCGCGACGATCAACGCCTATACCCAGCCGCTGTTCGACAGTTATCTACAACGCCTGGCGGATGGCCTGGAGGCGGCCGGATTCTTGGGCCGCCTGTTGGTGATGACGTCATCCGGCGGCATGTTGACGCCCGACGCGGCGCGGCGCTATCCGGTGCGCGTGCTAGAATCCGGGCCGGCGGCGGGCGCGTTGATGTCGGCCTTTCACGGTCGCGCGCTCGACCTTCCCGCGCTGTTGTCGTTCGACATGGGCGGCACCACCGCCAAGGGCGCTTTGGTGAATAATTTTCAGCCGCTCAAACAGTATGATCTCGAGATCGCGCGGCTGCATGATTTCAAGCGCGGCAGCGGCTTGCCGGTCAAGGTGCCGGTGATCGACATGGTCGAGATCGGCTCGGGTGGCGGCAGCCTGGCCGAAGTTGACGAGCGCGGCCTGATTCGCGTCGGACCGCGCTCAGCCGGCGCCGATCCGGGCCCGGCGTGCTACGGCAAAGGCGGCAGCCAGGCGGCGCTGACCGATGCCAATTTGGTGCTCGGCTATCTCGATGCGGATTTTTTCCTCGGCGGCGATATGAAGCTCGATATCGCGGCGGCACGCACCGCGATAGATACAAGCGTCGCCAAGCCGCTCGGTGTGACAGTTGAGCGCGCCGCCTGGGGCATGCATGAGATCATCAATGAAGACGTGGCGCGCGCCTTCCGCATCCATGCCTCTGAGCGCGGCTTCGATTATCGCGGCGCCAGCATGGTGGCATTCGGCGGCTCCGGCCCGGCGCATGCCATGGGCGTGGCCCGCAAGCTGAAAATTTCGCGCGTCGTATTTCCCGCCGGCGCCGGCGTGATGTCGGCGTTCGGTTTGTTGGTCAGCCCGCTCGCTTTCGAGCTGGCGCGCTCCGAGCCCTGCCTGATCGCCACCCTCGATGGGGAGAGATTCGCCGCCGGTTTCCAGGTGATGGAACAGGAGGCATCGGAGCTTCTGCTTCAGGCTGGCGTCGGTGCAGCGGAAATTCGTCTCCGCCGCCGCCTCGATATGCGTTACCAGGGGCAGGGATACGAAGTCGAGGTCGACCTGCCGGACGGCGCGGCATTGGCCGATCTGTTTGCCCGCCTGCCTGAGCTGTTTCGCCACACCTATGCCGCAACATTTTCCTCCAGTACTCTAGACGAGCCGCTCGAAATCGTCACCTGGAAGGTCGAGGCAGTCGGGCCGGAAGTGAGTCTGGCCGATGGTTTTGTACTGGAAGACGCCGCCACGTCAGGCGATGCGCAGAAGGGCAACCGCAACGCCTACTTCACCGACGGCTATCACGATTGCCCGGTTTACACGCGCGGCCTGCTGGCGCCGGGCATGGAGGTGATCGGCCCGGCGCTGATCGAAGAGCGGGAATCGACCTGCGTGATCGGCCCGGGAGATTTGGTGCGGGTCGATGCCAGGCGCAATCTGGTCGCCGACTTGGCGGCGCAGTCATGACGGGCAAGAAAAAGCAGTTGGACGCCATCAGCCTCGGCATCATGTGGGATCGGCTTATTTCAATCACCGATGAGATCGTATCGACCCTGGTGCGCACGTCATTTTCGACGATTGTGCGCGAGGCTTATGATCTCACCGCCGTGGTGACCGATGCCGAAGGGCATTTGCTGGCACAGGGGCGTTGGAGCGCGCCGCCATTCATCGGCACCGCGCCGCTTACCATGGCTCATACCATGGCCAAATTCCCACCCGAAACGCTCAAGCCCGGCGATGTTCTGGCGACCAACGATCCGTGGATCGGCACCGGGCATATGTACGATATCACCGTAATGCGCCCGGTGTTCCGCGGCGAAATGCTGGTCGGCTACACCATGAGCATCACCCATCTGCCCGATGTCGGCGGCACCGGCTTCGGCACCATGGCCACGGAAATCTACCATGAGGGCCTGCGCCTGCCGCTTTGCAAGCTGGTGCGCGAAGGCGAAGTCGATCAATTCGTTCTCGACCTGATCGCCGTCAATGTGCGCGTGCCGGAACAAGTGATTGGCGACGTCATGGCGAATGTTGCTTGCAACGAAGTCGGCGGGCGGCAACTGCTCGAGTTCATGGAGGAATACGACCTTGATGATCTCAGTGAATTATCAAGTGCCATCCGCGATCAGTCGGAGCGCATGACGCGCGCGGCGATATTGGACATTCGCGACGGTACCTACCGCAACACCATCCGTATCGAGGGCATCGATGAGGCGATCACCCTGGCCTGCCGTGTCGATGTCGAGGGCGACAGTGTGCGCATCGATATGGCGGGCACCGATGCTGCCGTGCAGCGCGGCATCAACGTGCCTTATTGCTACACCAACGCCATGTCGCTTTATTCCATGAAATGCCTGACCGTGCCGTCGCTGCCCAACAATGAAGGCTCGACCAAACCGATCCATGTCACCGCGCCCAAGGGTTGCATCCTCAACGCCCAACCGCCGTCACCGACCGGCGGGCGCCATATCATCGGCCATTTCGTGTCGCCGCTGATCTTCGGTGCGCTGGCCGAAGCCGCGCCGCAAGACGTGCAGGCCGACACCGGCATGATTGATTTGATGAATTTCGTCGGCACCCATAAGGACGGGCGCGGCGTCTCCACCATCTATTTCGCCGCCGGCGGTTTCGGCGCGCTCGATGGCCATGACGGCCCGGCGACACTGCCCGGCCCGTCCAACATGGCAGTGGTGCCGACGGAGGTATGGGAGGGCGTGACCAGCACGCTGGTCGAACGGCGCGCGCTGCTGCCGGATTCAGGCGGCGCCGGAACGGCGCGCGGCGGGCTCGGCCAGGAGATCGTCATCCGCAATGACAGTGGCCATCCCATGACGGTTTTCTCGATGGCTAACCGCAGCGAGTTTCCGCCGATGGGCTTGTTGGGTGGTGGCAACGGTCCGTTGCGCGAGCATCTTGTCAATGGCAAGACGGTCCATCCCAAGGGCCAACAGGTGTTGGCGCCGGGCGACCGCGTGGCATTGCGCCAACCGGGCGGTGGCGGCTTTGGCCCGGCGAAAGATCGGCCGCGTGAAAAAATCCTCGCCGATATCCGGAATGGCTATGTCACGCGTGAAGGGGCCAAACGCGATTACGGCTTTGAAGAGGGGGGATAGATCGGAAATGGCCGGAATTCTCTTCAACAATTGCCGCATCTTCGATGGCGCCGCTATGGTGCCGGGCGAGAGCATGGCGGTGTTGGTCGAAGACGGCCGCATCAAGGAAATTTCCGATCAACCAATTTCTATATCGGACGCGCAGCTGATCGAGGCCGAGGGGCGGGTGCTGATGCCGGGCCTGATCGATGCGCATTACCATGCTTTGCTGGCCGATTTGAATGTCGCCAATCTCGATATCATGCCGCCGTCGCTGCTGCATCAGCACGCCAATATGAATTTGAAGGCCACCCTCGACCGCGGCTATACCAGCGTGCGCGATGCCGGCGGTGCCGATATCGGCTTGGTGCGGGCGGTGGCCGACGGACTGATTCCTGGACCGCGCATTTTTCACGCCGGCAAGGCGCTGAGCCAAACCGGCGGCCACGGCGATATGCGCCCGGCCACGCATTTCGAGCCCTGCGCCTGCGCCGCGTATCACGGACCAATCTGCGCTGTCGCCGATGGCGTCGACGAGGTGCGCAAGGCGGTGCGCGAGGAACTGCGCAAGGGTGCGGCGCAAATCAAGTTAATGCTATCCGGCGGCGTGCTTTCCCCTTCGGATCCAGTGTGGATGGATCAATATTCGGAAGCGGAAATCCGCGCCGCGGTGGAGGAGGCGGCGACCCGGCGCACCTATGTCATGGCCCACGCCCACACCGCGAGTGCAGCCAGGCGCTGCGTCGATTACGGCGTGCGCTCGATCGAGCATGGCAGCCTGATCGACCGCGAAACGGCGGAATATGTCGCCGCCAGCGATTGCTATGTGGTGCCGACGCTCTCCACCATTCACATGATGAAGGAGCGCGGCCCGAGCCTCGGCTTACCCGATATCTTCGCCGACAAACTCGGCACCCTGTTCGAAGACGCCCAGCGCGCCGTGGCGCACTGCCACGAAGCCGGCGTCAAGCTCGGCCTTGGCAGCGATTTGATCGGGCCACTGCATGAATTTCAGGCGATGGAACTGGTGCTGCGCGCCGAAATCACCTCGCCGGCCGAGGCGCTCATCGCGGCGACCCAAACCAATGCGGCGCTGCTCGATAGAGCGGGGGAGTTGGGCACCGTCTCACTCGGCGCCATCGCCGATCTGCTGCTGGTCGACGGCGATCCGCTCGCCAATATCGATCTTCTGCAACATCAAGGCGCGCATCTGTCGGTCATCATGAAGGCCGGCACGCTGCATAAATGCACACTGTGAGTATCGATCCGGTCACTCTCGCCGTCCTGCAGGGCCGCTTTGAGCAAGTGGTCGACGAGATGGACGCGACGCTGTTCCGCAGCGCTTTTAATCCGATCATCGCTGAGGCGCATGACGCCTCGCACGGCATTTACGACCGCGACAGCGGCGCGACCCTGGCGCAAGGCAAGTCCGGCCTGCCGATATTCGTCGGCGCCATGTCGTTCGCGGTGAAAATGGTGATCGACAAGGTGGCGCGCGGGGCCGGCCTCGGCGACGGCGATGTTTATATTTTCAACGACCCCTATGAGGGCGGCACCCATCTTTCTGATTTCAAGCTGGTGCGGCCGATCTTCCGGGACGGCGAGCTATATTGCTATATGGCGTCGGTCGGCCATTGGCATGACGTCGGTGGCAACGTGCCGGGGAACTATAATCCCGCCGCCGTCGAGAGTTTCCAGGAAGGCATGTTGATCCCACCGGTCAAATTGATCGAAGGCGGTGTGCTGAACGAGGATATCGTCGACATCCTGAGAGCAAACTCACGTCAGCCGATCAGCCTGTACGGCGATTTGAACGGCCAGATAAACGCCCTCGATCTCGGCGTCGGGCGCCTCGGCGAATTGCTCGACGAATATGGCGACGCGGTGGTGGAAGAGGCATTCAGCGAACTCCGCGCGCGCGCGGCGCGCCTGATGCGGGCCCATATCGCCGCGCTGCCGGACGGCGTTTATTCTTGCGACGATTGGCTCGACAATGACGGCATCGTCGACGAACCGCTCGCCATCGCCCTCGATATGAAAGTCCATGGCGACCGCATGACGCTGGATTTCGCCCGCTCCGCGCCGGCTTGTGCTGGCCCGGTCAACATCTCGCGCGCCACCGCCATTGCCGCCTGCTATGTGGCGCTCAAACATATCTTCCGTGATGTGCCGGCCAATGCCGGCGTGCTCGAGCCGATTGAATTCGTCATTCCCGACGGCTCGATCCTGCACGCCATAGCGCCGCGCCCGGTCGGCGGCTATACCGAAACAATCCTCCGCCTGATCGATGTGGTGTTCGGCGCTCTGGCCGAAGCCGCTCCGGAGCGCTCTAACGGCTGCGCCTATGGCACCATCAACGCCCTCTCGCTCGCTGGGCACCGCGAAGATGGCCGGCGCTGGGTGATGTTCTCGTTCTTCGGCGGCGGCCATGGCGGCCATCCGGAAGGCGACGGCCTCAGCCACGGCAATGCGCCGATCTCAACCGCGACCATCCCGCCGGTCGAAATTCTCGAGGCCGCGTATCCGGTGATGTTCAGCCAATGGGCGTTGAGGGCCGATAGCGGCGGGCCGGGCCAGCACCGGGGCGGGCTCGGCGGTATTTACGAGATTGAATTGTTGGAGCGCTCGGCGGACGTGTATTTGTTCGGCGAACGCGGTCGCTACCCGCCGCAAGGTGTGGTCGGCGGCGGGTCGGGCGCGTGCAATATATTTGAATATGACAGTGCAGACGGCAAACGTACGCCGCCGCTGGTGTCCAAGATGACCGGGTTGGAAATCACCCGCGGCCAGCGCCTGCGCTTGGAGAGCCCGGGCGGCGGCGGTTACGGCAATGCATTCGAGCGCGCGCCCGACGCGGTGGCGGAAGACGTGCGCCTCGGTTATGTCAGCCGCGATGCTGCAGTGCGCGACTATGGCGTGGCGCTCGATGAACAAGGGCTAGTGGACACAGCGGCAACGCAAGCTCGCCGCGCGGCGGCACAAGCGTGAGCGCCGGCGTGATCGTCGGCGTCGATGTCGGCGGTACCTTCACCGATGTTTTCGCCATCGATCGGGCGAGCGGCCGCGCTACAATCGCCAAGGTTCCGACCACGCCAGATAATCAGGCGGACGGCTTCGCGCGCGGCGTTAGCCAAGCTTTCGGCACGGCAGCGGGTATAGATTCCATCGTGCATGGCACCACTGTCGGCACCAATGCGCTCTTGCAACGGCGCGGCGGGCGCATCGGCATGATCGTCACCACTGGCTTCCGCGATGTGCTCGAAATGCGGCGGCGAGACCGGCCGGAAACCTGGGGCCTTTGGGGTAGTTACGCGCCGGTGGTGCCTCGCGATTTCAGCCTCGAAGTGGCGGAGCGCACGCTGGCGGACGGCAGCGTGCGCCAAGCAGTCGATGGCTCGGAAGTACAGGCGGCAGCGGCGCAATTGGCGGCGCAGGGTGCCGAGGCGCTGGTGATTTTTTTCGTCAATTCCTACGCCAACGATGCCAATGAACGCGCCGCGCTGGCGGCGGCGCGCGACGTTTGGCCAAATGATTTCGTCATGGCGTCGAGTGAAATTTTGCCCGAAATCCGTGAGTTCGAGCGCGCCTCGACGGCAGCCCTTAACGCCTATCTGCAACCGGTCATGGGCCATTATCTCGAGCGCCTGGAAGCGGCCCTGGCGGCGGATAGATTCGGCGGTGAGGTGTTTATCCATCAATCCAACGGCGGCGTCATGCAGGTGGCGACGGCGCGCCGCTTGCCCATTCGCACCGCGCTGTCGGGGCCGGCGGCGGGTGTCGTCGCCGGCGGCCATATCGCCCGCGCGGCCGGTTTCGAGAATGTCATCACCTGCGATATGGGCGGCACCAGCTTCGATGTCTCGGTCGTCACCAACGGTGCGCACGCCACCAGCCCGCAAACATCGATTGATTTCGGCCTGGTCATCCGCACCCCGATGGTCGAGATCACCACCATCGGCGCCGGCGGCGGTTCGATCGCCTGGGTCGATGGCGGAGGGTTGTTGCGCGTCGGACCAGAATCCGCCGGCTCGGATCCTGGCCCGGCATGTTATGGCATCGGCAACACGCGCCCGACCGTGACCGATGCAAATGTGGTGCTCGGCCGCATCAATGCCGAACGCCCGATCGGCGACAAACTCCAGCGCCTCGATAAGGCAGCGGCGGAGGCGGCGATCCTCACCCATGTTGGGGTGCCGCTTGGGCTCGACACGACGGCCGCGGCTGCCGCCATCATCCGGGTCGCCAACGGCCTCATGGCCGGCGCCATTCGCCTGGTCTCGATCGAGTGCGGGCATGATCCGCGTAAGTTCGTCGCCATGACGTTCGGCGGCGGCGGCGCGCTCCATGCCGGCGCGTTGCTGCACGAGGTCGGCCTCGCCAAGGCGCTGGTACCGCGATATCCCGGTGTGATCAGCGCACTTGGTTGCGCCATGGCGGACATGCGCCACGATGCGGTGATGACGTTGAACCGGCTGCTGCCGGAACTCGATCTGGCGGACATGAAGGCGCGCATGGAGGCGTTGGCACGCGAAGGCGGTGATCTGGTTGGTGAGGGCGCGGAATATTCCTTCGCCGCCGATATGTCCTATCAGGGCCAGAGCCATACGGTCGACGTGAAATTGGCGGACGGTCCCGATAGCGATGCCGCGGCGCTGCAGAGCGCCTTCGAAGCGCGTTACCGCGGAGTTTATGGCCGCCTGCTCGACGGCATTCCCATCCGCCTGCTGAATTTGCGCTTGACCGCGTTGGCGCGCCGCGAGGCGTTCGACCTTGCGGTGCTCGCCCCGCCGGCCGAAGCCAGCCTGAAAAATGCGCGCACCGGTATGCGTCCGGTTTGGTCCGACGGGGCCTGGCGCGATACCGCGATCTATGATCGCCTTGCGCTCCCCGCCGGTGCTATCGTGCCCGGGCCGGCCATCCTGGAACAGCCGGATGCAACGATCTTCGTTGATCCCGGTCTGGTCGGCGAAGTTGACAGCTTTGGAAATCTTATTTTGGCGCGGAACAATGAGTAAAACTGGTGAGATGCATCTAAACGCCTTGCGCGATGGGCGCGAGGTATTTTTGAAAGGCGAACGGGTTGACGACGTCACCAGCCACCCGGCCTACCGTAATTCGGTGGCGACCTCGGCCATGCTCTATGACTTTCAGGCGGCGCCGGAGAATATCGAGGCCCTGACCTTCGTCTCGCCCGATAGCGGCGAGCGCGTCAATCGCTGCTGGCAGCTGGCGGAAAATTACGAAGAGCTGGTGGCGCGCCGCCATGCCCTGGAGAGATGGGCCGAAAGTCATTTCGGCTTTCTCGGGCGCTCGCCGGATCATGTCGCTTCGGGCCTCGCCGGGATGATCATGGGCGGTGCGGTCTTCGACAAATGGGACCTCGCCCGCGCCGGCGCGCTGCGCGATTATTTCCGTTATGCGCGCGATAACGATCTTTATTTAAGCTATGTCATCATCAATCCCCAGGCTGATCGGTCAAAGAGCGCCGGCGACCAGGACGATCCGTTCCTCACCGCTCGGTTGGTCGACGAGGATGCCGAGGGCATCACCGTCCGCGGCGCCAAGATGCTGGGCACCAGTTGCATCATGTCGAACGAAGTCTGGGTGACGACAATCCAGCCCTTGAAAGAGGGTGAGGAGCCATACGCGCTGTCTTTCGCCATCCCGATGAACCAAAAGGGTTTAAAGATTCTGTCGCGCAAATCTTACGAGGAAGCGGCGGTCTCCGAGTTCGACAACCCGCTGTCATACCGCTTCGATGAAAACGACGCAGTGCTCTATTTCGATGACGTCAAAGTGCCGTGGGAGCGCGTGTTTATCGCCGGCGACGTGACCATGTGCAGCCAGCAATTCCACATAACGCCGTCGCATGTGCATCAGAATTACCAATGCCAAATACGCCTCAACGTGAAGATGCGCTTCTTGCTCGGCCTGGCCCATAAAATTGCCGAGGCGAACGGCATCATCGGCCTGCCATCGGTGCGCGAGACACTGGGCCAGTTGGCGGCGGACGCGGCCCTGGTCGATGCCATGCTGAACGCGATGGAAGTAAAGGGGGAGAAATGGGGGCGCTATTTCGTCGTCGACCGCCACACCCTCTACGCCGCCCAAGTGCATACCCAACAACTCTATCCGCGCGTCATCGCCGCGCTTCGCGAGTTGGCCGGCGGCGGTATGATTATGCTGCCGTCCGCGGCGGCGGATTTTGCCAATCCAGAGATTGCCGAATATATCCGGCGCACCCAGGGCTCGCCGGTGTTCTCGCCGGAAGAGCGAGTGAAATTCTTTAAACTGGCATGGGATGCGGTGGGCAGCGAATTCGCGTCGCGCCATGTGCAGTATGAAATGTTTTATGCCGGCGCAAGTTTCGTCACCAAGGGACATTCCTACCGCACCTATGATTGGGACGGCGCGGCGGACCTCATGGGACGCATGATGAACAGTTACAGTCTGCAGGACTCGCTCGCCAAAATCGGCGAAAAATAGGGAGACGCAAGCGTCATGGCCATCGACAAAGAACACCTCGAATTCCACAAACTCGATATGGAGGCGGGATGGCAGACGCCGCCCGGTTATCCACCCGGCATCGAACAAAAAATGTTGGCGGGCAGCCTCGACGAAGACAAGAAAACCGGCGGGCGGACGCGGCTGTTGCGCATCAAGCCCGGTGTCTACACCACCGCGCCATTCCGTCATGACTATTGGGAAGAGGTCTATCTGCTGTCGGGCGATTTGACTGTCGGCAATGACGCCGCCGGCGAGGGCGGTGAAAACTTCAAGCCGCCTACCTATGCCTGCCGCCCGCCCGAGACCGACCATGGGCCGTTTAAATCAGAAGGCGGCTGCGTGATGTTTGAAATTCACTATTACGATCCAGCTTGACGCTCGAACATCGGTTGGGCCATTACCCGTTGTCTTAAGTGCCCATATCCATTGCACACTTTCTCAAGTTACAATTACCAAGTCCGCAATCAGGACACAGGGGACACGCGATGACGGAATATGCAGTCGACCCAGCGCGAATGGCTCTCGTTAATGTGGATGTGCAGGTCGCGTTTGTTGAAGGCACGCCGCTTTCGGCGCCCGATGGCGTGGCTTTGCTGCCGGTCGTGAATCGTCTGGCCGCGGCCTGCCGCCAGGCCGGCATGATGGTCATCCATACCCGCCATGTGACCAGACCCGATGGCAGCAATCTCGGCACCATGGGGGAGCTAATCGATGCAGTGCGCGAAGGCTATATTATGGACGGCTCCGAGACCGCCAAGCTGCATCCCGGGCTCGACGTGAAATCCAGCGACATTGTCCTCGAAAAACCGCGTTACGGCGCCTTCAGCGGCACTGACCTCGACAATTTGCTGCGCGCCAACGGCATCGACACCATCATTGTGAGCGGCATTTGCACCAATATCTGCTGCGAGACGACGACGCGCGAAGCCGGCATGCGCGACTATCACGTCTTCTTCATGGAAGACGGTACGGAGACGTTCCCGGCCGGCGGCCTCACGGTGGAAGAAATCAAGCGCGCCGTGCACACCACCCTCGGCCTCGCGTTCGCCAATGTTATCCCGGTCGATGACATGATCTCCCGCATCGAGCGCGCCAGCGGTAAGGCAGCGGCGGCGGAATAGGGCAATTTCCGAGCAGGTGGAATCACCTGCGACGACACGTTTGCTAAAGCTAGATAAGCTTCACCCGGCGATCGGCAACTCAATAATATCGTAGCCGTGCGAAATACGACGGTCGAGAACCGGATCAACGAGTTCAAACTCGAAGCGCACGGCCGGCGCGACGCCACCGATTGCCGGCAGGGTGCCGCCGAACATCACGGTGCCCGGGGCCAGCGCCTGGCCGTCAGTGTAGCGCTCAATAAGATCGTCCGGCGCGCGCATCGCGGCGACGCTGCCTTCCTGGTAGAGCCGCCGTGCGCCGCTCGATATCGCCCACGACCGTATCACCAGTTCGTCCCAATGGTCGGCGATTTCGGCATAAGGCCACACGTCGCTCGAAATCGGCTTGTCGCACATTTGTTTGGAAACCGTGACGCCGTAAGTTTCGACTTCGCGGTCGGTGTGATCGGAGCCAACGCCGACATAAAGGGCGTTGGCGTCTTGCACGAGCACAAACTCGACCTCGCCGCTCGATTGCTCGCCGCTGGCTTCGATGGCATCTGCCAATGTCAGGCGAGCCGCGGCGACGCGGTAAAACAGTGGCGTCGCGGCAGGGCGAGTGACGCCGAGTTTTTCTAATTCTTGAATATGCTCTTCCATTTTTGCCGTATCACGCCCGGTCCAACCGGCGATGACCGCCTGTTCGACCGCAACCGAGATTGGCTCGCGTGCGCCGCGGCTGTTGAGCGTGAGGGGAAGGGTTATTCGCGGCGCCATCTTAAGATCCTTTCGGTGCGTTGTTTTGTTGTACGGAAAAACGCGCCAGCGCCACCGCGATTTGTCCTGCCAGCACCGCGTTTGCGGTTGCCAGCGCCTGGTTTGCCGCCAGTGCGCGGCCGGCGCTCAACGCGCCGATATGTTTCAGGAGATAGGGTGTAATCGCTTTTCCGTTTACCTGGTCGGCTGCCGCCGCCTCTTCGGCTTGCGCGGTCCATCCTTCAAGTTCCGACCACGGTATGGCGAATTCCTCGGCAATCGGGTTAGCTATCACCATGCTGCTATGGAGTTCCAATTCACGATGACTGAGCAGCATCCGCGCCGCCTCTTCTGGCCCATCAACACGCTGTTCCAGGGTCAGACCGCTGTCGCGCGCATAGAAAGCGGGGAAGCGGTTGGTTCCGTAGCCGATCACCGGAACGCCCTGACTTTCAAGAACTTCCAGGGTCTTCGGCAAATCCAGGATGGATTTAGCGCCGCTGCAGATGACAGCAATTCCATGCCTGCCAAGCGCCACTAAATCCTGCGAAATATCGAATGACTCGGCCACGCCGCGGTGTACGCCGCCGATGCCGCCGGTGGCAAATAGCTTGATTCCCGCCTTTGCGGCGCAGTGCAGCGTGGCGGAGACGGTTGTGCCGCCGCATTCCACAGCTCTGCTGTGGCCCGTGATCGCGGCGGAAAGGTCGCGCAAACTCACTTTGAGAGCGTCCTCGGAACGGGCTAAAACCTCTAACAAAGAGGCGCTGCACCCGATATGAATTTTGCCACGATATATGCCAATTGTTGCAGGCACCGCGCCTTGCGCCGTCACGGCGGCCTCCATGGCTCGGGCGGTTTCAAGGTTTTGCGGCCAGGGAAGGCCGTGTGAAATGAGCGAGGTTTCCAACGCTACCACGGCCCGTCCTTCGTCCAACGCCGCGCGGACAGAGGGGGAAAATTCGTAATGTTTCATATGGTTGCTTAGACTATTATATGTTAACAGTGTTTACAAATTGAGATACACTAAAGTGTTAAGATCACAACCATTCCGTTTGACGTATTTTACTTGGTCTAAATTTTATTGTTTAGTGCTTATTAACAAAAACAGATAATAATTTAGGTTAATCGGCCTTTTTAACTGTGAACGAGCTTACTGCGCTGTCCCGAAAAGTTCAGCTCTGTATCGGACACGGACCAAATTGATCGTCGCAGACGCATAGGCGCCGCATTGGTTTGACAACATATCGAGATGCATATGAAGTTTTTAGTTGCCGATGATCATGCGGTGTTTTGCGTTGGTCTCCTCTACTTGTGACCCGGAAGCTGAAATATTGGAAGCAAGCGACTATGGCGAGGCCCTCGACATCGCCGCGCGCAAAGAGAATTTCGCATTGATCCTGGTTGATTTATTGATGCCGGGTACGGACGGCTTCAGCGGCATTTCCAAATTGCGCGATCGCGCCGGCGCCGCGCCCATCATCGTGGTGTCAGCGCGGGAAAACCCGGCCGATGTTCAGGCCGCTCTCAACAATGGCGCGATGGGATATTTGCCGAAATCCTCTTCTTCGGAAGTCATGCTGAACGCCATCCGATTGGTGCTGGCGGGCGGCATGTATCTGCCGCCGGCGCTGCTTGGACATCGCGATGGCGATCAAAATGTCGATCGCCTGGAAAGCAGCTTCGGCCAGCCGCGCCTGTCGGAACAGGTAGCGCGCAGTTTGACGCGGCGCCAGCGCGACGTCATGCGGCTCCTGGCATTGGGACGCTCCAATAAGGCCATCGCCGAGGAGCTTAAGTTGGCGGAAGGCACCGTAAAAGTGCATGTGTCTGCCATTTTCAAGGCGCTGAACGTCACAAACCGTACCGAAGCGGTGATCATTGCCGGAAAATTCGAGGCCGAAGAGAGCATTAACTCCGGCAACCGGCCACAATCGGCGCTAACCGGCTTGAAGATTCGCGTCATTCAGCGCAAATATACATAATCATTCACTAAAGGACGGTGCCGATGTCGATCGTGCGGCATTTAATTTGGAACGTTTTCAGACGTGCTGCGGCTGACCCAAGGGTGCAGCAGAAAGTGGTGAAAACCGTCGTGACTGTTGACAAAACGCTGACCGAGACCGCCGATAAGGTTGTCGAGTTTGCGGTCGAAAAAGATCCTGTGCGCGAAGCCGGTCGAATGTTCGGCAAGCTGATGTCGGGCGGCAACGACAAGGACTAGACGCGCCGCGCTCTTCGCCTAACCGGTTTTAGAAAATTTCACGTTCACTTGCGTTCACGCGAATCGCTCAATCGCTGCTTAATTCAAGCAAATGCGTCGTCGCAGGTGATTCCACCTGCTCGGGATCTGCTCTAGAGAAAAATATCTCCGCCATTTGGGCTCAGGCATTGGCCGACATAATGATCGGCGTCGCTTGACGCAAGGAAGACATAAGTCGGCGCGATTTCCTCGACCACCAAAGCGGCCGCGCGGAATCGACAGGCGAATCGCCTCAAGAATGCCATCATCCATGCCGTCAAGGATCGGTGTCGTCGTCGCACCCGGCGCCACACAATTCACATTCACCCCGCGGTCGCCAATTTCCAGCGATAGCGAGCGCGTAAACGAGACAATGGCGGCTTTGCTGGCGGTGTAATGGGCCAGGCCCGGCGCGCCCTTATAGGCAAGCTGGGAGGCGGTGTTGATAATCTTGCCATGGCCCTGGGCATACATCAGCGGCAGCACTTTGTGGGTGGCGAGAAAGACGCTGCGCAAGTTGACCGCGATCATCTCGTCCCACATCTCGACGCTCATATCTTCCACCATCGCGGTGCGCCCGATGCCGGCATTGTTCACCAGGATGTCAATATGGCCGAACGTTTCTATAAACTGGTCAACCATCGCCGCGTTCTCGTCCGTCTTGGAGACATCTGCGCGGATGGCAACTGCTCGGCGGCCGCGTTTCTCGACCTCTGCCACCACGGCGCGGGCATTCTCGGCCTGCGAGTCATCAGGATAATTGACCGCCACATCGGCGCCCTCGTCGGCGAAAGAGCGTGCCACTTCTTTTCCGATCCCGCTGCTGGCGCCCGTGATCAACGCGGTTTTGTCTTGCAGTTTGCCCATGGCGATATTCCCAATGCTTAATTGTTGACCGGAACTCAAAACTTATTCGGCTTGCCCGGTAAAACGTAAGGCAGGTTACCAGACGGGTGGCGCGCATGTGGACCGCGCAATGCTGTTGAGTGTAATTTGAATATCGAGATGTTTCTGAGAAATATTGTTTTATTGCGGTTTTCCAACTTATCGACCAACAACAACTCATGATAGAAAAACAAATTCGCGTGAAAGCGGGCGGTCCGCCAATTTTTGGTTTTGGCTTTAGGCCGTTCTTTTTCCTCGCCGGCGTTTATTCTGTTCCTGATCGTCTATGCGCCGATGCTGTGGCGCGCCCGGCCGGGCGGCAAAAGCGGCTGAGACAGGCGGCGGATGTTGGGCTAAAGTGCGGTTCCAGAATCAGCCTCGCAAATAGGTGAGAGATGAGCAAAAGAAGCCCGATTACGCCAAAAACTCTGCAATCCGTCGCTGCCGAGCTTGCCGGACAACCGATCAGCGCCGAAAAAGCGGCAGCCCATGCTGAGATGTTCGAGAACATCATGCAAATGATCGCCAGCCTGCGCGACTTGCCGATCAAAGATGTCGAGCCGGCCGTGATCTTCCGGCCAGTCGAGCGCGGGGGCGAGTCCAAATGAGCGATATAACCGAACTTTCGATCGCCCAACTGTCGCAAGGTTTTCGCGTCAAATCACTCTCTCCGGTCGATGCCGCTGAGGCCTATTTCGCCCGCATCGCCACACATAACGACAAGGTCAACGCCTTCGTGACCTTGTGCGAAGAAGATGCGCTGGCCGAGGCCAAACAGGCCGAGACGGAAATTGCCGCCGGCAAGTGGCGCGGCCCGATGCATGGCATACCAATCGGTCACAAAGATCTCTATCAAACCGCCGGCGTCCGCTCGACCGCCGGTTCGCGCGTGCTGGAGAACGATGTGCCGGAAAGCGATGCCACCGCCGTCGCGCGTCTCAAGCAAGCCGGCGCGGTGATGCTCGGCAAGCTAAACACCCATGAGTTTGCTTATGGCCCGACCAATGATTCTTCCATGTTCGGCCCATGCCGTAACCCGTGGGACACTGCGCGTTTCAGCGGCGGCTCAAGCGGTGGCTCGGGCGCGGCGGTCGCGCTGCGTCTTTGTGCGGGGGCGACCGGTTCCGACACCGGCGGCTCGATCCGCATGCCGTCGGCCTGCTGTGGCATCACTGGCCTGAAACCAACCTATGGCCGCGCCAGCCGCGCCGGCATCTACCCGCTGTGCTGGACCATGGATCACCCCGGGCCGATGACGCGTTCGGCTGAGGATGCGGCGCTGATGT
>Ga0209403_10000757_pt1 | contig 45895 bp, 42 predicted proteins | sample ArcticOcean_MG_C_8_FD_187440 | JGI IMG/M metagenome (GOLD analysis project Ga0209403, IMG submission 187440) | Marine microbial communities from western Arctic Ocean - ArcticOcean_MG_CB11_86 (SPAdes) (version 2) | ecosystem: Environmental > Aquatic > Marine > Oceanic | place: Arctic Ocean... | reverse complement strand
ATTTACCATGGGTCCTCTTTGATTATCCCGCTAGCGGAACACTGTCACAACCCGATAATAGTATATATTCTCAGCGAGTATCTGTTAAGAACCGGCCCTTGGCGAAATTCAGAATAACGATATAAGCGGACGTTCCACTCATGAAAACGCTTGTCACCGGTACCGCTGGTTTCATCGGCTATCATACCGCAAACCGGCTACTGGACCGGGGCGACGAAGTAGTCGGCATCGATATTGTGAATGATTATTACAGCGTTGAGCTGAAAAACGCCCGTCTCGATCGCCTCAAAAAAAAGGACGGTTTCCAGTTCCACAAGCTCGATCTTTCAGATCGCTCCGCCTATGGCAAAACCGAAGCCGCCATTGAAGGCGTGACCCGCGCCATTCACCTTGCCGCCCAGGCCGGCGTCCGGCATTCGATCGAGCATCCGTTCGATTATGTTGATGCAAACCTCGTTGCGCATATGACCATCCTGGAACTGTGCCGGCATCAACCCGAATTCGATCATCTCGTCTATGCCAGTTCGAGTTCGGTCTATGGCGGCAATACGAAATTGCCTTTTGCGGTGGAAGACCGGGTAGATTCGCCGGTGTCGCTTTATGCGGCTACCAAGAGGGCGAACGAGCATATGAGCTACAGCTATAGTCATCTCTATGGGCTGGCACAGACCGGCCTGCGCTTCTTTACCGTATACGGTCCCTGGGGCAGGCCTGACATGGCGTTGTATATATTTGCCGACGCGATCATGAACGGCCGGCCAATCGAAGTTTTCAACAATGGCGACATGAAGCGCGATTTCACTTACGTCGACGACATTGTGACCGGTGTTGTGGCGGCGCATGACAACCCGCCGCCGGCGGATCCGGGACCGCCTCACCGGGTGTACAATATCGGCAACAATCAGTCCGAACCCCTGCTCCGCATGATCAGCGTGTTAGAGGAATGCCTTGGCCGGAAGGCGGAAATGATTATGAAGCCGATGCAGATGGGTGATGTGAAGGAAAGCTTCGCTGATATCGAGGCAATCCGGCGGGACCTGGGATTCGAGCCCACGACGCCAATCGATGTCGGCGTTCCCAAGTTCGTCGAGTGGTTCAAGTCCTATAATGGGATCGATTGAAGAATTGGCACCGCGTCGCCAGGTTTTCCGGGACGGTCTATGAAAACCCAGGTCGTCATCACGGTAGATACCGTACCAACCCCGGATACCCGTCGGCGAAATCGTCCAAAATCTTCGGCGTGGAGTCTTGCGATCCGTCGTTAGTGACGATTATTTCCTTGTCGCGGTAGGTCTGGTCAATCAGGCTCTGGAGCGTTTCTGCGACCGTCTTTTCTGCGTTGAACGCGGCCATAACAATCGACACAAGCATGTTTTATATCATTTGACAGGATTCGGCGCCGTGCAGTGTCACTTCAATCACCAACAGGGTCAAGTTTGGGGCGGCGGTGATGGCTGGCCCGACGTCCTTACCGGAATATTGAACCCGACGGCGCGGTGTTTTAGCCGAGCCGTCGCTGCAAATCCAAAACGATTCTCCCGGCGGTCTGACCGTCCCACAGGTCCGGCCGGACACCGCTCGGCCAGGTGCCGGCCAGGATTTCGTCGACATAGCTGGCAAGATCGGAAATCTTGGCGAGACGGTTCGTGCCTTCAGTTACCGTAATCGGCCGTTCGGTATTGTCGCGCAGCGTGATGCAGGGAATATCCAGATAGGTGGTTTCCTCCTGAATGCCGCCCGAATCCGTGATGACCAGCCCGGCGTCGCGGACCAGCCCCATGAAGCGGATATAGTTTATCGGCTCGCTGACATGCACGCCCGGTGCAGCCAGAAATCCATCGAGCAGGCCATGGGTTTCCAGATTCTTGCGCGTCCGCGGGTGCAGCGGAAAGAGCAGAGGTATCTTCGCGGCTACCTGCTTCAGCGCGTCAATCAGCGGGGCCAGCGTCTCCCTGCGGTCGACGTTGCTGGGCCGGTGTAACGTCACAATGCCATATCCCTTTTCGTCGAGCCCGAATTCGGTGCGCGGCGTTTCCGCTTCGATCCGGGGCCGCATCAATTCGTATGAATCCATCATCACATTGCCGACCCGCGTGATGCGTTCCGGCGCGACACCCTCGCTCAGCAGGTTCTCGTCGCCATCCGGAGACGGAGTCCACAGGATGTCCGATATGGAATCGGTCACGATCCGGTTAATTTCCTCCGGCATTTCCCAGTCGCGGCTGCGCAAGCCCGCTTCGAGATGGGCAACCGTCAGGCACAGCTTCTTTGCCGCAAGTGTACAGGCGATTGTCGAATTCACATCGCCGACGACGATGGTCGCGTCCGGCGGGGCGTCCATGATGATTTTTTCGTAGGCGATCATTACCCTGCCGGTTTGTTCGGCATGGGTGCCGCTGCCGACCTCAAGGTTATAATCCGGCGCCGGCAGACCCAGGTCGTCGAAAAAACTGTCCGACATATTTGCGTCATAATGCTGGCCGGTGTGAATGATCACCGGGTCGCACCAATCGGCTGCCTTCATGGCATGATAGACCGGCGCGATCTTCATGAAGTTGGGTCGCGCGGCGGCAATCAGGTGAAATATTCGGGCCATTCGACATTCCGGCAACAAATTGGATCGGTGCTGGAATAGGTCAGAAACCCCTCATGTGCAACGTCGAAGGTCAATTTCGGCCGGCGATATCCGGGATGCCATGACGCCGTCCGGCGCGGATTGCCGGTATCGCGTCGAGGACCGGCGAATGGGCATGCAGAAAATCCGGTTTCAGGACGGGAATGATTTCGTTGAGCCGCGCTTCGGTCGCTGCCATTTCGGCGCGCTCGCGCAGCACCGGAAGCGATGTGCCGCCCGGCGGCTTTGTCCGGTGGAAAACCCATCCGTCGACGGTTTCTTCCGGCAGATACGGTTCGGTGTGGCGCGGGGTCGTCAGATGATGCGTCTCCCACCCGAGCCGCCGCTGTTCGGTCAGGAGCGACAGCGTGCGGAACGTATAGCCGCTCTGCAGCGGGATCGAATGATCGAGAACGTGGAGAATGCGCATGCGGACCACAGGAGCGTTTCGACGGTAACGTTGCGGGACTCTATATCGCGTCGGCTCCGCCGCCGCCGCGGTTAAGAAAACCGTTTGATTATTCCGTACACGGATGATTATACTAATCTGATAAATTTGGTCGGCGTTGGTGTTATCATTCGACCAAAGCCGAAATCAGGAGGAAAGATTATGAGCAGGGCACTGCACGATAAACCCGCGATGACCAACACCCGCGCCGATTTTTACGCGCGCATGGCTGACCAGAATATGACCCCGCTGTGGGAAGTGCTGCACACGCTGCTAGCGTCCGAACCGGTGACCGACGCGATCCCTCATAAATGGGATTACGATGAATGCCGGCCCTATATCATGGAATCCGCCGGGATCATTTCGGCGGCGGAAGCGGAGCGCCGGGTAATGGTGTTGCAAAATCCGGGAATGGAAGGCCGATCCTGCATTACCGAGGCGCTTTATGCCGGTCTGCAGCTCATCATGCCGGGCGAGGTCGCCCCGGCGCACCGCCATTCGCCCTGCGCGCTGCGGTTCATTGTCGAAGGATCCGGCGCCTACACCGCGCTGAACGGCGAAAAAGCCTATATGGAGGTCGGCGATCTCATCCTGACCCCGTCCTGGGTGTGGCACGATCACGGTCATGACGGCGACGTGCCGGTGGTGTGGCTCGACGGGCTCGATATTCCGGTGGTCCGCGGTCTCGGCCCGGTCTTCGCCGAACCCTATCCGGAAAACGAATTTCCGCAGGGCCGCCCGATCGGCGACAACATGGCCCGCTACGGCGGAAACATGAGGCCCTTCGGCGAGAAAATTGCGAGCGAGAATTCGCCGGTCTTCCATTATCCCTACGTGCAGACGCGTGAAACCCTGGAAACCGTGTCCAAATCCAAGGATATCGATGCTCGCCACGGCTACAAGCTGGAATACATCAATCCCGCTAATGGCGGCCCGGTGATGCCGACCATCGCCACTTATATGCAGAAACTGCCCAAGGGTTTCGCTGGTGACGACTATCAGACCACGGCCGCCTGGGTGTATCACTGCGTCGAAGGATCGGGCAGTACCCGTATCGGCGAACAGACCATCGACTGGAAAGCTAAGGATACATTCGTCGTACCGGCCTGGTACAAGCACAGCCACGAAGTCGACGACGATTCATTCCTGTTCAGCTACACCGACCAGCCGATCCACGAAAAACTCGGCCTCTTCCGCGACAACATGAACGGTAACGCCTGACGGTTATGCTGCCGCCCTGCAGCGGACATCGATACGAAACGCCGGCACAAATTTTGCGCCGGCGTTTTCGTTAGAGCGACAGATTTAGGCAACGATCTTGTGAGTGAAGGAAATCTGGGTCGCGTTATTCTACTTCGGCGATTCAGGATATTTTCCCTTTTCTGCCTTTCTTGTCGCGGTACATTCGACCATCCGCGACTTCTATGAGCGTCTCCAACGACGTTTCCCAGGGTTTGGGGCTGTATCCGATCCCGATGCTGCAATCGCAAATAATGGCACGGCCATTCAGGTTTATCGGCTCCGGGACGCACTTTCGAATTTTGTCGACGACTCGTTGCGCGGGTTTTTCAGATTCCAGGTCGTTGAGCAGGATCAGGAATTCGTCGCCACCGTAGCGCACAACGCTGTCGGATTCCCGGACCGAGTCGCTTAGTCGCGTGGCGATCGTCTGCAGGACGGCGTCGCCCGCAGCGTGTCCAAGCGTATCGTTGATTGTTTTGAAATTGTCGAGGTCGATAAAGGCCAACGCGACGCCGGTGCCGCTTCGTTTCGCGCGTGCGGCGGTTCCGTGCCAGCGATCCGTCAAAAGGTTTCGCATGGCAAGCCGGGTCAACGAGTCGTATATCGGGTAACGGTGCGTGCGCATTTCAAGGCGCTTTCGCTCAACGCCCTGCTCGATAGCCTGTTCAAGACGCAGGCGATCGAATTCGCCTTTGACCAGATAATCCTCAACCCCGAAACGGACACTGTCCGTTACGAAATCAAGGTTGCTGTTTCCCGTAAGCATGATGATTGCGACCTCGGGATTTTCGGCCTTAATGCGCGAAATTCCTTCATGTCCGCGCGAATCTGGTAGTTCTGAATCCAGCAGAATTACATCGAATTTCTCTGTTTTGAGGCAATCGAGAGCGGCGTGAAGATTCTGCATGTGCGTGCACGCGATGGGGCGGCTCTCGATATCCTTAAGCATTTCCCGCGCAAGAAGGGCATCGCCCGGATTGTATTCAATCAGAAGAACGCCGGTTGCATGTGGAAATGGCTGAGATAGCTCGGTCGGTTCTTGCAGCATACCATCCGATCCGATAATGCAATTAAGCTTTATCCGTTCTTTTGCGCATACGTTATCATAGTTGCATTGGTCTGCATAAACCGTGAACAGGAAAACACGGTTTGAATTTATCTAAATTTCCCGGACGGACGGTTCGCAGCCCGCAATTTTTGGCCCCTCTCTCGATCGACGGCCCCTACTCCCCGCTATGCACCTTCGCGAGAAGCGCGATCAGTTGTGTGCGTTCTTCTTCGTTGAGGGCGGCGGCGACATCCGCTTCGTGTTTCAGCGCCATCGCCTTCAGCTCCGTCAGTTCCTCCGCGCCGTCATCGGTCAGCCGCAATGCGTGAGACCGCCGGTCGGACGGCGAGACGTTGCGGACTACAAGGCCCCGGTTTTCCAGCCGGTCGATGATCTGCACCAGGGTGGAGCGGTCGAACCGCAGCGCTTCGGCGACGGCGCTCTGACTGATATCGGGATTGGCCTCGATCAGCAGCAAGGTGCCGAATTGCGGCGCCGAAATGCCATCCTCGCCGACCGATCCGCTGAAATGCTGGAACAGGGTGAGTTGGGCGCAGCGCAGATTGAATCCGATCAATTCGGGCAGCAGTCCCATGTCGATCGCGGTGCGTCCCGGCGCGCCTGAAGGGGAGACGCCTGAGGCACGCGCAGTCGAGACGGTGGTGGACGACCCGCCGTTATGCGCTGGTGCCGATGTTTTCCGTGCCGCCATTTCGTTTTCCTACCCGGTGCTTGTAACCGTGGTTCTTAGCCGAATGTCTTTTTGAAATCTTCCGGAATCTCGCTGGCCATCAGGCGGGCGTCGTCATCGGGGTGAAACAGGCCCCAGATTCGGATTTCCTTGCCTTCGACCGCGATCGTGCCGCCGTTCCAGATATTGTGCGTCACCGTAAAGCTTTTGCGGCCGAAATCGGAAATAAAGCTTTCGATCTCGACATCGTCGGTCCAGCGGCAGCGTCCGCGAAACGAAGCCTGCGCGTCGACCAGCGGCAGGCCCGCGATGTTACGGTCTTTTACCAGCCTGTCATAGGGCTCGCCGCCGGCGTCGAGCAGCTTGTGGGTGCCGATGTCGAACCAGCGGAAATAATTGGGGTAGAACATCTGCCCCAGCGGGTCGCAATCGGCCCATTCCGCGCGTGTCTGGTATCTGTTTGTAAACGGCAAAAGACCGCTCTCCGTCGGCTCGTTAATCGGTCAGTCGTCGAAATCGTCCTTGTCGAGCAATGCGATGAACCGGATACCCTGATCGGCGAAGAACTTCTCCGCCCCCTGGAGCCGGTCCACGATCGTGACGACGATGGGCACGTGGCCGTCGGCTTCCCGGCGAACGGCCTCGACCGCCTGCATGGCGGACCCGCCGGTAGTCGTCACGTCCTCGACGATCAGCATCTTCCCGCCTTTGACGATATTGCCTTCGACCTGTTTTTCGGTGCCGCGTTCCTTCACTTCCTTGCGGACCAGGAACCCGGGCAGCGGCCGCTTGGTGCCGGCGGAAGCCTGCGCCACCGAGGCGACGACCGGCACGGCGCCGACCGCCATGCCGCCCACGCAGTCGAGTTCTTCACCGGCCACCGCTTCGAGGATCAGTTCCGCCGTCAGCCGCGCACCGTCGGGGTCCATCACGGTCGGCTTCATGTCGAAATAGAAACCGCTGGACTGACCCGACGCGAGCTTGAAATTTCCGCCCCGGGAAAACGATTTGGCGGCAATGATATCGCGAAGTTGTTTCTTCCGGTCGTCCATCAGGCGGCTTTTCCACCGTGCATCGCCTGCCATACCTTCATCGGTGTCACCGGCATCTCCATGTCTTTCACGCCGTATTCCGACAATGCATCGACGATGGCGTTTACGACAGCGGCGGTTGAGCCGACCGTGCCGGATTCGCCGCCGCCCTTCACGCCCAGCGGGTTGGTCTGGCACGCCTCGACAAAGTCAGACGTTTCGATCATCGGCAGATCGTCGGCCCGCGGCATGCAGTAATCCATGAACGAGCCCGCAAGAATCTGGCCGTCCGCATCGTAAGTTACGTCCTCCATCAGCGCCTGGCCGATGCCCTGGGCGACGCCGCCATGAACCTGGCCGCCGAGCAGCAGCGGATTGATCACCTCGCCCGAATCGTTGACTGCGACGTGCCGTACCAGCGCGACGAAGCCGGTGTCGGTGTCGATCTCAACCTCGGAGAAATGCGTGCCGTTCGGCCAGTTCGGGCCGGTTTCCGGCGTCCATGTAGCCTCCGCTTCAAGACCCATGCCGAGATGGCCGGGCCAACCCATCGGCATATAGGACATCGGCACCATGTCGCATATGTGCATCGATTTGTCGGTGCCGGCGACGGTCAGGTTGCCGTCCGTGAACTCGATATCCTCTTCCGCCGCTTCGAGCACGTGGGCGGCGATCTTTTTCGCCTTGTCGATGATCTTGTCCGCCGCAAGACGCAGCGCCGAACCGCCGATGGTCATGGAACGCGATCCATATGTCCCGCGGCCATAGACGACCGAATCGGTATCGCCCTGAACCAGACGGATTTTCTCGAACGGCACGCCGAGCCAGCTATGGATCATCTGGGCATAGACCGTCTGATGGCCCTGACCGTGGCTGTGGGTGCCGGCAACGACCGTGACCGCGCCGGTGTCGTCGAACCGGATTTCCATCCGGTCGTTGAACGGCGACGCGAAATCGATGAACGAACAGATTCCGATCCCGCGCAGCTTGCCGTTTGCCGCGGAGGCGGCTTTACGGGCGGCGAAACCCGGCAGGTCCGCGATCTCGGCCGCATGTTCGGTGATGCCGGCGAAATCGCCCGAATCGTATACCGTCGGTACCAGCGTCGTGAACGGCATCTGGTCCTTGCCGATATAGTTCCGGCTGCGGATCTCGACCGGATCGATGTTCATTTCGTCGGCCGCGATATCGAGCAGGCGTTCGACCACGTAGACCGCCTCGGGACGTCCGGCGCCGCGATAGGGGCCGGTCCAGGTGGTGTGGCTGAACACGACGCGAATGTGGATATGCATCGCCTCGTATTTGTAAACGTTGGGAAACACCATCGAGCCGATACAGGCCGGCACCGGCGCCGAGGCCGAAAGATAGGCGCCGAGGCCGTAATCGGCGTGGACGCGGATGGCGAGGATTTTGCCGTTTTCGTCGAGCGCCATTTCGCTCAGGCATTCGGCGTCGCGGCCATGGGTGTCGCTGACTAGGGATTCGCTCCGGGTCGCGGTCCATTTCACCGGCCGGCGCAGGCGCAGCGACGCCCAGGCGCACATCACGTCCTCGGGGAACACGCCGCCTTTCATGCCGAAACCGCCGCCGACATCGGGGGCCACCACGCGGAACGCGGTCGCCGGTTTGCCGAAAATTTCGGCATAGATCGGGCGATGCTGATGGGTGCCCTGGCTGGACATATAAATCGTCCATTCGCGCCGGCCTGTACTGTAGTCGGACAACGCGGCGCGCGGTTCCATCGCGTTGGCGGAAATCCGGTTGTTGTGCAGATCGGCCTTCACCACATGGGCGGCCTTGGCAAAACACGCATCGGTGGCCGCGGTATCGCCGCGGTCCATTTCGAACCACAGATTGCCCTTGTTCTCGTCCCACACCAGCGGGGCGCCGTCTGCCACCGCCGCGCGGGTCGAGCCCGCCGCCGGTAGCGATTCGTAATCGACGACGATCATTTCGGCGGCGTCCTGCGCCTGGTTTGCGGTGTCGGCGACGACGAACGCGACGCAATCGCCGACGCAGCGCACCGTGTCGCCCGCCAGGATGGGATGTGCCGGTGTCGGCGAGGGTGGGCCGCCAAAGGCCATTGGTGGCACATGGCAATGAATCGTGCCAAGCCCGTCTGCCACGACGTCCTTGCCGGTCAGCACCGCGTGTACGCCCGGCGCGGCCTCCGTCGCGGATGTGTCGATGCCGTTGATCTTCGCGTGGGCATGCGGCGAGCGCAGCACATAGCCATACACCTGGCCGTGCAGGTTTATGTCATCGACATACTGGCCCTGGCCCATCAAAAATTTCGGATCTTCCGTGCGCGGCACGGGCTGTCCAATACCGAATTGCATGACATTTTCCCTGTTAGTGGCTTGCGTCGCTTCGTTGCCGGATATTTGCGTATCCGGGGGGGTGAGTCGAGGGGGTGGGCAGCTAAAACAGTAGACTTCGCCCCCCATCTCGCCATATTACCGGCGCTATGACGGAATTGGCTTTTACAAAGATGCACGGGCTCGGCAACGACTTCGTGGTGATCGACGCGCGCGCCGGGAAACCGGGGGCCGGGATCGCCATTGGCGACGCTGTGGCGGCGGCGATTGCCGACCGGCATACCGGAATCGGCTGCGACCAGCTGATCGTCGTCGAAGACGCGCCCGGTGCCGATGCCTTCATGCGCATCCGCAACGCCGATGGCGGCGAGGTCGATGCCTGTGGTAACGCGACCCGCTGCGTCGGGGCCGTATTGCTGGGTGAATCTGGCGCCGACACCGTACGAATCCGCACCGGTGCCGACCTGCTGACCGTGACCCGCGCCGATGGCGGTCTCGTTACCGTCGATATGGGTGTGCCGCGCCTGGGGTGGGACGACGTTCCGCTGGCAATGGCCGCCGATACGCTGCATCTCGACCTCGAGCGCGGCCCCCTGGCCGATCCGGCGGCGGCCAGCATGGGCAATCCGCATGCGACGTTTTTCATCGACGATGCCGACGCGGTGCCGATTTCGGTGCTCGGCCCCGAGCTGGAGGTCGATCCGATGTTTCCCGAACGCGCCAATATCGGCATAGCCCAGATGCTCGCGCCCGACCGGATGCGGCTGCGTGTCTGGGAACGCGGCGCGGGATTGACCCCCGCCTGCGGCACCGGGGCGTGCGCTGCCGTCGTCAACGCCAGCCGGCGCGGCCTTGCCAACCGCCGGATGGTCGTTGAAATGGACGGCGGCGAGTTGCTGATCGATTGGCGCGAAGATACCGGTCATGTGTTCATGACCGGACCGGCGGAAACCAGCTTTGCCGGCGTGATCGCGCCCGACCTGCTGGCGGGGTTGCCGTCGTGACCGCGCCGCAAATCTTGACCTTCGGGTGCCGGCTCAACGCGTTCGAATCCGAAGTCATGCGCGGCCATGCCGAGGCGGCGGGGCTGACCGATGCGATCATCGTCAATTCCTGCGCGGTGACCGCGGAAGCCGAGCGCCAGGTGCGCCAGTCGATCCGTCGCGCCCGGCGCGAAAACCCGGCGGCAAAAATCATCGTCACCGGCTGCGCGGCGCAAATCGATCCCGGCAAATACGCGGCGATGGACGAGGTCGACCGGGTGATCGGCAATGAGGAAAAGCTGCGCGCCGGAACCTGGAATTTCGCCGCCGATGCGCCGCGGGTTTCGGTCAACGACATCATGAATGTGCGCGAAACCGCGCCGCATCTGATTGCCGGGTTCGAGGGAAGGGCGCGCGCCTTCGTCGAAATCCAGCAGGGCTGCGACCACCGCTGCACGTTCTGCATCATCCCGTTCGGGCGCGGCAATAACCGCTCGGTGCCGATCGGCGTGATTGTCGACCAGGTACGGCTGCTGGTCGCCGAAGGCTATCGCGAGATCGTGCTGACCGGCGTCGATATCACCGATTACGGCAAGGATCTGCCCGGAACCCCGGCGCTGGGGGAGATGATCAAGCGATTGCTGGCGCTGGTGCCCGACCTGCCGCGGTTGCGGCTCAGCTCGGTCGATCCGGCGGAAATCGATCCGGCGTTGTTCGGTCTGATCGCCGGTGAGCCACGGCTGATGCCGCATTTTCATATCAGCGTGCAATCGGGCGACGACCTGATCCTGAAACGGATGAAGCGCCGCCACAGCCGCGCCGATATCGAGGCATTCGTCGCCCGGGTGCGCGACTTGCGTCCCGACGCGGTCTTCGGCGCCGATATCATCGCCGGGTTTCCAACCGAAACCGACGCCGCGTTCGCCAATTCGGTTTCACTGGTCGAGACCTGCGGGCTCACCTGGCTGCATGTGTTTCCCTATTCCGAACGTCCCGGCACGCCGGCGGCGAAAATGCCGCAGCTTCCGGGGGATGTGCGCAAGGCGCGTGCGGCCGACTTGCGGGCGGCGGGGGCGGCGCAGGTGACATTGTTTCTCGATGCCCAGATCGGCGCCACCGCCGACGTGCTGGTCGAAAAGGAACGCCAGGGCCGGTCGCCGCATTTCGCCACTGTCCGCTTCGACCGCGCGGTTGCCGACGGGGCGATCGTGACGGCGCGGATCATCGGGCGTGACAACGACATCCTGATCGCGCAAAAAGCCGCATGACTTCCGAAAAGAAAGGCTGGCTCGCCCGTCTTCGCGCCGGGCTGAGCCGCACTTCGTCGCGCCTGTCCGACGGTATCGGCGGTATCTTTTCCGGCCGTAAACTCGACGAGTCGGCGCTTGAAGAGCTCCAGGATCTCCTGATTACCTCCGATCTCGGGGTCGAGACGGCGGCGAAGCTGTCGGCGGAACTCGCCCGGACAAAGTTCGACAAGGAAGTGTCGGCCGACGAGATCCGCACGGCGCTCGCCGATCAGGTCACGAAAATTCTCGAACCGGTCGCCAAGGCGCTGACAACCGATCCCGCCAACCTGCCGCATATCATCCTGGTGACCGGCGTTAACGGATCGGGCAAGACGACGACCATCGGCAAACTCGCGAAGTTGCTCAAGGAAGACGGCAAGTCGGTCATGCTGGCGGCCGGCGATACGTTCCGCGCCGCCGCCATCGAACAGCTCAAGATCTGGGGCGAGCGCACAGGATGCCCGGTCGTCGCCTCCGCCCAGGGCTCGGACGCCGCTAGCCTTGCCTTCGAGGCCATCGAAGCGGCGCGGGCAGAGAATGTAGATGTGCTGATCATCGACACCGCCGGCCGGTTGCAGAACCGCGACGATCTGATGCAGCAGCTGCAAAAGGTCATTCGCGTGATTGCCAAGCAGGACGACTCCGCCCCCCATGACTGCCTGCTTGTGCTCGACGCGACGACCGGCCAGAACGCCCATTCGCAGGTCGAAACCTTTCGCGGCATGTGCAATATCACCGGGCTGGTGGTCACCAAGCTCGACGGCTCGGCGCGCGGCGGCGTGCTGGTCGCCCTTGCCGAGAAATTCGCCCTGCCGGTCCACGCAATCGGCGTCGGCGAGGGCGAAGACGATCTGCGCCCGTTCGAGGCGGCGGCGTTCGCCCGGTCGCTTGTGGGGCTGGAGTAAGGGTCCTGTGATCGGAAGATCCCGGCTTTTGCCGGGATGACAATCCAATTCAGCCGTCATCCCGGCAAAAGCCGGGATCTCCTGCGTGCAGCGGTACTTTACACCCGGAACATGTCCCGCTTCACCTTCGCCGCGTCGAACAGATAGTCGCGCGATGCTTCCAGTTCGGTACGCAGTTTCGGGATATCGGCGTCGAGCAGCTTGCCCTTTCATTTGCGTACTTTGCCGGCGACGAACACGGAATCCACGTTTGACCGTTCCATCAGCGTCACCATGGCGCCGGTAACATGGTTGAGCGGCGCGACATTGATGGCGGTCGCATCGAGCAGGATGATGTCGGCCTCCTTGCCCGGCGTCAGCGAGCCGGTCTTGCCGCCGATCTTCAGGTCCTTCGCGCCCTGAACCGTGGCGAACCTGATAACGTCGCGGGTGGTCAGCAGCTTCGGCAGGTTTTCCTGCTTGGCGATCGCCATTTCGTTCACCTGCATGCGCTGGAGCGTCATCATGGTCCGCATCTGGGTGAAGAAATCGGCGGTCATCGTGCATTCGACATCCGTGCTCAGCGACGGCGTGATCCCCATTTCCATGGCTTTCAGGATCGGCGGCATGCCGTGGCGCATGGTCATTTCGATCGGCCCGGCAATCGACAGCCCGGCGCCGGCATCCTTTGCCGCCTGCCACGCGCTGTCCGGCATGGCGGTCATATGGATGAACAGATTGTCCGGTCCCAGCATCTTTTTCTCGATCAGATTGGCGAACGGCTTGGGCATGCCGAGGCTGCCGACGATATGCGCCGCGATCGGGATGCCAAGCTCGCGTCCGATGGCCCAGAATTTGTCATAGCCCGGCAGATAGATCTCGCCGCCCATCCGCCGGATAATCGGATTTTTGCCACGGCCTTCGAAATATCCGAACGCGGCGCGGCGACCCGAATCCACAATCCCCTTGATGGCCGCGTCGGAATGCGCCGGCGAATGGTGGATTTGCGAGATGTCGTGCACCGTCGTCACGCCCGCATCGAGCTGGCTGAGCGAGCCGAAAAGCTCCTTGATATAGGCGTCGCGCGGGCGGTAGACACCGGCGAACTTGCCGAGGATATGGCTGAAATAATTGATCTCGCCATGCGGCTTACCGTCGCCGAACAGCAGCCCGTCGGCGAGGAAACTGCGGAGCGCGGTTTCGAACTGGTGGTGATGGGTATCGATAAATCCCGGCATGACGATCATGCCGTCGGCCTCGATCACGTCGGCGTCGCCGGCATCGATGTTGGGGCCGACCGCGACAATCTTCTTGCCGTCGACCGGCACGTCGCCCACGGCAAAATCGCCGATTGCCGAATCCATGCTGAGCACCGCACCGCCCTTGATGACGTAGCGCCGGCCAGGCGTGCCTGTGGCGGCCGGGGCCGTTGCCTGCTGGGCGGTCGCCGGTCCGGGGATCAAAAGCGTTGCCGCTGCGCCCACGCCGGAGATACCCGCGGTTTTCAGAAAGTCGCGGCGCGATGCGCCTTTGTTTCCGGTCGGTTGGTCAGTCGGGTGATCCGTAAATTGGTCCGCAGAATGGTCCGCAGAATGATCGGCGGAGTGGTCCTAGGGCAGTCCCTGATCGCACAGCTTGCACATGCCTGTTTCCTCTCCCGGTCGGGCGGAAATTCATGTTTCCGTCCCTGTTCCCGCGATAACTATAGGCCGGTCGAGAGAGGGAAGAACAGCCTTCGCCTTGTGTCGTTTTGTGTCAGGATCAGGCCTGACGGTTGCCGGCCCTCAGGAAGTCGAGCCGCAAATCCAGTTTCTCCCCCATCCAGAACGGGTACCAGGCATGGTCGCGGTATGCATCCTCGGCATCGGGGTGGACCAGGATCGTCAGATCGTCCCGGTTATACATCAGCCACGGCACGATTTCGTGAAACAGATCGTGGTCGAATTCGATCTGGTACATCGCCAGCGGATGAGGCCCGACCGCGGTGTCGCGGAACCGGCCCATGCGCACCTGGCCCGGCCATTTGTGCCACGCTTTTTCGCGCAGCCGCGCCGCCTTTTCGCGCACGGCATCGTCATCGCCGTAGTAAATATGGGCGTGGTAGTAATTGATCTTGGTCTCGTCGCCGTTTTGGAATTGATCGGTCATTTTGGGCCTCGGTCAGACAGATGATGTGGTGCAAATATGGCGCCGTCCGGCAGATTCGTCCAATGCCTATTGCGTACGCTCGTCGCGTACCCGTTTGGCCTTGAACTCGGTTTTTGGCAGGGTGCCGGGGGTCAGTACTTCGACCGCCGCCCGCACTTCGCACCGTATGCGGATCTCGTCCGCCACTGCGTTGGCCACGGACGCGCCGCCAGCGTGTTCGACACGGACATCCATGATCGGCAGGCCGCTCTCATCTGTGGTCAGCACGATCTCGAACTCGTCGCCGACACCGGCGACGGCGCGGACCGCCTGTTCGATCTGGCTCGGGAAGAACTTGATGCCGCGCAGATTGATCAGATCGTCGGCACGCCCGGTGAACGCGCCCATGGCACGGACATGGTTGCGCCCACAGGCGCAGGTCTCGCGGTTATAGGTCGTGTAATCGCCGACCAGGAAGCGCAGTTGCGGCGAGCTTTCGGAATTGAGCGACGTGCAGACGGTCAGCCCGCGCTTGCCGTCGGGCACGGTTTCCATGGTGTCGGGTTCGACCAGTTCCCAGATCTGGATGTCTTCGGACAGATGGGTGAACACCGGATCGCTGGTGCCCGAATAGGGGCAGGTGAAGCCGCCGGCATGGGGCGATACTTCGGTGCAACCATAGAATTCGGTAAGCCGCGCGCCCCATAATTCTTCTATCCGCTGCCGTGTGCGGTCGATCCCCATGGCCGGTTCGCCGCCGACGAAGATCGTCCGCACCGTGCTTTTCGCGGGATCGAGCCCCATATCCTGCATGACCCGGCCGAGATGCAGCGCGTAGGACGGTGTGCACGCGATCACCGTCGGCTTGAATCGGTCGATGATGCCGGCGCGCGCCTTTGCGTCCATGCCGCCGCCCGGAATGACGGCAAGACCGAGCCGGTCTGCGGCAACCGTCGCTCCCCAGACGAACACGTGCGGTCCGAACCCCGAGATCGGCATCATCACGTCGCCGGGGCGGATATCCATCGACCACATGGCGCGCGCGTTCGCCCATTCCCAGTATTCCCGGTCGACATGGGTGTAGCGGAACACCCGCGGCACGCCGGTCGAGCCCGATGACGAGAACAGCATCCAGCCGCGCTGGCGCCAGGCGTCGTCGTCGATTGTGGTGTAGGTGCCGTAAGGCGGGTTGGCGGACGCATCTTCCATCATCTCGGATTTGTCGAGCACCGGCCATTTGGGCAGGTCGTCGACCGAGGCGATGTCGGTGGGGGCCAGCCCCAGCCGGTCGAACCGGGCGCGGTAGAACGGACTATTTTCGTACAGGAAGGGCGTGACGACGGCGAGCTTGTCGTTCTGGATAGCGATCAGCTCGTCGCGCGACGCGGTATCGAGCCGGGGCGACCAGTGATCGTCGCTCCCCGGGGCGTCGAAATCGTGGCGATGCTTTTTCAGCATATCCAGCCATGCAGTGCGGGTCTGTGCGCCGCGATCGTTTCCTGCCATGTCCGTCCTCCCGTCTTGTTGCCCAAGTTGTAACGAGCGACGGAAAGAGCGGCAAGGAGCGTGCTTGCCGGGCGTCGTCCGACCGCCTAATTTCCGCCGAACTGAAATCCTGGAGCGTTCCTATGTCCGTTAAACGCAATCCGCCGTTTCGCGCCGAACATATCGGCAGCCTGCTGCGCCCGTCCTCCATTCCGGATGCGTTTCGCGCGCGCCGCGCCGGCGATATCGACGATGCGGCGTTCAACCGGGTGCGCGAGGACGCGATCCGCGACGTTGTAAAACTTCAGGAAGATGCCGGGCTACAATTCGTCACCGACGGCGAGTTCCGCCGCACCACCTATATCTCGCATTTCGTCGAAAGCTGCGACGGGCTCGATTTCCGTCCCTCGTCGTTCCGGTTCTACGACACGGACGGCAAGGATCATGAGTTCATGGCGCCGCGTTGTGTCGGCAAGGTGAAACGCTCGCAAGCGCTGTCGGCGATCGAGTTCGAATTTCTGAAAACGGTCACCGACAAAACGATCAAATCGACCTACGCCTCGCCCGCGACCATGCATTTTCTCGGCGGTGCGCCCGACCCCGATCCGGAATTTTATGCCGATGACGATGAATTGTTTGCCGATATCGCGGCGGCCTATGACGAGGATATCGGAGATATCGCGGCGCGTGGCGCACGTTACGTGACGCTGGACGACGTGCCGTTCCCGATGCTGTGCGATCCCATGATCAGAGGCCAGGTCGAAAAGCAGGGCAAGGACCCCGAACGCCTGCTCGACCAGTATATCGAACTGACCAATGCGAGTTTCAAAAGCGCGCCGTCGGATATGACCGTCGGCCTCCACATGTGCCGCGGCAACCTGAAGGGCACCTGGCTGTCCGAAGGCAGCTATCAGGCGATTTCGGAAAAGCTGTTCAACAAGCTCGATGTCGACGTGTTTTTCCTCGAATACGACACCGAGCGAGCCGGCGGGTTCGAACCGCTCGCCGCCATGCCCGACGACAAGCGGGTCGTGCTGGGCCTGGTGTCGTCCAAGATGCCGGAACTCGAAGCGAAGGACATGCTGAAGGCGCGCATCGAAGAAGCTGCTAAATACGTCGATCTCGACCGGCTCGCGATCAGCCCGCAATGCGGGTTCTCGTCCGCCATCGTCGGCAACCCGGTCACGGTCGACGACGAGATCGCCAAACTGAAACTGGTGGTAGAGGTCGCCGAGGAAGTCTGGGGCAGCGCCTGAGCGGAGGGCCCAGGGTCCTTCCCTCTCACCTTCCGTGACGGAATTATACCTACCTGATGTGTCATCCCGGCCTTGTGCCGGGATCCAGCCGGGCCCAGACCCATGCTCCTCTGTCGATCTGGACCCCGGAATACATCCGGGATGACAGCCGATGGAACGGATTCCATTGCCTCAATGCGGCTGGCGGAAAGCCGCCGCCACGCGCCCCTAAAAGAACATCGTCAGGTTCTTGGCCATCAGTACGCTCTGGTCGAGCAGGATCTTGCGGCGGGCGATCTTCAGGGAATCGCCGGTTCGGAGCAGCGTATCCTCGCGGCGGCCGACCAGGATATCGGTCTCGGTCTCGAGCCGGTTGCGATAGACGATAAACCGGCACTTGGTCGTCAGCTTTTCGCCGTCGGCGAGCGACGTTACCGGTTCGGCCAGCCGGATATTGGTGATCACATGCGCCACCCGTGAAATCGGCTCGTCGGCCCAGTGAATGCCGGTCTGAAGCTGGCGGACGCGTTTGATGAGGGTATCCTTGTCGTCGTGAAACCAGGCGAGATCGTCTTCGGCGGTGGTTTCCTTGGCGCGATCCTCGAAAGACACGTTCTTGCGCATCGGCATCCAGTAGACGACGTCGTCGGTGAACAGGTCGAGCCATGGATCGTAGTCCCGCTCGTCCAGCAGGTCGGCTTCGGCATAGAGAAAATCCTCGATCTCGCGCATCAGATCGAGATAGGCGAGGCGTTCGGATGTCAGGCCGGATCCGGTCATGACGGGCTCCTTCACGCCTGTGCCGTCAGCGGGGTTTTCTGGGCGTCGAGCAGCTCGTCCCAGGAATCCGTATCCATGTATTCCGCCCAACGCTTGTATAACGCCCGCGGATTCTGCTCGCTGCTTGCCGGCTGTTCGGTCACGATCCCCGGCACGACGTCATGTTTTCCCCCGATTCCGAGTCCGGCCTTGTAGTGATAGGGATGCCGCCGGGCGATGGTGCCTTCGCTGGCCGCCGTCGCATAGTTCCAGTTTTCCATATCGTCCTGTTCGGTCATGCCGGCGGGCCCGGCGTAGCGCATGTAATATTCGCGCAGGAACTGTTTCACCTCCTCGGGTGCTTCCTTATCGACGAAATACGACCGCCACATTTCCGTCTCGGTGGCGCTTCTGGGGTGGGACACCAGCAGCGTGCGTGGCTGTTGCGCATGGAAAGACATATTGGGGAATATCGTGCCGACCAAAGGGCAGGTGCCGGCAAGATCGCCGCGGTTCTTCAGGCGGCGTTCCCAGCAATGCTGGAAATATTCCGCCGTTATCTTGGACACGGCGTATTCGGTGCGTTTCGGCTCAAGCGGCACGACGCCGAAGAAAATTCCGTGACCTTGCGGATAGGCGGTCAGGACGAGTTTTCCGTAATCGTCGCGGCGGCCCTCGTCGCCACTCGGGCCGAGGCGCACCATGTCGACCGACCGGTGGCTGACGACATGCAGCAGGTCGCCGGCAAAATTCTCGGCAACGAATTTCCAGTTGCACGGCACGATCCATTTCTGAACGCTGCCCAGAAGTTCCGTGCCGCCGTCGCCGCCGTCCCAGGCGCACAATCCATGATCGAAGGCGAAGGTCGCGTCGCCCAGATATTCCTCGAAAGACGGCGCGTTCCTGTCCCAGGTCGCCCAGATCGTGCCCATGTAATTTGCCATCTGCGCGACCTCGATAAGACCCCATTCGGATTTGTCGAAGGGCGGCTGATAGGCGTTATCGTAGTCCTGCACGCCGATCAGCTGGCCGTCCGTCCCGAAACTCCAGGCGTGGTACGGACAGGTGAAGGTCTTCGTGTTGCCCTCGTCGTAGCGGCAGACCTTCATGCCGCGATGGGTGCAGGTATTGAGAAATATGTGAATTTTCCCGGCGCGGTCGCGGGTGAGAATGACCGATTCCTCACCCATCTTGGAGACGAAGAAATCTCCCGGGTTCTTGATCTGGCTCTCATGGCCGACATAAAGCCAGGCGCGCGTGAAAATCCGCTCCTGCTCTTCCTGGTAGATGTCCTGGTTCACGAAGATTTCGCGGCTGATTTCGCCCTGGTGCACGTCGACAAGGTCGCGGGCGGAGAACGGGGTGCTTTTCATGAAAGGCTCGCTTACTGATTTTTGTCTAGGGAACGATCTTGTCCAGCATTTGCTGCGCCAGTCCGGCGCCGGGCGCCGAAATACCAAGCTCGTTTGCCAGTTTCAAGCCGAGCTGCAGATCCTTGTAAAACACTTTCCGGGAATGCGGCCCGAATGCGAGATCGGACCAGTTATCGGCCATCCGGCTTTGCGCCATGCCCTCGTTGATGACTTTCTCGAGGATTTTCGCATCGACGCCGGCTTCGACGCCGACCCGCATGCCTTCATAGGCCGCCATCATGTTGATAGAAATGATGATCTGATGGGCCAGTTTCGCGCGGATGCCCGCGCCCAGGTAGCCGACATGCTGGATTTTCTGACCCGATGTTTCGAACACAGGACGGCATTTATCGACCGCCGCTGCCAGGCCGCCGATCATGTAGGACATGGTTTTGCTTTTGGCGCCCATCTCGCTGCCGCTCACCGGGGCATCCAGGACCTCGATCCCGCGCGGTGTCGCCTGGTTCGCCATCCTGTCGACCGTTGCGGGCTCGATCGTGCTGTGCAGGACGATAATGGTGCCGGCGGCCGCATTTTCAATCAGCCCGTCCGGGCCCAGCATGACAGCTTCCACCTGGGCATCGTCGAGCACGCAGACCTGAATGATCTCGGCATGGTCGGCGATATCGGCGCAGGATTTGGCAATCTTCGCGCCAACCGCGGCGAGCTCTTCGAGCGGTTCCGGCCGGGTGTCGAAGACCATCAGATCGAACCCCGCCTCCACAAGGTTGATTGCTAGGTATTTGCCTTGCATGCCAAGACCGATGAAACCAGTTTTCACAACGTGAACCTCCTGTGGGAGCAACGAATGAACAGTCAATGCCATTGACTCTCCCACTTCGTCAGTCTTGAATCAAACCATTAGGGACCGAACGATAGTTGGGAGGAAGACAATGGCGGTAAACGGCTTCGAGGTTTTCGACGGCGACGGCCACGTGCTGGAGAACGACGACGAGATAGCCTCCTATTTCGAGGGCGATTTCGCGAATTTGCAGCGGTTTAAGACATTCGGTGTGTGGCCGAGCCTCGACGGATGGGCGCGCGGCTTTATCATGAGCTCGAATGACGGCGAAGCGCGGCGCTATACCCATACCGACGCCAAGGTGTGGGGCGAGATGCTCGATATCATCGGCGCCAACGGCACCGTGCTGTATCCGACGGCCGGCCTTGCGGCGGGCCTGATCTCCGACCCGAGATGGGCGGTCGCCACCATCGTTGCCTATAACAACTGGCTGGAAGACCGCTATACGTCCAAGGACGAACGGCTCTTCGGTGCCGGGATCGTCCCGGTTCAGGATCCCGAAGCCGCGGCGAAGGAAATCGAACGCTGCGCCACCGAACGTGTCCGCTTTCCGGCGATGATGCTGCCGTCGCAGACCTATCTTGGCAAAACCTATGGCGACGAATTCTACTGGCCGATCTTCGAGGCCGCCGAAAAGCATAATATGCCGCTCGCCATCCATGGCGGGCCGAGCCGGGGCATGGGCTTCGATCACTTCAAGGAATTCGTGAAGGTCCACACGCTCGAACATCCGTTCCCGCTGATGATCCAGCTCACCGATATCGTGTTCTCCGGCGTCTGGGACGCGTTCCCCAAGCTCAAGATCGCGTTCCTCGAAGGCGGGGCGACCTGGGTACCGTTCATGATGGACCGGATGGATTACGAATACGATTCCGTGTTCGGCGCCGAGAGCCGCAAGAAGCTCAAAAAGCGTCCGTCGGATTACCTGCGCGAAGGCGAGAATTTCTGGGTGGCGATGGAGCTTGGCGAAGCCAATCTCAAATACACCATCGACGCCATCGGGCCCGACCGCATTCTGTACGCGTCCGACTATCCGCATGAGCCGACGGAAGAGGATCTGACGCACGAGCTGCCCGATTTTCTCGCCAGCAGCGAGTTCTCCGACGAGATCAAGCGCAAGCTGGTCCACGACAACATGATCAGCTTCTATAATATGAACTGATTGCGGTATCGTCCGGCCTGCGGACAAACTCGTAGGCGGACAGACACGTATAAGAAAGGGGTGGGCCCAAAGGACCGCCCCTTTTCTTATGGGATTCTTGTGGGACGAACGTCGCCGGGCCCCCGATCCGTGAAGCGCGTGGTCGTTTCGGGGCGGTGCCGCGTGCGTTGTGGCTTCCGCCGCGCGGTCGGTAATCCCCGTTGCGCGCATTTTCTCGCCGCGGCTGACCCCCGCTGCGGCCGCGATCCCGAGAAACGCGGCAACACCGACAGCGGCGGCAAGCTTTCGTGTGTTCGGCGAATATTCCATCAGTCGGGTCCCACTATGTGTGCTTATACCTGTGTGTGCATAGAAGTATGGGGTGGGGCGCCGCGCATAAAAGGTGGCTGCAGGACCGATTATGTGACCCGGGTCACAGTCTGGGTGGCGGGTGTCGGAACGATATGCCGCCCACTATCGCTTGACGCCGTCGCCAAACCCCCCTAGTTTCCGCCCCGCCCAAGACAGAATCAGTCTTCCAACGCTTACGGGTGTCCGTCAGTCCGCGCAGATGCGCTCACTGGCGCTTTTTGCGTTGGGCGGTTATCGGTGATTTGGCGGTTATGGGCGAGAGATTGTTTGTACACGAATGAACGGGATGCATTAGGCGCATGTTCGACGGGCTGACAGATCGTTTCGGCGAGATATTCGACCGGCTGAAAAAGCGCGGGGCGTTGTCCGAGGACGAAGTGACGGCGGCGATGCGGGAAATCCGCGTCGCGCTGCTCGAGGCCGATGTCGCGCTGCCCGTGGTCAAGGATTTCATCGACGGCGTGCGCGGCCGCGCGCTCGGCGAGGAGGTCATGCGCTCGGTCACGCCGGGCCAGCAGGTCGTCAAGATCGTCAACGACTACCTGGTTGAGATGCTCGGCCCGGAAAGCGCCGAATTCGAAGTCCGCGCCGCGCCGCCCGCCGCCGTGATGATGGTCGGGCTCCAGGGCTCGGGCAAGACGACGACGTCGGCCAAGATCGCCAAGCGCATCCAGGAGCGCCAGGCCAAGAAGGTGCTGATGGCGTCGCTCGACGTGCGCCGCCCGGCCGCCCAGCAGCAGCTCGAGATCCTTGGCAAACAGGCATTGGTCGACACCCTGCCGATCGTGCCGTTCGAGACGTCGCGCATGATCGCCGACCGGGCGATGGATACCGCGCGCAAGCAGGGCTACGACGTGGTCATCCTCGATACCGCCGGCCGCCTGCATGTCGACGACGCGCTGATGGCCGAGGTCGCGGATGTCCGCGACGCGGCGAAACCGGCGGAAATCCTGCTCGTTGCCGACGCGATGACCGGCCAGGACGCGGTCAATGTCGCGCAGTCGTTCAATGAAAAACTGACCCTGACCGGCATCGTGTTGACCCGCGTCGATGGCGATGCCCGTGGCGGTGCGGCCTTGTCGATGCGGGCGGTGACCGGCACGCCGATCCGCCTGCTCGGCACCGGCGAAAAGCTCGAGGCGCTGGAGGCCTTCCACCCCGACCGGATCGCGTCGCGTATCCTCGGCATGGGCGACGTTGTCAGCCTCGTCGAAAAGGCGTCCGAGCTGGTCGAACAGGACGAGGCCGAGCGCCTGGTCCGGAAGATGGAGGCCGGCAGTTTCGATCTCGACGATTTTGCCGCCCAGCTGCGCCAGCTCCGCAAAATGGGCGGTCTCAGCGGCGTGATGGGCCTGCTGCCCGGTGTGAAAAAGGCGCAGGCGCAGATGGCGGCGGCCAATATCGATGACAAGATGGTCGTCCACCAGGAGGCCATTATCGGCTCGATGACCAGGGTCGAGCGCAAGAAACCCGATCTGATCAAGGCGTCGCGCAAGCGGCGCATCGCGTCCGGGTCCGGCACCACGGTGCAGGACGTCAACAAGCTCCTGAAGCAGTATCAGGAAATGACGCGCATGATGAAGAAGATGAAAAAAATGGGGAAAAAGGGGCTTATGCGCTCCGGTCTCCCCGGCATGATGCCGCCGGGTATGCCACCCGGCCCCGGCATGCGTTAGGGCATGCGCTCGGGGAATGCGGTAACGGAAATTACGCCAAGCGAATGATAAAATTTATCTTATCTGAGATGTTTCACGTGAAACATTGCGATCAACTGGAGGGTATATAACCTAATGTCGCTAAAATTGAGACTATCCCGGGCCGGTGCCAAAAAGCGCCCCTATTATCGTATCGTTGTCGCCGATTCGCGCATGCCGCGCGATGGACGCTTCATCGAACGCGTCGGCACCTACAATCCGATGCTGCCGCGCGAGCATCCCGATCGCATCAAGCTCAACGACGAGCGCATCAAGCACTGGCTCGGTGTCGGCGCAAGGCCGTCGGACCGGGTCGCCAAATTCCTCGGTCAGGCCGAGATCATCGCCATGCCGACGATCAGCGAGACGCCGAAGAAAAGCGCGCCGCGGGCCAAGACGGTCGAGCGTATGAAGGAAGCCGAAGCCAAGGCCGAAGCTGCCGCCGCGGCCGCGGAAGCCGCCGCCGCTCAGCCGGTCGAAGAAGCGCCGGTCGAAGAGGCACCTGTCGAAGAGGAAGCGCCTGTTGAGGCTGCGGCCGAAGAAGCCGTTGCCGAAGAGGCGCCCGCCGCAGAGGCAGTGGCCGAAGAAGCGCCAGCCGCAGAGGCTGTGGCCGAAGAAGCGCCAGCCGAAGAAGCACCTGCCGAAGAGGGCGCCGAAGCAGAAGAGAAGAAGGAGTAGCTCCGACGGCCCAAAAATCGTCCGGCAAACCGCGCGGTGGCGGTTCCGCGGCGGTCGCTTCATCGGCACGGGTTCAGGGCGCGGCGGATCGCGACCGGGTCTGTGTCGGCGCCATCACGGGCGCGCACGGCCTCCACGGCGCGGTGAAGATCAAGCCCTTCACCGAAGCGCCGGAAGATGTCGCGGCGTATGGCCCGGTGGCCGACGAGGCGGGCAAACGCTGGTTCGAGCTCGACCTCCGCGAAGTGCGCGGCGGCCTGGTGGTCGCGGTCCTTGACGGGGTTGCGGACCGCAACGCGGCGGAAGCGCTCAAAGGCCTGCGGTTATATGTGTCGCGCGATGCATTGCCGCCCGCGGACGACGACGAGTTCTACCACGCCGACCTTCTCGGGCTGGAGGCGGTGATGGCCGACGGCGCAGGGCCGGAGAGCGGAAAGACGATCGGGACGGTGCGGGCGATTATCCCGGCCGGCATGACCGAGGTACTGGAGATCGACCGCGGACCGGGAACCGACACCTTGCTGGTGCCGTTCACCCGGGCGGCGGTGCCGGAGATCAACATCAAGGCCGGGCGGCTGGTGATCGATCCGCCGGGTGAAACCGAAGACGAACCGGGCCAAGACAACGCGACGAACGACGAGATAAACGAGAACGGAAAGACCGAAGAGTGACCGCAACACACGACATATGGACGGCGAAAGTGCTGACGCTGTTCCCGGAGATGTTTCCGGGGCCGCTCGCCCATTCGCTTGCCGGTAAAGCGCTGGCCGATGGCCTGTGGGCGCTCGATGCGGTCGATATCCGGGATTTCGCGACCGACAGACACCGCAGCGTGGACGATACGCCGTTCGGCGGTGGGCCCGGCATGGTGATGCGCGCCGATGTTGTCGATGCGGCGATCGAAGGCGCAGCTCTCGCCGCAGCGCCGCTGGTCTATCTGACGCCGCGCGGCACACCGCTGTCGCAGGACAACGCCGTCCGGCTGGCGGACGGTCCCGGCGTCACCCTGATTTGCGGACGCTTCGAGGGTATCGATCAGCGCGTGCTCGATGCGCGCGATATCATTGAGATCAGCCTCGGCGATTTCGTCCTGTCCGGCGGCGAGCCGGCGGCGCTGGCCCTGATCGATGCGTGCGTTCGCCTGTTGCCCGGTGTGATGGGCGCCGATGCGTCGCTCGACGAAGAGAGTTTTACACGGGGATTGCTTGAATATCCCCATTACACGCGGCCTGCCGACTGGTGCGGCCGCAGGGTGCCGGACGTTCTTCTGTCCGGTCATCACGAGAATATCTGCGCCTGGCGAAACGAGCAGGCGGAGACGATAACGCGGGACCGACGGCCCGACCTCTGGGATCGGTACCAAAAGGACCTTAAGAACCAAAAGGAACATAGCCATGAGCGTGATTGAACAAATTGAACAGGGTGAGATCGATCGCCTGGTTGCCGACCGGCCGGTGCCGGCCTTCGCCCCCGGCGATACCGTCCGTGTCCACTTCAAGGTGATCGAGGGAACGCGAGAACGTATCCAGGTTTACGAAGGCGTTGTCATTGCGCGTTCGAACCGGGCGCTGAATTCGTCCTTCACGGTGCGCAAGATCTCCTACGGCGAAGGCGTCGAGCGCGTCTTCCCGCTGTACAGCCCGCGCATCGAGAAGATCGAGGTCGTGCGCCGCGGTGCCGTGCGCCGCGCGAAGCTCTATTATCTGCGGTCGCGCCGCGGCAAGTCCGCGCGGATTGCCGAGAAGGTCGACCGCCGTTTCGGGACAGCGACGACCGGCGGCAAGAAGGCTGCGCCGGCCACCGCGGCCGAAGCGGTCGAGATGAAGGACGAGGCGATGGACCAGGCCGTCACCGCGCCGGCACCGGCCCCCGAGCAGGCATCCGACGCAACGCCGACCGAGGACAAGACCGGGTCCTGATCGCGCTTTGGCGCCGCGATCGGATGACAGGCGCGATCTGCTGACAGGCAGGATGGGATGAAAGGGAAGAGAGATGGCCGAACCGAAAACACTGTTCGATAAAATCTGGGAATCGCATCTGGTTGAGGAAAAGGAGGATGGCACGTGCATCCTTTATATCGACCGCCAGATCATTCACGAGATCACCAGCGCGCAGGCGTTCGACGGGCTTCGCGAATCCAACCGGCCGGTGCGCGTGCCGGACGCCCATCTGCTGGTCGCCGATCACAACGTGCCCACCAAGGGCCGCGCCGACGGCATCGAGAATGAGGAATCGAGAATCCAGATTGAATTGCTGGAAAAGAACGCGAAGGAATACGGCCTTCCGTTTATCGACTTCCTCGATGTCCGCCAGGGCATCGTCCATGTCATCGGCCCGGAACAGGGTTTCACCCAGCCCGGCCTGACGCTGGTTTGCGGCGATTCCCACACCGCCACCCATGGCGCGCTCGGTGCGCTCGCTTTCGGCATCGGCACGTCCGAGGTCGAACATGTCCTGGCGACCCAGACGCTGCTGCAGAAACAGGCCCGGAACATGCGCATCACCGTCGATGGCGAATTGCGCCCGGGGGTAACCGCCAAAGACGTGATCCTTGCGATCATCGGCAAGATCGGCACCGCCGGCGGCACCGGCTGCGTGATCGAATACGCCGGCAAGGTGATCGAGGATATGTCGGTCGAGGGCCGCATGACGGTCTGCAACATGTCGATCGAAGCCGGCGCCCGCGCCGGCCTGGTGGCGCCCGATCAGAAAGTTTTCGACTATCTGGCCGGCAAACCGATGGCGCCCAAGGCCGGCGCCTGGGAGCAGGCCGTCGAATACTGGAAGACCCTGACATCCGATCCCGGCGCGACCTACGATATTGAGGTCACGCTGGATGCGGCCGACATCGAGCCGCAAGTGTCCTGGGGCACCAGCCCCGAAATGGTCGCGCCGATCGGATCGGTCGTCCCCAATCCGGCCGATATCGACGATCCGGCCAAGCGCGAAACGGTTGAAGGCGCGCTCGAATACATGGACCTGACGGCCGGCCAGAAGCTGACAGATATCCATGTCGACAAGGTGTTTATCGGCTCGTGCACCAATTCGCGGATCGAAGATCTGCGCGCCGCCGCCGCAATAGCCAAGGGCCGCAAGGTCGTCGACAGCGTCTATGCGATGGTGGTGCCGGGCTCGGGCCTGATCAAGGAACAGGCCGAAGCCGAAGGACTCGACGCGATCTTTATCGAAGCCGGTTTCGACTGGCGCGAACCGGGCTGCTCGATGTGCCTCGGCATGAACGGCGACATGCTGGAGCCGGGCGAACGCTCGGCCTCGACATCGAACCGCAACTTCCAGGGCCGCCAGGGCCCCGGCGGGCGCACCCATCTGGTCAGCCCGGCAATGGCTGCCGCCGCCGCGGTCACCGGCCATCTCGCCGATGTCCGCGAACTGGTCGAGATCGAGTAAGGGAGAACAGGATCATGAAAAAATTCGAAAACTTCAGCGGCGTCGCCGTTCCGTTTCCCGGCCACAATATCGACACCGACCGGATCATTCCGGCGCGTTTCCTGAAGACCATCAAGCGCACCGGTCTCGGCGTGAATCTGTTCAACGATATCCGTTATGACAAGGACGGTTCCGAGCGCGAGGATTTCATCCTGAACCAGCCGGCCCACCGCAAATCGGAAGTTCTGGTGGCGGGCGATAATTTCGGCTGCGGCTCGTCGCGCGAACACGCCCCCTGGGCGCTGACCGATTTCGGCATCAGATGCGTCATCTCGACATCGTTTGCCGACATCTTTTTCAACAACTCGTTCAAGAACGGCTTGTTGCTGATCCGGGTGACGCCGGAACAGCGCGATGCGCTGCTCGAAGACGCCGCCCGCGGCGAGAATGCGCGGATCAGCATCGATCTGGAAAACCAGAAGATCATGCGTCCCGACGGCGAGGAAATTGCCTTCGAAGTCGATGCGTTCCGCAAGCACTGCCTGCTCGAAGGCCTCGACGATATCGGCATCACCCTGCAATCCAGCGAGAAGATTTCCGATTTCGAGGCCAAGCAAAAGCAGGCCATGCCGTGGATGCAGGGCGCGCGGGTTTAGGACGCTACGCCAAAACGAGTCGTCCCGGCGAAAGCCGGGACCCCCTACGAAAGCGGGAACTGCCGGATAAAGATCCCGGCTTTCGCCGGGGTGACGTTACCAAAACACACAGGAGCAGCCCCATGGCCGCCAATAAAAAAGTACTGATGCTGCCGGGCGACGGAATTGGTCCCGAAGTGATGGCCGAAGTCCGGCGCGTGATCGACTGGATGGACAAACGCCGGTCGGTGACGTTCGACGTGACCGAAGACCTGGTTGGCGGCGCGGCCTATGACGCGCATGGCGTCGCAGTTACCGACGCGACAATGGAGGTTGCGTTCAATTCCGACGCGGTGCTATTCGGCGCCGTCGGCGGGCCGCAATGGGACAAGAACGGCTACGACGTCCGCCCGGAAGCCGGGTTGCTGCGCCTGCGCAAGGACATGGACCTGTTTGCCAATCTGCGCCCCGCGATCTGTTTCGATGCGCTGGCCGACGCGTCGAGCCTGAAGCGCGAACTCGTCGCCGGGCTCGATATCCTGATCGTGCGCGAACTGACCGGCGGCGTCTATTTCGGTGAGCCGCGCGGCATCGAGACCCTGCCGGACGGCCAACGCCGCGGGATCAACACCCAAGTCTACACCACGAATGAAATCCGCCGGGTCTGCCGTGTCGCCTTCGATCTTGCGAAAAAGCGCGGCAACCGTGTGTGTTCGGTCGAGAAAAACAACGTGATGGAATCCGGTCTGCTGTGGCGCGAGGAAGCCACCTGGGTCGGCGAGAACGAATTCCCCGAAATCGAGCTCAGCCACCAGCTGGCCGATAGCTGCGCGATGCAGCTTGTCCGCACCCCCAAACAGTTCGACGTCATCGTCACTGACAATCTGTTTGGCGATATCCTGTCCGATGTCGCCTCGATGCTGACCGGCTCGCTCGGCATGCTGCCGTCGGCGTCGCTCGGCCCGGCCGACGATTCCGGGCGCCGCCGCGCGATGTACGAACCGGTCCACGGCACGGCGCCCGATATCGCCGGCCAGGGCAAGGCCAACCCGCTGGCGATGATCCAGTCCTACGCCATGATGCTGCGCTATTCCTTCGACATGGGCGAGGACGCCGATCTGGTCGAGAAATCGGTGCGCAACGTGCTCGATTCGGGCCTCCGTACCGGCGATATCATGCAGGATGGCATGACGCTGGTGTCGTGCGGTCAGATGGGAGAAGCGGTGACGGTGGAACTCGACAAGCTGGCGGCCTAGGCGGGCGCTTTATGCGGTCTTGCGACAGTCTTTCTGCAGCACTTCTCGAATTCATTTCCCCGGACGTAGACCCGGGGATCCAGGGCCATCATCCGGTTATCCGATCGCAAGGCTGGGCCCTCGGGTCAGGGCCCGAGGGAGTGAAGGGGTGGATGACGCCCGGCGGGCGCGGGCCGAGGATACAATCGGACTACGAATCCTGTTGCGATCCAGCGCCGCTCGCGCTACTTTTCACGGACGGGAAGCTTCAGACGAAGGGAACCCGGGATGAAAAAGATATTCGCACTTGCAGCCATTGGCGTTTTCGCCGCGTCCACCACAGCGTGGGCCGGGGAAGGCTATAGCTGCGGCGGTTACCAGCAGTCGGTGCAGACCGAGAAACCGACCATCACGCTGGCCACCGACAAGTCGACACCGAAACAGACTGCCAGCACCACGGTTAAGACGACCAAACCGGGAAGCTGATACCGCCGGCGCCCGGTGGGGCGCCGTTTACACGAAATTAAACGAGGCGCCCTCCGGGTCTGGGGAGCGCCTCGTTTGTTTTGCGCCCTCTGAAATTCCGGTAAACACCGCGCGCCTTTGGCTCTGCCTGGGCCGCGCATCGATGGAAAGACTGAAAGATGGGTTACAAGATTGCCGTTGTCGGCGCGACCGGGAATGTCGGCCGCGCCATGCTCGAAATTCTCGCCGAACGGAATTTTCCCGCCGACGGAGTCGTGGCGCTGGCCTCGTCGCGCTCGATCGGACGCGAAGTATCGTTTGGCGACGATGATATTCTGACCGTGCAGGATCTCGAAAAATACGATTTCACGGGCACCGATATCGCGCTGTTTTCGCCCGGCTCCAAGGTATCGGCGATACATGCGCCGCGCGCCGCCAAGGCCGGCTGCGTGGTGATCGACAACACGTCGGAATTCCGCATGGATCCCGACGTGCCGCTGGTGGTGCCCGAGGTCAACCCCGAAGACCTCGACTGGCACACCAAGCGCAACATCATTGCCAACCCCAATTGTTCGACGATCCAGATGGTCGTCGCGCTGAAGCCGCTGCACGATCTGGCAAAGATCAAGCGCGTGGTGGTGTCGACGTATCAGTCGGTGTCGGGCGCCGGCAAGGCGGGGATGGACGAGCTGTTCAACCAGACCAAGGGTGTGTTTGTGAACGATGCGAAAAGCACAGAACAGTTCACCAAGCAGATCGCGTTCAATGTGATTCCCCATATCGACGTCTTCCTGGACGACGGTTCGACCAAGGAAGAATGGAAAATGATGGTCGAGACCCGCAAGATTCTCGACAAGGACATCGCCGTTCATGCGACCTGCGTCCGGGTGCCGGTTTTTGTCGGCCATGGGGAGGCGGTGAATGTGGAATTTGCGAGGCCGCTGAGCGAAAACGACGCGCGCGAAGCGCTGCGCGACGCCCCCGGCGTCATGGTCGTCGATCACCGCGAAAACGACGGTTATGTCACGCCGGTCGAGTGCGCGGGCGACGACGCGGTTTATGTCAGCCGGATCCGCAGCGATCCGACGGTCAAAAACGGCCTGTCGATGTGGGTGGTGTCGGACAATCTGCGCAAGGGCGCCGCGCTCAACAGCGTCCAGATCGCCGAATTGCTGATCCAGAAACGGCTGGTGAAGGCGGCTTAGGCAGTCTGTATCGGGCGTCCGGCGGCCCAACGGGATATTTTTCCCGAGCGTCATCGTAGATCGGCGCCGGCGGGGCAGCTCTCAAACGCGGTTGTGATTCGGCCTAATATTCTGTAATTACGGGATAATTGAGGCGCCGGGCGCGCAAGTCTTGAAACCTACGCTCTGTGTCCCGCGAAGACACGCCCGACGCCCCAGGAGCCGTGAAGGCTCGTGGACGCGAGAGCGACCGAGCTTCGGACCCGTGCGTAACGGCGATGCCCTTGGCGACACATCTCCGCTCCGCATGGCTCCCCGCTCCGTTGCCGGAACAAGAGCCCGATACAGCCGATCTGATCTTTCCGTCTTTCTATTCCGCGATCACTGGACGCGCGCTTCGGGGAGCGCCCGTCGTCCTGACCGGGTGTCGCCGCCGGAGCCGGTTTCCCGTCTCCCGCGTTTCCACCCCGCGTCGCCGCATCTGTCGAAACCGATACGCCGACCCTGCCGAATCCATCCCCGTAACGGACAGAACCGCCTGCAAACGTTCATCACCCGATGGGACTCGTGTGACGTCCGCCCAGACCCGGCCGGCACTGGCCGCCGCATGCAGCCATGCCACCGTCACCGCCTGCCGGGAAATACCTAATCCGCTCCGGAACCTGCCCCGAAGGGCCCGTCCGCTGACCGGCCTTGATACTTCCTACGCTCTCGCGTGGATATATGATTCCCTGGCCCGCAACCGGGGTGCAACAATCAATGTGCCCGCGGGATATGTTTCCTGTGCGTAAACAAATTTCGCGCGCACACTTTATCTACAAGGTTATGCACATTCCGGGTCGTATAATTTGCCGCGTCGAACCGGGGCCTATATCGCGGCCGCCCGGGATGGACGCAGCGTGGGCCATGACGTGGGCCAGATTGACTTGAATCGGGCATCGGCGTAAACCGAAGATGCTGAGGTGGCGTATCCAATTCAGCATCTGTCGTTCAAGAATTTCAGGACATAATCCATGGCGAGCCCCAATCGCCCCCTGTCCCCTCATCTCCAGGTTTACAAGCCGCAACTCACCTCCGTTCTGTCGATTCTGCACCGTGCAACCGGCATTGCGCTTGCGGTCGGAACGCTGCTGCTGGTCTGGTGGCTGGTTGCCGCCGCCACCGGCGAAAACGCGTTCGCGGACGTCCAGGCGTTCATCGGATCGTGGATCGGAAAGTTGCTGCTGCTCGGCTGGTCGTTCGCCATTTTCTACCATATGTGCAACGGCATCCGGCATCTGTTCTGGGATGCGGGCAGGGGATACGAACTCGAAACCGCTTACGCCACTGGCCGTATCGTGGTCGCCGCGGCGATCATCCTCACGATCGGCGCATGGCTCTGGGGCTATGCCTCGATGGGAGCGTTTTCATGAGTCTCCGGTCGCCGCTTGGCAAGGTCCGCGGGCTCGGTTCCGCGAAAGAAGGCGTCGCCCACTGGTGGGCCCAGCGCATGACGGCGGTTGCCCTCGTGCCGCTGCTGATCTGGTTTGTCGCCTCGGTCTGCGCCATGGCCGGCGCCGATTACGATGCGGTTCGCGAATGGGTCGCGCACCCGGTGGTTTCCATCCTGCTGGTACTGATGACGCTCGCCGTCTTTCACCACGCGCAGCTCGGCCTTCAGGTCGTGCTCGAAGACTACGTTCATACCGAATGGCTGAAGATCGCCAGCATCGCGTTCGTCAAATTCGCGGCGATCGCTCTCGCTGTCGCCACCGTTTTTTCCATCGTCAAGATTGCCCTCGGCTAGCCGGATCGCACCGGCCACAGGAGTGCGCACAGGATCGTCATGAATACCAACGCATACGAGATCATCGATCACACCTATGACGTTGTCGTGCTCGGCGCCGGCGGCGCCGGACTGCGCGCGACGTTCGGCATGGCCCTGAAGGGCCTGCGCACGGCCTGCATCTCGAAGGTGTTTCCGACGCGCAGCCACACGGTCGCCGCCCAGGGCGGCATCTCGGCTGCGCTCGGCAATATGAGCGAGGACGATTGGCGCTGGCATTTCTACGACACCGTGAAGGGCGCCGACTGGCTCGGCGACCAGGACGCCATCGAATATATGTGCCGCGAGGCGATTCCGGCGGTGCTCGAGCTCGAACATTACGGTGTGCCGTTCTCGCGTACCGAAAAAGGCGAGATCTACCAGCGCCCGTTTGGCGGCATGACCACGAAATACGGCGAAGGTCCGCCGGCTCAGCGCACCGCCGCCGCGGCCGACCGTACCGGCCATGCAATCCTGCACACGCTGTATCAGCAGTCGCTGAAACACGATGCGGAATTCTTTATCGAATATTTCGGCCTCGACCTGATCATGGACGATGACGGGGTGTGCCGCGGCGTCATGGCGTGGAACCTCGATGACGGCACGATCCACCGTTTCCGCGCCAACACGGTCGTGATGGCGACCGGCGGCTACGGACGGGCCTATTTCTCGTGCACCGGCGCCCATACCCAGACCGGCGACGGCAGCGCAATGGTCCTGCGCGCCGGCCTGCCCCTCGAAGACATGGAGTTCATCCAGTTCCACCCGACCGGCATCTACGGCGCCGGCTGCCTGATCACCGAAGGGGTGCGCGGCGAGGGCGGTTATCTGACCAATTCCGAAGGCGAGCGTTTCATGGAACGCTTCGCACCGTCGGCGAAGGATCTCGCATCGCGCGATGTCGTTAGCCGGGCGATGACAATGGAAATCCGCGACGGCCGCGGCGTCGGCCCGGACGGCGATCACATCCATCTGCATATCGAACATCTCGACGCCAACATCATCAACGAACGTCTGCCCGGCATTTCCGACACCGCGCGTATTTTCGCCAATGTCGATGTGACCAAGGAGCCGATCCCGGTTCTGCCGACGGTGCATTACAATATGGGCGGAATCCCGACGACCTATCAGGGCGAGATGGTCAAACCCGGCGCAAGCGGGCCGGAGGAACTTCAGCCCGGCCTGATGGCCATCGGCGAAGCGGCCTGCGTGTCGGTGCACGGCGCCAACCGTCTGGGTTCGAACTCGCTGCTTGATCTTGTCGTGTTCGGGCGGGCCGCCGGCGACCGCGCTGCCGAGATGATCGAACCGGGCCAGAAACAGCCAGATCTGCCCGCCAATGCCGGCGAAGAGGCGCTTGCGCGTTTCGATGCGCGGCGCTTTACCAAGGGCACCACGCCGACGTCCGAGCTGCGGGCGGAAATGCAGCGCGCCATGCAGGCGCATTGCGCGGTGTTCCGGACCGGTGAGCTGATGCAGGAAGGCCGCGACAAGCTGACCGCGCTGTGGTCGAAGAACGACGACCTCAAGGTCACCGACACATCGTTGATCTGGAATTCGGATCTTGCCGAGACATTGGAATACGACAATTTGCTGGCGCAGTCCGTGGTCAGCCTCGACAGCGCGATCAACCGCAAGGAAAGCCGCGGCGGACATGCGCGCGAGGATTTCCCCGATCGCGACGACGAAACCTGGATGAAGCACACCTATGTGTGGCTGAACGAGGATGGGACCAGCCGGATCGACTACCGCCCGGTCCACACCGAGACCATGACCGACGACGTCAAAGCGGTTCCGCCCAAAGCACGGGTTTACTGAGGTAAATTAAATGGCCGAATTCACACTTCCTGCAAATTCGAAAGTCCGCGAGGGCAAGACCTGGCCGGCGCCGGAAGGGGCGAAAACCCCAAAGAATTTCCGCGTGTATCGCTGGAACGGCGATGACGGCGAAACCCCGCAGGTCGACACCTACACGATCGATCTCGACGAATGCGGCCCGATGGTTCTCGACGCGGTCATCAAGATCAAAAACGAAATCGATCCGACGTTGACCTTCCGCCGGTCGTGCCGCGAAGGTGTGTGCGGCTCGTGCGCGATGAACATCGACGGTACCAACACGCTGGCCTGCACAAAATATGTCGCCGACGTGAAGAACGACGTGAAAGTATACCCGCTGCCGCACATGCCGGTGGTGAAAGACCTCGTCCCCGATCTGACCCAGGCCTACGCCCAGTACCGCTCGATCGAACCATGGCTGAAATCCGACACCCAGCCGACGCCCGGCAAGGAACGCCTTCAGACGCCGGAAGAACGCAAGAAGCTCGACGGCATGTGGGAATGCATCCTGTGTTTCTGCTGCACGACGAGCTGCCCGAGCTACTGGTGGAACAGCGACCGCTATCTTGGCCCGGCGGTTCTGCTCCAGGCCAATCGCTGGATCCAGGATTCGCGCGACGAAGCGACCGGCGAACGGCTCGACGAGCTCGAGGATCCATTCCGGCTGTATCGCTGCCACACCATCATGAACTGCACCAAGACCTGCCCCAAGGGTCTGAACCCGGCCAAGTCGATCGGTGAGATCAAGCAGGCGATGGTCGAGCGGCGTTAGCGCCTTTACCGCCGAAACGAAAAGGCCTCCTCAGGATGAGGGGAGCAAGATATTCGCCGATGATCTTCGTTCCCGGTCAATTCGTTCCCGGTCAGCCCGTCCCCGGTCAATCGAATCTTAAATCCCACCGTGTCGAATACGCGAATGTCTGAAGGCCCCCTGTTCGCCTATCGCGCGATGAACCGCGACGGTGCGCTGCATCACGATCCGGTGCAGGCGCTGGCGTCGGGAAAACTGCAATCGCTATGGCACGCGCTGACCCATTACAAACCTGTCGCCGGCGGATCGGGCTGGCGCGACCGTTTTGGGCTGACGCGGCGGCCCGCGGAACCCGCGCCGCAGGGGCTGTATCTGTACGGGCCCGTGGGGCGCGGCAAGTCGATGCTTATGGATCTGTTTTATGAATCCGTCGCCGGCGGTCACAAGCGCCGCGTTCATTTCCACGAATTTATGCTCGAAATCCATGCCACCATGCATAGCTGGCGCAAGCGCGACGGCACGCTGCAGGACCCGCTGCCCAAAATCGCGACCGAGATCGCGAAAGACACCTGGCTTCTGTGCTTCGACGAATTCCAGGTCGACAATATCGCCGACGCGATGATCCTCGGCCGTCTGTTCGAAGGCCTGTTCGACGAGGGCGTCGTCGTCGTCGCGACCAGCAACACCCATCCCGATAATTTGTACAAAGACGGGCTGCAGCGCGACCGGTTCGTGCCGTTTATCGAAATTCTCAAAGGCCGCATCGATATTCTCGAGCTGGAGGCCGAACGCGATTACCGGCGCGAGCGGCTGGCCGGGATGCGGGTCTATCACACCCCGCTCGGCGACGCCGCCGAAGCGGCCCTAGACGCTGCCTTCGCGGCCCTCACCGACAATGCGGCAGGGGAACCCGCCGAACTGACCGCAACCGGGCGCAAGGTGGTGGTGCCGCTGGCGGCAAAAGGCGTGGCGCGGTTCAGCTTCGCCGAACTCTGTGAAAAGCCGCTCGGCGCGCCGGACTATCTCGCCATCGCCAAGACGTATCACACGGTGATCCTGTCGGGTGTCCCGCTGCTGCCGCCGGCCAAGCGCAACGAGGCCAGGCGCATGGTGACGCTGGTCGACGCGCTCTACGAGCACAAGGTGAACGTGGTGGTGTCGGCCGCCGCCGAACCCGACGCGCTGTACCCTGAAGGCGATACTGCGTTCGCGTTCGAACGCACGGCGTCACGTTTGATCGAGATGCAGTCCGACGACTATATCCGGACCGTGCACGGGATCGAAAACGCGTGAAAATCCGGCACTTCCCCTTGCTCTCATTGGTTAACGGCGCTAGAAATCCTGCTATCCGGCGGGGTTCCGCCGGGCCGTACACACTTTTCCATAACAGCCCCGGAATCACCCATGGCCCGCAATAAAATCGCCCTCGTCGGCGCCGGCAATATTGGCGGCACGCTGGCGCATCTCGCCGGACTGAAAGAACTCGGCGACGTCGTCCTGTTCGATATCATGAAAGGCACCCCGCAAGGGAAAGCCCTCGACCTTGTTGAATCCTCGCCCGTCGAAGGCTTCGATTCGCGCATCACCGGCGCCAATACCTATGCCGGCATCAAGGGCGCGGACGTCGTCATCGTCACCGCAGGCATCCCGCGCAAGCCGGGGATGAGCCGCGACGATCTGATCGGCATCAATTCCAACGTGATGAAGCAGGTCGGCCAGGGCATCAAGAAATATGCGCCCAAGGCGTTCGTGATCTGCATCACCAACCCGCTGGACGCGATGGTGTGGGCGCTGCAGAAACATTCCGGGTTGCCCGCAAACCGGGTCGTCGGCATGGCCGGCGTGCTCGACAGCGCGCGGTTCCGCTACTTCCTCGCCGAGGAATTCAACGTCTCGGTTGAAGACGTCACCGCCTTCGTGCTCGGCGGCCATGGCGACACCATGGTGCCGTCGGTCCGCTATTCGACGGTTGCCGGCATCCCGCTGCCCGATCTGATCAAGATGGGCTGGACGACGAAGAAAAGGCTCGACGCCATCATCCAGCGCACCCGCGACGGCGGCGGCGAAATCGTCAGCCTGCTCGGCAATGGGTCGGCATTCTATGCCCCGGCGTCGGCGGCGATCGCGATGGCGGATTCGTATCTCAAGGACAAAAAGCGCGTGCTGCCCTGCGCGGCCCTGCTCAACGGCGAGTATGGCGTGAAAGGTCTTTATGTCGGTGTGCCGGTGGTGATCGGCGCCAAGGGCATCGAGCGCATCGTCGAGGTCAAGCTGGACGCGTCCGAGAAGAAGCAGTTCAACAGCTCGGTCAAAGCGGTTCAGGGGCTTGTCGACGTGGTCAAGAAACTGGAACGCGACGGCGCTAAAAAGGCGAAATAGCGACCCGGATTATTTCGGAAATCGGGTGAACGGGGGAGTCAGAATCCCGCCGCCCGGTTGTATGGTTAACAGTCGTTTAATACACGGCGGCTACGGTCTCGCACCGCCGCCGGGGAATATGGACGAAATATGAATATTCACGAATATCAGGCCAAGCAGCTGCTGGCGAAATACGGCGTCGCCGTGCCGGGCGGCGGTGTTGCCTATACGGCGGACGAGGCGGCAAAGGCGGCCGAGAAACTGGGCGGCTCGGTCTGGGTTGTCAAGGCGCAGATCCATGCGGGCGGCCGCGGCAAGGGCGGCGGCGTGAAGGTTGTCAAATCGATCGACGAAGTGCGCTCAACCGCCGCCGACCTGATCGGCATGACGCTTGTCACCCACCAGACCGGCGCCGAGGGCCGAGAGGTCAAGCGCGTCTATGTCGAGGAAGGCTGCGATATTGCGCGCGAGCTTTATCTCGGCATCCTGATCGACCGGGCGACCAGCCGGATCACGCTCATGGCGTCGACCGAGGGCGGCATGGAGATCGAGCAAGTCGCCGAGAAGACGCCGGAAAAAATCCTTCGCATCGACATCGATCCCGCCACCGGCATGCAGGCGTTTCACGCCCGCCAGGTCGCGTACGGCCTTGGGCTTGAGGGCGATCAGGTCAAATCGGCAGTGAAGTTCCTGATGGGCATGTATGCGGCGTTTACCGATCTCGATGCCTCGATCGTCGAAATCAATCCGCTGGTCGTCACCGGCGCCGGCGACGTGATCGCACTCGACGCGAAAATGAATTTCGATGACAACGCCCTGTTCCGCCACAAGGACGTGCAGGAGCTGCGGGACGAGGATGAAGAAGACCCGGCCGAGCTTGAAGCCGCCAAGCACGACCTCAACTACATCACGCTCGATGGCAATATCGGCTGCATGGTCAACGGCGCCGGGCTTGCCATGGCAACGATGGATATCATCAAGCTTTACGGCGGGGCACCGGCGAACTTTCTCGATGTCGGCGGCGGGGCGACCAAGGAACGCGTCACGACGGCGTTCAAGCTCATCCTGTCCGACCCCAATGTCGAATCCATCCTGGTCAACATCTTCGGCGGCATCATGCGCTGCGACGTGATCGCGGAAGGCGTGATCGCGGCGGCGCGCGAGGTCAGCCTCGATGTGCCGCTGGTCGTCCGCCTCGCTGGCACCAATGTCGAGCTCGGCAAGAAGATACTCGAGGAATCGGGTCTGCCGATCGTTTCGGCGGACAATCTGGCGGATGCCGCCGAAAAAGTAGTTAAAGTCACGAAGGAGGCCGCCTGATGTCGGTGCTGGTCGGAAAAGACACGAAAGTCATCTGCCAGGGTTTCACCGGCGCGCAGGGCACGTTCCATTCGGAACAGGCCGTCGCCTATGGGACCGGTATGGTCGGCGGGGTCACACCCGGCAAGGGCGGCACGACGCATCTTGATCTGCCGGTGTTCGACACGGTCGCCGCCGCGGTCGAAAAGACCGGCGCGAACGCGTCGGTCATTTATGTGCCGCCACCCTTTGCGGCCGATGCGATTCTCGAGGCGATCGATGCCGAACTCCCGCTTGTCGTCTGCATCACCGAAGGCATTCCGGTTCTCGACATGGTTCGCGTCAAACGCGCGCTTGCCAATTCGTCGACGCGGCTGATCGGGCCGAACTGTCCCGGTGTTATCACGCCCGACGAATGCAAGATCGGCATCATGCCGGGTCATATTCATATGCGCGGCAGGATCGGTATTGTTTCGCGGTCGGGCACGCTGACCTATGAAGCGGTTGCCCAGACGACTGCGGCGGGGCTTGGCCAGACCACGTGCATCGGCATCGGCGGAGATCCAGTCAACGGCACGAACTTTGTCGACTGTATCGACATGTTTCTCGGCGATGATGAAACCGAGGGAGTCGTGATGATCGGCGAGATCGGCGGGTCGGCCGAAGAAGATGCGGCCGACTTCATCAAGCAATCCAAAACCAAGAAACCCATCGTCGGCTTTATCGCAGGTGTTACCGCACCTCCGGGCCGCCGCATGGGTCACGCGGGCGCGATCATATCGGGCGGCAAAGGCGGCGCCGAGGATAAGATAGAAGCCATGAAAAGCGCAGGGATACGAGTATCGGACTCGCCCGCCGGAATCGGCGACGCGATGGTCGAGGCGATGAAGGGATAGGACGGGGCTTACCGCGCCGGCGTTTTCCGGCGATGTAGCGTGTGAAAGGGGCGGCGGAGACGTCGCCGGATATCATGACCGGACTGTTAGAAAAAACTTCATTCCTCACGAGTGCCAACAGCACGTTCGTGGCGGAACTCTATGCCCGCTATCTTGAAAAACCGGCATTGGTCAATCCTGAATGGTCGGCGTTTTTCGAAGAACTGAAGGACGAAGCGCCCGATGTCCTGAAGGACCTCAAAGGCGCGAGCTGGGCGCCGTGCTCGACGGCGGTTATCGGCACCGAAACCGCGTCCGAGGTTATGAAGACCGGCGGCGCAACGGCGCCGGTCGGCGACGGACAGGTGCTCAGCGATGTAACGCGGGATTCGATCCAGGCGCTGATGATCATCCGCTCGCACCGCGTCCGCGGCCATCTCTATGCCGAGCTCGATCCGCTGGGCCTTGAGCAACCATTGAGCCATACCGAGCTCGACCCGGAATCCTACGGCTTCACCGAAGCCGATTACGATCGCGAAATTTATATTCACAACCGGCTCGGCCTCGGCGAAAAGGCTCCGCTCCGCGATATCGTCGAACGCGCGCGCACGACCTATTGCGGTAATATCGGCGTCGAATATATGCACATCACGTCGACCGAGGAGAAAGTCTGGATCCAGGACCGGATAGAAGGCATCCGGAACCAGACCGATTTTACCGATATCGGCAAGGCGGCGATCCTCGAACGGCTGACCGAAGCGGAAACGTTCGAACAGTTCCTCAACGTCAAATATACCGGCACCAAGCGTTTCGGCCTCGATGGCGCAGAAGCGCTGGTTCCCGGACTGGAGCAGCTTCTCAAGCGCGGCAGCCAGCTCGGTGTCGAAGAGGTTGTGATCGGCATGCCCCATCGCGGCCGGCTGAACGTGCTGGCGAATGTGATGAAAAAGCCGTTTTCGGCGATCTTTTCCGAATTCCAGGGCACGGCGGCCAAACCCGAAGATGTCCAGGGGTCGGGCGACGTCAAATATCACCTCGGCACTTCGGCCGACCGCGAATTCGACGGCAAACAGGTGCACCTGTCGCTCGCCGCCAACCCGTCGCATCTCGAAGCGGTCGACCCGGTTGTCGTCGGCAAAGTCCGCGCCAAACAGCGCCAGCGCGGCGACAAGGAACGGCGCAAGGTGCTCGGCCTCCTGATGCATGGCGACGCGGCATTCGGCGGTCAGGGTATCGTTGCCGAAACGTTTGGCCTGTCCGACATCAAGGGCTACCGGACCGGCGGCACCATTCATGTCGTCGTCAACAACCAGATCGGTTTCACTACCAATCCCGGCGCGACGCGCTCATCGCGCTATCCGACCGAAATCGCCAAGATGGGCCAGGCGCCGATCTTCCATGTCAATGGCGACGACGTTGAAGCGGTCGTCCATGTGTCGCGTATAGCGGCCGAATTCCGCCACGAATTCCGCAAGGACGTGGTTATCGACATGTGGTGCTATCGCCGGTTCGGCCATAACGAGGGCGACGAGCCGGCATTCACCCAGCCGCGCATGTATAAGGCGATCGCCGCCCACCCGACGGTATGCCAGATTTATGCCAATCAGCTGATCGCCGAAGGTGTGCTGACCGGCGAAAAGGTCGCTGAAATTCAGGCGCAGGTGCGGCAGGGCCTCGAACAGGATTTCGAAGCGTCGACGTCCTACAAGCCGAACAAGGCCGACTGGCTGGAAGGAAAATGGCAGGGGTTCACCACCGCGCCGTCTGCCGAGGAGCGCAAGGGCGAAACCGATGTGTCGCTCGAACTGCTGCACGAAGTCGGCAATGCGATCACGACGGTGCCCGACAGCTTCAATCTGAACCCCAAGCTCCGCCGGCTCCTCGACAACCGTAAAAAGGCCATCGAGGCGGGTGAGGGTATCGACTGGTCTACCGGCGAAGCGCTCGCCTTCGGCACATTGCTGACCGAAAACACCCTGGTACGTCTCAGCGGGCAGGATGTGGCGCGCGGCACATTTTCACAGCGCCACGCGGTCCTGACCGATCAGGAAACCGAAGAGGTTTTCATCCCGCTTGAACAGATCCGGCCTGGCAATCAGGCGAAATTCATCGCCCGCAACTCAACTCTCTCGGAAGTCGCGGTTCTCGGCTTCGAGTACGGCCTGTCGCTTGCCGATCCCGACGCTCTGGTGATGTGGGAAGCGCAGTTCGGCGATTTCGCCAATGGCGCGCAGTTCATCTTCGACCAGTTTATTTCGTCCGGCGAATCGAAATGGCTGCGGATGTCGGGGCTGGTCATGCTGCTGCCGCACGGCTTCGAAGGCCAGGGGCCGGAACATTCGTCCGCCCGTCTCGAACGTTATCTGCAGCTTTGCGCCGAAGATAACTGGCAGGTCTGCAATATCACGACGCCGGCCAATTATTTCCATGCCCTGCGCCGCCAGATCAACCGCGGCTTCCGGAAGCCGCTGGTAATAATGACGCCCAAATCGCTGCTACGGCACAAGAGGGCGGTCTCGACGCTCGATGAATTCGGCCCCGGCACGTCGTTCAACCGCGTGCTGCCCGAAACCGGCGAACTGGTAGCCCGAACCAAGGTGAAACGCGTCGTGCTGTGCAGCGGCAAGGTGTATTACGATTTGCTGGCCGCGCGGGACGACATGAATATCGGCAACGTGGCGCTGGTGCGGATGGAACAGCTTTACCCGTTCCCCAGCGTGTCTCTGGCCAAGGAACTGAAGAAATACCCCAACGCCGAGGTGGTCTGGTGCCAGGAAGAGCCCAGAAACATGGGCGCATGGACCTATCTCGACCGACGGCTCGAAGAACTGCTGGGCAATGTGGATATCAAGGCCGAGCGTCCGAATTATGTCGGCCGTTCGGAAGCCGCATCGCCGGCCACCGGATCGTTCGGCAAGCACACCAAGGAACAGCAGGCGCTGGTTGAGGAAGCTCTCACCACCTGATCCTCCCCAATTTTTGCTCCAGGAGCATAACGAACATGGCCACAGAAATAATCGTTCCCACACTCGGCGAATCCGTGACCGAGGCGACCGTTGCCAAATGGTTCAAGGCCGAAGGCGATGCGATCGCCGTCGATGAGCCGATCCTTGAGCTCGAGACCGACAAGGTCACGCTGGAGGTCAATGCCAGCGCCGCCGGTACGCTGACCGAAATCGCCGCCAAGGAAGGCGAAAACGTCGAGGTCGGCGCGCTGCTCGGCACGATCGGCGACGGTGGCGCGGTCGCGGCGAAAAAAGCAGAGGCGCCCGCCGCTGCCGCGGAACCGACTGCAGAGGCCACGCCTGCGGAGGTGCCGTCAGGGGATGACAAGGACAAGCTTTCCCCGGCGGTCCGCAAGCTGATCGACGAAAACAATCTCGACGCGTCGCAGGTCGCCGGCACCGGCAGGGACGGACGCCTGACCAAGGGCGATGTGCTGCTGCATATGAAGGAAGATACTGCCGCGCCTGCGGTGGAAAAATCGCCGCCGGCGGCGAAACCTGCCGCGCCGGCTGCGCCGCGCGAAGACGATCCACGCGAGGAACGGGTGAAAATGACCCGTCTGCGCAAGCGCATCGCCGAACGGCTGAAAGAAGCTCAGAACACCGCGGCGATGCTGACCACGTTCAACGAGATCGACATGACCAACGTCATGGCCGCGCGCAAGAAGTTTCAGGACGATTTCGAGAAACGCCACGGCTGCCGGCTCGGCTTCATGTCGTTTTTCGTGAAAGCCTGCGTCGTCGCGCTGAAGGAGTTGCCGGCGGTGAACGGCGAGATCGACGGCGATGAGCTTATTTACAAGAATTACTACGATATTGGCGTTGCGGTCGGTACCGAGCAGGGGCTGGTCGTGCCGGTGCTGCGCGATGCCGACAAGAAATCTTTTGCCGAGGTTGAAAAAGGTATAACCGATCTTGGTCTCCGCGCGCGCGACGGCAAGCTCGGTATGGACGATCTGACCGGCGGTACGTTCACCATCACCAATGGCGGGGTTTACGGCTCGCTGATGTCGACGCCGATCCTGAATCCGCCGCAATCGGGCATCCTCGGGATGCACAAAATCGACCGGCGGCCGGTTGCGATCGGCGATTCGATTGAAATCCGCCCGATGATGTATGTCGCGCTGAGCTACGACCACCGCATTATCGATGGGCGCGAGGCGGTGACTTTCCTCGTTCGCGTCAAGCAATGCATCGAGGATCCCGAGCGCATCCTGCTCGCCGTCTGACCGGAGACTTGAATTCATGAGCGATACCCATTTCGACCTCATCGTCATCGGGGCGGGGCCGGGCGGCTACGTCGCCGCGATCCGCGCCGCCCAGCTCGGCATGAAGACGGCCTGTATCGATAAACGGGGCACCCTGGGCGGCACCTGCCTCAATGTTGGCTGTATCCCGTCGAAGGCCCTGCTGCATTCGTCGGAAAAATTCGAAGAAGCGCGCGACCACCTTGGCGAACACGGCGTGAAGGTCGGCAAGGTCGAACTCGATCTGAAGACGCTGATGGCGCGTAAGGACAAGGTCGTCGACGATCTGACCCAGGGCGTCAGGTTTCTGTTCAAGAAGAACAAGATCACCGGCGTCACCGGCGCTGCGAAAATCACCGGGGCGGGTAAGGTCGACGTTTTGGCGGACGGCAAGAACACCGCCTACACCGCTGACAATATCCTGATTGCGACCGGCTCCGAGGTTGCGCCGCTACCGGGCGTCGAGATCGATGAAAACCGAATCGTCTCGTCGACCGGTGCGTTGTCGCTGTCCGAGGTGCCGGATCATCTGGTCGTGGTCGGCGGTGGCTATATTGGGCTCGAAATGGGCTCGGTCTGGCGCCGGTTGGGGTCGAAGGTCACGGTGGTCGAATTCCTAGACGCAATCGTGCCCAACATGGACACCGAAGTCGGTGGTGCGATGCACAAACTGCTTGAAAAGCAGGGCATGGAATTCAAGCTCGGCACCAAAGTCACCGGCGCCAAGACGACAAAGACAAAGGTCACCCTGACGGTCGAACCCGCTTCGGGCGGCGACGCCGAAGACATCAAATGTGATGTCGTGCTGGTCTCGATTGGCCGCATACCGTTTACCGGCGGTCTCGGTTTGCAGGAAGTCGGCGTCGAGATGGACAATCGCGGCGTTATCCAGGTCGATGAGAATTTCGTTACAAATGTTGCAGGCATTTACGCCATCGGCGATGTCATCCCCGGTGCCATGCTCGCGCACAAGGCGGAGGAAGAAGGAATTGCCTGCGTCGAACGGCTTGCCGGACAGGCGACCCATATCAATTACGACGCCATTCCGTCCGTTGTCTACACTTGGCCCGAGGCGGCGTCCGTCGGCAGGACCGAAGAGCAGTTGAAAGAATCCGGCATCGATTACAAAAAGGGCAGTTTTCCGTTTATGGCGAATTCCCGCGCCCGGGCGAACGGCGATACCGACGGCTTCGTCAAGATACTCGCCGATGCTGCAACCGACGAAGTTCTCGGCGTTCATATTATCGGCCCCGATGCCGGCACGATGATTGCCGAGCTGGCGCTGGCCATGGAATTCGGCGCATCTTCCGAAGACATCGCGCGGACCTGCCATGCGCACCCGACACTGAACGAGGCGGTCAAGGAAGCGGCGCTCGGTGTCGAAGGCGCGCCCATCCATATGTAACACGGCACTGGATACTCACCCCGTGCACCGTTCCGCGCCATGAACCGCCGCGTCAAGCGCTACGCCATCCTGATCCTTTTCCTGCCGATCCTTCAGGGCATCCTGTTTCTCACGATCCGTTTGATCCTGCTGTCGCGCGAATCGGTCTGGGCAGCG
>Ga0209403_10000754_pt1 | contig 46115 bp, 47 predicted proteins | sample ArcticOcean_MG_C_8_FD_187440 | JGI IMG/M metagenome (GOLD analysis project Ga0209403, IMG submission 187440) | Marine microbial communities from western Arctic Ocean - ArcticOcean_MG_CB11_86 (SPAdes) (version 2) | ecosystem: Environmental > Aquatic > Marine > Oceanic | place: Arctic Ocean... | reverse complement strand
CCAACGCTGGCCGGTTCTTATCTGGCCGGCTGCACATTTATGCTGGCGCTGTTCGGCGTCTCTCCAGTAGTGGTTGCCTTAGACGGACTGACCGATGCTGACCAGCAACTCTTGATACATTTCGCTGAGGTTGCTTGCCAGTAGTTCTCCTATAGCGGCTTGAACTTCAGCCGCGCATGGCCGTCCAGATGTAGTGGTATCCGCCCCTCTTGCCTTTACCCTTGCCCCGCGCCGGGACCTTAATCTCGTCAATGTCGAAGCCAGATTCGCTCAGCCGTTTGGAGAAGGCTGCATCGGCACCGGGAGACCAGATGGCCAAGACACCACCTGGTTGCAAGGCATCGTAGGCCGCGTCCAGGCCTCTGGGACTATAGAGCCAATCGTTGTTTCTGGTGGTCAGTGCCTGTGGACCATTGTCGACATCCAGTAGAATTGCGTTGTAATACTGGTTGGCTTTCCGGATCAACCGGGAAACGTCGACCTCTTCAACGATCACTCGTTCGTCAGCGAGAGGATTGTTGGCCAGTTCGGACAGGTAGGTCCGATTCCAAGTCACGACTGCCGGCACCAGTTCGGAAACGATCACCTGGGCATCAGCTCCCAACCCATCTAAGGCAGCTCGTAGGGTGAATCCCATGCCAAGGCCACCAATGAGAACCCGAGCCTTCGGGTGATAGGTAAGCTTCCGGCATGTCATGTCGGCCAAAGCGTCTTCTGAGCCATGAATTCGACTATTCATCAGCTCGTAAGTTCCCGCCATGATAGTGAACTCGTCGTCTCGCTGATGTAGCGTGAGCTCCTCCCCGTCGCCTGGGGCCTGCGCCGTATCAAGTAACTTCCAAGGTATCATCGATGCCTTTCGGAGCGCGCTTCTACATTGAATTCAGACGCTGGCCAAGTCGGCCATAGGTACGTTTTCATCAACCACTGTGATGATAACCGAAATCGCATTTTGTGTATTAACTAGTTGCCTTTCTTTGGGCAATGTAAGATCACCCTGGCCGCTTGGCAGGAATCGTGCTTTTCATTAACGTATGATTGGCCACAGGTCAGGGATGCGAAATCAACTGCAATGGCGGAGGGACATTGTCATTGGCTAGAAGGGGTTGTCAATATCGGTAAACGACGTGTCCTAATAGAATACCTTGGTAAAGTGTTCTTGCTGTGAATGTTTCTTATTCGCAACGGGCATGGTCTGCCGTTTTGTTGATAGCTATTCTTGTGGTGGGTGCAGCGCTGCGCTTCTGGGGTTTCAGACTAGAAAGCCTGTGGCAGGACGAGATCGACACCGTGCTGACTGCCGGCTATCGATGGCAGAACTGCTTTCCGAACCCATCGGGAACAAGCAGCCGTTGTACTTTGTCTTGCTTCAGTTTTGGTCGCAGATATTCGGTGAGGGTGAGACCAGCGTTCGATTCCCCTCGGCACTCATGGGACTGCTGGCAGTGGCGGCAACCTATGGCCTCGGTAGCGTCGCTGGCAACAGATGGACGGGCCTAGGAGCGGCGTTCCTCGTTGCCATATCGCCGGTGATGCTCTGGTATTCACAAGAAACCCGCATGTACACCCTCACCTCCTTCTTGCTCGTATTGTCGTGCTTCTTCATGGTGAAGTACCTGTCCGCAGGCCGCGTTCGTTTTCTAGCCGCATTTGGCTTGCTGATAGCATTGGGATTATCCACCCACTACTACTATCTTCCGTTCGTGATTGCGTTGGGCGCTGGAGGAGCGATCTGGCTCTGGAGAGATGGCAGACTACGGGACTTGCGAATTCTGCTGATAACAGTCGCCATTGTCTTGGCGACGCTTTTGCCCAGAATCGGTAGGCACGCTGCTGTTGCACCTGGTTGGTTCAATAGGCCTGGAACCGCCGCAAATGGCGATAGCCGTCTGGCCACTTACCGTTGGGGTCTGGTCTGCACTAACAATAGGTCTGTTTTGGGCGTGGCGCTTGAGGCAATGTGGTCTGCTTCTCCTTAGCGCAACTGGCTTCGGAGGCGCCGCAATAATGCTGATTGGCGCGGCGACGATTGAACTGCCAATAGCCCTTCGCTACTTCGTTCCCCTGGTTCCCGTGGCGTACATTATTGTCGCTTACGGCGCTGGAAAAGTAGCGTTGCAACTGGGACAAAGGTTTTCTGCCGGGGTTGAGCCAAGTTATTTGTACATCGCCTCTGCGCTGGTCATGGTAACTGCTGTCGGAGGATTTGCCAGCGTTTCATGGGCCGAGGAGTTAGAGCAGACTGGAAAACATCAGTGGCGGGAAGTCGCGGCGGAATTGGAAGCCCAAGCAATGGAAGGCGACATCTTTTATATCTATCCTCCGCGTTTGCTGCGTTACGTAAATTTCTACAGCCCCCAAGCCATATCTACTGTCACTCGTACGCCTCTTAGCCAGCCGACTTGCAGCAAGGGACGTGTGTGGGTTGTGGGCATGCGCCGCTCTGGAGGTGGCGATGTCGTAAGTCTGCTTCGTGAGCAGGGCTGTCTGCAGATTGAATCCATTTCGTTTGTAGGCGGTATCAGCCTAAACCTACTTGGTGCATCAGAAGGCGTGCTGTCTGGTGGAATCTTCCCGCGATGCGACGATTTGCGGCCGACCATTATTGGAACTGTCGAAGATGACCTGCTAAATGGCACACCCGGTCCTGATGTTATTCATGGTCTCAGCGGAAATGACACTATCAACGGCCTAGGTGGCGACGATGTGCTTTGTGGAGGTCGCGGTAACGATAAGCTCAATGGCGGGGAGGGCAACGACACGCTGCTTGGTGGCGTCGGCAATGACATCCTTAACGCTGGCGACGGGGATGATTCGATGTGGGGCGGGCCAGGTGATGACGCATTGAACGCGGGGGTGGGGTCCGACCTTCTAATCGGAGGTCAGGGCAGCGATCAGCTCAGGGGCGGCGTGGGAGACCTGCCAGATAGGCTGGAGGGGGTCCTGGTGATGATGACCTTATCGGCGGCGGTGGCGACGATATCCTTCGCGGAGGTAAAGGCGTGGACAGCCTCAACGGCGGCGCATGAATTGACGATTGTCTTGATATAGCTGTGGAGGACATTATGGAAAGCTGTGAATAGTGATTTTCAGACTTGGTATATAGTGATGGGGAGTTCGATATTCCCCATCACTATATATTCTGGGAAACGGCATCTGACGAAGACTTCGCGCTAGATTAGCCTTTCGCGATCCAGTTGACGACCCGCTCGCCTATCATGACAACGGTGGCATGGGTTCCGCCAGACCTGGGAATGCGCGGCATGACCGAGGCGTCTGCGACCCATAGGCCCTGTACGCCTTTTACTTTGCAGAACTGGTCGACCACCGCCATAGGGTCCGAATCAGGTCCCATCTTGCAGGTGCCGGACACGTGCCTGGCTGTTCCTACCGTTTGGCGCAACCAGAGGTCCAATGCGTCATCACTGGCCAGAACCTCATCGGTTGGATTGATTCTGAAGTCGACCACATCCTTGTACGAATCAGACTCCAGGAGCGTGGACGCTAGCCTCACGGCCTCTCTGACCCGACGAATGTCGTCCGGGTGATGGAGGAAATCGTAGTTAAAATGAGGCTGCACGCTGGGGTCTGAGGAGGCTAATTTGACGTAGCCTGAGCCCTCGGGCAGACCGAGAGTGCATGATATTCGAGCCATCTGTTCAGGCGATACTCCGCCGCCCAGATAGGAGGTGCGTAGGCCGGGAACGCGCTCCTCTCTCTCATCAACGACCGTGGTAGTTCGTAGGACCATGTCGTTGCCCTCAGTGGCTCCCTGCGAAGAATGATGCAGGCTAAAGTGCACCGCATCGACATCTGCTGCAAGAGTCACGCCGTCCTTGACCTTGAAAGAAACCTGCGCGCTGAGGTGATTCCACAGGCTTTGCCCTACGCCGGGCACAGCAAGAACTACCGGTATACCGAACTCTTTTAGCTGGTCTTCCGGGCCAATGCCGGAGAGCATTAATAGCTGAGGTGACTTGACTGCGCCGGCGCTTAGGACGACACGATCTGCCTCGATAGTGAAGACCTCTCCGCCGCTCTCGACCTCAACGCCGACAGCTTTCAGGTCCTTCATTATGACCTTCCTGGCGAAAACGCTGCCTCTGACCGTCAGGTTGAGACGGTGACGGGCTGGATTCAGATGGGCAATCGCGGTGCTGATTCTCTTGCCGTCAATATTGTTAGAAGGGGAGACACCAAGGCCGGCAGGATTAGCGCCGTTCGTGTCCTCGGTGGTTCCGTAGCCTGCCTCAACGCACGCTGCATGGAATGCCTTCTGGATCTCGGGCCAATGGCCTTCTTGTCGTCGCCTAATGGGCATAGGTCCACCTGAGCCATGGAAGTCGTCGCGAATGTCCAGATCATGTTCGGACTTCCTAAAGAAAGGCAACACTTTGTCGTAGGACCACTCGTCATTCCCCAGTGAAGACCAGAAATCGAAGTCCTCTGGGAAACCTCTTTGCATAGCCTGGCCGTTGATCGACGATCCGCCGCCGATTACTTTGCCCTGCGCCACGTGGATTTCGCCTTGCTCTTCAGTGATCGTTGCCCTGAGTGCCCAGTTGTGTTCCGAATCTTCGGCCTCTGCGAATCTGGTGTGGCCGAACTTTATTTCATCAGGTAAGTTGCCCGGATCAGGGTAATCTGTCCCCGCTTCCAGCAACAGGACGGAGGTGTCTGCATCTTCGGTCAATCTGCTTGCAAGTACAGAGCCTGCGGCGCCTCCTCCTACAATAATTACATCATATTTCATCGATTCTCCTTAAATTAAGCACTTCGTTTTTATATATTCAAATCCTTTTAAGTGAAGACCAAATGGCTGCGCAAAACGATCAAAACAGGCGTAGAGCAACTGCCGTTAGAGCCTTTCGAGAGTCGCAACTGTTTGGAGTGAACCGAACCGTGCGCGGCTACAGAGTATGTGGATAAGCCTTGGCCTCACCGCGGGCCACATTATACAGTCCTACTAAAATATGGGCAAAGACGATAGTCAAGAAGGCCTATAAACGCCGCCAGAGGGTAAATTTCGAGACCGCCATAGGCTTGAGATAGTCCTATTATGGCTGGAGAAAGAAGCCTGGCGTGGTTATGAAAGATCGCATAACTGCGGCGAAATATTGCATGTCACGCATTCACTGGTATGGCCTGTTCATGGACTAAGGCTTATGGCACATCCATATTCCTGAGCCGGTAGATCGTCAGCAGAAAGAAAGCAGCGGTCACGATGATGGCACCTACGATGGCTGCTGGAAACTCGATAGCCTGGTCTCCAAGGCCTTTCAAGCCGCTCTGGTCAAGGTTGTGCATTATGGTCACCGTGTAACCGCGAACGCTAAGGTATCTGACGCCGCCCAGGAACGAGCCTATGACGCCCTCCCATAGGAAAACGTAGAATAGGGCGAATCCCAACGCATGGGACGTCACGAGCCCAGCCCACGTGAAGACTGCTGAATAAGCCGTGACACCGACAAACAGGGCCACTCCCACGGCAATCGTTGCCTGGATATTACCGCCCAGTCCTATGAAAGTCGCAGCCATGCCACCAACAAGCAAGAACGGACCGCTAATGGTTATTACGCCGAGCATCTTCGGAAGGGCGATCTGCCACCTTGGAATTGGCTTCGTCGTGAGGAAATTTAGAGTCCGGTCTTCCATTTCGTTACCGAAAGCTGATGTGGCGAACGCTATCATCACTATGGGTAAAATTGCCGTGACTAACATGCCGCCCAACACGATTTCTGGGAATTCCGAATTGTCTTGGTCTCCCAGAACGGTAATCAGCGTGGTGATTAGCACGGGCAACGCCGCAAGCAGCAAGATAATGGTCAGTCTTCGGCGGCCAGCCAATTGTCGCAAGGATAAGAGGAATATCTGTTTCATTATGCCTCCACCAGGTAGTTGAAGACGCTCTCCAACGAGTCATCCAAAGGTTCGACCTTCAGAAGACGAACATTTTCCTGTTGGGCGAGCCTTGGTATGGATATCTGTAAGGAGGACACATTTCTGCTCAGGACGATCAGGGAGCCGTCCCCGTCCACTGACACAGAATCCACGTCTTCCATTTGAACAAGTGTTGCCGCCAACTTGCGTGGTTCTGAGCACAAGACTCTCACCGTGTAAGGGCGCTCGTCCAGCTTGGCGCGTATGGCACGAAAATCGCCTGCGGCGGCTAGCTTTCCGCTGACCATGAGTAGGATATTGTCTGCCAGAGTCTCGATCTCTTCGAGTATATGGGAGGAGATAAGCACCGTCTTGCCCTCTCGGGCGAACGAGTGCAGTAGGTCCTGGAACTCCAGGCGTTGGCGCGGGTCCGTTCCGTTCAGCGGTTCGTCTAGTAGCAATATTTCAGGGTCATGAACGAGGCTGGACGCCAATCGTATTCGCTGCCGCATGCCCCGTGAATACGTTCCGATCTTCCGATTCTGGGCATCAACCATGCCCACCGCTTCAATCGCACGATCGACGGCGTCATCAACATTATTTGATCCCGAGAGGGTTCCGGAAAACTCAACAAATTCACGTCCGCTGTAGAAGCCATAAACAGCTTCGTGCTCAGACATTACCCCGATGTTGCTGTAAAGCTGGGGATTGTTTCGCACTGGCTGACCGAGCACTGTAATGTCTCCCTGGGACGTACCCGCGAGTCCCGCAATCATATGGAGCAGCGTGGTCTTGCCTGCGCCGTTAGGTCCTAGAAGGCCCGTGATGCCACGGGACACCGATAGCGATATATCGTTGACGGCGACGACATTGCCGTACCACTTGGATACGCCATCGACTACGATAGTGTTCTGGACTTCGTTAATTGCTTCTGCCAATTTGTCCTTCCCTGTTTATGTTCTCAAGTTCTTGTAGCGCCACCACAATAGAGACGCGGGACCGACCGTCAGAACCAGATACCATGCATAAACGACCAGAGCTGGAAGTCGCTTCAATTCGCCAATGAGTTCCGAACTATCGGTTTTATTAAAGATTACGTCGTTGATAAAAATTGGCACGCTAGTTATATCTATAAGGGCATACCATTTCGCATTGGAACCTCCGATCTCCTCAACCAGGGCGTTCCCGGTGGCGCTGGAGACTATGAAAAGACCGATGACGAAAGCTGCTGCGTAGGCGCGTCGAGTGGTAAAGGCCGCTACCGACAGGGGAAGGGTAGTGGTAAAGGCCGCTACAAACAGGCCTGACGCAATGAATCGAGGAATATCTAGCCAATTGTTCTGCAAGTAATTCCAGACATCAGGTGCCGAAAGAGACAATCCCAAGAACAGCATAACCTGAGGTAAATATACGATGATAAGGGTGATCGAGAAGAACGCCAGCCACCTTCCGATAATATAGTCATTTAGGGATAGAGGCCTGACCAGATATAGGTTGATGACACCGTTCCTACGGTCAGTCGTTAGCAACTCTGGCGCTATTATTGCCGAGAACAGAAGTAGGATTCGTGAGGCTATTTCATAATAGTCAGCGTGGCCAGGAATGCCATCGGCATCACCGGGACCGGCGAAGGATGCGATGAGTGTGAAGACCAGCGCCGGAGTAACCATGGCGATGAAAAGTAAGGCAGGAAGAATCTTAACGGTCCATCCCCGACCCAGTCCCAACGATGTTCGCAGACCGTCGATCCATATTGCTTTTCGGGCGCGGGAGCGGCCTTCCTGTGGGCCGTTGTATCGCTGATAGCCTATGTCGTAGACTTCGCCTTGTCGCTCCGTCATTCTGTCGAGCCCCTGAATATGTCTGTGAGCAACTGCCGTTGAGGGGCCATTCGCCGAAGGCGGGCACCTGAGGCTACTATCGCATCTCGAATAGCGTCAAACTGCTCATCATCAGCCTTCTGCACCAGCACTGCAATTCCGTCTAGTTCAGCTCCGATGCCTCGTTTGGATAGCTCCGCGACCAGCTCATCTCGATGGTCGTCTACCTCGATGAATATGGTTTCCGTCTCTTCTGTAAATCGGGAAACTACGTCCGACCGTATCACCTTGCCGCCCTCAAGAACGATGATGCGGTCGCAGGTGCGCTCCACATCACCCATGAGATGCGAGGATAAAAGAATGCTGATGCCAAACTCCTTTCCGATTCGTCGAATAAGGGTCAGCATATCTTCTCTGCCGACGGGGTCCAGCCCGGCAGTGGGCTCGTCCAGCAGAACCAAAACGGGGTCGTGAACGATGGCCTGGGCGAGCTTTACCCTCTGTTTCATGCCCGTGGAATACTCGCCGATCAGCCGATAACGCTCCTCATTTAGCCCAACGTGGCGTAGCGTATCCGCGGCTCGGATCCGAGCTTCTGCAGGTGGGATGCCACTTACCTGCGCCATGTGAGACAGGAATTCCGAAGCAGTGATTGAAGTAGGCAGGCAGTCGTGCTCAGGCATGTATCCGAGGCTTGAACGAATGTTTACGGACTCGTAGGGGTTCTCTCCGAGGACATCCGTCGTGCCTGACGTGGGCTTTATTATCCCCAGGAGGAGCTTAATACTAGTGCTCTTGCCTGCACCGTTCGCTCCCAGCAGACCTGTGACGCCTTCGAGAACTTCAAAGTCCACAGAGTTCAGTGCGATGGTGCCGCCGTAATCCTTGGTCAGCTTTGTAGCCCTAACAAGATGGCTTGATGTCATAAATTAGCCGTGCCTGAATATTGGTTTCTTAGTTACTGTGAGGGATTTATGCTTCGCTTTTGACTATTGATTACTCAAATCCTGTAGAATCCCCCGTCCGTTTGTTGAACTCTGTTGGGGGCAAGGGGTGAATCCAATGAACAAGGTTCGTATTATAGTCGTAATCCCACTCATTGCAACCGGTTTGGCGTTGCAATGAGTGGGGCAAAGCGTTGGTACGGATGGCTCCGTCAGGAAGTTTGAGGCTAAAGTGCCAGACTCTTGGGCAGGCTGTGACTGACGTGGTGCTTATGAATTGCGCTGCAGTTTGCAGACTAAGGCCAGGTTACCGCGGGCGTTCGCCGACTGGCTGAGGTTTAAGCCTCAGCCAGTCGGCTGTTTGCTAAATGGCGTCTATGATCGCGTTCAGGGTTGCGCTCGGGCGCATGGCCTTGGCAGCCACTTCATCGTTGGGATGGTAATAACCGCCGATATCTACTGGCTGTCCCTGAGCATCGTTTAGCTCCTGAACAATCTTGTCTTCGTTGGCGGCCATCTGCTGAGCTACGGCGCTAAACCGAGCCTGCAGCTCCTGATCTTGTGTCTGCTTGGCCAAGGCTTCCGCCCAGTACATCGCGAGGTAGAAATGACTCCCCCGGGTATCCAGTTCCTTCACTCGGCGCGATGGCGACCGATTGTTATCCAAATACTGGCCGATCGCTTCGTCCAGGGTCTCTGACAGGAGCTTTGCTTTGTCGTTCTTATGCACCTGACTGAAGTGCTCGAAGGAAGCGACGATTGCACAGAATTCGCCCAGGGAATCCCAGCGCAAATGGCCCTCCTCTAGGAACTGCTGTACGTGCCGCGGAGCCGATCCACCGGCGCCTGTCTCGAACATACCACCGCCCTGGAGCAGAGGCACGACAGATAGCATCTTGGCGCTAGTGCCCAGTTCCAGGATTGGGAAGAGGTCGGTCAGATAGTCACGCAGTATATTTCCGGTCACGGAAATCGTGTCTTCACCAGCCCGGCTGCGCGCCATCGTGAAATCCATCGCGTCGATGGGAGACATGGTGCGTATGTCCAGTCCGGATGTGTCGTGGTCAGGAAGGTATTTGTTCACCTTCTTGATAAGCTCAGCGTCGTGAGCGCGGTCCGGGTTCAACCAAGTGATGGCTGGAGAGCCGGTGGCCCTGGCCCGATTGACGCCGAGTTTCACCCAGTCCCGGATGGCCGCGTCCTTGGTCTGGCACATCCGATAGACATCGCCCTCTTCAACTTCTTGCTCCATGAGGGTTGTGCCTGATGCGTCCACTACCCGAATCGTGCCATTGCCTGGGGCAGTAAAGGTCTTGTCGTGGGACCCGTACTCTTCGGCCTTTTGAGCCATAAGGCCCACGTTGGCGACACTGCCGATTGCAGACGGGTCAAAGGCGCCGTTCTTCTGGCAGTCTTCGATGATCGCCTGGTATAGGGTGGCATAAGAGCGGTCGGGGATCATAGCAATCGTGTCGTGCAACTCGTTGTCTGGCCCCCATGTGCGACCGCCGTCTCGGACAATCACGGGCATGGTGGCATCGATAATCACATCGCTAGGCACATGCAAACTGGTGATTCCGCGGTTGGAGTTCACCATCATCAGATCCGGGCGTGCCTTATAGACAGCCTCGATATCGGCTTCGATCTCCGCCCGTTTGTCCGCGGGCAGAGTTTCAATCTTGGTTAGGAGCTCAGCAACACCGTTGTCCGGGTTCACTCCAAGCTCAGCCATCACATTCGCGTGTTTGGTCAAAACGTCCTGGTAATAAACCGACACACAGTGACCGAATATGATTGGGTCGGACACGCGCATCATGGTCGACTTTAAATGAAGAGAAATTAGAACGCCATCCGCTTTAGCGTTCTCCATTTCGTCGGCGTAAAACTGCCGCAGCTTCTTCACATTCATTGCTGAGCAGTCGATGATCTCATCAGCTGCTATAGGGATGCCGTCCCTTAGCACCGTCACTTTGCCATCGCCGGCAACGAATTCGATCGATGCTGAACCATCCGATGCCACTGTTACGGCCTTCTCGCTACCGAAGAAGTCACCGCTGGTCATGTGGGCGACGCGGGTCTTGGAGACCTCTGGCCAGTCCTTCATCATCCGATGGGGATTGCGTCTTCCGTGCTCCCTGACGGCAGTGGCTGAACGGCGATCGGAGTTTCCTTCACGCAGGACTGGATTGACCGCGCTGCCCAACACTCGGGAAAAGCGCTGCTGGATTTCGCGCTCCTCGTCGTTGGCAGGAACATCAGGATATTCGGGGATAGCATATCCTTTGTCCTGCAGTTCCTTGATTGCGCCCTTTAACTGAGGGATTGAAGCGCTGATATTTGGCAATTTGATAATATTCGCCGTCGGCTGCTCGCACAGTTCTGAGGACATGGTCAGATAGTCTGGAATCTTCTGCTCATCAGTCAGAACGGCTGAGAAATTGGCGACAATGCGGCCGGTCAATGAGATATCCCAGGCCTCTAGTTCAATACCGGAGCCCTTTGTAAAGGACCGGAGAATTGGCAGCAACGAGTGCGTGGCCAAGGCTGGCGCCTCATCAATCTTGGTATAAATAATGGTAGATGCTTCTGGCACATTCTTCTCCTTAATATACGAAAATATTCGAAAACCACAAGTTGGTTCAAGCTGCCAAGATAAGCTAAATTGTCATCTAAGGCAATTGGACTAATGCGGATTACGATTTAGTTGCAATCATGCCTCAGGGATTATAGTTCACTAGGGAATTTGGTGCTTTGATCGGGTGAAGGTTCTTCCCATATTACTGCCTGGACCTAGTCAATCGCGAGAAAATACGTCGCTAAGGCTCCCTTGGTTTAATCGGAATGACTTTTCTGGTTTTCGAAAAAGAGAGAAGGATATGGAAATTACCCGAAACCTGGTTTTGCGGGCTCGCAACAAAGGCCAGGCTCCTGGTTTCCTGCATCGTGTCCTTGTTTGGGGTTGCTGGCCCTTGCACCCAGCATATTTGGTGTAATATGGCATCGATCGATAAAGTTCATCATTCCTGTAGACATACAGGCGTGAACAAGAACTTAAGTCTTATACATAATAAGAGGTATTATCAAATGAATGCTGTCAGAGATCTGTTGAAATCTGGGAAGCCCGTTGTCGGCACGGCTGGGTCTGTGTTCGAGGACAATGCAGCCATGCTGGCTGACGCCGGGTTTGATTTCCTGCTTTTCGATACCCAGCACGCACCTATTGAGGTCAAGCAGTACAGGGGAGCCCTGCAGGCAATGCGCGGAAAGAAGGCCGCACCGATAGTCCGTGTTAGTGCAAACCGACCGGAGCTTATCTGCTTCGCTCTGGACATCGGTGCCAGGGGTATCATTGTGCCTATGGTCAACACTAAGGCAGATGCCGAAGCTATGGTGAGGGCCTGCCGATACTCCCCACTTGGTGACCGCAGCAACGCCGGCGTCCGTGGCGACTGGGGCGAAACTAAAGACTATCGCGAATATTTGGACAGGGTTAACGAGGAGCTGTTGATCATCCCGATGATCGAGACGCAGCAGGCGATCGATAACATTGACGAGATCCTTAGCGTTGAAGGAATAGATGTATTCTTGATTGGCCCGTCTGACCTCTCCATCGAACTTGGTGTGCCGCTGGATTATTCCTGCGATACCTACCAGGCCGGTTTGGACAAGATCGCTGCAGGCTGTAAGAGGAACGGCGTGGTTCCGGGCATGTACTTTATTCCCCCAGATATGGACCCGAACTTCTACGTCGACAAGGGCTTCACGTTCTTCACAATGCCCTGGCCTAAGATGGCGCTAGAGGGCGTCCAGAATACCCTCAGCCTCATTAAGAGGTAGTGTCCATATATAAAGCTGGTTGAACTTCGGTTTCCGCCGGGGAAATTGGTTTTCGAATTTAGGTTTATTGCCACTTAAGGCGTGAAGTGTGCAGGCATAACGCCTTAAGTGGTTTTTCGTCGACCGACACAAGGTCCGCCGGGACTAGTGTGATCAGCGACATGTAAGATTGCGACTTAATAGGGCTAATCATTTCTTATTTCGTTGTTTTTGCAGGCCAGATATTCTTTGAGGCTGCGTCAAATGATTGGCTGGGGCAAGCCACATCATGTCATAACCATCAACTCATAGCGCGCATCTAGGCCGGTATGTAATAAGCCGACTCACGATGAAGATGCCGCAGGCGCCATCTGCTTCCGCTGGCTGGACATGTGGCTGACGGCGCTTCGTGTTCGTGGTGGAAACGGGGGCGGGCCGAACTCCAAACATGGCCCCAACTGTCGCTCATGCACTCCGTGATCTCTCTATGGCCTTGGCCCGCTTGGCCAACACTCTTTATAAGGCCAGTCCGAATTTGTTGTAGCCGTGAAGAGTGGTTCCATTAATGGGAATCCAATATTTTTTTAAACGTAACCGACGTTTGCTCATCAAATAGCATCTTGCTCAATGCATGTGAGCACTAGGGTAGGGTTATCAGGAAGACGTCTCTGAAAATTTAATTAAGACGCGTTAGCAACCGAGAATCGTATTGACGGTTATTGGTCAGCGGGTGCGGCCATCATTAATTCACGTAACTTGGATTTGCGGTACGTGAATATTCGTTCTATATCTTTTCGAACAAATACTCTGTCAATTAGATAACCGCCAGGGACTTTGTAATCCACACTATCTCTTACAAAAGTACCTGTTCCAGCCTCATCAAATTCATGGGTGTGCGTCCAATGACGGTATGGGCCCTTTTTCTGCACATCGACGAAATGGTTAGGCGGGTTCCATTCAGTAATCTCTGATTGCCAAGTAATAGGGACACCGTGGAGGCGCAAACGATAGTCAATAATCGTACCAGGTCCGATGCTCAAATGCTCGAACGGCATCATCTTAAATTTGAGCCAAGGAGGTGTGATCTGCTCTAAGTTAGCCGGGTCAGAGAAGAACTCAAAGACTTTGCCGATTGGAGCGTCGATCCACATTTCCGTCTGGTATTTACTCATTTCATTGCCTTTGCTTTCATTAGCAGACAGGAGGTTTTGAAATGCTTGCTCTAGAGTTGGGTACCGATATTCGTAGCTGGTTTCCGTATTGATTGCACGGCGACTAGCTGTTAACTCCCACGACAATTCTCCTAGGAGAGCTCGAAGAATAGATTTCGGTACTCTGAATATCTGAGGCCGATGCAATACTCGAGCTAACTCTTTTGCAAACGCGATTTGAGTGACTGATTCCGGAGCCACTGCATTAACAGGTCCGGCCGCTATATGTCCATTTAGGGCGTAATCAATCAGACCAACCACGTCTTCTATGTGAATCCATGGCCACCACTGAGATCCGTTTCCAATTTTTGTTCCAAGACCTAGACTCCAAGGGAGCAACAGTTCTTTGAGAGCTCCACCCTGATTGCTCAGAACCAAGCCCAACCTAAGAGGGATGATGCATATACCGGCATCCCTAAGAGGATGCGAGGCATGTTCCCAGGCTTCTGAAACATCTGCAAGGAAACCTTCACCACGGCTCGCCGTATCTGGCAATTTTTCGTCACCACGATCGCCGTAATAACCCACTGCACTAGCCATAACTACTCTTAGTGGAGGGTTCTTCATGGTTGTTAAAGCTGAGACGAGATTCTTGGTGCTGTTTACTCTACTCTGAAATATTCGATGCTTTTTGCCTTTTGTCCACCGCCCTTTTATAGGCTCCCCGGTTAAATGGACTATGGCATCCGAAGCATGCAGACTTTCTAATGGGAAAGAATCAGAATTATAATCCCACTGATATATGTCAACATCTGATGGAAATATCTCGGTCGCTTTTGAGCCGTTACGAGTAAGAACAGCGACCGAATCTCCATTGGCAATAAGCTTGGCCACCAAGTTTCTGCCAATAAGCCCAGTGGCTCCGGTTACTACAATCCTCATACATCCTTTCTTTGTGATATGCATAACTCTAATTAGTGATGGGAATTAGTATTTAAATTAAACGTGGTTACGCAACATGAGTTCCTGGGGATATGGGTTCAGATAGGTCTGCTGTTTGATCCATTCTGGAACCGGATGTCGGTTTAAGTGATGTCGCAGGAGAGTAATCGGGACCACCAGGGGTATGAGCTCTAGGCGATACTGGTCGATCACTTCAACCATTTCGCGTTTGTCGTGGCTATCTAGGTACTTCTTTAGGTAGCCCATAATGTGCTGGAGTACATTGGAGTGTTTACGGCTAGTAGATATTTCGCTCAACGTTTCCATGAACAATCGGCCGTACTGAAAGATTAAATCCTGCATGTCAGCACGACCCGCTTTGGCGACCAGTTGGCCTAACTGCTTTTGAGACTGGGGGTCATGCGCCATTATTGAGAGTTTGTGAGATGCGTGGAATTCAACTAAATCACTAGCACTTGGATTATCGGAAATTAGCCCACGAAAGCGCTGGTAGGCAAATACCTTACCAATAAAATTCTCTCTAAGCTTTGAGTCGCGTAACCGTCCTTCCTCTTCTATTGGCAACATCGGAAATCGTTTAACTAATTCTCCGGCAAATAATCCTCGTCCGTTTCTCGAAGCAGATCCATCACCTTTATAAACTCTAGTCCTAAAGAGTCCGCAACTGGGAGAATCTTTCTTGAGTATATACCCGTGAAGGTCGGTGTCTTTAAGTTCCGCTAGGCGACCCGAAGACCATTTCTTCATGATTTCGGTGTAATCAGTACCAGACTTTGGGGCAATCAGCCTTGGATTTTCTGATTCCCCCACTAACCTTATGTTTTCTCGAGGGACTCCCATGCCGACTTCTACTTCTGGACAAACGGGGACCCACTGCACGTGCTGGCCGAGAGTACTTAGTAATAAATCATCTCTGACATGACCCCCGTTATAGCGTACTTCTTGTCCTAGAAGGCAAGAACTTATTCCCAATCGAATTGGCCCTGGTGCCTGGAAGGGCACTTTTCCTGAGGTCATAATTCACTCTTTGTTGCTAAGTTAGTCTGCCTAAGTATCAGCGACGATCTCTTTGTGATAGCAGTTGCTTCAGTTCTACTCCAAGACCGTCCGCCAATTTGACTATCGCGCCCAATGTTAAGTTCTGCTTGCCATGTTCCACCGCGCTAATATAAGTGCGGTCGAGATCAGCGGAGTCGGCCAATTGCTGCTGGTTCCCACCAAGGTCTCTGCGGATTTCCTGTACTTTTTGTCCCATATTTTGGAGGTAATCATTTAACGATACCGGTTCTTCCAGCGGCTTCGCTGAAATTTCTGGCAGCCTGTCTATCCTCGTCCGCAAATTCGCCCTTGGTGCCCATGGAGTGGACCAAATAGTAGGCAGTGTGCACAGCTTCCATTGCAGGCAACAGGCTTTCTAGGTTCAATAGATCGCCTTTCACTACCTCTGTGCCGGAATCGACCCACTCTCGAAGGTGCTTAGGCTACGGCACCTCCAAGGTTAGCTGTAGTCTGAGCACCTTACGTGTGACAGTTAACTTATATGTTGGTGATGGTGGTGGCCGCTACGACCCCTGCTGCTGCAACGATGATGTAGATGGTTCGGGATAGTAAATTCACCTTTCCGAAGGTGTTGCCTCCTGTTATGAAAGCCACGAGGTCGAATTTAAACAGCCCAACCAGCCCCCAGTTCAGAGCGCCAACTACTGCCAGGATAATCCCTATAATTTGAACGATCTCCATGTTAGTAACATCTCCTATTTGGTTTATATCTGTGGGATCGACTTTCTTCCAGTTTGGAGCCATCGCTGAGCCGATTGGCCAAGGCCTGTCGTTGGGTGTGTCCCCAACTTCACCTGGCCCCATAACAGTCAGCGTGTTGACTATTGATCCCTGCATGTATAATATACTAGACTAACCAATATTGAAATGTCAATAATAAACGACATATCAATTAAACGATCAGAGCTGTATCTATATTTACGCTCAGGAATAAAAAGGAAGACCGGAGTTATTAGGAGCGAACTTCCAAAAATCATATCAGTATGCCGAATGGGATTAAGAAATTCATAAATTATAGATATAGTGATCTATTGGACTAATATGGAGGTGGACCTATGCGAGATCAAATAACGGGATCAGGTATGCATTCAAAAATAGCTCTTGAAAAAGGTAATACTACTGTGGACGGCCTTCGCAAATTTAATGTAGTAATGGCCTTTTTTCATTTGGTTCAAGGGGTGATCTTGTTATCACTCAGTACTGATTTTAGTCTTCCAGTCATGTCATATTTCTTGGAAATGAACACGGTAACCAACAAGTTAAATCCTATACCAGAGTTGATCTTTCATTTACGTTTGGCGCCTATAATTGCGGGTTTTTTGATTATCACGGCCATTGCCCATGCTACGGTATCTTCACAGTGGGTGTTCCAGTGGTATTCCAGGAAGCTTGGGATGGGTGCTAACTATGCCAGATGGATTGAATATTCACTCAGCTCCTCTGTAATGTTGGTTGTTATCGCCATGCTTGTAGGAATTTACGACGTCGCCAGTCTTATTCTCATATTCTCCCTCAACGCGAGTATGATCCTATTTGGATGGCTCATGGAACTTCATAATCAAACCGACAAAGATGTTAACTGGACATCTTTTTGGTTCGGAACATTTGCAGGAATCATGCCCTGGGTGGTAATTGGAATTTATTTGTTCGGGGCTGGTAATGGGGACGGTGGCCCACCAGCCTTCGTCTATGTGATCTTTGGCTCTATATTCGTATTCTTTAACGTCTTTGCTATTAACATGGTTCTTCAGTATAAAAAAATCGGACCCTGGAAGGACTATCTGTTTGGTGAACGGGTTTATATTTTGTTGAGCTTAAGCTCAAAATCCGTCCTCGCATGGCAGGTGTTTGCAGGGACTTTACGGCCAGTCTGAACCGACGGGTACTTCCCAACTAATGTGGAATAATCGGGAAGTTCCTCGAAGACACATACGGTCGAGGTCGACCAGTACTCCAGGCATTCGGACCTCCGAGAAATCAAATGATGCTGTGATACCTAACGTTTCCGTTCATAAAAAAATATGAGGAACCATGAGTGCACCGTTGGCATCAAGGCCAAGCCGACATTCATGCCTATTTTTCAACTTACGACACGATTGAAGATAGTGGTACAACCCTGTAGAAAGACGCTTCAAAGGGCAAAGCGTCAAATACTAGTTCTGACGCCACGGAATACTGTTCGTGTTAAGGGTGGAGACGGGGGAGGGACAAACTCCAAACATGGCCCAACGGTCGCTGATGCACTCCGTGATCTCTCTAGGGCCTTGGACCGATTGGCCAACACTCTTGATGAAGTCAGTCCGAATTTGTTGGAGCCGTGAAAAGTGGTTTTGTTAGCGAACCACTGGATTCCTACAATTAGGTCGCCCGAGCTTCGACTAGTCGGTGTTTTGCCTCGTTGTAAACGGATGCAGGCAATGGTCCTTTCAAGACAGAAGCGATGTTCCCTATGAGGTGTTCAGGATCGAGGGTTCCAACTATAGTGGTATGTATGTCCGGGTTAGTAATGGTGAAGCGGAGCATGAATTCAGTGGGGTGCTCGCCATCCAACAATTCGTCCAGTTTGGCCTTGTCCCACAAATCCCATGAGGCGTTGGAACTCTGGCTCTTACCGGGTGGGCCTTTGGCGACGCCACCGCGGATTACTATGCCCATCCCGGCCCTAGCAGCAGCGGCGATCGTGTCCTCATGCTCGGGCTGAAGAGCCGAATACGGAATCTGCAAGACGTCGAATACGCCCATCTTGATATGGTCGGTGATATTCGGAAGGGTGGACGAGCAGCCTATGAAACGAATCTTGCCATCCCGTTTGAGAGATTCCAGCGTTTCTACTGCCTTTTCCTGCTCCAAGAGTTTTCTCGTGGGGCTGAAGTGAAATTGGAGGACGTCGACGTAGTCGGTTTGCATGCGGCGGAGGCTTTGATCAAACGTTTTGATTATGTTCTCGCGGCTGTAATCGTGCAGCCGGGGTAACGGTACGCCGAATCGTGTGCGCTCTGCTGGTATAAATTTCGACACATCTGGTGGGCAACCACATTTGGATGCGATGAAAAATTCCTTGCGGCGGTTGGCGATGCAGCTTCCGATGTGCTCTTCAGCCTCTCCGTAGTCAACAGAGACGTCTATGTAATTTATCCCCGCATCTAGGACAGCGTTCAGGATGCGCTCAGGCTGCCTTGGCTTTAGCTCTCGGCCAACGCCAGCAAACATACCGCGTAGCTCCAACGCGCCAAAACCAAGAGCAGTCACGTTCAACCCGGTGCGCCCAAGTTTTCTCTTAGGTAGGTCTGGCATGTATATCGCTCCTTGTGTGAGGCAGTTGTGGCTGTTTGTTGGATATTATCCAAATCTATTTCTAGATTTGGCAGAAATTGGAATTGGGTGTCGGCACTCGATGCCCGAAGGTACGTTAGTAGATCTGTTAATTCCCAATAGCCGTCTAGGCGGTTAAACCCACCACCGCACCACGGACGTCATTCATAGCTCCCGGCAAATCATCCATGACTAACTTTACGCCAGTGTGCAACAACAAGAAGATAACCTTCGTCACTGATTTCCCGGTAGCAGTTTCTAAGCCCAACGCATAAGTATAAGTACCGTCCTGTAATCTATGACGTTCCATAGACCGGGCAATTTCCTTAGCTGTCTCAATCCCGTCGGTCTTATAATTAACGACTATGAGACCTTCCTTCGTCTCAAATACAAGGCCAATAAATCCTTCTATAAGCGCTGACCCTTCCGATGCAGCAACATATACCTCACGGTGATAGCGTCCGGTTGAAACCGCCTGTTTTACAACCTCAGAGTCCATTGCTGTTCGCGCAAGAGCAGCAACTTCCCTCCAACGATCCGTACCTCAGCAGCGGCATGAGCTTGACTAATCTCATCCAATCCGAGGTCTACGCTTTGTAGCGCGCTGTGCACGGCACGGCCTATATTTGTTCCGCCCCGTCCTTTACGGTATGGAACATCTCCATCTTCCGGTTCCTCTTTCGCTAGTTGAGTCAATCTGGTAGCACCAACGCTAGATGGCTTAGATGAGATCCGAATACTCTCATCCCTATTAGTTAACCAGGTATCTCGAATCCCTAGATTGTCAGTAAATGCTGGCATATCACCGGCACGTTTTAAATTGGCATCGATTCCTGCTCCCCAGAGGCCATCCACATTCAATTCCATACAGAACTCCGAATCTCCCTCGACCAAACGTTCGATAGAACCAGCAAACGAACTATCAGTGCCCTTAACCTCAGGCCTAAAAAGACTCATCACAAGATGATCTTATGCACGAGTCGCAGCAACATACATTAGTGTCAAGGGTGGAGAGAAACTATAGCGGTGAGTCGTGCATAAGCGACTCTAGAGATCGGAGCACCGCTGGGTGTGGTATTCCTCCAGGGCACTGTTCGCAGAAACCGTCGTACTCAATTTGTCGACAATCTTCTGAATCTGGTTGCCGGGAACTGCGATCACCAACTCTTCATCAGGAATCCCCGTGTAGACACGAAAGCCGACACATCCAACACTCATGCTGGTGTTCATAGACGTAAGTGCCATAGGCACGACCGCACAGGTAGGACGCCCAAAAGCCGTTATGCCTTCTCCAGTCCACGTAACCCCACCCGATGCTTCTACGATAAGCATCGCTTGGCTGGGCTTACAGACGAATATTGCCACGTCAGGTTCCACAGGCATTTGGGCTAACGGGCCATAGACAATTCCTTTGTGATCACCGGAAACCGAGGGGATTATGTTTGCCTCCTCCGGTGTGATGTACTCTAATTCGCACATCGTGTCCACGATGGTCTTGGCCTCCTCCTGGCGGTCCACCGGGATCTGGAAGCCCATGGTCATCACACCCAATGGACAGTTGAGGTGTTCATCTTCTGTGGCATAGAAAACCTCTTGTTCCGCCATCCGCCAGAAGGAGCAGGCAGAGGGGACGTCACCATCGGGCCTTCCGATGTCATCCGGAGGTTGAGCGACAAAGGCGAGTCCAATGGGAGGGCGAGAAAGCCCAAGAGAGACGCCTAGAGTCGAGATTTTTCTTTGCATTTCGTTACTCATCATTCTCCTTCATCTTGTAGTCCGGGATTGTGGCCACTGAGTTCCTTCGCTGAATCAGTCTGAGAGTAACCTATCCTGGTTGCTGTTGAACCCTTGCTTTGGTATAGAAGCGAGTATAGCCACTATTGATCACGAATTCTCCACCAGTCTAGTATTCAGAAGCTTCACTTGCCAGGTAGATCGCTATTTCTGCAAAGTCCTCAAGCTGACCCGGCGACGAACAAGAACACGCCTTATTACTCTGTCTTCGAACGTGTTGTCACCGACCAGCCGTCATGCCATCGCGGTTTCTGATCCAGCCTGGAATGATAGTGTTTGCGGGTTGCGATAGCGGGCAACCTCCACGGCGAAACCTGGGGCAAACGCCAGTATCGCTTCTTTGATTGCTGTAAACGCTTCGTTACCGGCCGCATAATGAATCGCTGAGTCATTGGAGGTGCAAGTCCAGACTTTTCAGCGTGAAAAAAATACATAATCAGCAACTCAGAGAGTTGCTGATTATGTGACTAATCTCCGTTAGCATAGCGTCCCATTGTGGCTGAGTGCCTGCAGTTCTTACTTGTCAATGGGATTTATGTAGGGTTAGGGCTTGTCCCTGTAGCTGTCCAAAAGGGGCCAGTTTTACCCAATAGTTGCATTGCCTTAAGATGCTCATCTCCCTGATTAGGCATCCACTTGGAGATTAAGTCTCCGTCTAGCCCCGCCAACGTGGCAAATTAGGCGTGGATTGTACCAATGAGTCCGTCTGGCCGGTTCAAGTAGTCAGAAGTTCAGCCACTTTTCCAGCCACCTTTTCTGGGGGACGGGATTGGGGTGATTACTTGCCCCATTCTCCGAAGCTTTTCCTCTGAGCAATCATGTCGTTCGCTGGTAGGACTTCTATAGGGCCGTTCCACATTTGTTCTAGAAAAAGGGCTTGGACATCAGCATAATCATCGGCGTCCACTATGGCGAAAAGTCTATGTAGCGTTTGATGGCCAATGGCGCTTAGAACCTTTACCTTGTCATTCCCTTCGACCCACCTCTGAGTATCAACACGTGATCCTACATCTGGGTCATTTTTTGCTCGCTTTGCTCCATCGCAAGTATTCCAATAGTGCTGTGCCATTACATGAAAAATCATATTGTCCTCCGAATCAGAAATAGAATGGGCGAATACTAACGGACATGCATTTATTGCGCCACCCCAAAGCAAGCGATGTAGTCAAGATGAGTTTCATGGCGTAATCCTTTAGCCAGCAAGCAATCCGATGACCATAGTGTGTACCGCGATAGGAAGGACAGTGAAATACCGGGTGCTAGCTCACATTCATTTGGCTGATGATGTGGAACAAGTGCGTCATGAACGGACACAGAAGGAGCAACGACTTAAGAGATTGGGCAAGTCCGACGCTGGCGGTGCTTACACAGATGAGGAATATGTAAATAAGCGGGTCGAAATAGACTCAGACATAAGGAATGCAGTGTCTACCGAAATGCCCTCGATTGAAGAGGCTGCCGCCATATTTGAGGACATTCCCCGTCTCTGGGGCGAAGTTGCTCCGGAGGATAGAAGGGAATTTTCTTTCCTCCATGGCCCAGCCCGTAACCGGAGGCCCTAGACAAACTCAAAGCCGTGTTAACGCGGCCTTTTTGTTTCCCAACAATTTAGTGGCTGATGTAGAATAGTGGCGAGCGTTACCGTAGTACGGCATGCGCAATCAGATCAATCAAAGGAGACAGAGATATATGTTAGGTGACAAATTAGGCCAAATAGTTGGGCCAGCGAAAACCACCGTTTTGCCTGCGAATGGCCCTAATCCGAGGTTCGAGACCTCTCTTGAAGGATCCGGGACTCTTGCTGGTCTCAATGTGAATTGTATGGCAACGTACTCGTCAGACATGCATGCGGACGGGGTATTGTCTGGGGAATGCCCTAATCAGGGCGTAATCATGACAGAGAGCGGCGAAGTGGCTACTTTCAAAGCAACCGGAGTCGGTAAATTTACCTCAGAGGGTGGGGTTGATTTCGGTGGAATAGCCTATTTTCGAACGGCCACTTCGGCGCTCGAAAGTTTGAATGCTGCTGCAGTAGTGTATTACTTCAAAGTCAGCGGTGAGGGCATTGCCACGTGGGATCTTTGGGAGTGGAAGTACTAATCAATCTCACCTCAAAGTAGAGTGAAATTCAAGAGAACGAGCGTGATGGCAGAAAACAGTGGCGCTCAAAACACTTTAGCGTTACTTGCAGGCCTTCTTTGGGTTTGCAAGTAACGCTTGGGACTCCAAAACGGATTTGCAGTTGCAAATGCCTGCCTGCCACGCGGCGAAGGCGTACAACCTAATGAACAAACGGGACAGCATTGCAGCGCATGCCGCCCGTCAACCTGACAATGACATCAACCAAGCCTCGAAACGTTTCCTAAGTCGAGGCTCCCTCCGGGCTAAGAGTGTGGAGTGGCGACATGCCTGCTAGAGTTTCAGGATTTGGTGATTCAGTTACTTTCCATTGCCTGGTTTAGATCTTAATATATGGAAGCTTAATTCTATAGTTGCATTCGAGGAGAAGTGATGTCAGAGCAGAACAAAGCGGTGTTCCAGAAGATGATGAGTGCGTTGAATTCGAAGGATTTAACCACCCTAGAGTCGGTGCTGGCCGATGATTTCGTGGACAACGATGCGATGCCTGGAATGGCGGCCGACAGGGAAGGCATGATTAATATGATGCATATGTTTCTGGGTGCGTTCCCAGACCTAAATATTACTGTCAATCAGTGGGTTGCTGAGGGTGATCTGGTTGTGGGAGCCATGACCACTTCAGGTACTCAAACAGGGGAGTTCATGGGCATGCCATCTTCTGGTAAAAAATTCTCTATGAGTGAAATGCACATGGTTCGGGTGGCGAACGGGAAAATCGTGGAGCATTGGGGTGTCGGCGATCACATTTCCATGATGCAACAACTGGGCCTTGTACCAGAATAACCGTTCAGATACTCCGTGGGCATATAAATACCAGGGTTGGGCCGGTATCCTGGATTAGCTATGCACCGGGTAAATCCTTTCTCAAGGATCACCGTTCTTTGATGGCGGTGGCCCTTTTCTATTACCAGAGTGCCAATTGGCAACATCCGGCCGGCCCGTCACCGGAGACCCCAGACGAACTAAAAAGGCTGTAGTTTACTTTGGGCAAGGCCTACGTGGACGGCCTCTACTCCCATTAGATTACCGCCGGGGAAAACGCTCCCTGGAGGACAAGCTGGACAAGCTGGTCGTTCTCGGAATCGACAATGCCAAGGAATATGGCAAGCTGCTTATGGCGATGCTGGATGCCATATACGTTGATACCGTCGAGGAGAAATCCGTGGTGGCCATCTGGCGCAAGCCAGCTTTCCGGCCAATCTTTGAAGTAGTCACTACCAGTTATGGCAGTGACTTGCCGACATAAACCAGACGGGGGAGAGTTGAACTCGGCCTGAAACACGGGCTGGCGGTGGTGGTGATTAGTTGGCTAAAGAATCCGCGTTTCACCACTAGGAATTAGCACTGCTGTATTTTGTCAGGCAGTCGTTAAGGCGGCTCCTAGACCGAACCAATTAGATGGTCTTTATACGTCAATGCCCACGCCCGACCCAAAAGTCATCAGCCTGCTTGTCAAACTTTCCATGTCCCAACCTATCGTCGAGCCACACCCATGATTTGTTCAACCACCGCCACCGAAAGTTCCTTATAAAGAAGCGAGGTATAGCATATCTTCTTCGGGGCGGCTTGGTCCATGCGCACCTGCGGACGCAGGTACTGCAGGTGCTCCCGACACGGATTTGGAAGGTCATGCACTTCTTAGCATCTACCTTCCAGGTTAATACTCCCGACGCATTGCTCTCGTCCAAAGCCTCGAAACTACGGTTGCCTGTTGTGATCGCTCCCGTACCGCACTTCGGGACACATTTCAAACATGCGTTGCAGAATTCAGTGATGCCTGAGTCCACTGCGCCTAAGGCCTCAAGCGGAAGGTCGGTGAATATCTTGGAGATACGGCAGCGTGATCCCACCTTAGGGTTGATTAACAGGCCATGTCTCCCTAGCTGGCCGAGGCCTGCATCGACGGCCAGAGGGATGCTTAAGGCTGTGTCATTGGCCGCGGGGATGGCATTATACCCCAGTCCTCGTATAAACTCAGCCAGCATCCACAGGGTAGGCGCCATTCGGGCATATGCCAGAGTACTGAGACCCTCAGTGAGTAGGGTCGGTGCATAATCCGTACCCTCCACATCCTTACCCCATTCGTGGAGCAACACCACCACGTTGTTCATCTCCTTCGGGATCACCCGTGTCCCATCTTCAAGGCAAATGGGATGGTCGTACTGTTCGTAACCGGGTTCATCGGAGAACTTGATTGGGTAATCCTTTTTCGTCTCCGAATCGAAGTAGTGGGAGTACACCCAGCGGCGGTCCAGTTCGGCAAAGCCAACTTGGTCCGCTCCGAACAAATGAGCGGCCTTACGCACAATCTGGGAGGCCTCTTTAGGGGAAGTCTTCGGTCGGCCCGTCGGCGCGGGCTCCACCTTGGATTGCCATGCAGTAGCTGGAGCGTCCGCCTCATTCTTTGAAAAGTCCATAAGAGATAGCAAGGAGTCTGCCGCGGCATCAAGGCTCCACGCAGTAGCCTCGAAACCGGGGCGTCCCTTTTCCGTAAGCTGTCGTTTCTTGACTTTTAGTTTGTCTCGTTCAGCCTTGACTTGGGCGTCCCACACCATCTGCGAGCCCATATGATCTTTCTGATTGAAACGAACGTACGATTCTTGCACTTGGTACATTTCAGCAGCTGTGACGCGGGGTTTGGCATGCCGCTGCAACTTGATGTTCATGCCACGGGACCTCCTACTGGTAACAGATTGTCACATATTGGGTCTGATGGGCTCTTAGTGGGCCTGGAAATTCTGAGCGAACCAAGTCCGAGTTTACTGTGTAGCCTGGAACCTTAAAACCGATTGTTCTGTGGAGAATCGGCAGCTCTGTATTGGTTTTCGCTGGTCGTCTTAATTTGCCCGAAAAGTTGCCGATATTATGACACGAATTATAGGCGGTATGATCCCCTACTTCAACCGGCTTGGACGCTCTCTTTAATCGCCGACTTCATTTGGGACGCCGGTCGGCTCGTCACCGGAGGCCCCAGACGAACTCAAAAAGCTGTGGGTTACTTTGGGCAAGGGCTACGTGGACGGCCTTTATGATTATGAGGGCTACCGTAGGGAGAAACGCTCCCTGGAGGACAAGTTGGCCAACCTGGTCAGTCCCCGGCGTTGACGCCGCCATGGAAGCTGGCAATCTGCTGGAGAACCTTCCCGCTTTGTGGCAGGAAGCGGACCTGACCGAAAGGCGCAAGCTGCTTATGGCGATGCTGGACGCCGTCTACGTTGATACCGACGAGGAGAAGTCCGTAGTGGCCATCCGGCCCAAGCCGGCTTTCCGCCCAATCTTTGAAGTAGCCACCACCCGCGAGGGCAGTGGAATTGCCTTAATAAACCAGACGCCTCAGGCTCATCTCGAGTCTGGGGCGTCTGAATCGTGTTCGTGGTGGAGACGGGGGAGGGTCGAACTCCCTCAGGAACGTGGGATTGAGGTGGCGGTTGCGGTTGCGTGATCCATTTGACAAACATGCGTTTCTGAGATCCTAATCTTTTGGATATTCATCGATATTATTGACGTTCAACTGGGGCACACAAATGGACTTAATTCACGTTGCTCTGATGTCCTTGTCTGTCTTTTAGGTTTTTCAATACAGGGACAATGACACGCTGCTCAAGGTCGTCAGTGTTCTGGATAGACACAAGTGGAATAGCAGCTAGCGCCTGGAACAGCAAACTATCATCGTCTTAACTTTCAGATGACTCTGTTACATGTAACTGACCATCCGGGTCGATCTCTTCATAGAGCGGAACTTTGACCCAGTCCCAGTCTTTGAATGTCTGGCTGGCGTTATTACCGGCGGAAAATCCGTAGTATCCAAATGCCTCCAGGACGGTAACAGGACCGGAGGTCTCCGTGATTTCCAGGAGGGAGTCAGCTTGAGATAAACGAGGCCTCCTGTCCGAGCAGACTGTCCACCGTCACTTCAAGGGCGTCGGCTATCTTCATCACTGCGCCTAGAGTCAGGTTTTGCTTTCCCCCCTCGACCATGCTTATGTAAGTCCGGTCCAGCCCCGCCTCGTCTGCGAGTCGCTGTTGACTCCAGCGCAATCCCTTACGGGTGGTCTGAATCCGGTCTCCGAGCACTTTGAGATACTCGTCAAGAGTATGTTTTGCAACCCCCAGGCCTAAAAGGCTTCGAGCATCCTGGATTGCCGCCAAAGGATCAGCGTTTCGAGCGTCGGCCCCCAGGCTTTCAGCTTGCATGGGATCTGCCTCAACGGCCGCTCCGCCGACCATGACGACCGGACGTGTCTCCAATTGATGGAGCATGTATACTGCCTCTCTGGCCTGAGGCAGGTTTTCAACCAGAGTCACGGACAGGCCTACGAGTCTGGCCCCCCTTAGCTGAACAAATTCGACAAGGTCCTTAGTAGGCGTGTTGTCTCCCAGATAGTCGACGTCCCACCCATCCATGTAAAGGAAGTCAGCCAGCATGCGCGCTCCCACGGCGTGATGCTCGTTTTCCACGGCCGTGACCACGACACGCACGCCCAGCTTTTTCGAGGGCCTGAGCAGGCGCATAAGGTAGCCCATCTGACGCATGGAAATTTGGGTGGCGAGATGTTCCTGAGCAACGTTGATCTCCCCTTTGTGCCAGAGGTCGCCAATGTGAATTATGGAGGGCGCCAGCACATCCAGATAAATCCTGGTTGGAGCGACCTCCTGGGACAGGCCTTCCTCGATCACCTGGCTCGCCAAGCCCTGTTCACCTGAAAGCAACGCCTCGATGTACCGCTTTCTCAGGATTCTGGTCTGCGTATTGACCTGCATAGTTTCACCTTCTTCAACATTTTCCACATTCATGCCGAATATACTTGATAAGTATACATATCCACGATTATAGTAGTCAAGGTATGATGATTATACACTACAATAGATAGTTGAATATACGTGTATAGTCATCGCGTCGGTACAAGCAACAGTTGGGAAATGAGAACCAATAGAAGGAGAAGAAAATGTTACAGACTAAGAACGAGGCTACATCCTGGGTTCAGATCGCGGAGGGGCTTTACGACTTCCTGACTCGGAGGGGCGCTACCATCGAGTATTCGTTCAAGGATATGGAGGTAATGGTGCCCAGAGACACTGGGGAGAACGCGCCCCTGGCGAAGTGGAGCGTGAACGGCACTATCCAGGTGCGCACCTGGGAATCGAACATGAACGCACACGAGAACGCTGCCTAGGTTAAACGAAATGTTTCAGCTTTCGGGCACACTAGATATACACATGGAGGACATTGAGGCCACGCTCACCATGGAGGGGCTGGACCTAACGCTCGAGTCGGATAACCCTGGTGATATGCTCAAGTCCCTCAACATCCAGAAGTCCAGGGGATTGGCGACCGTTAGGACACTTGCTGAAGAACTCGACAAGATGGGGTTGACGTTAACGGTGGTGAGTAGAGGTAAGAAAGTCCTGGTAATGGGGCGCAAAGCTGAAGCTGGCATCACTAGCCGAATGCTGAGAGCTCCGCACGTTGAGATAGGAAGCGGTACAGAAGTGGCCAGGATTCTGGCAACCTGAAGTCAGGGACTATGGCCCTCTGTCGCACCAGTCCGGCTCAAATAGGTTCCTGACCACACTGGTGCGATAGAGGTGGACTGATAATGAATCAAGACAAGAAACTATCGGTGATTTCCTTACGGGCCTGATGCAAAAACACGAGAAGATGGCCTGGATGCTAAGGTCATTTCTTCAGAACTAAGGCACAAGTCGTAACAGGAAGTAGAGGCAAATAAGATGAAATGGACTATTACGGAGTCCGACGCCACAAGGCAAGACCCCTCGGGTGTGGAGGGAATCATTAGCCGTATGGAGCAAGAATTGAGGCAGGATGGTCCTCCCATAGAGGGGTTCAGGTTTCTGAACTCGGCAATGGAAATGCTTCGCTTCACGCGCGAGATCGAGGATGAGGTTCTCAGCGAGCCAGACGGTGCTGATCTCTACGTTGGCTTCCAGACCGGACAGAAGATTGACGGAGAGGCCCGTCGCTACCAAAGGATAGTGGACGCGGGCGTCAAGGTAGTGGGCTTCGGAACCGATTTGCCCGCAGACAATCCAACTCGACTGGTCGACAGGTGGATCAGCCTTTCATTCAATACCAGGGCCCTGGAGAATCAGTGGTTCCTGGTATCGTCCCATCCGACACCGATAGCATTCGTAGGTTGGGAGACCTCCGAAGAGGCGTTCGGCGTAGGAAGGCTCAGCGCGCCAGGAAAGGAGTTCAAGGGCTTTGTCTCCAGCGACTCCCGTATCGTGGACGCGATGATGGCCTACCTCGAGAGACTTACTCTGAGCGAACACCGGAAAAAAGTGCCGGTTCGGCAACTGGCCGATGAGATCACGTTTCCCGTGCGGAAAACGCTTGTCCTGACGGATAGAGAAGCCAACTCGGGATATGGCGACCTGAGGTCAGCGGCAGGCGAGCTTGCCAGGATTAAATCGTCACAGGTAGTTCTCTACGATCTCTCTGCCGCATCCACCCTTGCGCTTGTCTCGGCGTACCCAGAGGAAAATCGAGAGCAGTGGTTTCGGACTCTGAACAAGGAAGAGCTGAAGTATTTCGGTAGAGGATTCCTCGCTGACCAGATCGAAGAGCTTGAGGCGATGGGCCTTGAGGCCGGTGCGGTTCTTCCCGAGAGACCGGGCTTTGCCCACCTTGCAGAGTGGGTCTCCAGGGAGAAGATTGATCTGATAATGATTCCTCAGGAGATGGTGCGCCCCGGGCTTCTCAGCAGGCTAAAGGGCTTTTCCCTGAGCACGCTGCTCGAAAACACAGACATACCCGCGATAGTCTATGAAAGTGATGACGCCTTGTGGCTGGCCAACTCGGTCGGAGCGGTCGTTACGACATTTTCGATAGAGCCCGAAGCCGCGCCAATTGAAAGCTATGTGCAGGCAAATTGAGATCGAACGTGTCCGTAGTCTGGTTCCGGCAGGACCTGAGATTGGATGACAATCCATCACTTGAAGAGGCCGTTAATAGCGGTGGCCCCGTTGTACCCATTTACATATGGACGCCAAAGGAGGAAGGAGACTGGGCTCCTGGCCCGGCCTCCCAGTGGTGGCTTCACCAGTCCCTTGGCTCGCTGGACTCAGAGCTTCACCGGATCGGCTCTCGCCTGATCGTGCTGCAAGGACCATCTGGCGAAGGTGCGTGGCAAATTGTGCACCCTCGGAGCCGATATCGAGACCCATCAGACTTCCAGCGCCAGAAAGTTGGCCGGTGTTTGTGGGGGATCGAGGAACTCGAGCTAGATCCCGGCATAGAGTGGGCTAGCATGGATCAGAAGTCAAGGATCTGCTGATTCCATGGCAGGCAGGGGCCAGGTGGTTCTGAGAACGACTCGTGGACGCCGACCCTGCAAACAACACTCTGGAATGGCAGTGGGCCGCCGGATGCGGGGCCGATGCAGCTCCGTACTTTCAGGTTTTCAATCCGGTAACACAGGGACAGAAGTTCGACCCGGAGGGCGGATACGTTCACCGCTGGGTGCCGGAGTTGGCGGAGTTGCCAGCCAGGTTGGTTCACAGGCCCTGGGAGGCGCCAGATGATGTGTTGACCTTTGCGGGGATCGTATCCGATGCCCATTGAGGATCACTCGGAGGCCATAGATAAAGCAATGGCGGCCTTCGAGGCCTTCAGAAAGACAAGAGACTGAAAACGAAGTCGTTAACGGCGTGAAACAGAAAATGAAAGAACAGGGTATACGAAACATACTTAAGCACATAGTTACGGACGAAAAATTAGACGAAGAACAACGGGAGCAGGCGGCGAGGGAAATCCGAGTGATCAACGAGGAGGCCAAAGAGTACGGGTTCAACGAGGCCGAGGCTGTCAGGGCTATTTCGGCCCTCGTGCTGTCGGCCAGGCAGCGGACATGCAACTGTCCGTCCTGCCGTTCACGTAGGTCCGTAGCCGCCTGGGTCGATAGATGTTAATGGCAAACAGTGTTCACAAGGGTGATTCCATCATACTTCTGACCGGCGCCACTGGATACGTAGGCGGGCGCCTTCTGCGAGTGCTGGAAGAAGAAGGCTACGACGTGCGATGTCTTACCAGACGCCCGAAGGCCCTGGAAGGAAGGGTGTCAAATCGCACGGAGGTGGTCAAGGGCGATGTCCTGGACAAGGAGTCGCTAGATAAAGCCATGACCGGAATCGCGACCGCCTACTACCTTGTGCACTCGATGGGATCACTCGGTGACTTCGAGGAAGAGGAGACGCAGGGCGCACGCAACTTCGCAGAGTCTGCAAGCGCATCCGGCGTGAGACGAGTCATATATCTTGGAGGGCTGGGGGAGGGCGAATCTGGGCTGTCAGCGCATCTTCGCAGCAGGCAGAGAGTCGGCGACATTCTTCGTACCTCTTCGGCTCAGGTCATCGAGTTCCGCGCTTCTATTATCGTGGGTTCCGGAGGGATATCCTTCGAGATGGTTCGCGCCCTCGTGGAACGCCTGCCAGTGATGATAACGCCACGATGGGTCGCTACTTTGGCGCAACCCATTGCCATAAATGACCTGCTCCATTATTTGAAGCTAGCTCTCGGTGTTTCTATCGAAGGAGACAGAGTATTTGAGGTCGGCGGTGCCGATGTCGTGTCTTATGGCGGGCTCATGGAGGAGTATGCCCGCCAGAGGGGACTGAGGCGATTCATGATGCCAGTCCCTGTCCTGACGCCTCGCCTGTCCAGTCTATGGCTGGGACTGGTTACCCCTGTCTATGCGAGGGTGGGCAGGAAGCTCGTGGACAGCCTGCGGCACTCCAGCGTAGTCCATGATGACTCGGTCCTCCAGGTCTTCGACGTCAGGCCGATGGGAATAAGAGAAGCGATATCCGAAGCGATGCGAAACGAAGACAGGGGCTTTTCGGAGACGCGCTGGTCCGATGCCCTCTCCTCTGCTGGTAGAGAGAGGCAGTGGGGAGGGGTGCGCTTTGGGACACGGTTGGTGGATACGAGGATGGTGGCGGTGGACGCAACTCCACACCTTGCCTTCGAGCCAGTGCGCCGAATCGGTGGTAACGCGGGTTGGTATTTCGGTGACATTCTCTGGAAGATACGTGGGTTCATGGACCTTCTTGCAGGAGGAGTGGGTGTGCGCCGTGGGAGGAGAGACCCGGAACAACTCGCGGTAGGAGACACGGTTGACTGGTGGAGAGTAGAGAGATACGAGCCCGACAGGCTGTTAAGATTGTCCGCGGAGATGAAGGTTCCCGGGCGAGCGTGGCTGGAATTCGAGGTGGAGCCAGAGGGTGACGGCTCAGTCATCCGACAGACGGCCGAGTTCGACCCTCTTGGTCTGCCAGGGCTTGCTTACTGGTATCTCCTATGGCCTTTACACAACGTAGTCTTCGCGGGAATGAGCAGAGGGATAGCCCAACAAGTCAACAGGCTCCGAAATACGTCGGGGGCCTCACCGCAGTAGGAGCTGACATCGTCTGATCCAATCCGAGGAAGGAACAACAGTGAGAAACAAAATCTTCAAAGGGCTGGGGACCGCCTTTGTGGACGGCGTCTACGAGGAGAACGACTATAAACGTCAGAAAAGGCAGCTTGAGCTTGAGTTGGAGTCGCTAGTGGTTCCTCAGGCCGATGCTGCTGAAGAGGCGGGCCAGCTCATTGAGAAGCTACCTGAGCTATGGCAAGAGGCCACTTTACTGGAACGCAGGACATTGCTTCTAACAATGCTGGATGGTGTCTACATCGATGCCAAGGATGAGAAGAGAGTCGTGGCCATAAAACCCAAGCCCGCGTTCAGGCCTGTCTTTCAGGTGGCGACGACAAAGGCAGGCTCAGATGTTGTGCTGTTTCAAGAGGAATGTCCCGAAAAACCGAATCAGCCTCCGCCCGGTGGGCATGAGGCTGACGGCATTTCGTGTTCCTGGTGGAGACGGGGGAGGGTCGAACTCCCCGTCCAGAAAACGACTTCGGGGATATACTACAGGCTTAGCCGGAATTTTTAATCTTGAGCTTGCAGCACCTTCCAGCGGGGAGCAACTGCATGCCCTCAGCCGATGAGTCTTAGGCCCTCAATATCGGCGTCAATCGGGCCGCACCTCGATGTTATATCACCCATTGGCCTCCCTCGAGGAGAAAAGACTATGGATGTAGTCGCCTAAATTAGGCGGCTAGGGCGTACTCTTGTGAGTTGCCAATTAATGTTTTGCCACCTTTTTACGAGGTGATGATGGCGCCTCGACCTGCAATCCTTCGAAGATAGCCCCCTGTCGAACCCACGCGTCCCCACTTGCCTATATTATAACACCAACCTGCAAGCAGGCTGGCTCCTCCTGCTAAGACCAAGAAAAGATATAGCTGGCATATACCCCAAGATCGAGCTTGTATCTGGATATGTCGTTGTAACTTTAAGATTTTTACCTGCATTTAAGGCTCGTGTGAAGATAGAAGCTAGGTGAGTTGCAAAATCGGCTTGCAGGCATCTGTCGAACAACTTGGATAGTTGATTAGGCAGGCTGTACGATGTCGATTCGCAAAGGTGCTGCTCTGAAAGATGGGCCAGTGGTGATAATGGTTCTGACAGTGCCGTTCAGCCTCGGTCAATCACAGAGCGAAAACAACACTTCAACGCCAACAATTTCAGATTGAATAAATTCGTTTGGTAAGACGTTTTCAGCCATTATTCTTGGTCGCACTACTCCGGTCACGGCTATCACCTGGAGAACATAGCCGGAGCCGGTTCTGGGCTGCTTCAGCTCCCTCTACACGACTGTGCTATATCAATGTAATAGGCGTTGCAGTGATCGTATCCTACTAGTAGGTTTGCGCTGAGGCACAAGGAAAGCCATCAAATGGCAAATTCTGGCGTTAGATTGTAGCCGGGTGTTAATACCTAAGGAAACGAGTAGTGTCGGGAGGAAATCAGATGTTACACCGACACGATAAAGTGTTTTGTTTTAATCAACGGACCTCTTCGTAACGAAAACAGCTTACAATATGGTTATTCACCATGCCTGAAGCCTGCATGAGAGCATATATGATTGTTGGTCCCACGAATTTGAAACCACGGGCTTTCAAGTCTTTGCTGAGGGCTTCAGACGCGAGAGTGTTTGCAGGTACATCGCTCATGGTTTCAAAATGGTCATCTATTGTCGCGCCATTCACGAAAGACCAGCTGTAGCTATCAAAACTGCCAAATTCTTTCTGGATCCTTAGATAAGCTTGAGCGTTCTTTACTGCTGAGCGGATTTTTAGCTTGTTTCGGACAATTCCTTCGTCGCCTAGAAGTCGTTCTATTTCATTTTCGCCGTAGTTGGCAACTTTGATGGGGTCGAAGTTGTCGAAAGCCGCTCGGTAGTTTTCTCGCTTGCGCAAGATGGTGAGCCAGCTGAGGCCTGCTTGGGCACCTTCCAGTATCAGAAACTCGAATAGTTTGACATCGTCGTGCAACGGGACGCCCCATTCGGTGTCGTGATATGTCATGTAGAGAGGATCTGTTCCAGACCAGTCACACCTTTTTCTTTTGTCCTCAACCATAACCATGCACTTATCTCCAGCGTTTGATTGCTTTTTATTATGCAAAAATAGTTAGTCTATGTTACACAGTTCTTGCTGAATATGGCGGTCTGAAATGCTATGCTAGGCGGCATAACAGCGGCAAGTGATTGGTGGCTGCGGTGGTCGAAAAAATCAAGAGCGCGTAATCGAAACGGAACGCGACATGAAGGCATTATGAATAAAGTAAGAATGGCTATTGTTGGTTGTGGGACCATTTCCCAGCTCAACGTGCCGGGTTATCTGCTACACCCAAAATGCGAGATCGTAGTGTTGTGCGATCCTAACCGTGAGCGGGCTGAATACCGGGCTAAGAAATGGGGAATTAGACCTAAAATATACACTAACTATGCCGATGTGCTGAACGACGACCAGGTGGATGCAGTGGAGTTGTTAACGCCTACACACTTGCATACCCAGCAGATCATCGACGGGCTAAACGCCGGCAAACACGTCTCGTGCCAAAAACCAATGTCCTCGACGGTGGCCGAGACTCTTTTGATTGCAGAAGCGGTCAGGCAGGCAAAGACGAAGTTTCGCATAACCGAAAATTTCATATTCTACCCACCGATTGTTAAGGCCAAGGAACTGCTGGACAGTGGGGTGATTGGCGAACCAAATATGGTGCGCATCAAAACGGTCCGGGCCAAGCTGGCAGATCAGACATTTGAAATTGGCGACGACGCCATGGAATGGCGCATGGATCCTAGCTTGCACGCCGGTGGGATGATGTATGACGACGGCTGGCACAAATATGCCACCGCCATCTGGTGGCTGGGTGAGATTGAGAAAATCCAGGCCATCATCACGAAGACTGACGATCACGTAATGGAATTGCCCAGCGTTGCAATGTGGAAGTTCAAGAATCGGGACTGCCTCGGTGTATTCGATTACTCTTCGGCACCTGAAATGGAAATAAGGGGCAAATACTACTCTGGCGAAGAGTTCTTTGAAATTCAGGGGACTAAAGGCTCCATATGGGTCACGCGCTGCACCAGTGAGATGCTCGACATGCCGCCGGTAATACTCAATCTGGGTCTTGAGACGACCAGCTATCAGGTGCCCATGAACTGGATCGAGGGCTTTTCTCGGTCGGCTGCGCATTTTGTGGACAGCCTATTGAATGACGAGCAACCCATTATGGACATAGATTTTTCCAGCCATACATTACGAGTAGCACTGGCTATTTACGAGGCATCACGCACAGAGAGACCAGTTGAGCCGGATAAGCTTGTTTAAAACAGTCCATTGTGTAATAGAGCGACCACTAAACTAATGCGAAGGGGTTCTTGATAAATAATGGTTAAATTTGCTGCCAACTTAACGATGATGTTCAACGAAGTGGATTTTCTTGATCGGTTTGAAGCTTCGGCAAATGCTGGTTTCAAAGGGGTAGAGTACTTATTCCCTTATGACTTCGACAAGAACGCGATCGCTGCTAAGTTGACGGAGCACGGGCTTACTCAAGTGCTTCACAACCTACCGGCGGGCGACTGGGCATCCGGCGAACGAGGCATCGCCTGCGACCCTGCCAGGGTAGGGGAGTTTCAGGATGGCGTAGACCAGGCCCTGGAGTACGCAACCACACTGGGATGCACGCAGATCAACTGTCTTGCAGGAATTCCCCCGGCGAATATCAGCCCCGACCTGCTCCAGGCGACGCTGGTTAGCAACCTGACTTATGCTGCCACTAAGATGAAGCGTGTGGGCATCAACCTCCTGATAGAACCTATCAACCTCAGAGACATTCCTGGATTCTACCTGTTCCATACCAGTCAGGGCCGGGCCATCATCGAGCAGGTCCCTTCAGACAATGTATTTTTACAGCACGACATCTACCATATGCAGATAATGGAAGGTGACCTCATCCCGACCATGGAAAGCAATATGGATATTATTAAGCATATCCAGTTGGCAGATAACCCAGGTCGTAATGAACCAGGCACTGGTGAGATCAACTATACTAATATTTTCTCTTTCCTGGACAAGATAGGCTACGATGGATGGATAGGTTGCGAGTACAAGCCACTAACGACCACCAAAGAGGGCTTGGACTGGATCAAGTCGTACCTGTAGAGGCATTCCTTCGCATCACGGATTGGTAGATGAGCTGCCGGCGGGTTAGACGGCTTATCAATACGATTAGGGGCTTGGCTCCCGGTAAAACCTATGACTCAGAACAGCGCATGCCAGATCTTGTTAAATCGGAGAGGGCGCAATGGTAGTCGAGCGATCGATTCAGGTTGAAGATAACCAGGGCCGCGACCAGCTCTTGATTGAGATACAAGAGCGAGCGCTGTGGCTCGCCATGCAGATGATTCATCACGCCAACAACGTTCGACCCTCTGCCGGCGATGGCAAGGTAGGCGGGCATCAGGCGTCGACGGCCTCTGTTGCCACCATAATGACCTCGCTGTTCTTCGACTACATGAAGGCGGGCGACCGGATATCCATCAAGCCGCACTCTTCGCCTATCCTGCACTCGATCCAGTATATGCTTGGCAATCTGGATGAGGAGTACCTCAGGACTCTGCGGGCATACCACGGCCTTCAGGCGTACCCGAGCCAGACGAAGGACCCGGACTCCATCGACTTTTCAACAGGCTCGGTGGGACTCGGTCCTGTGGCGCCTAACTTTGCTGCTCTGACCGAGGAGTACATCAAGTCACATTCCTTTTCTGCTGTTAACCAGCGCAGGCGTTACATCAGCCTGGTGGGCGACGCGGAGCTTGACGAAGGATCCATATGGGAGGCTATCGCTGAGCCTTCCATGGCAGACCTGAACAATGTGCTCTGGGTGGTTGACCTGAATCGCCAGAGCCTGGACAGAATTATTCCCGGAATCAGGGTTCGGTGCTGGCGGGAGATGTTCGGCGCAAACGGCTGGAATGTCATCGATGCCAAGTACGGCAAGCGGCTAATGGCTGCCTTTGATGAACCCAATGGCGAGCTGCTGCGAATGTCCATCGACGAGATGTCCAATGATGTCTACCAGCGGTTGCTTCGAGTGTCGCCGGAGTCGCTAAGAGAGTGGCTACCCAATACTAGCCGCTACCCGAAGGACCTGGCACGGTTCATCAGCCGATGGGATGACCAGACGCTTCAGGACACCTTCCGCAATCTTGGAGGTCACGACTTCGCGACTCTGAGAGAAGCTTTCGCCAGCGCTGACGCCAGTTCGGGACCAGACGTCGTGTTTGCCTACACGCTCAAGGGCTGGATGTTGCCGTCCATCGGAGACCCTCAGAATCATTCGCTTATGCTGAACAGCGAGCAGATGGAAGAGCTTCGGAATAGGGTCGGCGTAGACGAAGACAACCTTTGGGCTTCGTTAGACCCCAGCACTCCGGCGGGCCAACTGTGTTCGGAGAAGGGCAGCATGTTCGGCTCAAGACGACGGGCAGCGCCGCTTCCTCCAGACATCGCCATACCCAAGGACCTAGGCCAGCGTTACAACGGCTCCATGTCGACGCAGCAGATATACGGTCTTATTCTTACCGACATTAACAGGCGGCTGCCGAACGTGACGGACCGAATGATCTCGGTGAGTCCTGATGTGGCCAGCTCGACAAACCTGGGCGGCTGGATCAATAAGGTCGGCGTCTGGGCCAAGGAGGAGCACGAGCCGCTGCCTGAAGAGGGCGTCATCCGGGCCCTGAAATGGCATGAGTCTCCTCAGGGACAGCACATAGAGCTGGGCATCTCGGAAAACAACCTGTTCATGATGCTCGGGCAGCTTGGCCTTTCATTTGAGGCCACAGGCGAGTTGCTGTTTCCCATAGGCACGCTGTACGACCCCTTCGTGAGACGAGGTCTGGACGCGTTCACCTACAGCATCTACTCAGGCGCAAAATTCATCGTCGTGGGCACTCCCTCAGGCATAACGCTCTCTCCGGAAGGCGGCGCACATCAGTCTCTAGTCACTCCCTCTATAGGGGTAGAGATGCCAAACCTCGCCTACTACGAGCCCTGTTTTGGAACAGAAGTCGAATGGATAATGCTGGATGCGCTGGAGCAGATTCGTCAGCGCTCGCACTCTACCTACCTCAGGCTGACCAGCAAACGAGTAGACCAGAGCCTGTTCGTCGCGCCGGAAGATGCCGAAGAGAGGGAACGTCTACGACTTCAGGTATTGGCAGGAGCCTACAGGCTTATCGACAGAAGGTCATCTGCAGATTACTACCCTGGCGAAAACGTGGTCCACATCATGGCCACCGGCGCTATGGTCCCAGAGGCCATTACCGCGAGCAATTCCTTGATGACAGAGGGTATCCTTGCCAACGTGATAAACGTAACCGGGCCAGGCCCACTGTACAGCTCTTTCCAGGCATCGGTGAAGGCCTCTATGGAAGCTAGAGGGCAGTCTGGTCGCTTCATGTCAGATATTCTGCCGACCAGCGAGCGAAAGGCACCGATAGTCACCGTGGCTGATGCACATCCGCATTCTCTGGCCTGGATTGGTGGAGCAGTCGGTTGCGCCGTTATGCCGCTAGGCGTCAGCGAGTTCGGCCAGTCAGGAAACCGCGAAGACCTCTACAGGGAATATGGAATTGATGTGGATAGCATTGTGGCCGCCTGCTTCGCCGCGCTGGAGATTTAGCTCTTCAATTCCGCTTCGTCTTCTCCGCTACTTCTTCCAACAGCTATCTCATGGCGTACTTCAGATCGTTCCACTGCGTGTTGCCCCGTCGAAAGTGGTCTGCTGTCAGCTGTCCAAGCTAGTAAAAGAAATCTCGGACAGCGGAGCCTTGTGCTAAACTAGTGGCTTCATTTCAGATTAAATTCAGATAACGATTAGGAGTAACACCAATGACAAAGGTGCTGGTTTTGCACGGTAGAGGCATGGAGCTTCGCGGCACAAAGGACCTGGATATCTTCGGGCCGATGAAGCTTCCCGAGTATGATGACAACATTCGCAAATATGCCAGTGAGCTAGGCGTGGAAGTCGAGATATTCCATTCCAATGAAGAGAGCGAAGTGGTCGCCAAGATCAAGTCCTCGGACGTGGACGGCGCGCTCATTAACCCAGCCGGATACACCACAGGCCACCCTGATCTGGTAGAGGCCATCAAGGGCGCTAGTTTCCCAACGATGGAAGTGCACATGTCGAATCCTGCCAGCCGGGGTCGAGTGTCGGAGGTTGCCCCTGCCTGCAAGGGCGTCATTACCGGATTTGGAATCACCGGATACTACCTTGGTCTCAAGGGCGTTAAAGAACTGACAGCATAACCAGAGTCATGGAATCAACGTTGGGCGGTAATCGGCGGCAAGGTTCTTTGCATCGAACCTATGTTAATCCGCTGGCGTTGCTACGTGATTTTAGGCCAGCGACGGGGTGCAGATGGAATCAATAGCGGTTGCTGTCATAGCCTTCTTGCTGGGAAGCATGCCGACGGCGTTCTTAATGGGGCGTGCGCTCAAGGGCATCGACGTCAGGGATGCAAGCAGCGGTAACTCCGGCGCGGTGAACGCGGGACGACAGCTGGGCAAGGCCATTGGCATACTGGTCTTGCTGATTGACGCTGGCAAAGGCGTCGTGGCTCTTCTGATAGGCATGGCCATAGGAGTTCCAGAGATAGTGCTCTACATCTCCGCGGTGCTTGTGGTAGTCGGGCATAATTACTCGCCATTTCTAGGTTTTCGAGACGGCAAGGGAGCGGCTACGGTGTTGGGCATGTCGGCGCTAATGCTGTGGCAGATCACGGCCATATCCGTGGTTGTGGGCGCTGTGTTGATCATTATCACCCGCCGCGCCGTCTGGACCATGGCAGCAGTGTTCATTCTGCTGAACACGCTGACAATAGCAACCTCGCAGAGTTTGGGGCTCATCGTCTTATTCCTGGTTCTCTCGTTGATGATTGCGGCCACCCATTTCTCCAGACAGCGTGCAGAACTAATTCCAGCACTGACGGCCGGTGACTGGCGACGCATCATAAGTACGGACTAAATCGCAGGGCGTATTTTCAAATAACCGCTCATTGCTCTGGTGATTCCGTGACTGAATATGTAAAATGTTTCACGTTGTTTGCTAGCCAAGCGTGTGCATCCGAAGTTGGACACTGTCAGGCAGGCGAACCAAAATTGAAGCCTCATTCAGGAGGGCCGTCATAAGGACTATGTTGAAATTTAATCCGCGAATAATCATTTTGCCTGCTCTGGCAATAATCGGTCTGGCGTCAGTCGCCTGTAGCTCTACGCCAGAAGCGCCTCCTCCTCCCGTAGCACCGCCGCCTATTGCGCCAACGGCTGCTTCGGCTGCTGTTGCGCCCGTGCCAGTAGAGCCACCTTCGACGTCGCCCGCTGCCCCGTCTGGAGTTTTTAGCTGGGATGCGGCTCCTGCGATGGAGATCGATGTCAACAAGAGCTATACTGCCGTTTTTGAACTGGAGAAAGGTGAGGAGTTCACCGTAGAGCTTTACGCCAAGGAAGCGCCGAACACCGTGAACAGCTTTGTGTTCCTCTCCAGACAAGGATTCTACGACGGCGTTACATTTCACAGGGTAATCGAAGGGTTCATGGCGCAGGGCGGGGATAGAAACGGCAACCCACTTGGAACTGGCGGCCCTGGGTATAAGTTCGACAACGAGATCCATCCTGACCGCCACCACGATACTGCTGGCACGCTTTCCATGGCCAATGCTGGAGAGCGAAACGGCAGCGGAACAAATGGCAGCCAGTTCTTCATAACCTTTATACCAACGCCTCCGCTGGATGGTCACGGCAAGAATTGTAGTGCGCCGGGAACATCGTGCCACACGGTATTTGGTAGGGTAGTAGAAGGGATGGACGTTGTGAACAACATCTCAATAAGAGACCCCAACACGGCTAGGACGCCGGGCGATGCTATAAGATCAATTGATATTATCGAAAAATAACAGTCAGTACGGAGGATTTCGTGGTTAGCAAACAGTACGACACACCGCCGGAGATGGCGATAGACCCCGACAAGAATTACACGGCGATAATGGAACTGGAAAAGGGCGAGAACATAACCATAGAGTTGTTTGCCAAAGAGGCTCCCAACACTGTGAACAACTTTGTGTTTCTTGCCAGAGAAGGCTTTTATGACGGCGGCACGTTCCATCGAGTCATACCGGATTTCATGGCCCAGGCTGGCGATCCAACGGGCACCGGTACTGGTGGGCCAGGTTACCGATTCAATGACGAGTTTCACCCGAGCCGCCGACACGACGCCCCAGGCGTTCTCTCAATGGCCAACGCTGGCTCACCGGGTGGTATGGGAACGAACGGCAGCCAGTTCTTCATAACCTTTGTGCCTACTCCCCACCTGGATAACAAGCATTCGGTATTTGGCAAAGTTACAGAGGGACTGGACACAGTGCTCGCCATAACTGTGAGGGACCCGATGACGGCCTCTTCTCCTGGCGATGTCATGAAGACCATTCGAATCGAAGAAAGCTAGACCGTAAGCTAAACCAGGAATAGTTCTACGGGGTTCTAAATAATCGGATAAACAAAGAGGCGGTGACTTTACAGTCACCGCCTCTTTATATTTTGAGCTTAAGTTATGTTAGGCCTAGTCGTCACCGGTGCTAGGTTGTGCCCGGGCCATTGGTGATAGCAAGAAACTGAAGAGTTTGCCCTGCGTGCCTATCCAGGTCTTATTATGCAGGATAGCTTCCTCACCCTCTACGAGCGGTCGGTTGTTTATGCGGACGCTAGGGTCCGTGCTGCTGCTGCGTATGTCTACCTTCCCTCTGCTGAAGCTGAAGGACACGCCCCCTAACTCACCCACGCCCAACTCGTTGCCCTCCACCTTGTCCCTAGACATGAAGGTAGGAGAAAATTTGCGAGGCAGAGTCTTAAAGTTAACCAGCAGTTCGCCCCTGTCGTTGTACAGGTAGCCGTAAGGTCTGGTCCGGGTGATGATGTACACACCAAAGGCAATCAGCGCCAGTACTAACACCGCTGGGATGGCTAGCAGTTCCCTGGGCATCGTCGGGCCAAGGAGTGGTGCCGGAGCAGGTGCCGGAGCCTGGGTGATCTGTACAAACGGTTCCGGTGGGACAGGCGGTATTAGCGATGACAGCACCAGGGTCTCGGTTGAGAACTGGTATTCACGGCCCGCGTAGTCCATATCCAGCCGCATCAGGATTGTGTGCTGGTCTTGGCCCGTAGCGGTGTAGTAGATGTCGAACGCCCAGGCACGGCCCTGATTAATCAGCTTTTGAGGTACGACCTCAATGTTGCCTGAATCTTCGACGTTCGTTGTAAGGCTGGCCGTCAGCTGCTCCAATGGGATGGCAAATGGCTGCCCGTCCACGTGTACCTCAGCCGTGGCGACTTTGGTGCGCTCGCCAATTTCCAGGACTCCCGCCTCTAATACATCCATTGTGATGCTAGGGAACGGCTGGGTAGTAAACGTCTTCTGAGAGGTTATGAAGTTGTTGAACTGTGGCCAAAACAGCTCCAGGTCTACATTGTAATCGCCCTGTGTGGCCAGCGGCGTAATGCTGGTTGAATAGAAACCGTCACCGGCAATAGAGTCGCCAAGTTCGCCATTATCGTTCAGCGAATAGGTGATCGTGGTCCCATTGGGGCCGCTTACCCTGGCCCTCACTTCCACATCGGTCATGGTTACTCGCTCGCTGCCATCTGTAATGTAGGCAACCAGCGGAACGGTCTGACCAAGAGGAATAGCGCTGGGAGTCAGGAACCCCAGGCCTAGTTTATTAGCCGAATAGTGCCACGCCGATATTTTCCCTTCGACACCCTGCATATCGACCGACCACTGTCCAGGAACCGGTTCGACCAGCTTCCACATGACAATGAACGGCGTTTCGATGACTTGGGACAGAGCTCGGTCGCCCTCGGATGCCTCAAAGCCAGAAGGGTTCTTCAGCCGCAGAGAACCGGTAGGTCGCTCCTTGAAGAAGATCACGGTCGTCTCGATACTGGCTGGCGCTATGTCTAGCGTTGAAGAGAGCATTTCGTTTGGTGCCAGAGTGCCTTGGCCCAATTGAGCAAGATGGCCCTTGGCGTCAGCGCTGAGAATATGGTCTGTGAAGGCTTTGAAGCCCTCAGGTACTGAAAGCGGATAGGTCTGCTCCCCGGTCTCAGAGGAAATTAGGCTAAATAGTTCAGAGGCGTATGGGGAGGCGCCCGGTAGGCTCACTCCAACCACGGGCCAGCCTTTGGCCTCGAAGCGCTGCAAAACAGCGGATAGGGATAGGCGCTCTGAAGTCTCACCAAGAGGCTCCTCGGATTCTCCGCCGGTGACAACGTACACCGTTGAACCGGGAGCTGCCTGCTCTATATCTAACATTTCGAAGTTAGTGACCAGCGCTTCGACCATATCGGCCTCAGGCGCGCCACTGGAGTTGGCTAATTTGATAAGGGTGTTGCGATGGATCAGCTTGTACTCGGCGCTGCCGGCGATTTCAGGGCCACGCATTGCTCCGTCGTCAGCGGTCGCGAGAATAATCTGGTCGCCGTCCCTCAACATGGAAAGCAGTCCCAGGAACGACTCAGTTAGGTTTTTGTTGTTTTGTGACTCTACGATGGCGTGGCGGTCAAGAAGAACCACAATAAGTTGATTCTGTGGCTCAGCGCCATATACGACTTGACCAGTGACTCCAAATAGAGTGAAGATTGCGAGTGCAATAACTGCGAATTTGGTTTTTAGCATCTTCCACCTCCCCTTATTAGTAAATTACTCAAGAGGCGTAAATATAGGCAAGTTGAATTTGGTACAGGTTTTAGAATTTTCTAAGAAAAGTCAAAATTATAGTACTTGGTTTAATGGAGGACTATCGCCCGTCCGAACCTTGGTGACCGCAGCGCTATTGCTTATGCTTGTTTTAGCTATGGCTTGTGAAACAAACACGTCTGCGCCTTCTGATGCGGAACATTTAAGCAGTGTTAGTGGTCTGATTACAAAAATAGAATCGCAGTCGCTAAGCGAATTGGCGGCGCTGGAAATTCGAGACGATGCGGGCAAGGTGTGGATCTTCGATGGAAGAGGAAAGAGGTTCTCCCGGTTTACGCCTTCACATCTAAACGAACACCAGGTGCTCGGACTGAAGGTTCACATTCGCTACTTCGAAGAAGAAGGTGTGCTTGTAATCGCCGGGATTACTGACTGAGCGCAGCAGTACGTTTTCGGCGCGAACTCCACGTTAGGTACACTACGCCGCCGGAGATTCCGCCAACGATCATTAGCAACACAACGAGCCCTTCGATTCCGGGATCTAAAGACGTCGAGCTGATGAACATAGGCACCATTGCTTCGCCAGGGCCTCTTGCCTCAGAGTCCACCTTGATATTGAGGCTCCATTGCCCAGGTTCGTAGAAGGTGATATTGGCGTCGTAGAACTTAGGCTCCTGGGGGTCTTGCAGCGCCGGGGCCTGGTAAATGGGCTTTCCCTGGCTGTCGTGCGCGACAACCATAATCTTCACGCCGTCGATGGGCCTATTCGTTCCGGGTTCCACAACCGACACAGAAATGTGCATTATGCCGACTTTAGGCTTGTGAGGCTGCACGCCTACAATGATCTCATAAGGGCCACCCGGACCGCGAAACAGCTGGAAGGACTCGCCACCAGCGGTGACTGCGGGGACGGTCAGAATTGAGGTGTGTGTCACAATCAACTGAATTGTGATCAACATCATGAGGACAATGACAACCGGCCTGAACAGCCTTAAATATTTTCGCATATTAATTATATTGTGCATTTTAATCATTGCATCAGTCAACAATAAGGCGGCTTGATTGACTGGCAGGAAAAGCGGTGCTAATTTGATCGTATCCGGGGTCCCGGACAGGCGAAAGTTGTAGGAGTGCTTCCATGGCAACAGTCGAAGGCAACGCCAATATCAACCTAGACCACCCGATATATGGAATCGAGGAGCCCAAAGACGTCCGTGAACTTATCAGGAACGGGCAATGGGATTCCTATACCAAAGCACTGTCTATGGGGTTCACCCAGGCCAATCTTGTGGTGTTGCCCAGAGAAGATGCCTATGATTTCTTGTTGTTTTGCCAGCGCAACCAGAAGCCATGCCCTGTAATTGAGGTCACCGAGGTAGGCTCAGTAGAACCGGTCTACTCTGCCCCCGGGGCTGACCTGCGCACGGACCTGCCAAGGTATCGTGTCTTCCGCGATGGAGAGATTGTGGATGAGCCGACCGACATACGGGAGTACTGGCGGGACGATCTAGTCACTTTCCTGTTGGGCTGCAGCATGACCTTCGAAGGGGCTTTGATGGATGCTGGTATTCCTATACGGGCCATTGAGCAGGGAGTTGGTACATGTGACTTTGTGACGTCAATCGAGTGTCGACCTGCTGGGAAGTTCCACGGGCCAATGGTTGTAAGCATGCGACCCATGACGCCTAAGCAGGCGGTTCGAGCCACCCAAGTGACAACCCGCTTCTCTGCCACGCATGGCGCGCCTGTGCACATAGGAGACCCATTGGCCATTGGCATTACCGACATCAACAACCCGACTTTCGGCGGAGGGGTTGATATTTACGACGGAGAGGTGCCGGTATTTTGGGCCTGTGGCATCACACCGCAAACTATGGCTCAGGCATCCAAAGTAAAGTTTATGATTACTCACAAGCCGGGTCACATGTTCATAACGGACCTACGGGATGCAGAAGTGGCGGTGCTGTAGGGCTAGTTTCACCTCATAGCCTGTCTCAGCCAATACCTTCTTTTTGAGAAGGACTAGATATTGCCTGATATGGATAGAAGTGATTTCGGATGGCG
>Ga0209403_10000753_pt1 | contig 46169 bp, 52 predicted proteins | sample ArcticOcean_MG_C_8_FD_187440 | JGI IMG/M metagenome (GOLD analysis project Ga0209403, IMG submission 187440) | Marine microbial communities from western Arctic Ocean - ArcticOcean_MG_CB11_86 (SPAdes) (version 2) | ecosystem: Environmental > Aquatic > Marine > Oceanic | place: Arctic Ocean... | reverse complement strand
TTAGTCGCGTGGAGGCTGGTCCCGACGATCCTTCGCGACTGCAGTCTTGAAGTGCTCCCGGCCGCGACGGAGTTCTGAGGCGCGCGGATTAGCCTTCATGTAGTTGAGCCACATGAAGTGCCGCTTCACCTTGCGCGGCTGACCCTTACCGAGACGCATCTCGATCTCTTCAGGCGACTGGTTGTAGCTACCGCCACCCAGATAAATCCCGAGACCGAGCGCTACGATGCCACCCAAGACCTTGAGAAAGAGGATCACGTAGTCTCCGGTCGTTCAGTCCGAACAGGCTCAGGCCCGTCCGACCGCCTCGAGAAGGAGGAGTGCAAAGCCCGTGGCCAAAATAATGGCGACGGCGTTGGTCCCTACGGCCACCAAACCCACCACGCCCCAGAACACCACGTGGATAAAGTTGTAGCCACCCGGAAGAAGATTCATTGCTCTACGTGTTGAGGTCTCGGTCGTCGACTGGACGCACGGAATATGCGCCAGGCACAGTCGGTCTACAATGGCCGGTTCTCAGTCTGGCTCCGATGAGTGGACTTCTGCGTCCTGCCCCTGTGAATTCCGGTTGACCTCTACCCGCTTCTTGACGTCGGCTAGGTACCCCGGGGAGACGTCCAGAAGGTGGCAAACCTTGCGCAACAGGATATCCTCGTCGCTCGAGAGATCACCATCGGAGTATACCAGTCCCCACATCACCTCCATCAGCACCATCTTCTGACCTAGGGAATAGTTGGCCTTAATCAGCTTCGTGAACTGGTAAAGATCCACAGCTTCTCTTCGGGCCAATTCGGCGAGATCGATCAGCGCGTCAGCATTCGTCTCGTCGAGCCCGTACTGCCTGCGAACGGCAGAGGTCAGGTGTCGTCGCTCGTCTTCCGTGAACTCGTCGTCCGCGTAGGCCAACTCGATGAGGAGGGCACAGGCGGCCAGTCGTATGTCTTCCTCGCCGAGGTCCTCATCGACGTCCGGAGGCGCCATGGAGTCACTGAAGAAGTTTTTTATTGCATCGAGCATCGCCGACTCCTCGACTCGACCGCCAAGGCGGTGATCTGAGTTTCCAAATTTGAGGTACCGGGCATGCTAACGAGCCGATAGGGTCTATGCCAGATGTCCGCTGGAGCGACGGCTAACGCTCTAGCCTGCGCACTTTGGCCACGCCCGCTCGGAGCGGCATCACGATGCAGACCGCCGTAAGAGCTAAGGCACCCGAGGCTCCCAAGACGAGCGGCAGGACACCGGCCGTCACCCCCGGGGTCTCGAATTGCAACAGCAGGAAGCGGTAGGCCGGCCAAGCGAGAAGGATCACCACTCCACCCAGGTAACTGACGGCGGCCATCATGAAGACAAGCCCACCGAACGAGGTGGGAATCTCGGCCATGTTGTCCGTGTCGTAGTTCGGATATAGCACGCCTAACCCGAGGGCCAGTGCGGTCATCGTGAAGGTGATAACAAGAATCAGGGTGGTCGCGTCGAGAATAATGTTGGTCAACACAATGAGCGGGAGCGCTACCGCCATCAGAGGAATCGTGCCGACCCAGTACTTCGTCATGAACAGGGTGCGCACGTCGAGGGGCGAGGATCTGAGCAGCCAGATCATCCGGCCCTCCAAAGACATCCCCGGAAAGACGAGGCGAGCCGCGATTGCCGCTACGACGAAACCGGCGAGGCCGAGGTTGAGGAAGGACACGGCGTTGATTAGGAAGAAGGAGACCTGCTCACCGGCTCGAGGTTGGAGCTGACCGACCGGACGACACACTCGACGTCGGAGGAGATCAGGTCGTCGTTCACCACTTCGATCGTCACACATTCAGCTCCCGAGCACGCCGATGCATTTCGCGGGCTCTCTCGGGCTCGTGCATTCTGTCGAACAGCATTCCGAGCGTATGGTATGCCCGCCAATTCTGGGGCTGTAGCTCGATGACTCTCTCCATGATCGGAACGGCCTCTCTCACTCGGCCGAGACGGTTCAGGGATTCCCCGCGGTAGAAGTGGGCGGCAACGTGTCGGGGGTCCTCTCTGCACACTCCACGGAGGCCGGCTTCTGCCTCGGCATAGAGGCCCTTCCGGAAGGCGACCAGCCCCTCTTTCACCCGAACCTCAACGTTCCTAGGGTCGAGGCTCACGGCCAACTTCAGCTCGGTGTCGGCGTCTTCGAACCTGCCAACCGCTCCATAGGCCGCGCCGAGGCTGGCACGAACACGAGCGTTGTGCGGATCCAACTCGCTGGCGGCCAAGAAACGCTCAATCGCCAATTCGGGGCGTCCGAGATCATCATAAAGAGTGCCCAGGCCGAACTGGGCATCGGCATACGCAGGCGTCTCGCTCAGGATTTCGATATACAAGTGCAGGGCCTCTTGCAGGCGGCCCTCCCGCGCCGATTGGATCGCATACTCCAGTCGCTCGTCGATGCCCAGTTCGGCCTGGGCATCCGGAGCTTCCTCTGCGGCGGCCACCGCCTCCGGGGCGGATTCGTCCTCGGCGGTGACATCTTCGACGTCATCGAGCTCCGCTAGGTCGGCCACGAAGACTACCGGGATCACTTTGTCAGCCGCATCCCCTAGGCTGTCCCCCGGCGCGATCCTCTGGTCAACCCCTTCGAGCAGGTCTCCCTGTAGAGACCCGTCTTCAGTCTTCAGACTCTCCTGGTTCCTTCCCCGTCGGCCTGGGTTATGGTTCTTTTTGGCCATCGGAAGGCTCCGCTTGTGTGAAATCACGCACCCAGTCGAGGAAGGGGCCATGCCCCCCTTCGACAGCCAGTGTCAGCACCTCGGGAACGTCATACGTATGCAACTCCGCGATCCTCTCGGCGAGTCTCTCCGTTAGGGCCGCAATAGTCTTGAAGATAAGCAGAACCTCCCTCTTCTCCCGCATCGTCCCTTCCCACTCGAAGACGGACGTGGCCCCCGGTAGGACATTTCCGCAGGCGACCAGGCGTTCCTGCACTACCTGCCGAACGAGGGAGAGACCGGTGTCGCGATCCGCAGCCGTGACGAGGACCACCCGCACATCGGTCAACTAGCCCGAGGCTCCAGAAAGACGGTCTGATCCACGTTCTCTTCCAGGTAGAACGCCTCGATGAGCTCCTGATAGCGCGCTTCCACGGCCCGTCGCTTGACCTTCTGCGTCGGGGTCAACGTACCGTCTTCAACAGTGAAAGGAGCTTCCACCAGACCGAGCTTCTTAGGCGTCTCATAGCGAGCGAGTCCCTTGAACGTCCCGAAGACCTGCTCCTCCATCAGTTCTTGGACCTCCGGCCGAGCCAAGAGCGCACCAGCACCGGAATCCTCCATGCCGATCTTCTTGGCCCACGACTCGAGGTTGGCAAAGCTGGGCACCACCAAGAGCACACAGAAACTACGCCGGTCACCGATCATGACTGCCTGTTCCACGAAGTCGTTTGTCTTCAATAGGTTCTCGATGGGTTGCGGAGCCACATTCTTTCCGGCCGCCGTGACGATGATGTCCTTGATGCGATCCGTGATCCGGAGGAACCCGTCTTCGTCGAGTTCGCCGACATCGCCGGTATGGAACCACCCTTCGGCATCGATTGCCTGGGCGGTCGCCTCTGGAAGCTCGTAGTAACCCCTCATCACCTGCGGACCGCGAATCAGGATCTCGCCGCTCTCCACGATTCGGATCTCGGTCGAGGGAATCGGCTTGCCAACCGTCCCGATCCGAAAGTCCTCGAACGAGTTCACATTGGTTACCGGACTCGTTTCAGTAAGACCGTAACCCTCCATGATCCAGATTCCAGCCGCAAAGAAGAAACGATTGATGTCAGGAGACAGAGGCGCGCCGCCGCTGATGAAATACCTGATGCGACCGCCCATAGCCGCACGGATCTTCTTGAATACCAGAGCGTCGGCTATACCGTATTGTATCTTGAGCATCCCGCTAGGTTCGCGACCGGACAGCGTTACGTCGGTCCACTCCCCTCCCACCTTCTTGGCCCACTGGATGAGCTTCTTCTTGAGGCCCTCCGCTTCCATCACTGCGTTGTAGACCTTTTCATACAGCCTAGGCACCGAAGCGACGATGTTTGGCTGGACGAGCCGAATATCAGCTGCCACAGTCTCCATCGAATGAGCATAGACAGCCGTATCACCCCGCGAAAAGAAGAGGTAGCTGGCCATCCTCTGAAGTACGTGTGAGAGCGGCAGGAAGACCAGAGAGGTGTCCCCCTCCACCCGAGGAAGCAGTTGCAGTGAAGCCGAGACGTTGCTCCACAGATTGTTGTGGGTGAGCATCACGCCCTTGGGTGGCCCTGTCGTTCCCGATGTATACAGGATCGTTGCCAGGTCGTCCGGCGCGGTTTTGAGGGCCCCGGCACGGAAGGTCTCGTCGTCGATCCCCGCAGCCACCTCACGCCCTCTTGCCAAGAAGTCGTCCCAGACGACCACACCCTCGGGGAGAGGTTCAGTCGCATCGAACACCACGACCTGAATGTCGCGCCCCAACTCCGCGCTAGCCTCCTTGACCTTCCTCGCCTGTTCGGGTGTCGACGCGAACACCATCGACGCGCCCGAGTTGCCCAGGATGTATGCCACCTGAGGCGCCGTGAGCGTGCTGTAAATCGGAACATCCAGAATCCCGGTGCAGATGCAGGCATAGTCACACACAGACCACTCGACACGAGTCTCCGACAGTATGGCCGCCCGGTCTCCCTCTTGGAGTCCCAGCGCGCGAAGCCCACCGGAGACCACCCTGACGAGGTCGTACAGTGACCCGTACGTCATGTCCTCGAGGTGATCACCCGGTCCGGTGAAGAAGCGAAACGCTGACTCGTCGTGTCGGTCATCGACGGTCGAGAGGAACAGCTTGCTCAGCGTCCCTTGTGGGAGATCAGCTGGATTGGACACGTAGTCGAGAGAGCCCATACGGTTCTCCTGTGGACCTACCGGGTCGTCAAAACGAGGCCGAGTGGCCTCAGACGCCTTCGACGACGGTCTCTAACTCGAGATCCTGTCGAAGCGAGTGGAGGACGCTGCAATACTTTTCGGACGACAGCTCAATCGCGCGATGGACCTTGGGCCGCGCCTCGGCGGGCACACCACTCAAGAGAAACGTCAGGCGGATCCGCTTGAAGTAGCGAGGCGGCTCCGGGTTGCGGTCACCGTCGCCAGAGATTTCGAGCGAATCGATTTCGACGCGCCCCTTTTGGAGAACCATCAGCACGTCGATCGCCATGCAGCCCATGAGCCCCATGAGCAACGACTCCATGGGGGAAGCACCGGCCTGGCTGCCCCCGTCGATAGTAACCTCGGGTCCGGATCCCGAACGACCGGTGAACACGTTGCCCTGCCCAGTCCACCGCAATGTTGCTTGTTTAGAAGAGCTCATCCTGAGTCGGTCGGGGCCTCTCTGTAGCGGGGGGAGATCCTCCCTCTCCAGTGAGACGGGCGAGGGTCTCGCGAGCATGGGATAAATGCTCGCCTGCATCTTGGCCGGCGGGGGCGTTCTCAAGAAACGCGCGGAGGTGCGGGATGGCGTCCGGTTCCTGGCCTGACCTCACTAGCAGGAACGCGAGCCCGTAGTGGGCACCCGCCGCATCCGGATTCTTCTGGAGCACGTGCCTGTAGGTCTTGGCCGCCTCTTCAGTCATTCCGATACGGGTGTACGAAATGGCGATCTGCTGCAGCACCACCGCATCACCAGGCGATTCCTTGAGGGCGAGCCGGAAGGACGTAAGGGCTTCGTGGAACTTGCCCTCCGTCATCAGGGCCACGCCTTCGTCGTAGTAGGCGACGCGCCCAGTGTCACCGGATGTGCCGAATACGTTCTTCAACCATCCCATGGAGGAAGCTCGGCCGCGAGAAAATGGTGCCGACGGTGCGCGCGAGCGGATCGCCACGAAACGTCGGATCGGGTTAAACGAAAGTAGAGAAGGCCGAAATGCCGCGCAACGACAGGCCTATTATCGTGCGGCGACCACACCGGTTGCGTCGGAAACCAGAACCGTCAATTCCGCCCCCTCCAGAGCCACGTCCCAACCCTCGACACCGCCCCAAACCACGACTCGGCCCGACCTGGAAACGACTCTCGCGGCTTCGGCGGGATCCAACAACCGCTCCTCCCCACTAAGCGCCACGCCACGCAGGCTCTGGTCTCGAAACGGCAACCGACGGCCGGCGGACAGGCGGCTCACACCGTCAGTCTCGGCGTGACTTCGGAGCGCGCTGGAAACCCCCACTACCTCCACCGGCTGTATCATTCCAGCGAGTCCCTCGGCGTGACCTGCCAGGGCCCCCAGCAGGGCGACGTGACCGGCACCCCCGGTTATGCCCAACAACCCGGCGACCTCCATGATCGTCGGTGAATCGGGCGCAGCGAGCGGCTCCTCGTCCGGGAACGGGGCTCGGGGCGGGGGTCGCACGTCGCCGAATCCGTCTGAGATGGGATAGCGATCCCTACAGTTGGGGCAACCCAGCGCTCCATCGAGAATACGCCGATCCTCGAGTCGATCTGCGAGCATGATCAACCCGAACTCGGGCCCACAACGGGCACACGTTAGACGATCTGTGAGAAGGAGATCCATGCTCGGGCCCGACTCTCTACCGATTCCGGTCTAGGCCCGAGACCCGCTGTCAGCCATGCACAGGCGGAGGAACTCGTCGCGTGTCTTTTGGTCCCCGAGGAACGTGCCTCGCATTGCCGATGTGATCGTTTTGGAGTTCTGCTTTTGCACACCTCTCATCATCATGCACAGGTGGTACGCTTCGATCACCACCCCGGCACCTTCCGGCTCCACGATATCCCACAACGCCTGAACGATCTGATCCGTCAATCGCTCCTGCACCTGGAGCCGACGAGCAAAGACCTCGACCAAACGAGCCGTCTTGGACAGCCCGACGATTTTGCCCTTCGGGATATAAGCGACGTGCACCCTGCCGAAGAACGGCAGCATGTGGTGCTCGCACAGCGAGTACATCTCGATGTCCTTCACCATGACCATGTTGCGGTGAGACTCGTTGAAGAGGGCACCGTTGATGACTTCACCCGGCGACATCTCGTAACCCTGGGTCAGGAAAGCCATCGACTTGGCGACCCTTTTCGGAGTCTGCTGGAGCCCTTCACGCTCGGGATCATCACCGAGGCGCCGGATCATCTCGGCGACCAAGTCCTCGAACGAGGCTCCTGAAAGTTCACTACTCACCGGTGTACTCCACGAAGCTGTGAGGGGTCTCCCAAAGGATCAGCTTGCTCAACTCCACACCCTCGGGCAGGCCATCGACCAAACGGGCCCAGATGGCGACGACGAGGTTCTCCGCAGAGGAAATGATCCCGGTCAGCCACGGCACATCGAGATCTAGGTTTCGGTGATCGAGGTCCTCGATCACACGTGAATCCACGAGTGACTTCAAGTCTCTGAAGTCGATGACGAAGCCCGTCTCGGGGTTCACCTGGCCCTCCACCGTCACCTGAAGTTCGTAGTTGTGGCCGTGCCAGTTGGGGTTCGCGCACCCTCCGAAGACTTCCTGGTTGCGTTCCTCAGTCCACTCCGGATTGAACAACCGGTGTGCAGCGCTGAACTCGAGCTCCGTCGTGACTTTCACTCGGGGCATGGACTCCCTCGTCGGTATTCGGATCGTGCGTTATTCAGACGTTGCGAGATGTCGGGCACGCAACTTAGCGGATCAGCTACCCGGGTCCCATAGTTTGGTTCGAGCGCGCAGGACGTTGGTGCGGCCATCGAGGCGGGTGTTCCGGAGGGTGTTGCGTGCCCGCGCGGTGGTGGGCGAAGCTACGACATGGGAAACACAGACTCGACCACGGACTTCACCACAGCCCTACGGGTCGCGCTCGTCACAGGGGGTGCCCAACGTATTGGAGCCGCGCTCTGTCGCGCGCTCCACGGGGCCGGCTACAAGATCGCTCTACACTACCAGAGTTCTGGGGAGGCGGCAGCGACCCTCGCCGAGGAGCTAAATCGTGTCAGGGACGGATCCGCAGCGTGCTTTCAGGCCATGCTGGGAGAGCGGAGCGCCGCAGAAGAGCTGGTGGGTGGAGTGCTCGATCGGTTCGGGCAAGTCGATCTGCTCGTCAACAACGCCTCGGCCTTCTATCCCACACCCATCGGCAGCATCACCGAGGAGGATTGGGACACGCTGGTCGGAAGCAACCTCAAAGGACCTCTGTTCTTGTGCCAAGCAATGGCGGTCCACCTCGCGCAGTCCGGAGGCAGCATCATTAACATGATCGACATCCACGGCGAGCGGCCGTTGGCGGATTATGCAGTGTACAGCACGGCCAAAGCGGGACTGGCCATGCTGACCCGATCGCTTGCGAGGGAGTTGGCGCCTGAGGTGCGGGTGAACGGCATCGCCCCCGGGGCCATCCTTTGGCCTGTGAGCGATGACGCGGAAGACGCCGAACGACGCGAGCGCCAGCTCCTTCGCGTACCGCTCGGGCGTAAGGGGGAGCCAGGTGACATCGCGGAAACGGTACTGTTCCTGGCGGATAGGGCTCCGTTTATCACCGGCCAAATCATTGCGGTGGACGGTGGGCGGAGTCTGACGTAAGAGCGCTCCTAATTCGCTGGATATTCGACCCGCCGCCCTAGATCAGCCGCCGGTAGCGCGTGCGCTCAGCCCGTCCCGATCGATGGCCGCCCCACGCAGATAAACCGCATCGATCCGCCGGGTGTTTGTGATGTCGTCGAGCGGGTTCGCGTCCAACACGATGAAGTCAGCACTCCTGCCCACACGAATTACTCCCACATCGCTGAGCCCCATCAGCGCGGCGGAGTTGGCGGTAGCGGCGATGATGACCTCGTGCGGGGTCATGCCGGTCCGCACCATGTCCTCCATCTCGAGGTGTACCGCCCAGGGGGCACTCCCGTCCGTGCCGAAGGCGATCCTGACCTCTGCTTCTTTTAACCTCGCCAGATTGCGAGCCTGAATACCAAAGGCCTCTTTGGCGACCGGCCGATCGGTAGATGCGGCCTGCATCTCCGCTAGCTGGTCGGCCGGAATGGTCTCACTGAGCCAACTGAGATCAACGGCCACCCCGGGATCAGGCAGGTTGGGGACCAAGACGACTTCCGGGCGGTCCGCCCAGAGCGCCATGAACTCGTCGTCTACGTCCAGATCCCTCACCCCATGGGCAAAGATATCGACGCCCGCGCGAAGCAGCCCCTTGGCGTCCTCGAGCGTGTAGACATGGGCCGTGACGCGCAAGTCATGGGCGTGCGCCTCGTCGATGACCGCGCCGTACAGGAGCGGGCCCGGTTTCTCGTAGCGCCCGCCGCGATCGTCGACCCATATCTTGACCAGGTCGACATCCAGAGCTGCGAGTTCCCTGACTGCAGCGCGCGCGTCTTCCTCAGTGTCGATCCAGAAGGCCACATCAGAACGCCCCGGCTCGGGCCGACTGATACCGCGACCGGTCGTCAGGACCCTAGCCCCATCGGGCACGATCTCGTCACGCATTTCCGCCACGATCTCGTCGGTATCCCGCCCGAGGCTCACGACCACGCCGGCCCCGTAGTACGCGATACGCTGGAGCTGATCGACCCGTTCTTCTCGCTCGGTAGCCAAGTGTAGGTGCGCATTCACGAGCGCGGGCATCACCGTTTTACCGGTGAGATCGACCGGTTCGGCGTCCTCCGGAATCTCGACGTCCTCTGCGCGCCCCACATACGTGAATCGGTCGTCCTGGACGATGAAGACGGCGTCTTCAATCGGCGGGCTCGCGTCACCCACGATGAGGCGCGCTCCGGTGAACAGAGTCACGTCAGCCTCGGCCTGCGCGGCCGGCTCAGCACACCCCGCCGCACCTAGCACGCAGAGGAAGAACACGGCGAACGTGGTGGTGGCTAGCCTGGAACTGTCAGTGACGCGGCGCATACGAACCTCGGAGCGAGAGTGGGAACGGGGACAGTACGAGCGTTGGTCGGACCACACCAGAAGTCGACGTTTGGTCCATACTCGGACTCCGCTAGAGTGACTATTGGGAGTGGCTGAAGTCCACCGGCCACAGCCTCTGTTCCCTGTTGTCGAACTCTCGCCATAGGTCGGCATAGCTACACTGTGATATGGGGTGGATCTCCTCCCCAGCGATCTCCGCCAGAGGCCGCAGGACGTACGCGTGTTCTGTAATCTCCCCTCGCGGGAGGGTGACGCCCGCGACGACGCCGGCGACGTCGGCGTATGTGAGTAGGTCCAGGTCGAGCGTTCGGCCACCGAACCGGGGAGTATCTCGCTTGCGCCCACATCGATCCTCGATCGAGCGGAGTGTGTCCGAGAGTCCCGCCACCGTCTGCGCGGTATCCACGCCGACCACGAGGTTATAAAAGGGGTCACCCTCGAATCCGACAGACTCACTCTCGAACACCGACGAGACGACGAGTTCGCCGTAGACCTCCGACAGAGCGTCTAGGGCACCCACCACATTACGCTCACGATCGGTATTGCTCCCTACACTGATGTACGCGCGAGCCACCTAGTCTCCCCTGCCAAGTGTCCGTGTTGTACCGCGAGTTTCCACCAGTGACCTACCGCAACGCACCACTACCCGCACTCACCCCGTTCAATGATCACGCCGACATCGGCCGCACCCGTTACCGCCCCGGGTTTGCCGATTCGGAGGCGTAGCCAGGGGATTGGGAACTCGTCAAAAAGAATGTCGGAGATCCGTTCCGCCATCCGCTCGATCAGCAGAAACTCGCTCTCCTCGACGAACCCGATGATGCGCTTGGCCACAGCCTTGTAGTTCACTGTGTCCTCGATATCATCGCTTGATGCGGCTCCGCGAATATCCGTCGCCATCTCGAGATCGAGACTCACGGTCTGGCGCACCTCGCGCTCCCAGTCGTTGATCCCGATGATCGTCTCGATTCTCAGATCACGAATGTACACAATGTCCATTTCGTCTCCTCTGGCAGGGGCGACATCATGATCTGGGAAGAATCCCCGTGCAACCGTCGTCTAACCGTTCGCAACATGGTGCTCGTTTACACATGGGTGGATCGACACAGGAGGCGACGATGAGACGTCGCCGCACCTCGCCTTTTTGGGGGGGCCGTCACCGTCCGTCAAATTACGGACGGGCCCTGACAGCAACAGGTGGTTTGTGGGCTACTCAGTCGCCGTGAGCTGGACACGCACAAGGCCCACAGGCCGCCCCGTGCCGTAGTCGCCCGTTCCAGAACAGCGAACCGGCTACCAGCATGCCCCCAACCGGGGACATGAGGGCCTCCGGTAGTGGCTCAAGCAACCCGGCCACGGACATGCCCCACACACCAAACCCGACCGCGGCGATAAGCCACACGGACAGGCGGCCGTGAAGCCGCCATGACGTTGCGAGACTCGCCACGGCCAACACAGTCGAAGCAGCGAGAAACCAACCCTCGAGGGCGTGCGACGCAGCAAAAAACGGGAGAGCCGGTACCAGAATGGGGGCCACCAGACAGTGGACGGCGCAGATGGTCGGCAATGCACCGATCCACCCGGAGGGGCGAGCGCTTGTGAGCGCTTCCTCGCCGGTCACGTCCCTCCAGATCGAACCCGAATCCATCCGTCTGTTTCTCCCGTTGCCATCCGCTCAGCCGAGCACGCTCAAATAGACAAGCGGTCGGCAGGACTTGAAACTGCCTAAACGATAACAGATTATCAAGAGAATAAATTCCCCCGAGCCGCCGAAGGTATGGAACGCGATACCAAGCAACGTCGTGCCATTCGCGAGGTCTTCACCCGCGAGCACCGACCTCTCAGCCCGGACGAGGTCTTGGCTTCTGGTCAGGATCTGGTCCCATCGCTTGGGATCGCCACGGTGTACCGGAACATCAAGGCGTTGCTGAGCGAGGGCTGGCTACACCCGGTTGAGCTCCCGGGAGAACCCGCTCGCTATGAGCAGAGCGGCCGTCCTCATCACCATCACTTCATCTGCCGAACGTGCCGGCAAGCCTTCGATGTGGAGGCGTGCCCCAAGGATGTGGAGCACCTGGCACCTGCCGGGTTTCGTGTGGAAGATCACGAACTGGTCCTCTACGGGCGTTGCCCGGGTTGCTGCTGAACCCGTCTTGGGCGGGTGCCCGTCCGCAGCACATTCTTCGGACTCCATCATCGCTCTGGTAAATATGGGCGCAACAACGAATACATCGCTCTGATACCCGTTCAACGGCAGCTTTCGCCTACCGGCCCGCGCACGGGATGTTGGCCCGGCCTGAGGTCCACCAGCCAAGAGAGATAAGCTTCGCACTGGTATGAGTAGCCCTGCGGCCGGTCCTCCGCCCCCGGTCCTCCGCCCATGGATATGGTAACGGCGCCGGGCGTTCGCTCCTACCGGAGACTTCTCTGTGTCTAGGGCCTTCTCTTCGCCCGGGACCTGCGCTTCTCCATTACTGAGAGATAGGCCCGTCCAGTTCCTCAATGGTCTTAACAGAGGGCTCCCTGCGTCTCTGGAGACGGCGGGCGGTCGACTCCGCCTCTTTCCAAGCCCTGAGTACGTTCCCGCCCGCGAGCTTGGCGAGATCGTCTTCACTCCACCCACGGCGCGACAGCTCAGCGAACAAGGCCGGGAACGTAGACACGTCCTCCAGCCCCACCGGCGTGTCCCCGATGCCGTCGAAGTCCGAACCGATACCCACGTGGTCGATACCGGCCACGTCACGAATGTGCTCGATGTGATCCGCCACGTCGCCCAGGGTCGCCCGGGGTGCGTCTCCAGGTCCCGTATGGGTGCGGTTGGCCTCGGAAACGAATTCGGGGACAAAAGTGACCATCACCACTCCACCGTTCTCGGGGAGTCGGCGCAGAACCTGATCCGGCACATTCCGCAGGTGGTTGGTGAGGACCTGTGCCGACGAATGCGAGTAGATGACCGGCGCCTCGGCCACATCGAGTACGTCGTTCATCGTCGCGGGCGACGTGTGGGAAAGGTCGGCGAGCATCCCCATGCGGTTCATCTCACGGATGACTTCCTTTCCGAACTCGGTAAGGCCGTCGTGCTCCGGGTCGTCCGTGGCCGAGTCGGCCCAGTCATTGTTGCCCGAGTGCGTCAGGGTCATATAGCGGGCACCGAGATCGAAATAGGCTCTCAGCGCGCCCAAAGAGTTCTCAATTGCGTGGCCACCTTCCATGCCGAGCACGGAAGCGACCTTCCCTTCGCCATAGATCCGCTCCACATCCGAGACCGTATACCCCTGCTCGAATACGTCGGGGTACTTCCGGATAACCTGTCGAGCAATGTCGATCTGCTCAAGCTGGAAGCGTGCGGCACCCTTGTCGACCGACTCCATCGGGATGTAGACGGACCAGAACTGAGCGCCCACCATTCCGGCCCTTAGGCGCGCGATGTCCGTGTGACCCGAGGTCGTACGACGCAGATCGTAGGCCCCGACATCGTGCGGAGCGTCCTCGCTCTCGCGAATCGCCCACGGTAGATCGTTGTGCCCATCGAACAGAGGCATGGCGTCGAGCACGCGGCGTGCCTTCTCCATGTGCTCGTCTTGAGCCTGGAGTGCACCGGTGGTCATCAGTCCCATCATGAGTCCCAGCAGGACGCGCTTCATCATCCTCAACACCTCGTTCTCGGTTCGGGTCTTCAGTGGGGCCGCCACAACCCCATGCCTCGTGGGGATCCACAGGATATGTTTTACGGACCAATCTCACCACCGTAAGGAATTTCGGCATGCGCTCATACGTGATCCGGCCCCTACAGGCCGCTCTCTTGCCCTTCGCCGCTTTGGCCTTCTCCGCTTTACCGTCCGCCGCTCAGATCCGTGGTTTCTCAGACGCCCGGGCAGAGACCCAGGCGTTCTGTGAGGCGCGGCTCCAGGAGCTCCCGAGCCCCGAGGCGTTTCGCGAGCACCTCAGGACCGTGACTCAGGAGCCGCATCCCACGGGCTCCGAAGCCCAGGGACGGGTCGCGGATTACCTGGTCGCGGCGATGGACGCAGCGGGCTTCGAGGTGGAGCGACACAGCTATGACGTCTACCTCCCGGAACTCGGGGGTGAGGTCTTTGCCGAGATCGAAACGCCCGTGCGTAAGCGGCTCAATAACAGGGAGCCCGCCGTACCGGGTGATCCGTTCTCCTCGCATCCCGATCTTCTGCCCGGGTGGAACGCGTACTCAGGAAGCGGCGACGTACGAGCGCAGATCGTCTATGCGAACTTCGGTCGCAAGGAAGATTTCGAGCAGCTTCAGGAAATGGGCATCTCCGTAACGGACAAGATCGTCGTGGCCCGCTACGGCGGAAATTTCCGGGGATTCAAGGCGAAGTTCGCAGAGGCCGCCGGTGCCCTGGGTCTGATCATGTTCAACGATCCGGGAACGGGTGGCGGCGCCGAGTATCCGGCCGGCCCCATGATGAACGAGAACACCATCCAGCGGGGATCCGTGCTCACCCTGGACTGGACCGGTGACCCGCTCACCCCGTTCGAGCCAGCGTACCCCGTGGAATCGGGCAAGAGCGTGAGTCGCCTCGACCCCGAGGATCTACCTCTACACACCATTCCGGTGCTCCCGCTGGGATATGGGGCCGCTGCCGAGATCCTGAGGCTCATGGAGGGCCAAGAGGCACCTGCAGATTGGCGTGGCGGAATCGACGCGCCGTATCGCCTCGAAGGGGGTGGAGGCCTCACTCTACGAATCCACGTTGACCAACCCAAGAAGCTGGTAAGGGCCACCAACGTGGTGGGGACACTCAAGGGATCCGACCTGCCGGACGAGTGGATCATACTGGGATCGCACTACGACGCGTGGGGATTCGGTGCGCTGGACCCGAATGGTGGTACAGCCATGCTGCTCACGCTGGCCGAGGCGCTAGGACAACTCGACCAGGAAGGCTGCGGCCCGAGGCGGACGATCAAGATCGCCCACTGGGACGCCGAGGAGTACGGCATTATCGGATCGGTCGAGTGGGTCGAGGAGTTCCGCGACCAACTGCGGGCCAAAGCGGTCGCGTACATCAACGCCGACGGTGCGGTCACCGGCGGCAACGTCCGCGTCTCTGCGTCTCCTTCGCTCAAGAGGACGATCGTGGAAGCCACACAGGCGGTGGCGTATCCCGACGGGCGCAGCATGTACCTCGCCTGGAATAGCGACGGACTGAACGAACCGGCCATAGGCGATCTGGGCGGAGGCTCGGACCACGTCGGATTCTACACGCACGCGGGCGTCCCCTCCGGGGGCGTGTCCATGAGTGGAGCGTCGGGCGTGTATCACTCGAACTACGACGACTTCGCGTTCTTCGAGAGGTTCTCGGATCCGGAGTTCGTGTACGGCCCGGCGCTTGCCCGCGTTGACGGAATCGTGGCTCTGCGTTTGGCCAATGCCGACATCCTTCCGTATGACCTGGTGCGGTATCCTACCGATATCGACCGTCACATCGGGGCCATGGAGTCGAGGGCCGGCGAGCTGGGCGTCAACCTCAAGCTCGACCGCCTCAAAGCGGCCACGGACGTACTGTCCGAAGTGGCAGCCGAACTCGAGTTGTCGTTGTTCTCCGAGGGCAGCCGCATCTACGATCCGGCCGCCGACCGAAACGCGGCGAATCGGGGCCTGCTCGACATGGAAAAGTCGTTCATTCGCTCGGAAGGCCTGCAGGGTAGACCGTGGAGCCAGTCCCTGTTCGCGTCTCCCGATCCATTCAGCGGGTACGCGTCGTGGATGCTCCCGGGCCTGCGGTTCGAGGTGGAGTCACGCTCGGCGGCCGGCATCACCGAGTGGGAAGGCACCTACGTCGCAGCCGTACAGGATCTGACCCGCCGGATGCGCGCGTTGACCAATCAGGTCACGGAGCGCCGTGCAGAAGGGGCCAGCTTGGTGGCTCCCGACGGCACAGTAGAGTGGGACAGGTACCATCGATGGCAGGACGTCCACGCAATCATGAAGACGTGGAGCGAAATGTACCCCGGACTCACGGAGCTCTACTCCATCGGGGAGAGCTATGAAGGTGTGGATCTGATGCTGATGGAGGTGACCAACGAGGCCACCGGCCCCGCGTCTGAGAAACCGGCCATCTATCTCGACGGAGGAATCCACGCCGCTGAGCTGACAGGCTCCGAGGTCGCGCTATATACGCTCGGGCAGCTCCTCAACGGGTACGGCTCCGACGACGCGATAACGGAGCTACTCGACACCCGCGCGTTCTACATCCGGCCCAAGTTCAATCCTGACGGCTCCAATTTGGTGCTCGACACCGATCAGTCGCTGCGCAGCTCGGTGCATCCGGTCGACCAGGACTACGACGGCGTGGCGGACGAAGACCCGGGCGAAGACCTGGACGGGGACGGGCGCATTCTGCAGATGCGCATACCGGATCCCGACGGCGATCAGATGATCAGCCCGGACGACCCGCGCATCATGATCGACCGAGAGAGTGGAGCCACAGGCCCCTTCTATCGGGTGGTCTCTGAGGGGATCGACAACGACGGCGACGGTCGCTTGAACGAAGATGGATACGGCGGCCTGGACATGAACCGAAACTTCCCGCGCAACTGGGAGCGGCAGCACTTGCAATCGGGCGCCGGCGACTTTCCCCTGTCCGAGCCCGAGACCTACTCCACCGTGAAATTCATCAACGAGCACAGAAACGTCGCGTTCATCTTTCACGGGCATACGTCCGGGGGCTTCGTCTACCGCCTTCCATCGGCGTCTGCGCCGTCGCAGTTCGACCGCACGGACCTCGCTCTCATTGAGGATCTGAGTGCGTTCTACACCGAGTCCACCGGGCGCGAGGTGATCCCGAGCGCGACCCATCCGACCGAGCACCGCTACGGTACGCTCATCACCTTCGGCTATTGGGATCACGGGGTCGTGGGCTGGGTGCCCGAATTCTCGCCCGGGCCGGACGAGTGGGTTCCCGATGCCGACGGCGACGGCTCGATCGAGGAGTCCGACTGGCATGCGCTGAATGACGGGAGCTTCGGCGGCCGGTATTTCGGAGACTGGACCCGGTACGATCACCCCGAGTTTGGGGTGGTAGAGATCGGGGGGTGGCACAGAAAGTACTGGGGGCAGAACCCGCCCAACGAACTGCTGGAACGCGAACTCGAGCAACAAGTGCCGTGGTTCCTGCACGTCGCGAACCGGACCCCGTTGCTGGAGCTCTCCGAACCGCGCATCAGCGCTCTCGGGGGAGGGCGGTTCAGGGTCGAGGCCACCGTTACCAACGTTGGGGACCTACCCACACACCTTACTCAGCGTGGGTTCGAGGGTCGTGAGGCTACGGATGGATCGGTGACGCAGCAGGTGGTGGCGCCACCGACCGCTACGCTCGAAGTGGAGGGCGGCCGCATCGTCGAGGGTGGAGATACGCCAACGCCTACGGGACGAATCACGCTTTCACACTTGGCAGGCACGGGTACGATCACCGACAAGGTGTCCGCCCGTTCGCAGACCGTGGCGTGGGTTGTGGAGAGCACCTCTGCAGATGCCCTGGTGAGAATCACCGCTGAGGCGCAGAAGGGTGGAACCTTTCGCAGTGGTGCGTCGGTGCTGCGTTAAGGGCCTAGGTCCTACCGGGACCGAAACACAACGTCTTTCGCGTCCCGGCCAGGCTATGACACATTAGCCGCCCGGGCCCGTATACTGGCTCGGGTCCGCGATCCAGCGGATCGGGATGTTGGCCTCATATAATATTGCTCGCCCAAGAGAAGGATCGTCCGTGAGACCCAATCCCCGCTTCGTGGAATCAACCGGCCGGTTGGTCGCCGCCGTCACGCTGTTCTCGACACTGGTGGCCATTCCACAGACGGCTTCGGCCCAGTACTTCGGACGCAACAAGGTCAAGTACGAGTCGTTCGACTTCAAAGTCCTGAACACGCCGCACTTCGACGTGCTTTTCTATCTGGACGACGAGCAGGTCGTCGAGAACACGGCAAGAATAGCGGAGCGTTGGTACGAGCGTTATGCCCGCTTGTTTCAGCACGAGTTCCGAGCCGCCAAGCCGCTGATTCTCCACGCGGATCATCCCGACTTCCAACAGTTGAACGCTCTGTCCGGCCAAATCGGTAAAGGAACGGCCAGCATCACCGAGTCCTTCAAGGACCGGATCGTCATTTCGCTCACGGACTCCCGCCGCGCCACCGACCGCCTTATCGGTTGTCTAGGGAGAGTCCGTACTCCACAGCGGACCCTCACGTTGAAGTTTGGCACCCGCTCAGAAATCAGGGAAGCCTAAAAATACGCGTGAACAAACAAACGGGGCCGAAACCCAAATGGATTTCGGCCCCGAAGCGCACCAGAGGGGAATTATTGAAGCCCAGGGACACTGTTGGGTGACTTCCCCCCGAGTTCCGCCTTCCCTTCTCAGGGCATGACGTCTTCCGAAAGAGTCAGTCCCGGCTTCACGGGTGTTGGCTCAATAAACGAGCCCTCCAGCACGCCGACGACGAATATAGGCCGACGCCGGACACCCTGTCTAGCTGGTGTCGGTACTAGGCCCCACGACTCAGGACCGGAAGGATCTGAGCAAGTTCAGGTTGCGCACGTCCGAAGCGACCGAATCGTCATCCTTCAGGGTCTCCAGAATCTTTAGCGTAGTCTCGGACCACGTCATACCCCGCCGCGTAGGCATGGTAGGTGTCGAAACAGATACCAACGCGCTCCTCGTCCGGAGCTGATCCAGGTAGTGCAGTTTGGGAGCGCGTGGGCGTATCCTCTCTACCTAGACGGCTCGGTCATTCGGATCCTGCCTCATGGCGGCGTGCCGGTGCCGATGAAGAACAAAGAGTTTCGTCGACAGGAACTCCAACTCGACCTCGATAGCGCGTAAATCACCTGAGCCGGTTCTGTCCGGCGTGTCGACTGCGGCATCGCGCTACTGATCCCTCGAGGCAAGGGCGACTGTAGCCGGTGCGGAGCGCGGCGCGGCGGGCGACCGTCAGTCGACCAGGGCCCGGGCCTACCCTTCGGGGAGCCCGGGCTCTGTCATTTTCCGGACGTCGAGCGCCTCGTTCACCTTCTCGGACGGGATCAGATCGCGCTTCTCCACCACCTCCCGCACCGAGACGCCGTCGCGAGCGGCTTCCTTCGCCACCTCGGCGGCCTTGTCGTACCCGATATAGGGATTGAGGGCCGTCGCGATCGAAGGGTTCTTCTCCAAGAGATCCCTGGTCCGTTCCTCGTTCACCTCGATCCCCTTCACACATCGGTCCGCAAAGGTCTTGGCCATGTTCGCTAGAAGGGCCAGGGACTCGAGCAGCGCGTCAGCCATGACCGGCATCATCACGTTCAGCTCGAAATTTCCACGCTGACCGGCGATGGTCACCGTCGTGTGGTTCCCCATGACCCTGGCCGCGACCATCATCATCGCCTCCGACATGACCGGGTTCACCTTGCCGGGCATGATCGAACTGCCCGGCTGAATCGCGGGAATGCGGATCTCCGAAATGCCTGAGGTCGGGCCGCTGGCCAGCCAACGCAAGTCGTCGGCAATCTTAAAGAAGCTCACTGCGATCGTGTTGAGCGTACCGGCGGCATCGACCACGGCATCCTTGGCGGCCTGCGCTTCGAAGTGATTCTCCGCTTCACGGAAGTCGATCCCAAGGTCCTCAACCACGCGGGCGATCGTCTTGGCCGCGAAGTCAGGGTGTGTGTTGATGCCGGTACCCACGGCCGTCCCACCGAGCGCGAGCTCGGCGAGCCCCTCGGAAGCGGCCCGCACTCGCTCGATGCCCCTAGTAAGCTGGTGGGCGTATCCGCCGAACTGCTGCCCGAGCCGAACGGGCGTCGCGTCCATCAGGTGGGTGCGGCCGGACTTGATCACGTGATCGAAAGCGTCGGCCTTGGCGGCGAGAGCATCCCTCAGATATGTGAGCGCCGGGACGAGCTCCCGCTCCATAGCTACTCGAGCCGAGATGTGCATCGCCGACGGAATCGTGTCGTTCGACGATTGTCCGAAGTTGACGTGGTCGTTGGGGTGAACCCGACTCTCGTCCCCGCCGAGGATCTGATCGGCGCGGTGAGCCACGACCTCGTTGGTGTTCATATTGGTCGACGTACCGGACCCGGTCTGATAGATGTCGAGTACGAACTCGCCATCCCACTTCCCTTCCGCGACCTCCGTGGCGGCCGCGGCGATCGCCGCGGCAAGATCCTCGTCCAAGTAGCCGAGTTCCAAGTTGGTCAGCGCCGCACCCTTCTTGATGAGCCCCATCGCTTGGATAAACCCTCGGCCGAAACGCTGGCCGCTGATGGGAAAATTCTCAACCGCCCTCTGAGTCTGCGCTCCATAAAGGGCGTTCTCGGGCACCCGCACTTCACCCAGGGAATCTCTTTCTATCCGGTAACCGTCGGACATGCCTGCCTCATCGTTGGATGCGTCGTGTTTCTCAAGCTAATTCATACCCGGAAGCTAAAACATCGAGTCTCGCGGCGGTGCGTCAGCGTTTCGGGGGTCGGCTTGGGCGCAGCTCCACCCTGCTCACGTGAGCGTTGTCCGGATAGGCGAGAAGGTGGAGGGTCGCAGCCGCGACATCGTCCGCCCCAAGCGCCCATTCCCGTTCCGGGCTGATTTCATGCGAGAAGGATGTATTCACGCTGCCCGGCATGATGATGCTCACCCTAATCCCCGCATGGCGCAGATCCAACATCATCGCCTCGGTCATGCCCAGGAGGCCGAACTTGCTGGCGTTATAGCCGGTGCCGCCCGCAAACGGATGGCGTGAGGCAAGGGACCCAATGTTGATGATCCATCCTTCGGTGGCTTTCAGATGGTCCACCGCCTCCTTGGAGCAACAGAAAACCCCCCGCAGGTTAGTGTCGATCTGAGTCTGCCAATCCTCGAGGGAAAGGTCCTCGATGGAACCGAACAGGCCGACACCCGCATTGTTGATCAGCACGTCCAAGCGGCCGAACTCCTGCACGGCCGACCCTATGAGTCGCCCACAATCGTCAGGACGACTCACGTCGGCCGGGATTCCCACCACCCGACCGGCACCGGGCCCGTCCAGCTCGGACGTGGCCTGCGCTACCTGGTCGGCATTGCGTGCACTAACAACGACGTCCGCACCGGCACCCACCAACGCAGCAGCGATGGAGCGACCAACACCCCGGGTCGCTCCGGTAACCACACACGCTTTGCCGCTGAGATCCACGACTCAGCCCTCGGCCCCTTCACTCACAGCAAGGCTCTCGACACCCCCGTGCGCCAACCAGCGCTCCGCGTCCAAGGCGGCCATACATCCAGTGCCGGCGGCCGTGACCGCCTGCTTGTAGTAGTCGTCCTGGACGTCCCCTGCGGCGAACACCCCAGGGACGGAAGTCTCGGTACGCCAGGACACCGGCGTCTCGATCCAGCCGTTCGCTTTGAGCTCCACCTGGCCGTCCAAGAACTCGGTATTGGGCGTATGACCGATCGCAACGAACAAGCCAGCCACCTCGAGGCGAGACGCCTCGCCCGTCTGGTTGTTTTCGAGCACGACCGCGGTGATCACGTCATCGCCCTCGACATCGGTCACCACCTGATTCCACTCGAAGCGAATTTTCTCTTCAGCGAAGGCACGATCCTGCATGATCTTCGACGCGCGCAGCTGGTCGCGTCGATGGATGACCACGACCTCCTTGGCGAACTTGGCCATGTAGAGGGCGTCTTCCATGGCACTGTCGCCTCCGCCCACGATTGCGATGACCTGCTCGCGGAAGTGAGGCAGGGCGCCGTCGCACACCGCGCAGGCAGACACGCCGCCCCCACTCTGGGCGAGACGCTCTTCGTTCGGAAGTCCGATCCACTGAGCGTTCGCACCGGTGGCAACAATGACCGTGTCGGCCTCGATCTCGGTCCCGCCACTCGTCATGAGCAAGAGGGGCCGTACTGAAAAATCGACCTTGGAGACATCCTCGGTCACGACTCGCGTGTCGAAATAAAGCGCCTGCGCCTTGAACTGGGCCATCATTTCAATGCCGGTGATTCCATCTGCGAAGCCAGGATAGTTCTCGACCTCGGTGGTATACATCAACTGGCCCCCGGGAATCATCGTACGGCTACCCGCTCCCTCGACGACGAACGGGTTGAGACTGGCCCGGGCCGCATAGATGGCTGCTGTCCAAGCTGCAGGGCCGGACCCGATGATGACGACTTGCTCGCGTTGACGTTCAGACATGATTCTCATCGCCCAGATGGGGTGTAGTGTTAGAAGACTTGCGGGTTTCCGACCGCAGCGCGCGGTCTACTTGTCCTTGAACAGGGCCAGGTTGGTGGAGTGGCCCGGGTTGACTCGGGCTTCGGGATCCAAATAGTGCGCCGCGTTGTTCACGGCAATGGCCGCCTCGGCGTATCCTGTCGCGATCAGATCGATCTTCCCGGGATACGACACGAGATCTCCTGCCGCATAGATGCCAGCCGTCGAGGTCTCCATGAGTTGGCTCACCACGATTCGGTTCTTGTCGAGTTCGAGTCCCCATGACTTGATGGGGCCGAGGTCCGGCTTGAAGCCGAGAAAGCACAGAACGGCGTCGACCTCAAGGTCCAAGTCCTCGTTCGTACGGTTGTCGTAGATGGTGGCACCATCGACGGACCCGTTTCCTCGGATCTCCCTGACTTCGTGGAAGGTCCTCAAGTCGACATCGCCTTTGGCGGCCGCCTCGTGGAGTTGGTCGATCGAGGCCTCATGCGCCCTGAATCCGTCACGGCGATGCACCATGGTGAGCTGTTCGGCGCGGTCCTTCAGGGCGAGCACCCAATCCAACGCAGAATCGCCACCCCCAACGAGAAGCACCTTCTTGCCGATATAGTCGTCCGGGTCTTTGACCGCGTAGTAGATCCCCTTGCCCAGCAACTCATCATATCCTGGAACCTTGAGATGGCGCGGCTCGAAAGCGCCCTTGCCTCCAGCAATCAGCACAGAACGAGTGGCATATTCTCCGCCCCGGCAGCGGAGGACAAAGTGATCGTCCTCCGTCTCTAATTCACGGACCTCTTCGTCCAGCAACACATCAGGGTCGAACTGGGTCCCCTGGCTGATCATGTCCTTCGCCAGGTCCTTGGCCAGAATCTTGGGAATCCCGCCCACATCGAACACGTACTTCTCAGGATAGAGGGCCATGAGCTGCCCTCCTAACTCCGGGAGGGAATCGATGATTCGAGTCGACATCCCCCTCAAACCCGCGTAGAAGGCACCGAAGAGACCAGTCGGTCCTCCTCCGATGATGGTGATGTCTCGTACGTCGTCTTGCATGTGCTAGATAGGTCGGGCCAAGTGCAGGCGCGTGAGAGTCAGTTCTTACGAGATGACAGCCTGAAGTTTAACCGCGGACAGCCTCTTCGTCGAAGAGTGCTGAGCGTCGGTAGCGGGCGAGCGCACGTACCACGAGAAGTTTGACTCCCACCGCACCTGGCACGCCAATCAACAACCCGACGAACCCGAAGAAAAAGCCCCCAACGGACAGGGCAAGGACGATCCAAACCGGGTGGAGCCCTACGGACTCGCCGACGATGCGTGGGCTTATGAAGCTTCCCTCCAGAACCTGAGTGAAGCCGTAGACTCCAGCCACCTTGATCAAGGACGTCACCACATTGCCACTCACGAGCGCAACGATGATCGCCGGAATAATGCTGAGTACGAGCCCAAGGAACGGTATGAGTCCGAGCACCCCGACCAGAGCTCCCAAAAGGAACGGATAGGGGAAGCGGACCAAGAACAGCAGCACTCCGGTGAGGAGGCCCAAAATGATGGCCACGGTGACTTGTCCCCGGAGGTACTTGGCCAGAAGTGCGTCGTACTCCGTTGCGAAGTCCACGATCGCCGCCTCTCGGGATCGCGGAAGCAAGTCACGCACTCGGGCTTTGATCGTGTCGTAGTCGCGGAGCAGGTAGAAGGTGAGTACGGGGGTCAGTACGACGTAGCCAACCAGCGTCGCCGCGGACCCGAGCCCCCTTCCAAGACCCAGCACGCTCGCCCAAGCACCGCTCGCGAGACTGGACCGCCGCTCCTGCAAGAAAGTCACGACCTGAGCGGGGTCCAGGGTCCGAAGGTCAGGGAGAGCCTCCTCGTCGAGACCCGGAATGTTGGCGAGCAGAATACGTTCTCGCAGACCGCCGGCCCAACCGCTCACCCGCTCGATGAGCGTGGGGGCGGCCTCGATGAGTTGGTCCATTTGGACGATCAACGAGGGGATACCGAAGAGAATCAGCCCGACTCCGACCCCAACCACGGGAAGAGCAAGCAACACGATGGACAGGGTCCGGCCAACGCCCCGCCCCTCCACCGCGTCCACGGCCGGATCGAGCATGAAGGCCAGCACCAACCCGAGCACGAAGGGCGCAAGCAGGAAGCCCGTAGTAGCGAGCAACCAGTACAGAGTGAGGACAGCGAATAAGAAGACGATCAGCCCGTGCCCCTGCGCTTCCCGGAAGGGGAGCAGGAGCACGACCAATACCCAGAACAGCAGAAAGGGGTTTAACAGATCCCTGACGCTGAACAAGAGAAGGCCGATCACCAAAACAGCCGCTGCGGCCTGAACGAACCTCCAAACAGAATGTGTATTGGTTGTCATAGGATACGCTTCGCTTGATCCGACTCGAGAACTTCCGCAGCCCGCTCAACAATCTGGCGGGCGTTGTCGTAGGCTACGGTGGTGATCGCTGCAGGTACCGGCAGCCACTGACACTCGGTGATCCCCTCCTCCACTTCCGGTGTTGTGTCTCCGTTACTCGACGCCATCAGGAAGTACTCACAGAACTTGTGGACCAAGTCGCCCTTGAAGCGAAAGTGCCAATCAATGGTACCGAGGGAGGGGCCCATCTCGAGCTCGACCAGTCCAGTCTCTTCGCGAACCTCGCGCTGGGCCGCCTCTTCCGAACTTTCCTCACCTTCGAGATGGCCCTTGGGTAGTCCCCACTTCCCATACGGATCCTTGATGAGAAGGAAATGCACCGCGCCCTCCATGCGACGCGCCACCACCCCCCCGGAGCTGCGCTCGACCCTCGCCTGAGATTTCGACATCGAGTTCAATCGTCGGCTAGAAGATGGAGAGCCGCACGTATTTCCTCGGGTTCTCTCGAAGATCCTGCATGAGGAGATTGAGTTCCTCGAGCAGACCCTCGGCGCGGGTCGCAAAAGCCGTGTCGGAAATGAGCCGCCCCAGCGAACCCTCGCCGGCCTCGACGCGAGCCGCGATGCGATTCAACGACGACATGGTCGAGTCGGCCAAAGCCAACGTCTCGCTCAGACCGTCGGTTGCCGAGGAGACCCCGCCCGAAACATCACGCAGCTCGGTTGTGATGACCCGCGTGTTGGCGATGATCGAGTCGACATCACCCGACGAGAGCACTTCGTCGATTCGCTCCAGTGAGCTGCGGGCGTGGGTCAGCGCAGATGCGATCTCGTTAGTAGAAATACGAACGTCCTCGGCAATGCTTGTAAACCGAACGGACTGTTCATCGACCACATCGCGCATAGTCGCCGTGAGTTCCTCCATGTTGTCGATGGCCTGGGCCAGTTGATCGGCCGACTCGTCGCTAAACGCACGATCGAAACGATCGGTGAGTGACGCGAGGTTCTGCGCCACTTCATCGGCAACGGCCGTGAGTCGGGAAAGGTCCGGGAGGGTGAATCCGCCCAATACCCGAACTCCGCCCGCGAACCGCGAATCAGCCGGAACATCATAGAAGTCGAAGGCCGGGAACCTAGAGCGCGTTACGATCTCGGCCTGCCAGTCTCCGAACATCGATTCGGGGGCGATGACCACGGCGGCGTCCTGCTCGAGGATCAGGTCACCTTGGAGGAGCAGGACAATACGCACCGCAGAACCGCCTGGCTCGACCGAGATCGGGCCTACTCTCCCGATGCTCACACCTCTGAACGTGACCCCATTCCCAGAGGCCAGTTGCCCCGCGTCCCGAATGAGGACCTGGATCTCCGTCTCGGTACTGCCAAAGCGACTACCCTGCAGCCAGAGACTCCCGAACACCGCGACAAACAGCCCAGCGAGAACCACCGACCCTACCATCAGCTCACGGCGGCGGGTCACTGCGCCGACTCCATCAATTCCGGACGCCCCTCGATGAACGCCCGGAGAAGGGGGTCCGTCGACTCTTGGGTCTCGGCCACGGTGCCGACAGTGCGGAGGCGACCCTCATGGAGCATGGCGATCCGATCGGAGATGCGATATGCGCTCGCCATGTCGTGTGTGATGACGATTCCGGTCACACCCAATTCCTCGCTCATGCGGATGATGAGGCGGTCGATGATCGTTACGGTGATGGGATCGAGTCCCGTGGTCGGCTCATCATACAACAAGTACTTGGGTCTCGTCGCGATGGCGCGCGCCAGGCCGGCCCTCTTCACCATACCCCCGGAGAGCTCAGAGGGGTAGCACGCTTCGACTCCCTCGAGATCGACCAAAGCAAGGCAATCGCTGACCCGAGCTCGAATCTCTTCGTCGTACATGTCGGGGATTCGCCGGAGGCCCATGGCCACGTTTTCCTCAATAGTCATGGAGTCGAACAGCGCCGCGAATTGGAAAACGTAGCCGACCGTGCGCCGCAATTCGGCAAGATCGTCCCCCTCGAGTTCGGCAATATTTTGCCCGTCGACCCAGACTTCGCCCTGATCGGGCTGGATGAGTCCGACGAGATGCTTGAGCGTGACGGACTTTCCCGCCCCGGACGCCCCGATCACACTGAGCGTTTCACCCTCGTGGACCTCAAGCGAGAACCCTCGAAGAATCTCCTTCGTCCCGAACGCCTTGTGGACGTCCTTTAGTTGGATGCTCACAGCAGCACCACCGCCCAGAACGCGTCCAGCGCCAGGATCAGTATACTCGCCAGCACCACCGACCGAGTGGCGGCGATGCCGACGCCCGCCGCACCGCCCTTCGTGTGGAAACCGTAGAACGACCCCACACCCGTCACGATGAGGCCGAAGCTGACACTCTTGATGGCGGCGAACTGGACATCCCACGGCTCGAAGAAGAGCCTGAGCCCCTTGAGAAACTCGGCGTTCGACATGTCGAGGAGCACTATCGAGGACCCCCAACCGGCCACCACTCCCATCGCCGAGGCGAGAATCACAATGATCGGAAACATCAGAACGCCGGCCAGCACACGGGGGACGACCAAGTAGGCCAGCGGATCGTAGGCGAGGGTCTCCAGGGCGTCGATCTGCTCTGTGACCCGCATGGTGCCGATCTCAGCCGAGATGCTGGCTCCTACCCGGCCCGACAAGGAGAGGCCCGTCAGCACCGGTCCGAGTTCGAGGATCATCGTCTTGCCGACGAGCGTACCGACGAAATACATCGGGATCGCGCCGGTGAACGTATATGAGGCTTGGAGGGCGAGAACGACGCCGGTGAAGGCCGCGATAAAGAGCGCGATGGGGACCGATGCGACGCCGATGGCCACCAACTGAGGTAACAAGCGGGGACCCCAAATCTCTACGTTCTTGAGGGCGTGTACGGCCCCGGCTGTCAGGTATCCAGCTTTCCCCAGCGACCGGACGGCACCCAACGTCCAGCGGCCGACGTACCTCACGGGAGCCACGATGGTGCCGTTCATATTTGGAAGATAGCCGAGCCGTGATCGCGGTGGCTAGTGTCCGACCTGGCGCTGAGGGGGATGTTCGGGGAGGTGGCGGTGCCCGGGCTTCAGCCGCGCGATGCCGTGGGAAGGTCGTCCTCCAAGGTGTAGACGATCTCTTCCGAACCACCGTCGGCCGTAGGAATCATGCAGGTGACCTGGACTCGACAAACGACCTGGTAGGGATCCGAGAGCGCAACTTCCATGTCTACGCCCTGACCGGCTGACACGAGGCGCGTGCGGACCTTCTCCCCAGGATTCACCTCACGCTTTCGCTTGGGGTTTCTGAAGAGGGTTTTCGTCGATTGACGACCGCTTTCCAGCGTTCTCGTAACCTTTACCAACCGCAGCCAATCCGGCTGATAGTTGATCTGATACTCGAACCCTTGCTGGTCCGCACCCTTCCCTTCCCGGTTGTGCCGCCCCATGAATCCTCCGGTAACAAATAGCAAAAAAAGTGAGGGGTAAACGAATGTTTCCTAGACGAAGGAAATTGTCAAGTTTCTTTTAGACCAAACCGACAAAACGCTTTCCCTGCCTTACGTTTCGCCACATTCGGAGAAACCAATTCGCGCCGACTACAAGGCGGACGGTAAGCGGTACGAAAGTTAGGAAAAACATCACAATTGCCGACCAGGCGACGATCGTCCTGACACGACCCAGTCCGATACCTGGCTGGAGTACTTTGGGATGTGAGAGACGTCCACGACCGATGAGGAGTACAAGGCCGGCCCACAACCACCAGCCCCACCAGAGTGTGCCGAGGGGAATCAGCACCAACCACAGTGCCTGCGCGGCCCGACATTGCACCGAGCTTGAGAGCGCGTGGAGAATGTGGCCCCCGTCGAGCTGCCCAAACGGCAGCAGATTCAGGAAGGTCAGGAACAGTCCCAACCACGCCGCGAACGCAACCGGATGCAGCAAGACGGTGTGCATGCCCAGAGCGGTGGGGAAAAGAGGTACAGCAGCGCGTGCACCGCAATCCCCGAGCCGAGCCTGATCGGCTGGCCCGCAAACTCGACCATCATGGGCAGGCCTGACTCCGGCGGGAGGACCACGGACTCCGACAACGCCAAGCCCAGGCAAAGCAGTAGCGCTGAGAGGACGAAGCTCACCGCCGGGCCTCCGACACCGATGTCCAAGGGTACTGAGCGCCTGACCAATGGGCCACGGATGCGAATGAACGCTCCCAGAGTGCCGATTGCCGAGTAGTAGGCCGGAAAGGGGATGAAGTACGGAAGGCTCGCCGGCACTCCATGGCGCTTCGCCATCAGGAAATGGCCCATTTCGTGGGCCATCAGGATCGTCATCAGCGTAAGCGCGAAGGGGGCACCGGTCGCCATCTCTGCTCAATCGACAGTCGTAGGCACCGGAAACCGCAGTCGCCACAAGGGAACGAACTCGGTCGCCAGCGGATCGACGCCGCTGAGCAGCGCACCGGCCATGAAAGTGGTAAAGAAGGTGAGCAACAGCAGAACCGCGTGCAGCAGCCAAGGCCGGGGGACCGTGTTGGGGCTGGGTCTCACGAGCGCGACCTCGACACCCGCATCGGTGTCCGCCAAATAGACGGGGCCGTCCCACTCACCAAAGGCCTCAGGCACCACAGGATCCGAGACCGTCAGGTCCTTGCGGAGATTCCCCACCACAAGCTCTGCGTCGCCCATCAAACCGATGCTATACGTGCCCAAAACGGTCATCCAGCGACCGGAATTACTCTTGACCCCTTCTTCGTCCACCATTAAAATCGACTCAACACCCGCATGATCCCGCCCCTACCCTCCCTCGTTTGGAGTTCTGTAGAGGCGCGGAACTCTCCACCGCCTTCGCAGGTTTTGTATTCGTGTTTCCCTCCCACGGTAAGCTTTGACCCCCGACCCATCATTTCGGCCGCACGGCTGCTGTACCTAGGGAGTAACCCGGAGTAGAAGTGGACATCGCGCAGTTGATGAGCAAGAGCGTTGGAGACCTCCATGATTTGGCGGAGGAACTCAACATCTCCAACTACTCGGGCCTCGACAAGCAAAATCTGGTTTTCATTATCGAGCAGAGTTTACTCGATAATAACGTGGTTTTGCGTGGTGAAGGTGTCCTCGAGATTTTGGCAGAAGGTTACGGGTTCCTGCGTTCGCAAGACTGGAGCTACCTCTACGGGCCGGACGATATCTACGTCAGTCCTTCGCAGATAAAGCGCTTCGACATGAGAACCGGAGACACCATCCTTGGACAGGTGCGGCCGCCCAAGAAGGGCGAGCGATATCTGGCCCTCCTAAAAGTCGAGAGCGTCAACGGGGACAATCCGGAGAACGCCAAGCAACGCACGGCCTTCGACGATCTTCGTCCCCGCTATCCTGAGGAGCGACTTCGCCTAGAGGTCGCGGATGAGGACTTGTCGATGCGGGTCATGGACCTCGTAGCGCCCGTCGGAATGGGGCAGCGCGGTCTGATCGTCTCTCCGCCCAAAGCGGGTAAGACGATGCTGCTTCAAAAGATCGCAAATGCGATCACAGCCAATCATCCGGATGTGCACCTCATCGTTCTTCTGATCGACGAGCGCCCCGAAGAAGTCTCCGACATGATGGAGCACGTCAATGCCGAGGTCATTTCCTCTACCTTCGACGAACCGGCGACTCGTCACACACAAGTCGCAGAGATGGTGCTCGAGAAGGCCAAGCGGTTGGTGGAGCACGGCAAGGACGTGGTAGTCCTTCTGGACTCCATCACGAGGCTTGCCCGAGCCTACAACTCCAACATGCCCCACTCAGGAAAGATTCTCTCCGGAGGAGTCGACGCGAACGCCCTCCAGAAGCCGAAACGCTTCTTCGGAGCAGCGCGGAACATCGATGGTGGCGGGTCAATGACCATTATCGCGACGGCACTGGTGGAGACCGGGAGCCGCATGGACGAGGTGATCTTCGAAGAGTTCAAGGGCACCGGTAATATGGAGCTGGTTCTGGACCGCCATATCTCTGACAAGAGGATCTTCCCGGCCATCGACATCAACCGCTCCGGCACCAGAAAAGAGGAGCTACTGTTCACCGGCAACGAGTTGAACAGGGTCTTTCTCTTACGGAATTTCCTGGCCGACATGCCGCCGACCGAAGCCATCGAGTTTCTCATGGAACGCATGCGCCGGTCCGAGACCAACAAAGAGTTCATGGACTCCATGGCCGCCGGCGAGTAATCCACCAGCGTCTGCGCCGGCGTTCCCCTCCAGAGTTTTCACCAGGTGTGCAAGTCTGCGCCCCCCGGTCGTCTTTCGAGATAGGCGGGGGCGTTTATTCGGTCCCGCGACGGGTCACGGGATGGAGAAATACAAATGCGCACGCTTTCGCTTCTAGTAGCCCTTCTGGCTAGGCTGATGACGGATGGACAACCCGATCATCGCCCGCAGGGAGTGGTGGTCGGCACAGTAACCGACGCCGCGACCGGCGCGCCGCTGTCCGGGGTCCAGATCCATGTTGACGGCCGAATGTTGAGCGCCCTGTCCGCGAGGGACGGGGGATACACACTCCGCTTGGCGTCCCAAGCGAGTGGCGACCTGACGACCCGAGCCGACTTGATCGGCTACCGGACGTCGACCCGGCAAGTGACAACAGGCGCAGACTCGCTGCGAATCGACTTCGCGCTCGAGTCGACACGGCAGCAGGGCCTAGACTTCCGATCGAGGGACGAATTCCCCTTCTCCACCGCCGAGGCAATGGACGCAGCCATCGCGCCCGTCGGTCTCGCTGTCCGGACCGTTATCCCATCTCGCGCCGTCGAGGCTGCCCGCGTTAAGGCCGGAGGCATTCCGATGAACACAGCGATGCAATCGGCTCCGGGCGACCTTTATCGACGTGAATTCGTCGATCTGGTACGAGAGGCTCACGAGCTGTCCACTGCCGACGAATCGGGCCAGAGGTGGCGTTGATCGGACTTGAGGGGGATGATTAGCAGAGGGGCGCTAGCCTGTGCTGGAACGGCTGGTGCCCCTCGATTCCTACAACTCGAACGGTGCACGATGGACGAGGGACTACAAAACCGAGCCGACGAACTCTTCGAGGAGAGCCTTACGCGCACCAACGCGAAGGACCCTCGGGAGTTCTATCGGGACCGGCTCAGGGAGATGAAGGGCACCGACCTCGAGGCATACAAGGCGGCGGTCGACTACTACCAGAACGAGTTGATCCCCTCAATCGCCGAGAAGGGCGCGGACCCCCTGCTCTCGTGGCAGGAATACGGCTGCCGGCTCGCACAGCTGACGATCCCGGGAGATCCGGTCGAAATTGATGTGACCGGCGTAACACACAAATACACACCTCCGACCCCTGAAGACCGCATGATTCTTCATATTCCAGAAGGTCCGAAGGGAAAAGCGATCGTGGTGGGATTACCGCCGGAGTTGTCTTCCGCCCAGCGGGCCACGTACGATTTACTGGTCGCAGGACGCCAAAAACTGCGCGACTAGAGGAATTTCGATGACTTACAAAAAAAGAATGGCCACGCCCACCAACCTCGTGTGGGCGCCGCGTCCGGGATGGGCCACGATCCGGCTTGTGGGAACCTGTGCGGACCGTACCCTACGACGTGGGCAGATCGTGCTTCATACGCCCAGTGACGAGTACAACATTCTCGGCCAGGACGACGGGATCGCAACGGGCACCTTGGTGATCATCCTGCACGAGTCCGCGCGGCTCGTGGAGGACGACCTGCACCTGGTCCCCGAACACGCCGTCGTCGCCATCGGCGAAGCTCTCCCCTAAGGGTGTCACTCGGCTGCATCCTCAACCACGTAGGCCACACCCTACGCCCCGGTCCCGAGGTGCGTCGAAATTACAGGCGTCACCGGACCACTCGGGATCTCTACGTCTCCCCACTGCTCGACGAGTCGTTTCCGCACCTCCGCGATCATCTTCGGCGCTCCGACATGGACGATTCCGAACCGGATCTTTTCGTGGGCCGGTCCGACCTCGGCGGCGATGACGTCGAGCAGCGCGGTGACCACCCGATTGGAGCCGATGGCTTTCCCTTTCGGAATCACCCTGCCGGCATCATCGAGCCCGAGAATGGGCTTCACGTTTAGGAGAGCCCCCAATAGAGCCTTCCCTCGTCCGACGGGCCCCAAGGCCAGGAGGCGGTCGAAGGTCTCCACCGTGAAGAGAAGCCCCGACTGCGCCCTGATACGGCCGAGTTCTGTGACGATCTCGTCCGGGGTCCGACCCAACTCCGCTATTTCGGTCGCCTCCAAGACGAGCAGCCCCCCTGAAGCAGAGAGAGCCCGAGGGAGTCCATCAACCGGACGGGTAGTCGTCGGCCTTCGCCATCGCTGCTTCGGCTGAACTGAAGGTCCCGGAGAGACCGGATCCCAAAAGGACACAGACCACGCCAACTCCACTGGCGTCTCGATGAACGCTTCGGCTAGACTTAGGCTTCGTCCCCAACCGATTCCGAATACCAACCGTACGATCAGGAGTGCGTTTCCGTGAGAGTAGCCACGCTGGGAAGAATGCTGTTACCGGCACTATCAGTGCTTCTGGTCTCCTGTGAAGGCGGCACGAGTTCGGACCTCGGTGACCAAAGGGTCTTTGTGATCACCGTCACCCCGGCGCAGCCCATCATAGCGGTAGGAACCACGATCCAGCTCCAAGCTGTAGCCCAGGATGTGCACGGCGCCGACGTATCAGGGGCCGCGTTCGTGTGGAGCAGCTACAACGAATTGAAGGCCACAGTGAGTTCGACTGGCCTGGTCACAGGCGTTGAAGTGGGTGACGCCATCGTGGATGCGCGCATCGTAGGCGTCGCGGTAACTGCCGGATCGGCTAACGTGAGAGTCGACCCCGCGGCCGCTGCTACCTCAGCCGAAAACCGCTAGGCGGTCACGAATTGCGTCGGAAGGACAACCGACGAGCGAACGGCGGCGCATCGGCGAGAAAAGGTCAATCGTCGTCGGTCCACAGGTGGCGTATGAACCTCTCGGGCTGCGCCAGGAAGTCCCGCATCAGATTGACGTGCTCTAGGTCGTCGAACCCGACTGCACCCGCCGGACGCTCATCGAAGCTGTAGATGGTCGCACCCGGGATCGCCATCAGGATCGGAGAATGCGTAGCGATGACGAATTGTGACCCGTCATCCACGCTGCTCTTGATCATCGCCAGGAACGCGAGTTGGCTCTGAGGAGACAACGCCGCCTCCGGCTCATCCAACAGGTATAGGCCGCCGGGAACCAGCCTGGATTGGAAGAGCTTCAGAAAGCTCTCTCCGTGCGAGTTCGCGTCCAGATCTTCTCCGTAGCGGTTCTGCATTTCACCCAACGAGCGGTTGGCCGGTCCCTTGGCCAACATGCGCGCGTAGTCGGAGCGGTCTCGATAGTCCTTGTCGATCTCCTTGAGGTCCTCCTTGAACTCGGTCCGCATCTCCACCAAGCGTCGGGCGAATCCGAAGAAGTCCTCGGCCCGAAGGAAGAATCCCCTGTGGGCGCGCCGTGTCCAGACGAGCTTTAGGCAACGAGCCAAGCGGGCCTGGCTCGCCAGGCTGCGATCCCGCGCGGCCGTAACCGAGCCCACGGTGGGTAGCCCGGTGGCGATCGCCAAAGCTTCCATGAGCGTCGACTTGCCTGACCCGTTCTCGCCGACGAAACAGCACACGGGACAGCCGAGGTCTATCGTCTCGAGGCCGTGGAGGGCGGGCACCGAGAACGGGAACTCCTTCGGGCTGCCGTCGTCCTCAGGAAGCCGGAGATCGATGCTCCGAAGAGGGATGTCGTGCGTCAGGGTAGTCGCCTTGGTCGCGTCGGTTCGGAAGGGTTGGCCCCCTGGCCATTCAACCTTCGGACGCTCATCCTCAGTACTCCAGCGTACAGAATCAAGGCGAGGCTCGAAGACCATGACGATTACAACGGTGAATCCCGCCAACGAAGAGACTCTTGAGACCTACCAAGAGATGTCGGCAGGGCAGATCAAAGCGATGGTTCACAAAGCCGACGCTGCCTTCCAGACCTGGCGTCGCGTCGGATTGGGAGACAAGGCGGCGAGGCTGAGAAAACTAGCCGTACTCCTGCGGACGGGCGCGCAGGAGTACGCCACCCTGATGGCCGAGGAGATGGGGAAACCGGTGGCCCAAGGCGTCGCAGAGGTCGAGAAGTGCGCTATGACGTGCGACTACTACGCAGAGAACGCGGCGTACTTCCTTGCCGACGAGATCATTGAGTCCGACGCCTCGAAAAGCTTCATCACCTACCAACCCATCGGCGTAGTGCTCGCCATCATGCCGTGGAATTTCCCGTTCCTGCAGGTGGTCCGTTTCGCGGCCCCGACCCTCACGGCCGGCAACACGGTGATCGTGAAGCACGCCCCAAACGTCACGGGGTGCTCCATGGCGCTCGAATCGCTCTTCCGAGCCGCTGGGTATCCCGAGCATACATTCAACGCGCTCGTGGTCGATGTCCCGGCCGTCGAGGACGTCATTGGGGATGATCGCATCCGGGCAGTCACGCTCACCGGAAGCACCCGCGCGGGACGAGCAGTGGCGGCCATGGCCGGCTCGCAGGTCAAGAAGACGGTCCTGGAACTCGGAGGCAGCGACCCCAGCGTAGTCCTCGCCGACGCGGACGTGGACGCCGCCGCCGCCGCGTGTGTTACGAGCCGGCTCATCAACGCGGGGCAGAGTTGCATCGCCGCGAAACGTCTCATCGTGGTCGACAACGTCCGTGACGAGTTCGAAGCCGCGGTGGTGGCCCGAATGAAGCAAGCCGTCATGGGCGACCCCACGAAGCCAGACACCACGGTGGGTCCCATCGCGCGCGCGGACCTGAGAGACAACCTTCACCGGCAGGTCACCGAGAGTTCGGAGGCGGGGGCTCGGACTCTTATGGGGGGCGACCTCTCCGACACCACGGGTTTCTTTTACCCACCCACCGTACTCACCGACGTGCGCCCCGGAATGCCCGCCTATGACGAGGAGATCTTCGGACCGGTGGCGGTGATCATTCCCGTGGCCGACGAAGGGGAGGCCCTGCGGGTGGCGAACGATACCGAGTACGGGCTCGCCGCTGCCGTCTACACGCGCGACGTGGAGCGCGGCCAGCGCATCGCCGCGGAATCGCTCGACGCGGGCGGCTGCTTCGTCAATGGGTTCCCCAGGTCCGATCCACGCCTTCCGTTCGGCGGAACGAAGCAGAGCGGGTATGGTCGAGAAATGTCACGCCTGGGTATTCTCGAGTTTGTGAACGCCAAGACGGTGTGGGTGGCCTAGAGGCCTAGCCACCGAGCGACCTGGACGAAGGTCTGGAGGACGGCGTGGGGGACGAGGAATCCCTGCGACTTCTCGGTGGCCACCTGCCCCGAGTCATGGAAGAGTATCGCCCACAGTTGATCATCTATCTCGCGGGCGCCGATCCTTATGAAGCCGATCAGCTCGGGGGATTGGCGCTCACTAAGGAGGGCTTGAGAGCGAGAGACGAAATGGTGCTGAGGTGGGCCCGAGAGGCCGACGTGGGAGTCGCGATCACGCTCGCGGGCGGGTACGCCATCCGCCCGGCAGACACCGTAGCGCTTCACTGTGGAACGGTAGAAGCGGCTCTGTCATGAGCCGGCGGGGTTCAGCGAGCTAAATCGAGAACCAAGGTCACCTCAGCGCCGATGCGCGTCTGAGCCTTGCGGAGTGCCTCCGGCCCCTCCACATCGAACTCCTCGCTCCACATACTTGCACCGCTCTCCACTCGGAGCAGTTCGGCGACCAGCACAGGCTGAAAGTCCCGAATAACCTCCCGCCCCATAAGGACCACGTCGGCCTCGAGTTGCCTTCCCAACGCCCGGGCATCACCACCGAAAGCGGCAATCGGGTCGGTAGTGCTGGCCGGACCGAGCACTCCGAGATCCCTCGGATCCATGCGGCTGAAGTAGGTGGCCAAGCCCTCTCCGAAACCGGCATAACGGGTCGAGCCCGGCGTCGCCGCCTCGAACGGGAGGATGACCAGCATCGGACGTCCCTCGGGGATACGATTGCGTCCCTCCCGGATCATGAAGACCACCGACCCGGACACGAGCGTCGTGAGCATGATCACTAGTGCGAGCAGCGTCTTACGGGCGCCGGCTCGGCGGTCGCGTAGGGAGGGTGCCTGAGCGGATGGATCGTGGTGCATCGTCATCCGAGAGCCGCGTCGATAACCATCATGACGGCGAAACCGACGAGAGCGCCGACCGTCGCGTAGTCGCTGTGGAGACCCGACTGCGACTCTGGAATGAGTTCCTCGATGACCACGTACATCATGGCTCCGGCGGCGAAAGCGAGCGCGTAAGGCAGGATCGACAGGCTGTGCCCGATCACCACTTCGGCTTCGATGTGGCGTCCATCGTAGTCGAGTCCGTCCGGTCGCTCCGCGAGCACTAGTGCGCCCCGGAACTGGGTCTCCCTGGGCGCGGTGATGAGCGGCTCGGACGGGCGAAGGCGCGGGAGCCAGCGCGCGGCGTCCTGAGCCTGGACGACCGCTGAAGCCATCACTAGGGCTCCTGCGATCAGTAGCGCAGGCCTACTCGAACGACCCAAGGGCCGCCTCCTCGAGTTCGGCCGCCATCTCCTCGGCCCCGCGCATCTGCGAAAGGTCCAGTTCGTAGTCTGGGATCTCGCGCGGCTGGAGCTTCTGGATCAACTCTCGGATCTCGCGGCCCGAGAGGCCTGCCTCCTTCAGTTTCTCCGTCGAGAGACCTCCGAGGTTCGCGCCCCCGTCAGCCTTGGGGCGCACACCCTCCTCGTCGCCTTCGAGGAGTTCACACAGGACGTTCATCTCGGCTCGGCTCATCGGCTCGCCGCCCACGTTGTAGTCCAGCCACGCTTCGTAGCTGAGAGGGGCCACGCGCTTCAGCATACCGGCCATGACACGCGCGAACTCCTGGATCTCCCACTGAGCATGAGGGTCGGCTCGCAGCCGCAGAAAGTGGAAGAGGTTATGCAGGTCGATCTTCCAATACCACTGGGTATAAGTGGACAGCGGCAGATCGATGCGCGCCAACTCGCGCGCGACATCTTCCTGGACCATCCATTGGTATCCCTCGGATGCCTCGGCACGGACGCGCTCCCAGTGGGCGACCGTTTTGGCGTACAGCTCCGCGGACGCGGCTTCGGATTGGCGACCTTGGTTGTTTTCCGGGCTTTGGAGTGCGAAGTGCTCAGGGTCGGGTTTGTAGAATAGGAGCGGCATGAGCGAATATCTGCCGCTGTATTCATTTATGGAGTTGTGTGTGACAATGCCGTTGGCGATGAAGTTGTGGAATGGTCCCTCCACCTCCAGGTCGTAGGTCTCGCGAAGCCCCACGTACTCAAAACGCTCGATGCGAACGAGGCGAGTATTGGTGAGCTTGTTCCAAGCCACCCGCGGCCGCGGCTTCCACTCCGTCCGGATCGGGGCCCCGCCCAGTCGTTCGACGAAGTCCAACTCGTTCTCAGCGATCTCTCGATGGCAGGGCGCGCAGAGGGTGGTGAGATTGTCGAGTTCCCTTGCCTTTGATTCGTCTGCCCAGACGGGGACGATATGATGGCAATGCAGTTCCAAGGCTCGCTCAGCACACAGTTGGCAAGTCCATTCGTTCTGGGAGTGAACCTTGTGTGCGACCTGCGTGGTCCATCTGCCTATGGCATCTCGATCCGCCGAGCTCCCGCCACGCCAGAAGTTCGAGGCCGATCCGCTACGTGACCTCCGATTCGCTTCTTTCCACTCATCGGAGAGTTGCCGTGGCCCGAGTTCATACGTGAGATCCCGGTTGCAGGGCACGCTGCCCTCGGAGAAGCACCCACGTCCTGCATCCGTCAACTCATGGCGGGTCAGCCACTTCCTGATCGTGTGATACGAGACACCGCAATCCTCCGCGATGTCACTAATGTTCCGCCGCTTCTCCGTATACTGGCGCTTGAGCCACTCTTTGTCCTGGTAAAGCGCTGGGGCCTCAGCCACGAGGCCGTTTACGTGGACATAGTAGTCTCCCTGTTTCCACACGGCCCGTCCGCCGCTCTCCTCGAGTCCCGTCGCTTCCTGAAGCGTTTTCCATTCATCAGAGAACCTGAAGCGATGGTCCGCTGTGGCTGTTATCTCTTTCCCGTCTGCCAAGACCATCTTGAAGACGTGCCTCTCCCCGTTCTTGAAGACATCCACTACCCGTGTGTGTTGGACCCGACCTGTCTCTTCATTCATCTGGCGGAGCCGCATCCCCTTCACGCGGTCGCGCCGGAAGTGCGGATTTCTTTGTTTGTCCGGACGGGTGCGATTGACTGTCGGCTGGAACCGACTCCAGATGTCCTCGATGGGAAGCTTGTGGAGTTGATTCCCTTTTTTTCGGATTCCACTGGGAAGATCGAAGTACACTTCGGTTCCCACTGCCAAGCAGGCCATACGATGTCGCACCCACTGGCGCGCCACGAACATCGGCATCGCGCAGTGGAACTTGAGCTCGACCATCTCGCTCGGTGTCGTGTGATAGTGCCGGCGCAGGTACCGGATTAGGCCCCGAGTGGCGCTCACTTTTCGCGTGCCGTAGCCGTAGCTGACACGGGCCGCACGCTCCACGTCTTCGTCCGTTCCCATGTAGTCGACGAGGGATACGAACCCGTGATCTAGGACGGGGAAATACCCTCCTACGATCTCCTCTGCGGCCGGGCTGGTGGGTCTTTTGGTTTCCATTTTCGGGGCTCTAGGCCGGGACCGGTGAGGTGGGACGGACAGGTGTCCGAATAGATCCAAAGGGGGTGGCCTCCGCAAGCGGAAGACGGGAGTTGTTGGCTGCCCGATAGTCGCGCCCGCCTCCGAACGCGTTCCTAGACATTTCGGTCGGGACCCGACGATCTTTAGGGCGATCTTGGAAGGTCCCTCAGTCGTGCCTCATCCACATCGCACCCATGCGAATCGCATATTTCGTTTCACCGCACGGGTTCGAGCATGCGGCTAGGTCGGCCGGTGTCATGGAAGCGATCCGCGCTGACGATAACATTCGTTGCGGGTTACCTGAACGTGTCGGCCGGGCCGGTTCGGAGGCCCTGAACGTTATATGAAATGACTCGTGAGGGCCGAAATGAGCCGACCCCGCCTCGTCCCCGCTCACTCCACCAAGCTAAACCGAACCACCTCCGCCCCCGTCCTGATAATCCGTGCCCCGATCTCCCTCAACTCATCCAGCCCCTCATCAATCTGCCCAAACACATTCACCGGCTGTTTTGCGTCGACAAAGAGCCCGCGTGAAATGAAGATGCCGTACGCGATGTAGATCTCGTCCGGAACCAGAACCGGTTCATCGGCCACCAGAAAGCTGAGGGCACCGGGTAGTATCCCGGCCACCCGCTGGTTCTCCGGCTCCACAGTCAGATCGGGAGGTATGGCGACCATCACCTGACCGGACACGATGCTCTGCTGAAACAGATACTCGAAGGGCAACCGGCCCCTGAGCGTCGCGCACGTCTTGGGCGCTTCGTCCTCGAGTAGCCTCGCGGTGAACGTGCCGCCCTTTTCGAAATCGAGTCTTATCGATGCCATATAGCTGCCTTGAAGAGTTCAAAGTGTGTGTACGAAAACCCGCCGCCGTCGGCAACGGACAGATAGGTCTAACTACCCTCGGTCCGCCACCCCCAGCGTCCGAGTCTTGGCTCCCCATCCCGCCGAGTTATGGAAATTCGCCACCATGCCCCCCGGCGGAACCAGCTCGTCACATTCCCGCCGCAGATCATCACTCAGCGCCATATCGCCGACGGGCAATAAACCCTCGAGGTGGTCTAATGTGCGCGGGCCGATGATCGGCGCGGTCACGCCGACTTGGTCCTTCACCCACAGCACCGCGAGCTGTGCCGGCAGTATTCCGGCCTCCTTCGCGAGAGCGACGAAGCGGTTACCCACGTCGATTCCCTCTTTCGTGATCCGTTCGGCGTAGATTCCACCTCTATATGCTCCCCTCGACCCCTCGGGGAAGTCCGTAGCACTGGCGTATCGACCCGACAGGACACCCTGAGCCATGGGAGACCACGGCATGAGGCCCAACCCGTGCTCGACGCACAGCGGCACCAGCTCGTTCTCGATGCGCCGGTCCAGGAGGTTGTAGGGAGGTTGCTCGCAGCAGTAGCGCGCGTACCCCCGGCGATCGCTGATCGCCAGCGCTTCCATGACACGCCACGCGGGATGGGTGGAGCACGCCACGTAGCGGACCTTCCCGGACCGAACCAGATCGTCTAACGCGGCCAGGGTCTCTTCTTGGTGCGTATCGGGATCGAACCGGTGGATGTAGTAGATATCGATGTAGTCGGTCTGCAGGCTCTCGAGCGAGTCTTCGCAGGCCTGCATGATGTGCAGCCTGGAGCTGCCGCGATCGTTGGGCCCGGGCCCCGTCGGCGGGAAGACCTTTGTGGTAACAAGGACTTCCTTCCGGAGCCCGCTGGCCTTGAGAGCCCGACCGATGATGCGTTCGGACTCGCCCTTGGCGTAGCTGTTTCCTGAGTCGATCACGTTGATCCCAGCGTCGACCGCACGCTCCAGAATCTGCCTCGCCTCATCCTCAGGAGTCGGGTCGGAGAAGTTCGCGGTGCCGAGGGCAAGCGCGGACACTTTCACGCCGGTTCGGCCGAGTACTCTGTATTCCACTAGTGCATCCTCATCGTCTCGTAGACCCTGATTCACTGCGGTCGAGGATCGCCTCAATCCGCTCAATTCCACCGACTCGATCGGCCCACTCTTCGTACACGCCTCGGGCCGCGGCTCGGAACGGCTCCCGGTCGGGGGTGCTGATCGTCACGCCGGCCTCCCGCAATCGCTCGAGTGCGTCGTCGGCTTCGGCTCGGTACCATTCCCTCTGCTGCACGATCATCGTCCGGGCCGCCCGGTCGATCACCGCACGGTCATCTGCGGAGAGTGCCTCGTAGAACGACCGGCCCATCACCACGTACTCGACCAGCCTGATCCACCCCACCCGCACCCAGTAAGGCGCCGGTTCGTAGAACCGCTTCGCAAAGTAGTTGGGGTCAGCGGCTTCCGCGCCATCGATCACGCCCTGCTCCAACGCCGTGTATAACTCACCGTACGCCATCGGCAACGGGTTCGCCCCGAACGCCTCGAAGGTGGCAAGGTGCAGCCGGTTCTCCATCGTGCGGATCTTGAGCCCGCTCAGGTCCTCCAGCGTCTCAATCGGGTGATCGGTGGTCATGATGTGCCGCTCGCCGACGTCGAAGTACCCGAGCAGGTGCAGCCCGCGACGCTCGAAGTCAGGCACGAGCCTCTGGCCGATCTCCGAGTCCATCACGGCGTCGAAGTGCTCCGGCCCATCGAACAGGAACGGCAGCTCGAACAGGTTGGTCTCCGGGACGAAGCTGGCCATCACGCTCGCGATGTTGGCCATCTCGACGCTGCCCATCTGCAGGCCCTCGACCACGTCGCGCTGATTGCCCAGCTGGTTGCTAGGATAGACCTGAACGACGACGCGTCCGTCGGTGCCTTCGGCGACCAGGTCCGAGAAGAGCTCGACGGCCCGCACCTGGGGCTCGGACGGATTCTGGGAGAGCGCAGCCTTGATGACCGTGACGGGCTCGCCAGAGCCGCATCCGGCGGTCAGGAGTGAGACCACCGCGGCGAACACTCGACCGGCGGCCCAGCGGGCAGCCCGCAACTCCGACACCCGCATCACTGGGCAGCCAGCCTTGGCAGCCACAGCACCGCGTCGGGACAATAGGTCACGAGAACGAGCACGCACAGCATGGCGACCAAGATCGGCACCACTCTCCCGCTCACGTCGCGTACGCTCTCCCCCGAGATTCCGCAGGCCACGAACAGGGTGGCACCGTAAGGCGGCGTGATATACCCGATGGCCAGGTTCACCGTTGTCAGGATCCCGAAGTGCAGTGGATCGATTCCGAAATCGAGGGCCAACGGAAACAAGATCGGCACAAACACGATCACCGCCGAGAAACTCTCCAGAAACATCCCCAGCAGAAGCAGGACCACGTTCAGGAAGAGCAGGAACACGATGCGGTCGCTGATCTGGGCCTGAAGAAAGGCTGCCAGTGCCTGGGGCACCTGGTGCGCCGCCACCAGCCACGCGAACAGCATCGCCGTGGCCGCAATGAACAGCACGACCGCCGATGTCTCGGCCGCCTCGAGCGCGATCGGCGGCAGATCCTTCCATCGGATCTCCCGGTACAGGAAGAGTCCCACCACGAGCCCGTACACAACCGCGGCGGCGGCGGCCTCGGTCGCAGTGAAGATCCCGCCCAGGATCCCGAACACGATCAACAGCGGCAGCCCCAGGGCAGGAAGCGCCCTCACGCCGGTATCGGCGACCCGACGCATGTCGAAGGGCACCGGCGGATCGAAGTCGGGCCCCTCGCGTAGTGCCTGCCGATACGTGACCACCATGAGGCCGACGCCGATCAGCACGCCCGGCACGACGCCGGCCAGGAAAAGCTGGGCCACGGAAGTCCCCGTCACATACCCGATCACAATCATCAGAATACTCGGAGGGATGATCGGACCGATGGCCCCCGCCGCCGCCTGGAGCGCCGCGGCGAAGCGCATGTCGTAGCCCTTGGACCGCATGGCCGGCAGCATGATCGAACCCACCGCCGCGGTATCCGCCGTCGAAGATCCCGATATGCCCGCGAACACCATGCTGGCCATGACGGTCACCATCCCCAGACTGCCCTTCACGAAGCAGAAACAGGCTGACGCGAACTCGACTATCCGCCGGGACATGCCTCCCTTGTCCATCAACCCCCCGGCCAGCATGAACAGCGGAACGGCCATGATGGGCCACGAGTCGAGCGCGGTGAACATGCGCTGCGGCACTAATGTGAGCGGAAGGCTCGGATCGACGAGGAGAGCACCCAGTGTGCCCACGCCCAAGGCGAACGCGACCGGCATGCCGATGATGATCAGCGCCAGCATGAGCAGCACTAGGAGGATCACTGATGAGCCCCATCTCGGTTACCCTGCCACGTGGCGAGAACCGCCTCAATGAACATCAACCCGCCCGCGAGCGGGAAGATCAGATACACATATCCCATGTTCCACTGCATTGCGGGCGAGGTCTGCACCATCCCGACCATCAAGAGCCGCACCCCCCAGACGACCACCACCGCGGCATAAAGCGCCATCAGGCCGCCGGTAAGCACCGCCACCGCCCCGCGTACGCGGAGGGTCAGCGACGGTCCCACATAGTCGACGGCCAGGTGGCTGCCCTTCCGCACACAGATCGAGGATGCCAGCAACACGATCCACACCTGGCAGAAGCGGGCGAGCTCCTCGGTCCAGGTGGGGGGTTGGTTGAAGACATACCGCGCGACCACCTGCACGAACACGGCGCTCGTCAGTATAGCGAAGAGGGCTACAACAGTGATCTCGACCGATCGGCGGATCGGCCCAAGAACCCGGTCAGTTACTCCAGTCGGCAATGATCTTGGCGCAGATTTTGATTGCGCGGATGTAGTCCTCGACGTCCACCCACTCGTCATGCCCGCCAGCTTGTGTCAGATCTCCGGCCAACGGGCCGATGCCGACGGAGGGGATACCGCTGAAGAGCGTCGGGTTCCTGATGTCACTCCCCGAATGCAGCGGGTGCACCTCGGGCTCGACGCCGGTAACCTCGACCACCGCCTCGTGCACGGTCCGGTAGAGAGGATGATCTAGCGACACCTCCACGCCCTGCGAGCCGGCCAGCCAATCCACAACCGGCGGGTGTTCGGCAAGCCACGCGTCACCCTGCCCTGCCCTGTCGATGGCCGAAAGGATCTCCTGCTGCACATCGGGCATCAGCTCCGTCGGCGGGAACGTGATCGACCCCTCGATCACACACTCGGTCGGGACCCGCGTGGTGCTTCCCGAAGTACCGCATGCGATATGGCTCGCCAGAAGGTTGGTCGAACGCCCCACCGCAGCGTCGAGGGCCGGATGGAACACTCGTTCCGCTCGGTCGTTGTCGAGCGCTCGGAGGAGGCTCAACACCACACCGGCCTTGTCGACCGCGTTGACCGCCAGGTGGGTGAAGGCGGTCTGGCCCGGCTCCGCGGTCTCGGGCGCCTCACCCTCGACCGTGATCCGGAACCTCACCATGCCCGAGGTGATGGCCTTGATGTCCTTTAGGCCCTTCTCCGACTCGGCCGGATGCAGGTATACGGACCCGTCGGCGTGATATCCCTCGTTCAGCAGACCGACGATGCCCCGGGCGTTGTGCTTGGCGGGAGTACTGGCGAGGAGGATGTCGCCTCTGGGGGTTCCACTCGCCTCCAGCACCGCCGCCAACGCTTCGGACATGATGGCCACCCCCGCCAGATCGTCCGCCACACCCCAACCGTAGAGGCGACCGCCGTCCACAACGGCGGCGAAGGGGTCGTGTTCCCACCCCGCCATCGACTCCTCGGTCATCGGCATGGGATCCGGGTGACCGAAGAAGAGCATGCTCTTGCCGCCGCCTGTCCCGCGCAGGCGCCCCATCACGCTGACCCGCTCCGTCATCTGGATCATCTCTTCGGCGGCGAACTCGTGGGCCGGGCTCAATCCGATCGGTAAGAGACTCTTCGTTTCAACCTCGAGGCCGAGTTCTTCGAACCGGGCCGAGACCAGCTCCTGGACTGCCTCTTCCCCACCCGGTTGAGCCCGGATGAGGCTCTGCAAGAACTCGAGGTGTGCCCCCCGGTTGCGATCGATGATCTCGAAGAGCGCTTGTTCGCTTTGATCTTGAGCGGTGCTGGCTCGTATAAGAGTTGGAGACGACAACACTAGGGTCGTCGCGATCAGGGAGCCGAGGACGAAGCTGCGGTACGTCGGCCCGGCCGAGAGATGGCTTCTCATTGTCGAACCCTCCTGCTGGTGAATGGCGGCTGGTAAACTATGCGATGGCGCCGAGGCCAGCAAAGGAAAGTGTTTGCCGGGGCTTCCGCTGAGTCTCAGTTTCCATAACGCCCTAGTCGAATGCTGCCACGAACCGGGAGATCCTGTGTTGAAAGCTCAACGGGTGGCCACCGCCCTCGCCATGGCCATGGCTCTGACTCCCGCCCTGGCCCCGGCCATGGGACGCTCTGCGGCAGCCAGTGCCCAGACCTACACGAACGACGATCCCGTGCTGCGCCGCATCTGGGCCATGGGGATGGACAGCTCCCGGACCTACGAGTTCGCGCAGGTACTGATGGACTCGATCGGGCCCCGACTGACCGGAACGCCCGAACTGAAGGCCGCCGGAGACTGGCTGGTGTCGAACTACGACGCCTGGGGCATCCCCGCGAGGACCGAACAATACGGCACCTGGAGAGGGTGGCGCCGGGGCCCCACGCATGTCGATCTCATCAGCCCCCGAGTACGGACCCTCGAGGCTACCATGCTCGGATGGAGTCCGGGGACGGATGGTCCCGTGGAGGGCGAGGTGGTTGCACTCCCGATGGTCGGCAACGCCGCGGAGTTCGGGACCTGGCTCACCACGGCGCGTGGCAAGTACATCCTGATCTCCGCACCGCAGATCACCTGCCGACCGAATCAGAGCTGGGAGGAGTACGCCGACCAGGACGTCTACCAGAACATGCTCGAGACGCGGGATCGACTGGCGAGCGAATGGAGGGCCGGAATAGAGCGAACCGGCTACACCGCGAGGACGATCCCACAGGCACTCGAGCAAAGCGGAGTAGCGGGCGTACTCACGTCCACGTGGTCCGGCGGATGGGGGGTCACACGGATCTTCGGCTCTCGTACCGACGATGTTCCCTCTCTGGACCTGAGCTGCGA